>PJEL010000468.1_pt1 | contig 47136 bp, 36 predicted proteins | sample 1853271 | NCBI WGS metagenome assembly PJEL01 (sample SAMN08108733, study PRJNA415343) | Invertebrate metagenome, whole genome shotgun sequencing project. | host: Globobulimina | place: Sweden: Gullmar Fjord | collected 2015-08
CACCAGAAGTATTTGCTAAACAAGAGCGGCTCAGCAAAGGTGCTGCCGCATGAAAATGCCTAACTTTGAAACTGGTATCGCTTTCTTGGGCCGGTCACATGTATACGACAAATGTCATTGAAAGTGTAAATAGCAAATTCCGGAAAGCAACATCAGCTCGGAGACTCTTTCCGACAGATGATGCTATCTTGAAATCATTGTTTATGGCCGTTATGGAACTTGAGAGGAAATGGACCTTGCCCATGAGAGGCTGGTCCAAAATATATTCTCAGATTGCTATACTCTTTGAGGATCGGCTATAGTGGAAATTGGACTTACACAGTTTGTGAGACAGTCCCTTCATCGATCTTATATTATCCTCCCCTCGCTTACTTTCTGAATGAAGGCATTGAAAAGAATAAAGTATTTACTTATTTTGCAAACTCTCTGATCATCATTTTCAATAAAGTGATGCCGGTAGGTATTGCCTTAAACTTAGTCTCACCGCCGAATCTATCATGTTCTCTGGTTGGAAATTCAATCAGTTTTATATTTTTCCTGTATGCTCTAATTAGCATTTGATAATCGATTGAACAGTCCTCAACATCCACTTCCATTTTATTGAAAGCTTCTTTCGTAATCCCTCGAAAACCGTTCACCGGATCGGTACCCCTGTTAGCTCCCGGCTTGAGCCAAAAGATTGACGCAAGCCTTGCAAAGATTAAGTTTGCCCATTTTCTAAGCTTTAACACTTGATCATCTTCTTCATTATATGCACCGTCAAGCATTCTTGACGCAATGATAAATTCGTATCCTTGTTCGAAAAGAGGTCTGAACTTTAGAGTATCCTCGGGGTCCATATTACCATCTGGATGAAAATATACTGCTGCTTGGGTATTCAAATGCTTCATAGCCTCTATCGTAGCACTTCCTAATCCTTTAGTTTTTTGAGTAATTAAACGTGTTCCTTTGGACTCAATAAATTCTCGAGTACCATCAGTAGAATTGCCATCAACAACGAATGAGTCCTCAAACTGATCAAAAGGAATCCTATTATATATCTTTGTTATTCCTTCAATCTCATTCATAGTAAAAATTACTAAAGTAATGTCCATATGTTATTTGCTCCTTCGCTTGAGGATTTTATCTGCAACCATAAGACTATGCAATATACACTGATCCATATTTAAATATCGCCACTCTGCAAATCTTCCGGAGCTGATTATTCCAAAGTTTTTCAACCAATCGTTAATAACTGATATATCTTTTTTGAATCCTACATGATAAACAGGATAGGCATATTTGGTGTATGAGAAGTCTAGATATTTGCCAGCCCTTAATTCGTTAGGCAATTTATTTTCTCTAAAGCTATCGAGCACGCTCTCTGGTTTATGTTTTCCTGTGATTTCGTATGTTGCGGAATACTTTTTATCCGGGCAATTATTTCTGGCAAGACCTCCCTGATATACTACCCTGTGAGCAGAATAATCATTGTCAGGGAGGTACGTCCATGAAAATTTCTTCCCTTTGGACTGTTCGCATAAGATGGTTGTAATCGGATTGCTGTCCAGTTTGTTAATACACTTTTTTACTTGTTGAGGAAGGTTAAGTTTAGCTTTAGCAAGCTCAGGTATCGGAATAGTTGAAATAACTTTTTTAGCCCGGTATTTACCATTCACAATAAAGTAGCCACTATCCTTTTCAAGCGATTTGATAGGTGTGGATGTTTTAACATTTACAAGTTGGTCTGCAACCAATCCAACAAATCCCCATATCCCTCCCTGCTTGGGGTAATAGTAACTTGAATGAACCATCTTTTGTTCTGAGGCATCTTTTTTTAAGGCCGATAGTAAAATATCTTTAATATCCGGGATCGGCATCTTCCCCTGAACCCAGTGAGCACTCATTCTGTCAAGGTCACGCTTCCATATCTTCCTGTTATATGGAAGCAAATACTTGTCGGCTATTGCTTCGCCAAAATTCCACTTCAACCATTTTCCAAATGTGTTAGGCTGTTTGCCTCGTTTAACCAATAGCCCCATGATACAATCAACAGCTTCATTCGGATCAAGTTCGCCTAAGGCGAGCTCAAAAGGATATGGAATCATTCTGCCTTTATACCAAATCTTTGATATTCTGGTCGAAAACTGCCATTTTGACCTGGGAAGAAATGAGAATGCCCATTCTTTAACTCGCTCGCTCCTTGAGTTAAAAACATGCCCCCCATGTGAATCAAATACAAAATCCTTGATAATTTTTGTCCTGGTTAGGCCACCAAGGGATTTCTCCTTCTCCAGTAATAGGCAATCCACCCCATTTGTTTGGAGTTCATAACAACAGGAAATGCCAGAAAGTCCTCCACCTAAAATTATAATTTCATGCATTTTTATTTTGCTCATAGCAGTTAAATGTCATAAATATCACTTCTAGCTATCTCTATTTGTACTTTTTTTCTCAATAACAATCGTAACCATATTTGCTAATATTTTTCTTGCTGGAAACAACAACGCTTCAAACTTCATGAACATATCAAACGCCCAGCCGGGAACAAGAGAAGGATAACTATAACCGCCCATTAATAAATAAATAAAGTACGTGTGATATTCTTTATATGTAACACTAAATTCAGGGAACATCTCTATGAAATCATTATATTTTTTTTTGAATATAATTGATGGCAAAGCCAGATTGCAGTCCATTAGGGGTTGACCTTTCTTGAATTTCCAATCAGCAGTATAGTCAAAGTGCTCAAAGTGAAGGTATTTGTATATTACATAAGAAAATGGTGTGACAATGGTATCGTTGATAATTATTCTTCCTCCCGGCTTTAATATCCTCGAACACTCTTTGAAAAATCTTATCGGATCATGTATATGATGTAATACTCCCCTCATCATTATATTCGTTAGTTCTCCATCATTGAACGGAGCTTCTGTTGCATCGCAAACCAAATCAACTCCGGGAATATCTATGATTTCAGAGGTTATTATATCAGGCCGTAGCTCCTTGATAAATCCTCCTCCACTCCCCAGTTCAAGACTCTTACCCCCAGGTTTCATGAGGGTAAACATTTCCTCATAGTATCTATTCAGCAACTTCTTCAGAGCAGGCTTTGAATTAATTATTTCTTTATTTATCAGTGTTACTTTATAATCATCACCCCAAACTTTTTCTAGTTTCTTATTGAATCCGGACTTTATCACTTTTCATCCCTGCATTAGTTATTGTTGATACTATTATTCATGTTAATTTCTTTCCTGCGGTAAGAGCATTCTTAATTCCATACGACATAAATAGCATTACCATTATCCACATTGTAATTACATATCTCCAAACATCAGCCAATCCACTTGCCAGGCCAATAGCGTACACAACATAAGCAAGCATCGTATAGACAAAAGGAGAATGAAAGTTGAACTTTCGTTATTATATATGTCAAATAACGATTGCCCCATAAGATAACGTTAGTATGCCTTGAAGTATTCTAAGCACAGTTAATTTCATATGATTTGAACTATTGCTCACGCCCTTAATAACGTTAGTGAACTCTCTGCGATTAAATTTATCAAACGAATATATAAAAAAGGCGTAAGATTTATGATAACATTTAATACAGAATATTCATAGGATTTAAAACAGGAGACCTCACTAAATAGTTTTCATACGCTGGACAGAAAAAGGAATAATTTACTAAATGTCCGTTAGTAAGCAACCTGAATAACTCATGAAAATGCTTATACAGACCATTTGCAATGCAGTAGTAATGAAACTCTGGTATCCCATAGCAGCTTTCAATGCATACTCTGACATTACCCAGAGCTTAGAGGCTGTATCCAACGACACCGTTACAAAATAGGATACAGCGCACACCAGAGGCATCATGCTCGAGTCTACTATCCCTGTGTCCTTGAGCCTCGCAATAACAGGTATAATGCCGCACCGATGGAAATGATGAGAGTAGCATAACTTAAGATGACGAGATATATCCATAAACTAGGCTCATACGTCCATAGGACGAAGTGCCGACCGGCTGGAACAAGGATTCCGCGGAAAAATAGGTTCGTCCTCACAACCTGTTCAGGTACGCCGTCAATCCAGGCTTTCCATCCAGGGGCGTATCTCTCTGTGCTGGCAAGTACCCCACCTCTCTGTCCCGGCACCTCGATTTCTATTTCGATTCTTTCCGGTGCATAAGAAAGGACCCTAGTCTTTCCGTAGGTTCCCGGAATGACCCTGGAATCGGGGAGGTGTGAAGGCTTCAACCCCTCGATAAACACAGGAACTGGCATTCCATAACCAGTATTGGTCAGCACGGTAAGGGCTGATTCACTTGAGGTTTGGGACTCAATACCGGGAGAAAGCCAGAAACGTGGGGAAGACTCCAGGATTTTCACAAAAGGGCTTTCGGTCAATTTGTCAAATCCCTGCGATCTCATATTTACGAACCCATGGACGACGGGTACTTTGGTTACTTGCTGGTCATTGAACCACCTATTATGCCTGGGGGGGAATCTCGGTCCAGGATCTCCTGAAATGAAAGTGGAACGTTGATGTAACGATTCGGTCTGCCGGATGGAGCTGCTCGTGACCCAAACAGTTATCTGGTTGTTGTATAAATGGCCTGCCATGTCGGCAAGGGCAAGAACAAGAAAAAACAATACTGCTATCCGCGATAAAGTTTCCTTTTTAAGATAGGCGTACAACCAGAGGCAGAGCGTGGCAGCGGGCAAGATAGCTGCTGCAGGAAGTAACAATCGAGGGGGAATGCCCCCTTCTGGTATGCCATTGTAGTGCCAAAGAAATATTATCAGGCAAAAGAATGCAAAGGTTGTGAGCGCCGTCCAACCGAGAAATAGGTTAATGGCATACCTGCGATATTTAGGTTCTGAAAGAATTGTAGAGTATCCTATCCCCGCCGCGAGACAAACCGGGAAGATCCAGAAGAGCCGTAGCGGTGAGCTCCAGCGCATGAACTGCATAGGGGGATAGAGATAATACAATGCTGTTCGAACACCCGCCACTCCTCCCATAGGAGCTAGAAAAAAGAAGAGGAAGAATCCTAATATCCACAATTGCCGTTTCTTGCTTTCTACCTTCAGAAACCAGAAGAGCGCAAGGGGGAACGTGAGTATGCCGACATATCCGTTGGTCATCTCTATGCCCGTCCCCATCCATCTCTTGCCAACGATCGTAACATATGGGAAAAAGATCGATTGCATGGCCTTTAAGGAAAACGGATGTGAGTAATTAGCCTCTTCTGGCGGGAGTGGAGAGGTGCGTTCGGTGTATCCCCCTCCCTCTGTAAAAAATGCGTGAACGATTGGAGACCATATGGCGATTGCTATCACAGCAATGATTATAAGCGTGCCTCCCACAGCAACAATACGCTTTGAAAAATGCCGGTGCAAAGGGTCGACATTAGAATATGCCGGCAGAAAGCGAACGAAGAGCCACAAGGTGAGCGCCAGCCCGCTGAACGCAAGGAGCCCGGGATAACCGCCCAGAGAGGATAGTCCCATTGCACTTCCAGCGAGGAGCGCGTATTCCCGGCGGCCGGTGGAGACGGCCTTGTCTGCAAAACCGAATATCCACGGAAGCCAGGTTGCGATGCTTATATACATTATGTGTTGTGCATGACCAATGAAAAAACCGGAGAGTATATATGCCATAGCAGCGATCAGGCCCCCGGATGGCCTTGCCCCAAAATACCAGGACAGCCAGAGCATACCGATCCCGCCCCACCACCATGTGAATGTCCAATATGCAATTAAAGCAAGGCTTGAATCAGAAATGAAAAGAACTGCAATAATTGCAATTGGGTTTAATGTTGTGTATAGTGGCTCAGCGTGGAAAGGCAATCCGCAGTTGGTGTACGGATCCCACAAGGGGAACCGTCCTTCTGCGATCGAATCAGACTGGTAGGCGAAAGCTGGGTAGGAAACATCGTGTGCATCCCAGACAGGTTCGGTCTTGCCGGAATAAAGCGGAAAGAGCAGGATCGCAAGGATAAGAGAGTACCAGAGACCGACCCAGACCCAGTTTTTCCATGTAGTCTCTGTCCTATGCCGGTCTATTTGCTCTGATTTATTACGCTTTGTTGTCATTAATGTTTTTCGATGGTTGCTTTTCCTGCTTGGAGTTCTTTAGCGATAATTTTAGCGATTTTAGTCCCCATTACTTCTTTCGCATGCTGATTAACATGCACAATATCATTGTGATAGTATATTTCTTCCCCAAGAATGTCATATTCTGATGAAACATCAAAAACATATTGTAGCGAACCAATTTGATTCTTTATCTCATTATGTGCTGATACAAATTCTTTAGGTACTTGGTACGGTTGATAAAATGCAAAGAATATTGTTTTTCCAAATCTTTGTGATTCAATTGCGCTCGTAAAACTATTGGCTAACATCAAGGTTTCAAAATATTTTTTAACTATCCTTTTATTCCAGCCATTAGAGTACGGCTGTTGTTCCTTTTTAAGCTTTCCCAATCCACTAAATACTCCTGTCCTTTTGTCTATTTCCCCTGCGATCGCAGAGTTTTTTAACAATAACTTAAAAAATGGGCTAGTTTCCGTGCGGTAAAAGTAATTATATGGATAACCGGGTCTAGGGTCATAGAGAGCACTCGAAATTGTTTCATTATAACCACCATAGAAAACAACCAGATCAGGCTTAAACTGAGGAAGAAACTCTATAATGCCGTGTAAATGTTGGCGATGATTAGAAGCTACAACAGAATAATTTACCACGAATACATTGAGCCCCGTTAACTTTTCAAGTTCTTTTTCGAGTATATTTGGAATTGGTGGAGACCCAAGATAGCCAGTTGACCCTCCAAAAAAGGCAATTTTAAAATCATTTTGATTCGATTCCTTATAAGTAGGGCCTCGAAATCCATATTCATTATGATCCCTATAACGATTCTTTAAGTTAGGCGTGCCAATAAATTCCACATAGGGAACTGAGTACCGTAAATCGTCGTCCCAATGCTGTGGATATCCCATCTGGAGGTAATTATGAAAGTAAAAGACATCAAGCACAATAATGATGAGGACAATATAGAACAAATAATTTATGATCGATATTGCCTTACTTAAGGGATGTCTTTTAATAATCATATCAATTTCCTTAGTGAAAGTTAACGATATTTATATAATGCAGAAGGGGGGGTAGATCCTTCAGTATGTTCTTATATATTATATATTTTCCCGAACAGATTTGCATAGAAAAAAATGTATAAAAGGAGAGGAATTATAAAAAAGAAAAAGAGAGTTAGTGCCAATGATCATCAGGAAGGAGTTGCGGCAGGGTTTGTTTGTACAGGCAGAATCGATTTAATAATACCATAAAAAAACACATGATGTGTTACTGTCATAACCTATTTGGAATAGTACGGCAGTATCTCTGGGAATCAGTGATAGCAGTGTCATATTTAATTAAGTAATCGAACTTCGTCATATCGATAACCAGAATGTTCTCACCTTCCGGAACTGGGTCATCGAACTTTCCCTGATCAATCTTTACATTTAAATTCCCTCCCAACTCGTGCAATGCGGTCCTTATCACGTTGGGCGGCCCCCAGGGGTGGGAAGTAGTGGATATCCCGAATTCATCAGTAAGGAACCCTTTTGCACGTATCCTCTCTTCCTCGATTCTCCTCACATATATTTCAGAATCCCCTGACAACTTAGAAATCCCATATTCCGAGATGGCATTTTTTACATATTTATAATCGTTCGCCTGCAGTATGGCAAAGTCCTGCACATTGTGATATGCATGGTAAGATGATACAAGAGAAAGTATTATCAGCAGTATAGTCAGAACGCTATCTTTTATCTGCGGGGGAAACCTGAAAATATCCAGAGTGTTTGCCAACCCGAAATAGAACAATAAAGAGGTGACCATTGCGAGGGCTACCAGAGTGCGATACGCAGGTACGGTGTCGACAATCACAAGGTTTGGAAGGTAGCTCAAAAAAAGGACAGCAATGACGAGCAACAGCCTTTGAGAATGACTCCAAAGTAAACCCATCTTATCTTCTTTTTTCAGGGCCTTCAATAATTTCAATAAAAACATTCCGGCTATAATTATGCCTACAACACCGGCAAATCCATATGTTGGGAAAATACTCCATAGATTAAGCGTATAATTAAGAGGACAGCAGAAGAACCATTTCAACTTTAACGGAATGCTTGTCAATTCAAGTAGTCCTCCCCTGCCTGGAAAACCGATATTCATGAAAAAATGGAGCACCTTTATGGTAAAGAAATAGACGGCCGAAGAAGCAAGTCCCGCAGAAATATAAATGATAAAGGGCCTGGACCACTTTTCCGTAAAATCTTCATCCCTTAATGATAAAAGGGGAATTATGCCTGCGGTCCAGTAAAGCATCGCTGTCGGAGGATAGATCTGCATGGCCGCTACCAATAAGACAATAGTGAAAAAATACGGGAGTGCCCGAAACCTCTTTCCCCTGGACATGGATTTAAACAAAAACATTCCGGCAGCAAACGATATTATTGCACTGTAAAGATAAGGCACAGTGGTTGTCCAGGCAAGATGGATCTGGGCCGACGGCAGTGTACAGGCCAGTACACCTGCAAAGAACGCATGCTCCGGTCTGACCCGGTACATTTTCAGCATTTTGTAAATAACATACGCCAGCAGTCCCATACTGATAATGCCTATAAAACGAATCAAAATGTCGGATCTAAAATAATTAGATATCAAATATACAAAGATCCCATATCCAAATTTCCCGGCCACTGATCTTTCTATAATATTGGTGAAAAATGAGGGCGGTTGCGGAGGATTTATAAAAACGTAATCTTCCATATAAAGATAGTTGATTCGAATTAACGGAAGATATGTTGCCAGGAAAACGACAATGAAAGAAATGAAAACCCCTATATCTGAAAGGATCTTTGGGCGGTCTTTGCAGTCGCAGCCTTCAGGTTTTAATGTATTTTGTTGCATTAGATATGATTTTTTTAACGGGCCGGGGAAATTGCCCCTAACTTCATTCCGGGGAAAAAATATTCTTTAAATTGTATACCGATATAATACTCGGAAACAGGTTCCCAGTCATGATTCACGGGATACTCTGCCAGCATCTCTTTGAAAAACGCCGAGTCCTTGTCTTTATATTCGTATAAAGTTTCTTTCAAGATCCTTTTCAAAACATCTTCTTTTTCTACTGCTGACAGTCTTTCAAGAAAATAGTCGTAATGTTCCTTGTAAAATGTCATCGGCCTCTTTGATGTAAGCATAAACCTGCTATATGTCTTAATATAATCGGCAGATGAGATAAGCGTCTTTATTATGACCTCATTGTTATGATTATATATCATGAAAATGCCGTTATCCTTCAAGTGTTCTTTTACCAGATTGAAAAATTCAAGTGAATAAATATTATTGCTGTATGCCGACATTACTCTCAGAGGGTCCATAAAGATCATATCAAATTTATCGGCAGACTGTAATAAGAACCTTCTCCCGTCGTCCACAATCAGGTTGACCCGTTTGTCAGCCAGCATCTCCTGGAAGAGGGGCATCTTTTTGAGGTTTTTCATCAGGGTATCGTTCAATTCCACAATAGTTAATTTTTTCACCCTTTCCATTCTCAACACCGCCTCTGCAACGGAACCGGTCCCATAACCGATAATTAATACATTCTCGGCCTTTGGCGCATGACTCGACGCTTCAAGGACCCAGTGAAAGTTTTGATAATCAGGGCGTCCTCCGTGACTAAGCCCATTGATGAAATTAAATAACCGCTCATCTTTTTTAAATGTCATGATCACACCGTCTCTGCCCTCTTCAAAGTATCTCTCAAAGTTCTTCTCTGTGACATGTATTACTTCGTACAGCTGTCCTTTACTCGGGAAAAACACCACCGATAGGATCACTAAAGAGATGACAACGGCAATTCTCTTGTTCATGTTCAACTCTTTGCCGGCAAACCTCGAAACGGCAAGCATAAACAATACACCGATCAGTGAAAATCCCAAAAGCGTATTTTCAGTCCCAAAAAACGGCAAAAGCAAAAAACCCGTGAATATTCCGCCGAGAACATTGCCCATGATATTGAAGAAATAAATGTTCCCTATGGTCTTCCCCTCTTTGTCCTTCTGCGAAAGGGCCAGCAGTGAAATGAGCGGGAAACTTGCACCCATTATAACCGTAGGAATAAATACAAATATGAATGGCCATATAAACACATCAACAGTCAGGTAGATATCACGGAAAAATTGCATTAACGAAAACGTAAGGGGCATTCTAAGCTGTGGATGGAGCCCCACGGAAAAAGATGTTCGGGTAAATAATTCGAGGGGTGTGAATTTTGTCAGGTAATAATATCCGATAATGATACCTATCACAAAAAACCCAATCAAAAACTGAAAAGTGAAAAAGAGATTCTTCTTGTCAAAAGACCTGTTCTTTTTCAAATATTTGTTCATGGCGAAGCTGCCGAAGGCTATCCCGAGCAGATAGACGGACAAAACTGTCGAGAAGGAATATGGCGAGGACTTTACCAGGGTTTGTACGATACGGAACCACGCGATCTCATACCCGATTGCGAGAAAACCCGTAATAAAGACCAGCAGGTAAGCGGCCTTTCCCAAAATAGCTTCATTGTCTACCTGTATTGAAGCCACGGCAGTTTTCTCTTTAAATGCGGGAAAGAAATTGGCGGAAATGATCAGCAAGGCCAGTATAAAGTTAATGCTGACAGCGCAATAGACGGCACCGTCTAGCCCCCAGAACGAGATAATAATGTAACTTGCGAAAACAGCTCCTATTGCGGCACCTAAGGTATTTACAAAGTACAACAGGCTGACCGTATTAAGGAAGTCCTTGATCAAACTGTTAAATATTTTTGTAAGCAATGGAAGTGTAATGCCCATTAAAATCGTCGGTAAACTTAAAAACAAGAACATGTAAAGGAATGAGAGCAAATAGCTGCTGCCGGCTGTATATTGTCCCAGGAAATCAAGGAAAGGCAGGCTTATTAAGCCAAAAACACCTATTAGCAGTTCAAGAACAAAATAAATAAAGATCTTATTCTTGCTGCGTTCTGCCAGTATCCCGCCAAAGAAAGCCCCCAGTCCCAGGCCGAACATATACACGCTGACGATCAGTGTAATCGAAATTGAGCCGACACCATAATAGACGGTCAATAGACGCTGCCACGCTACCTGATACATCAAGGCGGCAAAACCGGAAAAAAAGAAAACAAAGGAAAGCAGTGAAGTTAAATTTATAGGAGCTTTTTTTACAAGTGACATAAGTATGAGTAATAGTTCGTGATATTGAAATTAAAACGAAGTCAAAGTTAATCTAAATTGTAACAAATGGATTTAATATAAAGCAACGATGCAGGGGCGAAAACCCTCTGTATTTTCACTGCCGGAGGCAGAATGGAGCAATAATTTCATTTGCACCGGAATATATTCAAAAAAAGTAATTGTGTGAAAATGTGCCCTGCGTTACTTGTTATTACCGAACGGTAAATTTGATTTTCCAGACCATGCAGATTGCCTCGAATACGATCCGCCTTGACATCTTAGAGAGACCCTGCTGGCGGTCTGTGAAGATAATCGGTATTTCCTTTATCCTGAAACCGCGTTTCCATGTCCTGTAGTGCATCTCGATCTGAAAGGAATAGCCCTGAGAATGGATTGCGTCGAGATCGATCGCCTCGAGCACAGAGCGTCTGAAACATTTAAATCCGGACGTCGTATCATGTATCGGCATGCCTGTAATCATCCTGGTATAATACCTGGCCGCAAATTTGCTGATGAACATGCGCCACACCGGCCAGTTAATAGTGCCGCCGCCTTCTATGTACCGTGATCCGATACACAGGTCACAATCATTCATTTCATTCAAAAGTCGGACTAGATCATCAGGGCTATGCGAGAAGTCGGCATCCATCTCAAAGAAATATTCGTAGCCTCTTTCAAGCCCCCACTTGAAGCCCTTTATATACGCAATCCCTATCCCGGTTTTTTTCTCGCCATGGAGGACATGTACTTCTTTATTACGCTTTGCAAGATCATCTGCCAGGTCACCCGTCTCATCGGGGGAATTGTCATCAACTATGAGTATGTCGAACGCTTCCTCAAGCGCCAGAACCTTTTCGCAAACTTTAACGATATTATTTCGCTCGTTGTATGTCGGGATGATGACGAGGGATTTATTCATTAATTTTTCTCAAGTGTTGAACCGTAAATATCAGTTTGAGATAGGCTCAATTTAATGTTGAGGTTGTTTTTTATTATAGCAAAAAAAGATTTATATTTTCGGTTTGCTACGTTGCGCAACCGGCCATTTTTCATGTTACGGTACTAAAAAAGCAAAAAACCCTAAAGAACCCTTTTTCATAGAAAAATGGTATTATATAAATTCCGCAACTAATTGGTTTAGTGTAATTTCAACGGCTAAGTGTTTTAAATAATAAAAATGTTAAAAGCTGATAAACAAGTAACTGCCCCGGGCCTTTCATATTGGAAAATATTTCGTTTGATTTTTGTCATTTTTTTTCTCTATCTCCTCAGGGACGCATTATATCGCTGGGACGGATTTAAATTTCATTCGACATTTATTGAATTCATACCTAGTGTTGCCCTGGTAACGATTTGCTGGAGTATCGTTGCTGCTATTGTGGCATTTGTAGTGTGGCTGCTGATAAGGGGTTTTGAATGGTTCTGCCTGCGTATGGGATGGAAAATCAATGCAGAATTGATACTAATGTTTATAGGTATATTTGTATTGTTAACTTTAGCCACAATGATCGGTAAGACCCTGCTTACAAAAACATTGCTTTTACATACAACGAAATTAATAATACTGTTCAGTATTTTTGTTACATCTATATACCTTGCATGGCAGTATCGCAATAAATCTGAAATTGTTAATGAGAGTATCACTCCTTTAGTTTGGCTGTTTGGCATCTGGCTCATGGTTTCCCTTCCCATAGTGATCTATCATACATGGATCAAGCAAGCAAATAATCCTCTATCACAAAGTATTTCTCAACCTTCTTTAGAAGACATGAAGCGTCCCAATATTATTTTGGTCAGTTTTGATTCCCTGACCGCACGGGACATGTCTGCATATGGTTATAGCAGGGCGACCACGCCGTTTATAGACAAGTGGTCGGAAAACGCTTCTGTGTTTAACAGGTTTCAGTCAGCCAGCAACTGGACTGCATCGGCATCCGCCAGTATTATGACAGGCAAAGAGGTTTGGACCCACCGTATGTTTCATGGGGATTCAAAGCTTTCCAAAAGCAAGACAGAGAGCCTCCCGTTAGTATTAAAGGACAATGGCTATTACAATATGGCTTTTGTAGCAAACGCCTATGCGTCGGTAACGAAACTGGGGATTTCCAACGGTTTTGACTTTGCCCCCCGCAGAGTCGAATTTGCTAAGAGTAACACACCGCTCGGCTACGAGTGCGGGTTTCTTGATGCGATATTCGTGAAATTGTTTGCTGATAGAATCAAGTTTTTCACCTGGGCAATCACTCATGACTTTATTCTGGGAAAGCTTCTTAGAGAAATCTTTCTTTACTCCGCCGTAATTTCTGAAACAGAGACACCTCCTGAAGTGGCGTTTAACCGGTTTTTGGAAACTGTGGATAAAGGAGTCCAGGAGCCTTTTTTTGCATGGATTCATCTGTTGCCGCCGCATGATCCTTATCTGCCGGGGAAGCCCTTTACCGGAATGTTCAATTCTTCGGAGAGACTCAGGCTATTTAATAAGCGAATGGTGGAAGAGGTGCAGGCACATAAGGTCGAGAATGATGAAGACTGGGAAATTTACAGGGGACGGTATGATGAATTCATAAAATACTGCGATAATCAGTTTGAAGATTTTTTAAAGAAAGTGGAAAAAAGAGACGAGTTAAAAAATGCTATAATTATTTTCACTTCAGACCATGGGGAAAGTTTTGAGCATGGCTATTTTACACATAATTCTAATCATCATTACGAGCAGGTGACCCATTTGCCCCTGATAATCAAGGAATCCGGACAGACCGGAAAAGTCATTATCAATGATTTGACCGCGCAGATAGATCTGCCCCCTACGATTTTAGGTTTAGCTGATATACCCACACCTGAATGGATGGAAGGGCGTTCTCTACTGCCCCTTATGCGCGGTAAAAAGCTCCAGCCAAAGAATATATATTCCATGAGTTTCCAGAAAAACCCGAGCATAGGGGCTAAAATCACCAAAGGGACGATAGCGGTTTGGGAAGGTGACTACAAATTGATATACTATCTTGAGGAGAAGAAATCCTTGTTATTCAACCTGAAGGAAGATCCTGATGAACTGAAGAACCTTTTTGATGAAGAAAAAGAAATAAGTGCTCACCTCTTTTCTTTAATCCAGGAAAACCTTGAAAGGGTCAACAAAAAAGTTGGTCAATGAGAGCAAAAAGAGCCCTGTACGCGAGGTGCGGGCAGTCAGAATATACATAGTGACTTAATAAAATTATTGCAGGAGAAAAATGATGGTATTTAACAAAGAATATGCGAATGTTTACGATTTTCTGTACCATGACCAGGATTTCGAAAAAGAATGCGATTTCATAGAAGAGATCTTTCAAAAACAGGACAAGAAGGTAAAGACAATTCTAGATCTTGGATGCGGTACGGGCGGGCATGCTCTTATCCTGGCAAAAAGGGGCTATATTATTACCGGTGTTGATCAATCTGAGGGAATGTTAAATCTCGCAAGGGCAAAAGCGGAAAAGGACGGGCTGGAAATAGACTTCAGGCAGAGTTTAATTCAGGATCTTGAATTAGATGATACGTTTGATGCAGTACTCTCCATGTCTGCTGTTATGAGTTACATGATTGGAAACGATTCGGTTGCCATGGCATGTAATATTGCCAAACAACGTTTAAATCCTGGAGGTGTTTTTGTTTTTGACGTATGGAACGGACTTGCCGTATTAACTGATCCGCCTACTCAAAGGGTAAAGGAAATTCCCAATAATGATGAACGTATAATTCGCTTTACCAAACCTGATATTAATATAATATCACATACTGTAGACGTGAACTTTGATCTTCTGATACTAAAGGAAGATAAACTGGTCTCTGAGACAAAAGAAACCCATAAGGTACGTTACTTTTTTCCGCAGGAAATTAAATATTTTCTTGAGGTTGCGGGTTTTACAGAGATACATTGCTGTCCGGTCCGGAAACTTAACACTCCTATCTCAACTAATGAAAGGGATATGAGCGTCATAGCCCGATAGAAAAGGTAATTATGGAGCATATTGAAATAATTAAAGACAATGATGAGACTTTGGCAATAATTATCAGAAAGGACTTTTCCGCCGAGGGGCTGAAATTCTTCACGCCGGATGACTTTTCCCAGCAGCTTGCCTACATGCATCATAAAAAGGGCAAACAGATTAGGGCGCATTCCCATCGCTCGGTAATACGTGAAATCCAATTTACCCAGGAAGTGCTATTGCTTAAAAAGGGGGTATTCAAAGTCGATTTGTATACAAGTGACCACACTCATCATTCAACTCACGTTCTTAATGCAGGAGACGTGATTTTACTGGCAGGAGGCGGACATGGATTTGAGGCGCTTGAGGACATTGAGATAATTGAAGTAAAGCAGGGTCCATATACCGGAGATGAGGATAAGACCCATTTCTAGGAGTAAATAATGATCTTTGTTAATGAACCCCTCCTTGATGGTAATGAAAAGAAATATCTGAATGAGTGCATTGATACGGGATGGATCTCATCTGAGGGGCCATTTGTAAGAAGATTTCAGGACGAATTCGCTGATTATATCGGACAGAAACATGGGATAGCAGTATGTAATGGGACCGCAGCCCTTGAAGTAGCAATGGCGGCAATAGACCTGAATCCCGGTGATGAAGTTATTATTCCTACTTTCACAATTATTTCCTGCGCACTGGCTGTCTTAAGACGCGGCGGGGTTCCGGTGCTTGTTGATATAGAACCCGAAACATGGTGCATGGATATAGATCAGGTAAAAGCCAAAATCACACCAAAAACAAAAGCGATCATGCCGGTCCATATGTACGGCCATCCCGTTGATATGGACCCAGTTATGGAACTTGCCGAAAAGCACAAATTGTATGTCATAGAAGACGCAGCGGAAGTACATGGAGCTGAATATAAAGGAAGAAAGTGTGGAAACATCGGACATATAAACTGTTTCAGTTTTTATGCAAATAAAATCATCACAACAGGTGAAGGAGGCATGGTTGTTACTAATGATGATGATCTTGCTGAAAGAGTAAGACTGCATAGAAATCTGTGTTTTAAAGAGGGACGAAGGTTTTACCATGAAGAACTGGGTGAAAACTATCGCATGACAAATCTGCAGGCGGCGGTAGGGGTAGCACAGCTGGAAAGGATAGAGGAATTTGTAGAGATCAAAAGGAGGAACGGGGCGCAATACAACGGGCATTTAGCGGATATAGGCCCGATCCAGATCCCTGTTGAAAAGGCGTGGGCAAAGAATGTCTACTGGATGTACGGGATTGTTCTGGATGAATCTACAGGACATAATGCTGAGAGTTTTGCGGCTAAACTGAAAAACAAAAAAATAGGCACCAGACCCTTTTTTCTGGGGATGCATGAACAGCCTGTTTTTCATAAGATGGGGCTCTTTAAGAATGAGAGTTACCCCGTAGCGGATAGACTTGCAAGGCAAGGCCTCTATTTACCTTCTGGATTAACACTGACGGACGATCAAATAAATGAAGTGGTAACGGCGGTAAAAGAAACAATCAATTAGCTTGAAATCTTAATCTTAATACGGTTGTTATGTATTTGGTCCCTCTTAGGAAATACTTAAAAAGGTTGGGGGCTGTTTTCGTTTCTCCGGCCTTTCTCGGGCCGCATGTATAAGGCATCTCGCTTATCTTAAAGCCTTTCTTCTTGGCCCTGTACAGAAAGTCTATACAATACTCACCATAGTCACCCCTTAAATCAATTTCATCAAAAACCTTCTTTTTTGCCAGAACAAATCCTGACAGGTAATCAGTTATTGATGGCCCCAGGATGACCCTGGCAAAGCCGTTGATCAATTGGCTAACTAAAATTCTGAAAAAATCTACTTCTCTCTCGTCCTCCCCGCCTTTTAAATACCGTGAACCGCATGCGATATCATGGTCATCCAGAGCCTTTAACAAAGTAGGAAATTTTTCAGGGGGCATAGAAAAATCACTATCCATCCATCCGACGATCTCTCCTTGTGCCATTGCAATTCCATCAGAAATGGCGGTCGTTAAGCATCTCTTGTTAATTCTTCGCAATACTTTAACGCTTTCATTCGAGAGATTTTCTACCACCTGCCAGGTCTTATCAGGCGAGTCATCATCAACAACGATTATTTCAACATCGTTGTTGAGACTTTTTCGGATAGCGTTGATCAGATCAACTATATTGTCTTTCTCATTATACGTCGGTAATATTATTGAAACCTTGTGCAAATCGCCGCTCTCATTTCCTTGAATTTATCTTATAAATAATACAATTATTAATGGAGATTAATCAAATATACGGTATTCGAAGAAGGAGGATTTGAAGTCATTATACTGTTGTTTTGCTTATTATAATGGAGCCCTGCAACTACCTGTCACGTATTCATTGTGATTTGCAGCTATATAAGAGCAGAGTGCATCATAAATAATTTCAGCAACTGCCTCACTGCCTTTGTTTGAGTAATGGATTTCATCAATGAAATATCTTGAACTTTTCGGCAATTTCCTTGCCAATTCTATAAGCAGAAGGTTCTCATCCGCCGCAACTTTCCGGGTAACATCGTTGAATATCTCTTCGGTTTTCCAATAAAGCTCTCCGTCCAAAATTATTTTGTCTGCTATTTTAAATTTCCCCCAGTTAAAGCCTGTGACATCATCTATGGCGTTTCCATAAAGCGCGGGTTGTGTGATAAACACAGGGGTGATATTATTCTCCTTGTTGTTTATATTGTCAAGTACAGCCTTTGTTGTAATATCAAGGGCTGCCAGTCGTAATTATTTGACAATTAAATAACAATATCATTAAAATATATATTCATGATTTAATAATGTTTAATTTATATATCGCAATTCTCTAGCTCTCTTGATTTTGTAAAAAACAAAAGAGTTGAAGGTAGTTAGAGCGCTGCGGAGGATTGTTCTGCATAAAAAATAATTGACTATGAATATTCTCGGAATTTCGGCTTTTTATCATGATAGTGCAGCGTGTCTTGTTCAGGACGGTAAGATTGTATCTGCCGCACAGGAAGAACGTTTTACAAGGAAGAAACATGATTCTGCATTTCCTGTAAACGCAACCAACTTTTGTCTTCAGAACAGCAACTTGACTGTCAACGATCTGGATTATGTGGCTTATTATGATAAACCGTTTTTGACTTTTGAAAGAATCTTGGAGACATACCTTTCGTTTGCCCCGGTTGGGATCAAGTCCTTTATAAAGGCATTACCTCTATGGATTAAGAAAAAACTATGGATGAAAGAGGTCATCAGGAAAGAGCTTGACTATCAAGGGAAAATAGTCTTCCCGGAACATCATGAGTCGCATGCGGCCTCAGCATTTTTCCCTTCCCCTTTCCAGGAAGCCGCGTTTTTAACAATGGATGGTGTCGGTGAATGGACTACCTCCAGTTATGGGGTCGGTAAAGATAATAATCTTGATATAATAGCGGAAATAAAGTTCCCTGATTCACTGGGACTGCTCTATTCGGCTATCACCTACTTTACGGGATTCAGGGTAAACTCCGGGGAATATAAGGTCATGGGACTTGCCCCGTATGGAGTGCCCAAATATAAAGACGTTATTCTTAAGGAACTTATTGATCTGAAGGAAGACGGTTCATTTAAGATGAACATGGACTACTTTGATTACTGTGTTGGATTGAAAATGACCGGCAGTAAGCTGGACAAACTCTTTGACGGACCGCCCCGCAAACCGGAGACAGAGCTGACCCAGAGAGAAATGGACATAGCACGTTCAGTGCAGGACGTTACAGAGGAAGTCGTGCTCCGGGTGGGGAGGCATATCAAGAAAGAGACCGGGCAGAAAAATTTATGTCTTGCCGGCGGTGTGGCCTTGAACTGTGTGGCCAACGGCAAACTTTTACGTGAAAAGGTGTTCGATAATATCTGGATACAGCCGGCTGCGGGTGATGCGGGAGCATCTTTGGGAGCCGCTATGTTCGCATGGTATAAATATCTCGGGAGTGAGAGAAAAGCTGACGGCAAAAATGATTCTCAACAGGGCTCTTATCTGGGACCTAGATATGAAAATGACTATATAACCGATTATCTCAAGAAAAACAATATCCCATATACAGAGTTGAGTGATGAAGAACTGCCCGAAAAGATAGCCGATATCATCGCTGATGAGAAGGTTGTAGGATGGTTTCAGGGGAAAATGGAATTTGGCCCGCGTGCACTGGGAGGGCGGTCAATCATTGGAGATGCCAGATCCCCAAAAATGCAAGAGATAATGAATCTCAAAATAAAATTCAGGGAAAGTTTTAGACCCTTTGCCCCTTCAGTTGTCAGGGAGAGAGTTTCGGATTATTTTGAGCATGACGGAGAAAGCCCCTATATGCTACTTGTTGCTCCGGTCAAGAAAAGTATACGCAGAGAAATGACCAATGAAGAGCAGAAACTATTTGGTCTGGAAAAGCTCCATGTTGCACGCTCCTCTATACCGGCGATTACACATGTTGATTATTCCGCGAGGATCCAGACCGTAGATGGGAAATATAATAATCGTTATTATCAGATGATAAAAAAGTTCGATGAAAAAGAGGGTTGCCCCGTGATCATAAACACCTCATTTAATGTGAGGGGAGAGCCTATTGTATGTACGCCTAAAGATGCGTTTCTTTGCTTTATGCGTACCAATATGGATTACCTGATAATGGAAAATATACTTCTGGATAAGAAAGACCAGAAGCCCCTGGATAAAGATACTGACTGGCAAAGTGAATTTGAACTTGATTAAGGTAAAATAAAAAATGCTTCTAGAAGAAATTAAAAATATCAAAAGTGAAAAAAAGGACCTGCGGGATTTTGGCATAACCTTCGGTGTATTACTTGGCATATTGGCTGGGGCGCTCTGGTGGAAAGAAAAGGATACTTATACCATATTCGCGATACTATCCCTGGCGTTCTTCTTTTTTGGTCTGGCATTGCCCGCATTATTAAGACCACTGCAAAAGGTATGGATGATGTTTGCAGTGGTACTTGGCTTTTTTATGACAAGGCTGATCCTGGGCATACTGTTTTATATTGTCTTTACCTTTATCGGCGGGGGGGGCCGTCTTTTGGGTAAGAAGTTTATTGATATGAAAATCGATAATTCCAGGGAAAGTTATTGGAACTACAGGAAGCAAACTACATTTGATAAAGACAGGTGCGAAAAGCAGTTTTAAAGATTGATCTACGATTACATCCAGAATAACCTGCCGTCTCTTTATATAATATAATAATTAAACTGCTTCAGGCAGCGTCTCTGCCGACACTCTTTTGTTGAAAAAACGGTTTTCTTAAGTAGTCCTTAAACCAGTCAGGAACCGAAGCAAAGAGCATGTATAGCAGGCCTGTTAAAATGATCCAGTTGCAGATTTCCTCTATTGTAAATGTGATCTTTCGTCCTAAAAAACGCATAATAAAGGCGTTCCACATGGATATAGCTATGGAAACCAGCGTAATAAGTGGAACGAATGAAAGATTTCCTGCTTTATCTCTCATCCACGCTACGAGCTGGGGGGCCGTAAAGATCAGGAAGATCAACCTGTAGTCGTGGGTGTTCATTAAAAGAAAGCAGGCTATAAAGATACCTGCACCTACCCTGAAGGCATCTAGGTGCTCTCCCGACATGTATCTTTTCGGGCACTTATCTCGTATGCCGAAAAACAAGGTTGCCCCCACTACCAGCAAAGAGATTATATAAGAAAAGACCGTGAAAAACGTCATTACACTTTCGGACAGCGGGATAGCAAATATACGGCCGTTTCTCAATCCCAACCACCATACATGCATCCCGAAGGAACTGTTAACGAGCTTTGGTGTTGTTTCAAAAACCTGTTTGAAATCATTAAGTGATATTATTCCATAAACAATAAAAACTCCAAGTGCTGATAGAAACAGTCTCCAAAATCTCTTTTTGTTTTCTTTTAAGAGATAAATAAAGCCGAAAACAGGATATAGTTTAAGTATGGACGCGAAAATAAATATAAGAAGCGCCGGGATAGAGGAGTGGTAATTTACCAGGATTGCAAGAGATAAAACAGAAAAAAGTATCAACTCGATATTTGACCTTTCGACCCCGAGCATTACGGCCGGAGATAGAAAGAGAATGAAAAGCATTAGATATGTAAGATTATCGAATTTCCTTGAAAACCAGAACAGCCCCATACCGACAAAAAAAATGATCACAACAATGGTACCGATTATGTTCGTATGACTTTCATTGATCCCCAAATGAAATGGCAGTTGCCAGATCCTAGGGTAGTTGAGCTGGTGCCCCCTGGGGTTTTGCGGGTTTTCTATCAGCGGATCATATCCCATAGCGAATGATTCAGATGCCCAGGCGAACTGACGTGAATCGTGAAAGCCAGGGGGACTTAGGGGCAGGTTCCATTGTCTTATTGAAAAGTTGTTATCAAAAAACACATATGAAAATATCGTGACGGCCAGAAAAATAATTGTCAATATAAATAAAAAAAAGTTAGATTTTTTCATAATTATGTTGATATTTTTTTGAAGTCAAAGCAATTTGCAGGTACTAATAGTTAAAATAAGAAGACTTTATATTATATCCCTTTTTTTGTGTTATTGTAAATATGACGCCCAAATCCCATTAATCGGTTAATTGGGCAGTAGATAATATTCCGGTATTGCAATTGGAATCATCCCTTTCAGGAGTAGTTACTGACTGTTGCCAAATAAAGGCAAAAAACAAATATTGTTAAAGCTTATATTAATCCCTGAAATCGGCGAGAAGGAACGAAACTTCGGGCTCGATCTTTTAAGGTCCACAGCGATTTGCCTTGTGCTTCTTGCCCATGGAAGTTACCTGCTTCATCAGCCGCCGAAGCATAATCTCATCCTCTGGAACGGAGGCTTTTATGGTGTCGAACTATTTTTTGTTCTTAGTGGATTTCTTATTGGCAGTATATTATTTAAAATATTGAGTAACCAAAATGCCCGTTTTAATATTCAGCTGGTTTTGAATTTCTGGATCCGAAGATGGTTCAGAACCCTGCCTAATTATTTCCTGTTTCTTATTCTTAATCTTACCCTCTTTCAGTGGCTGTTTGGCATGAGAGATTTTAATATCAGGTACTTCTTCTTTTTACAAAATTTTGCTTGGCCGGCTCCTTATTTAATGAATGAATCATGGAGTCTGGCTATTGAGGAGTGGTTTTATATTTTCTTCCCGTTGGTAATGCTGATATTTCTCTGCCTGCCTGTTTTGAAGAAGAAAGCGCTCCTTACAGGCTTGGTAGTCTATCTTCTGGTGTCTACGGTTATCAGATTCACCGGGGCGGTTGAAACTGATTTATCTTGGGACCAGGGATTTAGAAAAGTGGTGATATTCCGCCTTGATTCTATCGGGTACGGAGTTCTAATTGCGTACCTGAATTTCTTTTATAATACTTTGCTGGAGAAATATAAAAAGTTAATGCTTGTTACAGGATGCGGAATGGTTCTGTTTTCAATAGCTGTGTTTTCTTACAGTGTGCTGACAATAAAAGATACCTTTTTCAATAAAACCGTCCTGTTTATTGTGACGGATTTGGGGCTGGCGCTTCTTTTGCCGTATTTTAAGGGAATCAAAGTTAAAAGCGGTTTTTTACCTTATGCAATCACACATATAAGTATCGTTTCTTATTCAATATATCTTATACATCATTCTTTTGTGATACAGTTATTACATGAGTTGTTCCCCTCTGGAACGCTTCCCTGGTATATCCTGTATGCTTTATATATTATTATTACATTTTTTCTGTCAACCCTTGTGTATAAATATTTTGAACGTCCAATGACAGCACTCAGGAGCAGGTTTACGAAGCATGAAGCGAATCTCACCCAACAAATTGCGGCTCCTGGTCGTGAATAGAAAGGTTATAGTTGTTCAGGTATTGTTCTTGAAAATATTTATGAAGTATAAACCTTTGTGAACCGTTTTCTGAATAGAATATATAACCGGAAATATCTAAAAATACGTAATTCATTGTATAATAATACTTGACCCTGATCAGACTATGATAGACAATACAGAAGAAAAACTTTCCAAGATGTACAAACATATATTCCCTGAAGAGGAATTGGCAGCCAAAGAAGCGCTCTGGAAAATACTGATTAACGAGATGCTTCAGAAGTATATTAAAGACAGTGATACTGTTCTCGATATTGGTGGAGGTCAATGTTTATTTATCAATAATATAAATTGCGGGAAAAAATATGCCAATGATCTGAACCCCGACATAAAAAAATATGCCGGCAGCGATGTTATCACCATACAGGAAAGGGCGGACAATCTTTCATCAATACCTGATAAAAGTATGAATGTGGTCTTTGCAAGCAACTTTTTTGAGCATATGAAGGACAAGGATGAACTCGAAAAAGTCATTGTAGAGATCAGAAGGGTCCTTACCGATAACGGCATGCTCCTTGTTATACAGCCTAATATCCGTTATGCTTATAAAGAATATTGGGATGTTATTGACCATTATATTCCTATCAGTGACAGCAGCCTTACAGATCTCCTTATTATCAATAATTTTAAGATAAAAACATGTTACCCGAGATTCATGCCATGGTCTCCTAAAACCAGTTTAAGCAAGTTTACGTTTCTTTTGAAAATATATCTTCGGGTTCCTCTCTTTTGGAGAATATTCGGCAAACAGCTGTTTATGGCAGCAGAAAAGTTGCCAAATGCAGACTAATAACGAGAGCATTATGGATAAACCGTCTATAGCATTATTTTTCCCTGTCTACGGTGATGAGGGGACAGTTGAAACCGTTGCGATGAAGTCGCTTGATGTGTTGTCCAAGGTGGCGTCAAAATATAAATTAATTATAGTTGACGATGGAAGCCCTGATAAGTCAGGCGAGATTGCGGACAGACTGGCCAAAGAATATCCTGAGATCATATCTATTCACCATGAGACTAATATGGGATATGGTGCCGCGCTTCAGACAGGATTTAAATACTCTCTTGATTATGACTGGATATGTTTTACCGACGGTGACAACCAGTATGATGTAAATAATTTGCTTCATATGTCAAAACTATTTAATCATTATGACCTGATTGTGACATTCCGATATGCCAGGATATACGGTACTCTGCGAAGTTTTATTTCGTTTGTATATAATTTTATTATCAAGCTGTTGTTTAAGTCACATTTGCGGGACCATAACTGCGGACTGAAAGTGATTCGGTCAAGCGTAATAAAGGATATAGAGATAATATCGGACAGTGCATTCATCGGAGCGGAAATTATCATAAATACGATGGTAAGGGGTTATCCTATAGGTGAGGTAGGCATTCATACGTATCCGAGAACATTCGGTGAATCCAGTGTTATGTCAATAAGACATATTACTTCCAGCATCCGAGATATGTTTCGGGTCTATAAAAAGATATTTAAGCATAAATGATATAGATATAGGGTTCCAATCAATAAAACAAAAAAGGATCATATCTCCTAAGTAGTAAGTTGTTTATTATTCTCCTACTTTGGATCGTAACCCCTGTTTCGAGGGAAAATTAATTCAGAATCAAATTTGTTTATCCATCGCCACAGCAACGAATAACTACGTAAATTTGCTTTACTATAGAAATAGTCGGAGACAATATGTACTCCATACCCGATCAGGGCACCGGTAATCCAGGGATTGAAGTCTGTCATTGTTGCAATTATGCCCAGGCAAAGCAACCATTCCCACCCATGAAATATTAATCTTATTCTTGTATGTTGTTCTCTATAAAAAAACGGGAAGAAATTTTTTGAATTAAAAGGGAAATTATGCTCTATTATATAATCTAAAACATGGTCTAAATCAATAAGAATTCCGGAACATAAAGAAGCGAGTGATAATCCCCAGGACTTGAAGATTGCGAATAGTATTCCAGAGGTTAGCGAAGAAACAGCAATATGATGTATTAATTTCATGTTATCAAAATTATCACTTTAAAAAACATATAACATTGTGGTTCAGTTGGGGAGAAACGCATAATTGTAAGGACTTAATATAGTACAACTATTGAGTTTTAATTGAGTAGAAGTAGGTTGTAGACAATTTGTCAATTTGACTTTAAAGTATATAATTTTTAAAATAAAAAAGTATATTATTTTTTACTGTATCTTGTTTTTTCTACTGGGAGGTAATTTAATTTGAATTTAAAACTGATATTTTCATTAGTAGTTCTCATGAATCTTATAACCGTTGGATCTGCTAATGCTTATATTGATCCAAATACTGGAGGATTCTTTTTCCAGACAGTTGCCCCTTTTGTGTATGGTCTTCTTGGTGTAATAGTTGTTTTTTGGAAAAGGATAACCGGCTTTGTAAAAGGTCTTTTTAGTCGGAAAAAAGATGATAATAATTCCATTAATGATGCATGAGCTCTGTTGTTGTTCAACGGATTATTTGTTTGGGTCATAATCAAGTTAACAGATAAGTGTTAAATAAAGTCTGCAATTATGCATGTGTTTTGTATTATAGGCCTTCCTGAAATTGAATTTGCAATTTTATCTTTAATAAATTTATAAACTTTAAAACCAACTTAATGTCGAATCTTGATTGATTTGTTTAATTTGACAGTGAAGTTTAAATTGATTTCTCATGGCAATTCATTTATCCCGTGATTGGTCATTCCTATCTGTTTAGTGCTTAGCCAAGGTGTGCTCTTGTCCCAGTTTGTTGGGCAGTTAAGCTGTATGCTTCAATGTTTTATTTGGCTATTCATGGCTATTGATTTTATTTGCCAAACTATAAGATTGTAAATTAAATTATACTTTCTTAATAACTCTTGTTAAGAGTGGCAAATTAACATAATTTATTGAGTTGAAATGAAAACAAATAAACGACTTTCACTTTTTTTAATTATAATGTATTCTTTGCTTATTATTTGTATTGTTGGTTTTTATATTGCAAATCCATTTGTCAATGAATGTACGGTAGGTGATTGTTTAAAGGGTTATGGTATTTATGTATCACATAGTGGTAAGAAATATGAAGGTGAATGGAAAAACGGGCAAAGACATGGAAAAGGAACGTTAATTTATCCGCATGCATATATGTATGTTGGTGACTGGAAGAATAATAGAAAAGAGGGACGCGGAAGACAGATAAATGCCGCCAATGATTCTAAGTATATCGGTGAATGGAGTAACGGTAAATACCATGGGAAAGGCACAATATCTCATCGCAGCGGTCACAAGTATGAAGGAGATTGGAAGAACGGGAAGAAGCATGGGAAAGGCAAAGAGACTAATCCCTCTGAATATAATTATGACGGGGAGTGGAATAACGGGAAGATGCACGGGAAGGGCATCATGACGAATGATGATGGATCAAGCTTTATAGGGGAATGCAAAAACGGCAATTGGTATAATGGGGAGGGGGCAATTAAAAGATACGGCAATAAATATGAGGGGAAAATTGTAAATGGTAAAATGCACGGGAAAGTAACAATAATCTACCCCGATGGGCGCAAGTTTATAGGTAAATTAGATAACGGCAAAAAAGTCGGGCAAGGGACTATAATATATCCCAACGGCAAAGAACTTGAAAGCTCTTGGGAAAATGACGGCTTTTTGTTTAAACAACCATAATCTATAATGAGTTATCATTTTTATATAGATAATATTCATTTTTACAAGAGGTAGAAAATAATCTCTTCAAAACAGCAACAATTAAGCACAAGCACTGCTTCATTTACAGCCCTTTACCGTTTAATATTTGTTGTTTTTTCCCTTTATCTAATGGGAGATGCATTCTACCGCTGGGACGGATTCAGTTATTATGCATCTGTTTCAGAGTTCCTGCCGAGTGTTGCCCTTGCATTTATTCTCTGGAGTTTTGTAGCATTGTTGCTCTCAATTACCTTATGGCTGATTTTAATGCTGTTTCATTGGTTGTGCCGGCTCTTTAATTGGGAAATAGGTCCTGACCATTTATTGTTGTTTACCGTAATTTTTATACTTGCGGCTGTCTTGGCATGGAAGGGGAAAAAAATTCTATGGCCTGATGCACAAACTACGGTTCAAGTGAAACTCATTGTTTTTTTTGGTGTGGCCCTTGTCTCAATATTTGTGACATATCTTTTGCATAACAAGGCAGGGCAGTTGATGGTAGGCATACATGAGCGCATTACTCCGCTAGTGTGGCTGTTCGGAATAATTGCAGTGCTTTCGGTTCCGATCATCTCCTATCACGCGTGGTTCAAGAAAGCTGACGGGGCAGATGTTAAAGCTATTGCGGGGGCTTCTCTGGAAGATTTAAACCGGCCTAATATCATCCTGGTTACTTTTGATGCCTTGGCGGCAAATAATATGTCTGCATTCGGGTACGCCAGGGAAACAACCCCTTTTATAAGTCGTTGGTCTCAAAATGCCACACTTTTTACTAAGGCAGAAGCTGACAGTAATTTTACTGCCCCGGCTGTTGCAAGCCTTATGACAGGAAAAAGGGTCTGGACGCATCAGACCTATCACATTGGAGGAACCAGACCTGTAAGAAGTCATATTGAGAGCCTGCCCTCGTTGATGAAAGAAAATAATTACTTCAATATTGCCCTTGTTGTAAATCCTTTTGCATCAGTTGAATCAATGGGTATGTCTGAAAGCTTCGATATTGCGCCTCCTGCATCCGAGTTCGGCAAGTCAGCTTCTTTATTTGGATGGAAATTCGGGATTATAGATAATATAATTTACAGGGCAGTCGGTGAAAAAATAAAACTTTACAACTGGATTCTGAAAGATGAATTTATTTTTGGCAAATTCCTTAATCTTGTGTCGAGAAACATCTACCAAACTACCGTTCCGCCAGAAAAGGTGTTTAACAGGTTCCTTGAGATAGTTGACGGTGGATTGCATAAGCCTTTTTTTGCATGGATACATGTTTTTCCTCCTCATGATCCGTATTTGCCGCCCGAGGATTTTATTAAAATCTATAACGCTTCCACTGAACTAAGATCATATAAGCCGCAAGAAAAACTGATTCAGGAGTCTTATGAATATCTATTTGAAAATTTGCGCTATCCGCAGGAGATACAGCCTGCTGTAGATCTCATGAGAGATTATTACGATGAATTCATAAAATACAGCGATAGAAAATTCGAGGATTTCATTAATGCACTGACTGCAAAACAACTTGAGAACACAGTTATTATATTATCTGCCGACCACGGGGAAAGCTTTGAAAAGGGTTACTTTACACATGCAGGCCCTTTTCTCTACGAACAGGTAACTAATATCCCCCTGATTATTAAGGACCCGGGACAACAAAAAGGGCTGACAATTACTGACAGGGTAGAGCAGATCGACATCCCGGCAACGATACTTGACCTAGCAAACATACCGGTCCCTGCATGGATGGAGGGCGTTTCACTCCTGCCGCTGATGAGAGGTAGTCAAGCTTATGACCGGCCTGTTTATTCCATGAATTTTCAAGGAAACCGCAGCATGGGTCATAAGATTACGAAAGGAAGCATTGCAGTATGGGAAGGTGATTACAAACTCATTTATTATCTCGAAAAAGATGAAGCCATGCTTTTTAATTTAAAAACCGATCCTGGTGAGTCATATAATATATTCGAGAAAGAACCTGGAAAGTATAACTACATGTTATCGTTGATCAAAGAGAGCCTTGAAAAGGTTAATGGAAAGATGAGAAAATGAACCCAGGTACATATCAGAAAAGTCAGCCTTCAATCTACTTTTTCATCATAATTCTGCCGTTTATTCTGCTCTACTGGATGGCACCGTTCGCGAGCAATCTGTCACTTGGGGCGGACTATCAACTCTTTTCGATCAATGAGCAGATTGAACTGCTTTTTTCTGTTAAAACCGGTTCATTTCCTCTCTACGTTCCGGGTTATAAATTTGGTCATTCTGCAAGTGCTCTCACATTGAGCCAAATCTACCACCCGATATCCCACATCGCTTCGATACTACCCGGCTACTGGGATGGAAAAGCAAATGAATGGAACACATTTCTGCGTTTGCTTAGCCTGGGACTTGTACATTTGCTCATATTCGCATTTTTGAGAAAAATAAGACTCAACACTCTTTTTTCTTTCCTTATTTCCCTCATTACAGTTTATAACCTGCGTATGCTGGAGGCATTTCGTTATGGCTCATCTTTTGAGGCATATACAGGGACTCTTTTATTATGCACACTGATAGGTTGGCACTTCCTTAGCCCGTCAAGATGGTTTATTCCTTTGAGTATCGTTGCCGCAACGTATCTGCTAGTCTGCAGCGGTCACCCTCCCATGATGTTTTACGGACTCCTCGGGGCAGCAGTATTTACACTTGTCACACCTCATTTCCTTGCAGTTATGCTACCCGATATTAAAGTGGATTTTAAAACTGCCGTCAGGTTTTGGACAAAAGTGGGTTTTTATCTATTCTTAGGAATAGTACTTTCTAGTGCTTACATTTTACCTTTTTACGTTGAATTCGTTTCCACAAACATTGAATATCGAAGCATTGCAGAAGAGGTCGGGGTTTACATCGGTCAGGACACTTTTACGGGAATACTGAGCATCTTTTTTATGCCTTTCATATCAGATGTACTAGGTACTTTTGGCGGGTCATCGTTAATTATAATTCCTCTGCTTCTTCCTTTATTAGTATGTTTTAGAGTAAAGGTCCCGCCCGCTGTCTGGGTTATCTGGGGGATACTACTGTTCGCTTTAGTTTATATTCTGGGGCCGCAAACGCCTGTCTACAGGTGGGCGGTTGAGTATCTTCCCCTTGTGTCTTCTGCTGGTGGTGTGGGAAGAATTGCCATGATAGTCCCGCCTCTCATGATGTTGTTAATGGCCTGGGTAATAACTGCGGAGACTATTTCGGTCCGATCCGTAATTTTCGCTCCCTACATGTTTCTAGGATTAATTGCCATAATATTAATCCCGGTTTTTGTACTGACCGTTTTCTTATTTAAACCGGCACTCGGTAATTTCACACCTCATTTTATTAGAAATATCCCGGTATGGATTGAAGTCGCGGCAGTTTTATTGGGCATGATCTCGCTTGCTGCACTCGTGTTATATGGTATGTATCCACAGTCAGCCCGTATATCCGGAGTTTTTCTATGTCTTATAATTATTTTGCATATCGGAACTGTACTAAAGTACGGTATCTTTATTGAAGAGAAGGAGAGTAAGCCCAGTCTTGAGCAGATAAAAATCCAAAAGAAAAAAAGCCTGGACTTCAATTTCCATCAAAACCCCGCCATGTTTCATAGCGTTGTATTTAACCACTTGAAGAGCTCTTTTATAGAGCCATATTTAGGGAAGATATTCACAGAAGCGATACCTGTAGACAGTCAGGAGGATGCATATGAAAAGATGGCGCGTGCACGTTATCCTCATCAGATATTTATTGAGGGGTATGAGACCGAAAATACGGCCGTCGCAAACGATATGAATGAAGGGAGGTTAGCATTAACATATAGTTCATTTAATCGACTGCGGTTTCAGGCTGTTTCCGGGGAGGCCGCATTCTTTGGGTTGTCCTATCCATATACCGGCCACTGGAATGCATGGGTGAACGGTAAAAAGGCCCACGTATACCGTGCCAATGGTATTGCGAACGCTGTTGAGATACCGGCTGGAGAAAGTTTGATAGAGTTCAGGTACTGGAGCGATGCCTCCTTCTGGGGTATGGTCATCAGTTGCACGGCATTTGCATTGATCGGGCTGTTTGCATGTTTCCGCGGTTTGAAGGGCTTGCCAAGGATCCTTGGGATAGGTGCTGTTTTGATCATAAGTGTAGGAGGATTCATGCTATGGTACAACAGCCTGTATAGCGGTGATAATCTTGAAACAGAATATTCCTGGACCTACACTCCTCTCCTGAAGACGCCAAATATTGCATATGGGAAAAAGTCTCTCAGCTATTACCCTCATAACAGTTCCATGCTGCGCTTTCATAGCGGCTATGCGATAGATGGGAGCACTGAGCCGGGTTCCGGTGTTACCCTGAAGTTTCCGGAAGAAGCTTTAGTTATCGATCTAAACCAGAACAGGGAGATCAAGACAATTGTTTTGCACGGTACATTTAAGACCATACCGGAGATATCCCTGTCACAGGACAATAAACAGTGGCAAAGTCTAAAAGATGTTATTTTAGGATTTAACAAGAACGCTCTCATGAGAATTATTTTTGAAAACCTAAGGAGTGCACGTTTTATTAAAGTGCAGACAATTGACTCCTCAGTGGTGATTGATGAGCTTGAGGTCTATGGGCCGGAACCCAATAGTGGAAAATACATAACTAACTAAAAAGTAGTACATAATGAGTTGCGTACGATGAGAATGAAAACGGAGATGTAATATTTAATCAAGCAGTAGTCTTAACCTAAAGCTCTTATCTGAACCATGAAAAGATTACACGTTGCTCAAAAAACTTGCAAAGATTTAAGTTGTGTGATATTTCTCATATCCATACTTGTTTTCTAGATAGTGCGTGAAAATGCTCATATATAGTAGTATTTGTGTGTCGATACATTTTACACTTATTGTGTATGAATCGAGTAATTGTCGGATTTATTTACCATTATTATTAGTCCACAACCAATAAATGCTTACATAACCAGCGTCTTGCTGTTGGCATGATATTTGCTTTTTTTTATACAACATCTTTATATGTTAAACTTTAATTGAGATAATTACAGTTTATAAATAACGTTAATTACTAGTAATAATGAAAATATAATGTTAAAATTGATTAGTATGTTTATGGGGCTACGCATGAAGATAATGTAGTGCAAAGCGATAGTTTTTATATAAATCAACTGCAAAAATAAAGGAGGTAGCAAATGAAAAAGAAAGTACTAATCTTAATATTAGGATTGCTTCTAGTGGGAGTCAATGTATATGCGGCAGGGGATCTTATTGTAAACGGGCAATTAAGTGTCGGAACAGGAACTCCAATGGCCAAGCATCACGTAGTAGCCAATGATATAGCACAAGCCATTAAAGCTGAAGTATATTTGTCAGACACAAATCCGGGTGCAGGTACAAACATAGGCGCATATTATAATGTAAATGCAGCGCAGACAGGAATGACAACATTCAATGCGTATGTTGGTTTTCAGGGCCAAGTAGGCTTAACGGGTGACGGCACTGCTTATGGCTTGATAGGCGCTGAAAATGTAGTATATTTTGGCTCATCTGCTCCATCAACTATAACTTATGGAAAAGGGAATACGGCTGTATTGCGGAGAGCGTTTGGAAATTCAGCTAACCATGATTTGGAGAATTATTATGGGTTCCATTCATATGGTGGTGTTTCTGGGTCAGGAAATATTAGTGGGACAGATTGGAGGCATGCTTATTTTGAAAATTTTCCTGATTTTGGTGGCACCAGAACAAATGTCACCGGTCTTTGGATTGATCAGCAGACGCGCGGAACGAACAATTACGGTTTAGTTCTTGATGGAGAAGATAACGGCGCCGACATAGTATTTGGAAATAGCCAGGAAGCAAGAATATATGCAACTCAATTTGGAGGGCAGACGAGATTGTATGCACAGGACGGTTCAGGCAATGCAACAATATTATCTCCGCATGACCCTGAAACCGGTGAATGGATATATTATTCAAAAAACATTAAAACGGGAAGGACTGTCCGTGTTAATATGGAGAAGCTTGTAAAGGCTGTAGAAAAGATTACAGGTGAGACGTTCATGGTTGAAACATTAATGGAGGAATAGGGTTGTCTATAGAAAGAGAATAATTATTTTAATAATGTTGTTTCTTGAGAAGGTTTCAAAAAAGGGCTTGGATACTCCAAGCCCTTTTATTTATTAAACAGTAATATTTGCCGGCAAGCATTAATTGACTGAATAGAGAGATTTGATTAATTCTGTTAAAATAACAACAGCTTTTTTTTAAAGAACAAGTAAAACATGCCTTACTTCAATCATATTTAAGACTCATATATCATTTTAATAGCCTGATAGTATAAATGACTTCATTTATTATCCAATATGAATTATTATTTTCGATATCCTGGGTTGTTCTCTATTTGATTTTCCCAACATGGGCACTTCCAATATCTGTTGCTGGCAGGGCTTCAGTATTCTTTGTTCTTATAACATACTTTGCAATATCTGCAGTAATCATGAACCGATGGTTTAATGCCCTTGATGTCGATAAACCGTTAATTGTCTGGATTAAGGGTTTGGGCATGATCTTCAGTGAACATCGGTGGCTTGTCTTTATATGTTCTATATCCGTAGTTCTTCATATTTATCCGATATTCTTCCCAATATTAATTTTGGGAGATGAAACAATTCACCTCCAGAATGGTTTATGGATCTATGAGCATATTAATGTTCATTTACATCCTTTTTTTCAAATCGCGTTTTGGGTAATTATCGGTTTACTGGTTTTCTTTAGGAAAAAGTTGACAATGGACAGTTTAGACAGACTGTCCAATCGACTAGTAAATGGTAATGCACTGAAGTATTCCCTTGTTTTATTAGTTGTTTTTTTAGTTTTTTATTTCTTGTTGTTGCGGAATATTACACATTACCCAAGCTTGATCAGGTATCCGCCTCTTGCGAAGTTCCTGTATTTTGGGGCCTTCTCAGCTTTTGGAATTAACCATATATTCCCAAGAATAGTGCAGTTAATATTTTATTTGCTTTCTGCCGTTTATCTCTACCGAACAATTAACCTCTTTTATGAAAAGGAAACGGCTTTTCTTGGGGCGGCATTGTATTTATTCTTGCCTATACCTTTCGCATACGCGCATTTGGGGGAGTTAGCTAGCGGAACAATTTTCTCTATAGTTATAACCTCTTTTTATTTTATGCGTTTTGTGAAAGACGGGGATGAGAGAGACCTGATAATAGCTACTTATTTAATAGGGATCGGCTGCATGTATAAGAAATTAAATTTGTTGATGTTCATTATCTGCTTCACCTTTCTTGTTCTTTATAAAACAAAAAAACATGATTCCTCTCTGTTGAAACACTTTAAGGTCCTGACGATATCACTGGTGCCAATTATACCGTGGTTGATCCTTACGAAATACTTCAGTTGGAGAAATTACTCATTTCGGTATGATAATGTGAGCTCCCTTGATAAAAAAATCATCCCGTATCTTTCATTAATCTCATCCAACGTATCAGATATTGTTTTTGTCTTGATTGCATTATCAGTCCTTTATATTTGCTTTTTTAAACGCAATATACTGACTGTTTTTTTCGGGATTATCTTCTGTACCTATGCTTTTTTTATAATATCTGATATGGGGTCATTAAGCCCCCGCTTTTCTATGGCTTTGTATCCAACTATGATCGTTTTTCTATCATTGTTCATTTCTCGAATAATCCAGATCTTTAAATGGAGACATGCATTTAAATTCTGCACTATTCTCATAACCTCATATTTGATAATTATCAGTACTGTCTCACCGCTGAATGATCGTTTTCTTTCTGTTACAAAGATGAAACTTATGTACTTCCCTTGTGAAGAAGCTATGAAGTGGGTAAAGGATAATGTGAATAATAACGAAAAGGTGTTAACGGTTCGCATTCAGTCTTCACTGTTTTATCAAAAGAAATTTGAAATAGACAGGAAAAGGATATTGGATTTGAGATACTCTTTTAAAGAAATCTATACGCCGGAAAAATTATTGGCATATTATAAGGAGCAGGACCTTTCCTACATAATGTTTCCTCATAATCCCGCATATGTGAAGGGGGATATTAGAGCCGGCATACTGGATTATTTGAAAAACAACCCCGATGATGAATTTATAGAGGTTGCAAAATTCAGCCGGGGCGATAAATTTATTTATATTTATAAATTGGCCTCCCAAGGGGCTATTTTATAGAGAATTGTACTGCTCTCCACCTCTCTGCAATATAAGGGTTTTATAGGACCAAGCTTTATTTTATTATTAGAGATTAGTTATAATATTTAGTGCAAATTATTTTTCATGAATTGACTTTAACTACCCTTATTGTTTTTCATAAATAACTGTATAAAACAACTGCTTTGAACGCTTTTAAAACTATCATTGTATTCTTTAACGTTTAATATATGGCTAGACTTCTATTAATACAATCTCTTTTTGTAGAACAGTTTGGCATAATGACACTAGCTGCTGTAGCAAAGGCCAAAGGTCATGAGGTAGCTGTAGCTATAGGCTCTAATGGTCATATTTTGCAAAAGGCAAGTGCATATAAGCCTGACGTTGTTGGATTTAGTGTGCTTACCGGTTACCAGACAAGATACCTTAAGCTAGGCAGAGATCTTCAGAAGAATCTTACTCCCAGGCCCGTAATTCTGTTTGGGGGGCCGCATGCCAGTTTCTTCCCTCAGGTAGTTTTAGAGGAAGGTGTTGATATTATATGCCGTAGTGAAGGCGAGGGCGCCCTGCTGGACATTTTGGATGCCGTTGATAATGGTAACGATTTAATAGGAATAGAGAATACCTCGATAAATCAGAATGGAGAGCTGAAGAGCTTTCCTATGAGAAAACTGGTTGATCTCGATGAACTACCTTTTCCGGACAGGGAAATATACAAGGACTATCCTATTATCCATGATTCGGAGATGGTAACGTTCATGGCAAGTCGAGGGTGTCCCTTCGATTGTTCATTCTGTTTTAATAAAGACATGGTGGGCATGGTGAAGGGGCTTGGTTCCTGGGTCAGGTTTAGAAGCGTTGAGAACATTATTGAAGAAATTAAAGCCGTACAGCGAACAAAGAATATACGCTTTATTGACTTCCATGACGATACATTTATTCTGAAACGCAAGTGGCTGCTTGAGTTCCTAGAGGCTTATGCCCGGGAATTTTCAATTCCTTTTATATGTAATATCAGGGCCGACTTAATAACACTGGATACAGCTAAGGCGCTGAAAGCGGCCGGATGTTCAAGGGTGAGTTTCGGGCTTGAATGCGGAAACGAGGAACTGCGCAATCTTTTATTGAAGAAAAGTCTTACGGATGAACAGATCAGGAAAGCGGCAGCTGTCCTGAAGCAGGTAAACATTCCTTTTTTTACTTACAATATGATAGGTCTGCCCGGAGAGCGTCTTGAAGACGCATTTAAAACTCTGGAGTTGAATATTGAAATAGGGACACAATGTGCTTGGACCAGTGTTTTTCAGCCTTTTCCGGGGACACAGCTTGCTGATTACTGTCTTGAAAAGGGTTTTCTTGAAAAGCCGATTAGCACAGACAAACCGGTGGATACACATACGACATCGCTTCTTAACCAGCCTGATATTGATAAGGTGGTGAGGCTACAAAAGTTTGCATATGTGGCTATCAAATTTCCCAGCACATTACCCCTGATAAAGAGGCTTATAAATTATGATTTTCCAACCATCTACTATTATGTCCACAGGATTTCTTATCTGCTTTTATATTTTCGGAAGGCATATCAGACAAACCTGGCAGGGACATTAAAACATGCATGGATTGCTTTAAAGCATTATAAATAAGAATTGTGTGCTGATTACATAGGACTAAATTGAAAAAAATGTTCGATTAAGATATCATAACTGAATGAATAAAAAAGCATTAATTACAGGCGTAACAGGTCAAGATGGATCGTATCTTACGGAACTGCTTATATCAAAAGGCTACGAAGTTCATGGACTTATACGTAGAGCAAGTACTTTTAACACAGACAGGATAAATCATCTTTATGTAGACCCTCATTTATCAGGTGTAAAACTTCTTCTGCACTACGGCGATCTTTCTGATTCAGGTCAGCTTACAAATATTGTATATAATATTCAGCCTGATGAAATATATCACCTTGGAGCACAAAGCCATGTAAGGGTGAGTTTTGACATGCCTGAATATACTGGGGATATAACAGCACTGGGATGTACCAGACTTCTTGAGGCTGTCCGAAGAAGCGGAATAAAAACAAAGTTCTACCAGGCTTCTTCATCGGAAATGTTTGGTTCCACCTCTCCTCCTCAAAACGAGCTTACGCGCTTTCATCCAAGAAGTCCGTACGCAGCAGCAAAAGTATACGCTTACTGGATGGCTGTTAACTACAGGGAAGGGTATAATATATTCGCCTGTAATGGAATACTATTTAATCACGAATCACCTAGAAGAGGCGAGACTTTTGTTACCAGGAAGATTACAAGAGCAGTTGCAAATATAATTGCGGGCAATCAGAAAACTTTATTTCTTGGAAACCTCGGAGCTAAGAGAGACTGGGGCTTTACTCCGGAGTATGTGGAGTGTCAGTGGCTGATATTGCAACAAGATAAGCCGGATGATTATGCAATCGGGACAGGCGAGAGTCACACTGTAAGAGAATTCGTTGAAAATGCTTTCAATTATGCCGGGATAGAGATTGAATGGCGTGGTGAAGGATTAAACGAAGAGGGCATTATACAGTCAATGAACTCAGCATCAACATCAGGGTTAGAAGAAAACCTGAAAGTCGGCGATACTATAGTCAAGATTGATCCAAAGTATTTTAGGCCTGCAGAGGTAGATTTTCTCCTTGCAGATGCCACAAGAGCTCAGAAAGAGTTGGGCTGGGTGCCCAAGGTTACTTTTAATGAACTTGTGAAAATTATGGTGGATTCTGATATGGAAACCATTGGGCTCAAATCGCCCGGAGAAGGAAAAATTATTTTGAGTAATAATAAGATTGATTGGACAAACTAGTCACATGACCACGATTTAAATGCAGGGGCACTTCTTTCTAATCTTTTAAAGCAATAACTCATAATGGACAAAAAATCAAAAATTTATATAGCGGGTCATCGGGGAATGGTAGGATCAGCATTAATGCGGATACTCCGGGAAAAAGGATATGAAAATATAATATCACGAGTGCATTCTGAAGTTGACCTTACAAATCAGGCAGAGGTAGATAATTTTTTTGAGCAGGAGAAGCCTGACTATGTATTCCTTGCAGCAGCAAAGGTAGGCGGAATACTGGCAAACGACACATACAAGGCCGACTTTATATATGATAATATAATGATAGCAGCCAATGTAATAAACTCTGCATATAAACATGGGGTTGAAAAGCTTCTTAATCTCGGATCCTCTTGTATTTATCCAAAGTATGCACAACAGCCCATGAGAGAGGAGACCCTTCTCTCAGGAACGTTAGAGCCTACAAATGAGCCATATGCAATAGCAAAAATCTCGGCAGTAAAATTGTGCCGGTATTATAACGAACAATATGGAACAAATTTTATTTCGGTTATGCCGACTAATCTGTATGGTCCTAGCGATAATTATAACCTGGAAACTTCCCATGTACTGCCTGCATTAATAAGGAAATGCCATCTTGCAAAGCTTCTGAGGAATATGGATTTCAAGTCAATAAAAGAAGACATTCAGAGATGTCCGCTGGGTTACAAAGTTGATAATGAAGCAGTGACCAAGAGCGAGGCATCAATGAAGAATGCGTTAGAAACACTTGGCATAACGGAAAGCCATGTAATTATTTGGGGAGCCGGGGAGGTATACAGGGAATTTTTGCATGTTCAGGATCTTGCCGAGGCCTGTATGTTTTTAATGTCGAATTACGGTCATAAGGATTTAGGTGAATTTACAAATATTGGTACAGGAGAAGATCTCAATATAAAAGATCTTGCGATACTCATAAAAGAGATTGTAGGTTTTGGGGGTGAAATAAAGCATGATCTTTCAAAACCATCTGGAACCCCCAGGAAATTACTGGACATAAGCAAAATGAAAAATGTGGGCTGGGAAGCTAAAATCAGTCTTAAAGAAGGTATTATTCAAACATATGATTGGTATTGCAGGTCATTTTCAGCAAAACTGGAGCTCTAATCATTTAGAGGAGCATAATAATTGACAAAAGCTGAAAAAATAAGATATTTCGATTCCATAGCCAAAGATAGGGGAAAGTGGAGAGAAAAAGGGGCTTACTATCATAAAGAACTTGAGCATTATCTCCGTTTTTTAATTCCTCATAAATCTTCAGTTATTGAAATAGGCTGCGGTATAGGCAAGACCCTTGCGGCATTAAATGTTTCCAGGGGACTCGGCATTGATATAAGTCCTCAAATGGTTGAAATAGCAAGAGAGAAATATCCAGATCTGCAATTTGAGGTTGGTGACCTTGAATCTCTTCAAATTGATGAAAAGTTTGATTATGTGCTTATTGACGGAACTATTGGAAATGTAGATGATATTCAGTTGGCGTTTAATGAACTGCATAATGTTTGTAAGCCTGAAACGCGTCTGATCATTGTTTATTATAACTATCTATGGGAGCCGGCATTAAAACTTGCAGAAGCACTAAGCCTTAGAATGAAGCATATGCTTCAGCATTGGCTTCCTCTTGACGATATTGCAAACCTCCTCTATTTAAATGACTTTGAAGTCGTAAAAAAAGGTTATCACTGTCTGATGCCCGTAAATATACCTATTGTGTCTAATTTGTTTAATCGAGTGTTGAGAAATATGCCACTATTCTGGAAACTTTCCTTGAATGAAATAATCATTGCCAAGCCCTTGGAAAAAAGGAAGTCTCCTGAAGAGGTGTCTTGTTCTGTTATAGTTCCGTGTCGCAATGAAAGAGGAAATATAGAACAGGCCGTTCTGAGAACACCGGATATGGGTAAAAATATGGAGATTATATATGTTGAAGGGAATTCACATGACGGCACACTGGAGGAATGTGAAAGGGTAAAGGCTACCTATCCTCAAAAAGACATATCTGTTTTAGTTCAGGATGGAAAAGGAAAGGGTGATGCAGTACGGAAGGCATTTAATCATGCAAAGAATGATGTATTAATGATTCTTGATGCGGATCTGACAGTGCCTCCCGAGGACCTGCCAAAGTTCTTTGATGCTATTGCGACTGGAAAAGGTGAGTTCATTAATGGCTCAAGACTGGTTTATCAAATGGAAAAGGAGGCCATGCGTTTTTTGAACCTCCTGGGTAATAAATTTTTCAGCAAGGCATTTACATATCTTCTTGAACAGCGTATCAGGGATACTCTTTGCGGTACTAAGGTTCTCTGGAAAAAGGATTATGAAAGAATAGTTTTGGGCAGACAATATTTCGGCGACTTTGATCCTTTTGGGGATTTTGATCTATTGTTCGGAGCGGCCAAGCTTAATCTTAAAATTACAGAAATTCCAATTCGATACCGTGAAAGGACGTATGGGACAACCCAAATTAGTCGATTTAGACATGGGATATTGTTGTTGAAGATGACTTTATTTGCGTTGAAGAAGATGAAATTTATTTAATGCCATCGAAGACAGATTGCTGAAAAAATAATTAAAAATAATTTATAATAAATAATACGCTTATTAATGTAAATTATGAGCAATTAAATTTGATGAAAAGAGCATAGGAGAATATAAATGAGTAAATTAGCTATCATGACAGAATTTTGGGATTTCCTTAAGGAAAGGAAGAAGTGGTGGTTAACTCCTATCGTGGTCTTTCTGGCTTTATTAGGGGCGTTAATTGTATTTACAGAGGGTTCTGCAGTAGCTCCGTTTATTTATACATTGTTTTAATAAAGACAGTTGGATTTTTTTCAACTGTCTTTTTGTCACTAATAATTTTCAATACCTTCCTGTTAGTTCCATGGTGTGGAATATAGAATCCATCATCGGATTGTGTTAAGATTGCATAGCATTGCCCCAGATCGTCTGATTTAATGACATATATTATTATTTCCAGAACGTCGTACAGCAAGATTAATATTAATGGTTTCCTTTAAAAAAATAGAGAACCTTAATTTATGGATGGTACAAATAATCATTTTTACCATTCCTATCATACCTCTTTATACTTCACCTTCAATGATGTTCCCTTTCATCACCGGGAAAAATTTCGCATTCAGAATTTTAGTTGAACTTGCCGCGGTCTTATGGTTAGGTCTTATAGCTGCAAATAAAGAATATCGGATTCGTAATTCGTCAATAGTCCTGTCTATTCTGACATTTACATTTATTGTCGGTCTGGCTGATTTGACAGGGGTGAATCCATACAAAAGTTTCTGGTCAAATTTTGAGCGTATGGAAGGTTATGTCACAATACTGCATCTTGCCCTATACTTCATGATTATTAAAAGCGTTTTTAAAACCAGAAAGGACTGGAAGATTTATTTTAGTATAGTTCTGCTGGTAAGTGTATTGGTCAGTTTGTACCCTTTTGTCACTACCTTAAATACAAATACTCTCAGTTTTCGGAGATTTATGATGGAATATGGAGCGAGGGAGTTTAGTACATTAGGCAATCCTCCGTTTCTTGCCTCTTACTTATTGTTATCATCGTTTATTGGTTTGATGCTGGTTTTTCATACACAAAAAAAATATCTCAGGTTTGTTTATATCATGGCAATTGCAATTAATTGTGTGGTTATTTATTTAACAGCTACAAGAGGTGCGATTCTGTCGGCTATTGCCGGAGTGATAATGTTTATCTCCTTGTATGTTTTTCGAAGATCAAAGAAATCTGGATTTGCAATGCTCAAACAAACTGTGCTGTTTCTATTGGTTATATCCCTTTTTATTTCAGGAGCTTTTTTTATATTCAGTGAAAATGAATTTCTAAGGCATGATCCGACTCTTTCCCGCTTTGCTTCAATGTTGTCAAGCGAATCGATACAAAGCCGTTTTAACGGATGGGAAGTGGCATGGAACGGCATTAAGGAGCGGCCTGTTTTGGGGTGGGGACAGGAAAATTTTATCGGTAGTTATACTGTCACTCCAATTGCCTATACTGGAAAACAAGTGTGGATGGACCGCGCTCATAATATTGTAATCGAATGGTTGGTAAACGCTGGCATTCTTGGGTTGTTTTCCTATCTTGCGATTTTTGGATCGGCTTTCTATGTGTTGAGGAAGGCCGACCGGGAAAAAGTACTTTCAAAAAGAGAAATAGAAATTGTTTGTATTACTCTGATGGTTTATTTTATTCAGAACCTCTTTACTTTTGACACAATTAATACGTATATGATGTTCTTTTCATTATTGGCGTACATTGATAATCTTTCAATAGATGAAACGCATGCATATGCAGTAGCAAAAAACAAAATAACATTACATGGGTCAAGGATGAGATCTGTTGTTGCAACACTTGCTTCACTATTATTATTTTCTATTATTTTTTATCACGCTAATTACAAGCCAATGAGACAATCCCGCCATGTTATAGGCATGAGTTTTAATTCTCATGAAGATGATTCATACTCTAAACTTTTAAGGGACTTCAACATTGCTTTATCGTTTAATACACTGGGTAATTCAGATGTGAGGGATAGTATGCGTGTTGTGTCTGATGGCATATTTAGAATGCAACACTTCAATCAGCCGGGGGCATTGGGATTTGTTCAGGCAACAGTGGAAGAGTTGCGAAAAGAGCTTGCAATTAAGCATTATGACTTGGAGTTTATTACAGGTGTAATATATTTATTTAACAAAATTGCTGTATATGAAAAAAAATTTATAACATTGTCAGAGGGGCTGATTTCAAAATGTATACGCATAAATCCTGAATATCAAGGGCTGTATATGCTCATGGCTGATTTGAATTTAATAAAGAAAGACTATGAGAGTGCATTTGAAAATATAAAAAAGGTAGTAGACCAGAACCCGAATAATGATTACAGTCAGTTCAAATTAGCCGTAAATGCTGTTTATACTTCAAGAGAAGAAGTTGCTAAACAAGCATTAGAAAATGTGAGGAAGATAAGGGAATCTGGAGATCAAATTGGAGTAGTTAAAAGTAAGACTTTTTTGACGTTATCTGAACTTTATGAACTTGCTCAGGTTTATCGTGAGATGAAGCGTTATACTATAGCGCTTCAGTATCTTGAGGAAACGTTTTCTATTAGGGATTTTAAAGAGTATCTGCCACAAACAAAAGCACAAATACACTTGGAGATGGCAAGGGTGTTTTTAAAGCTGAATGACAGAGCAAATGCTTTAAAAGAGGCAGAAAAAGCTCTAGTAATTGATCCTGCGTTATCGGAAGATGTAAATACAATTATAGATTCATTTAATAATTGAATTTGATATCTTAATTTTGTTGACTTCTATAAATAAAATGCATTACTATTACTCTCATCTCTTTCTAAGTCTTGTTTACAATTATTTGAACTAATTTATAGGTAAATTTATATCTCGGGAGGAATTAAATGAAAAAAATAATGCGCGTAAAGAATAAGGCGACACTATTGCTTATATCAGCTATTCTGGTGTTGTGTATTGGGTTCATAATTGCGGGTTGTGGTACAAGCCCGCAGCTAAAGGCTCCGGAAACCAATAACGGTGCATTTGCACAAGATGGCACTGATTGTCCGTCTGCCCCATGCATAACTGCCTTTAGCAATGCAGGTGGTGTTCTTGAGACCATATCAGGTAAAGAGATTACTTTGGAGGCATGGATAAAGCCCAAAGCTACTTCTACTACTTCATCTGCTCTTAAACGTTTGACAGGTTCAGGTGCTGCATTGAAGGTTAATTTTGATACTGGGACTCTGGTTAAGCCGAGATTTGAGATAGTCCGCGTTGTAGCTTCAGCAAGTGGTTCTGGTACCCCGCCTACAAGTACAGCATCCTATATTGTTATAGGTGATTCTATTGATACTAGTACTCCTGTATGGACTCATATTGCGGGCGTACTAACTAATAAAGATCATAGCGCTGTTGCTGGTCATCCTGCCTGTGCAGATGCAACTCCAATTGGAGCTGATCCACATGTAGCCGATGGTTCAGCGCTTAATGATCCATGGCATTTAGATTTCTATCAAGGTGGAACTCTTGTAAGCTGTGGCGTGACTTATGGATCGACAACTGTTGCTACAGACAACGATCCGACATTTGCTGCTGATGCATATACTCTTGAACCAGTAGATAATTCTGCTGCTATTACTTATACTGATGGAATTATTGATGAAGCAAGAATCTGGAATGTTGACAGATCAGCATTTATAAGTGAATGTATGAATGCGGAACTGGGCTTAACAGGAAACTGCAGCCGCTTGAATAATCTGGTGCTTTACAGTCGCTTCAATAATGGAGAAGGTCATTTTGTTACAGATTTGTCCGGTGTAATGGGCAATGGAGGAAGGGAATATGCTGATCCGCTCAATTCTGGAGAATTTCTTGATTGGATTACAGGTTGGACAACTGATATTCCGCCTATAACTGCTGCTGAGTAGAAGCTGATAGTTGATTAATATCAAAGGGAAACGTTATGTAACGTTTCCCTTTTTTTATTTGATATGCGGGGCGGCTAAGCCCGATTTAAATAATTTATAATTTGCTTAGGTAATTAATATTAAAGCGAACTTTAGATAGTTGGTCGGGTATTTTACTAATCCCCATTTTAAGCCTTTCTTTGGAAAATTGGTGCAGATGTTCAAGAAGACTATTCGGATATGGTAAATATCCCACTTGAAGGAAAAGGGTAAAGATGTTCTGAGAAAAGTGTTGGCTAGCCCTCCAAAAATGATACCAGATGAAATGTTAGAGTTTAAAAGAATCTGGAGGAGGGAGGATGAAGAAGAGATTTACGGAGGAGCAGATAATAAGGATACTGAAGGAAGCAGAGTCGACCGGGAATACACGGGAGATATGCCGTTAGCACAACGTGACGGAACAGACATTTTACCGCTGGCGAAACAAATACGGCGGAATGGAAGTATCGGAGGCCAAGAGGCTGAAAGAGTTGGAAAAAGAGAATTCAGATTTAATGAAACTGGTGAGCGAATTATCACTAGACAACCGAATGCTGAAAGACGTTGTCGTAAAAAAGTGGTAAGCTTGGCTGAAAGGCGGTGGGTGGCAAATTATCTTCAGGAAGAATATGGAGTCAGTGAGCGCCGTACCTGCAAGGTGGTTTCAATCAACCGAAGCACAAAACGCTGTCAGTCAGGCAATCAGAACAAAGCAGATCTGGTAAAGCGTATTCATAAACTTTCGTATGAGCATGACAGGTATGGATACCGGAAGATAGATGATTTACTTAAGGCCGCTGAATGGGCAGTGAGCCGGGAGTACGATTAAGTGTAAGACGGCAGAATATCCGAATCAAGTGTGGAGCTATGATCTGGTTCATGATATGACAGTTGATGGCAGAGCGCATACTGCGAATCATTCAACGGGATATTCAGGGATGGATGTCTTGATCGCTGGATATTCACATCAGTCAGAGAAGCCCGGCAGGTAATAACTCAGTGGCTTGATGAATACAATACAGTGAGACCACATGGCTCATTAAGAGGGAAAACACCTGCAATATATGCAGAACAGGAGCGGCTCAGCAAAGGTGCTGTCGCATGAAAATGCCTAACATTGAAACTGGTATCGAAATCTTGGGCCGGCTAGTGTTTAGTCAGTGTGAGTATGTTGCAATACTCGGGTGATATATCCTATCATCCCTGCCTGAATATGTGAGAACAGGTATTTATCAGAGTTATTTATTAGGTGTTTTTAAGACATAGAGAGGTTTACGCTGGTTTTCATGATAGGAACTTACAAGCATTTCGCCCAGCAGCCCCATACCTATAAGTTGAATTCCAACTATAATCAACAGGACACCGAAAAGAAGTAACGGTCTTTGGCCGATATGCTGCCCTGCAAACCATAGAAAAACAAGGTATAGGTTTACAGCGAAGCCTGATAGCCCGAATAAAAGGCCAACCGGGCCGAATGCCTGCATGGGTTTAGTGGAATAGCTATGGAGAAATTTGACGGTTATTAAATCTAAAACCACCATGAGTGTTCTAGAAATACCGTATTTTGATTGTCCACGGAGTCTGGCATGATGAAGCGTCTCCACTTCTTTTATCTTTACGCCATACCAGTTTGCCACTGCGGGGATGAATCTGTGTAGTTCACCATAGATGCTGATATTCTTTACTACTTCAGCTTTATAAGCTTTGAGACCTGATCCGTAATCACGAAGTTTAACTCCCGTAACACTGCTGATTAACCAATTGGCGATCTTTGATGGAAATTTTCTAATAAAGTACGCATCTTTTCTTTTCTTTCTCCATCCATTGACGACATCATATTCTCCAATGTAAGAAACTAATTTTGGAATGTCTACTGGATCATTCTGAAGGTCACCATCGATTGTTACTATTACATCGCCTTTTGCATGGTCGAATCCTGCTGCCCATGCTGCTGCTTTTCCGAAATTGCGTCTGAAGCGTAATAATCTTACTTTAGGATCTTTTTGTTCGAATGGTTCAAGGATATCCAATGTTCTGTCTGTACTTCCATCATCAATAAATATGAGTTCATAATCACTATATTCAGCCTCCATTACTGAATTCAATGCTTTGTACATGTCCTCAATGCTCTCTTCTTCATTATGTAATGGAATCACTACAGAAACTTGCATATTTTCCTTATCAGTTATATAAATTGCATATATTTATTTTAACAAAGATGACAGATAAAAACCCAAAGCGATAGTGGATTGAAATTATAGCTTCTTTCGTATCCAAAAACCCTGTAACTTATACAGGGTTTTTGATTGTGTGAAAGCGTACTTATTTTATGCCTTTGAAACAAAAATCTGGTTATAAATAATACGCACACTTTCTATGGCATTTACTTTATAGGGATATATCCTGTACCTGTAAACATACCCCTTCCAGAATTTCCTTATTGCATTATACAATGGTTGGAGAGGCAGTTTGATTAAAACGTTTTTAATTAAAGGCATCAGCCATGGGAACTCAACGGCAATCCCAATGAGATGCATTAAGTTCTCGAGTTGGGGGCCGTCCTTCAGATTCAGAGGAATTGTTCCATGGTAGGTCTCAGGAGTTTTCGTGTCTGCATTGAAAAAACCGTTTGCTATTGAATAGTCGTATATAGCTGTCTTGGGATATGGAGTCATAAGAAAAACATC
>PJEL010000470.1_pt1 | contig 47042 bp, 33 predicted proteins | sample 1853271 | NCBI WGS metagenome assembly PJEL01 (sample SAMN08108733, study PRJNA415343) | Invertebrate metagenome, whole genome shotgun sequencing project. | host: Globobulimina | place: Sweden: Gullmar Fjord | collected 2015-08
TATAAGGGCTCATATGGAGCTGCTTATAAGGCTGGCGAGCAAGTATTTCCTTTTGGATCTACTCCAGTCAAAAGTCTCCTCGCATGTGGGGATTTTGTCTTTCCTGGCATAGGGTTGCCGACAGTCCGTTCAACTATTCATGTCTTGTGAAATGTCCGGATATTCTCTTGAATTTTTTGTTCAGATATTTTACTAATAAACTATGTGAAAAAGCAGGGACTGTGGGAGAGAAATGTACCTTGACTCTCTTTCAGAAGCATGTTCGAACCACATACCAGAACGTATGAATCAAAGTAGTATATACTAGATCTTTGCTATGAATACCATCAACACTGCACGGCTCTCCACAGACCATTGTTGCATTGAATACATCCAATAACACGACAGCACTCGTTGTCTCGTTGCTGTTATTGTCATTAAGGAAGAGAGATTCTGTCAGTACCTTGTTGTAGGTGTCGACTCTCTCTGGTATCATGTAGGTCTTCTTCTTCGCATCATGGAGCAATGTAGAGAAGACTTCAGGAGCATTTGCAACAAACGTGTTTGTATTCAATGCACCCATTGCAAGTCGTAATATGCTAATGTCCTGCTCAAACAATGCCTCACTGTGGATGTGGAGAATATGCCACAGACTGACGGAAAGGACCACAATACTGGGTTTCTCATTCCGTCTTTCACGGGACCTTGTCACCCATGATGTTATAATATTGGTGGCGTTATCGGGAAAAGGGGCCCAGTGCAGAGTGGCCCTAAACCTATCCTGGGGGTCGTTGTATTCATAATCGGCATGCCTCTCAAAGTTAATACTCTTTGCATCCCCAGCCCCAAGATCGACAAGCAATGATAAGAGTAGATTACGCGCTATTGAATCGCCAACAAAGGCAATCCATGGGATTTTCTCTTGCATCAAGTGATCCATTTCCTCCCTTCGGTTTATCTCTTTTCTACTTTTCTCATGCTCCAAGACAAAAAGAGGAGGATACATTGGGCACAAAGTTTCAAAAGTCATATAATCATCAGTATACCATGGGGCAGTATATGCATTCACTCGACTCTCCCTTGGCATTGCCTCAACTGGACACAATACTGCCCTTCCATCTATACTACAGCCAGCCTTGAAGTAAAGAGAACTCGTACTCCCAAGCAACATCAATACTCCTATATAGAACAAAATATAGCTTCGTGCCATGAAAATTCTATTCTGTAACCGGATCAACCACCCGAAAGCACCAGGGGACGTCCTGAGAAATCTCTTCATGGCGTCGATCGAACAGCTGGTGTCACTTTGAGTCTCTTCCTCAGGCTCAATCATGAGATAAAAAGAATCATTTCAAATACGCTGGCCTGTATGACGCTGATCGAATGTGACAGGCGCTGGTTGCCTTTGGTATGGTGGTTGTCAATACTTTCTTTCTCTCGATAAACCTCCAGTGTTCATCGTTTTTTCTGCAAAGAACACGTCTGTTTAATATATTATTTAATAATTCTATGATATCATTCTACGAAAGCATCCCACGGTCATACCGTCAAGGTACAAAATCTTTCATGGTACCATCACTGATGATCAGTCATGACTTGCAAGTCATGTCAGAGCAATTGCTCTGGAGCAGATCTGCCTGGACAGTATGTATTCTACCTTGAAGAAATTCTCTCTCAAGAAACAAGATCTTGAAAAGTATGTAGCAGGTATGAAATGAAGCATTCACTGAGTGAGATTCAGCTTGGGAGGAACCCAGAGTCACAGATATGAAGAATTCCTGTTCTCTCAAACTTGGAATTTTCCTTGTAAACGAACAGGCAAGTTGAAAAGGTGTTTTTCTCGCTATACAAACCATTGATGATGATTCTGTGCATGTATCAGGGAGATTGTAACCCATTTCCTATGAAAAAAAAGCATTTTCATACATCTAGATACCATTTTTCGAGCCCAACTACCTGAGGATCCTCCCCGGGGTCCAATCGGTTGCAAGTTGCAACTGAAATCATCCACTCTATCAGTCGTGTACATCTCTTGTCCAGAATTTATTAAATAATATTGTTTGATACGTTACATTTTATGGTGTCGATACCACGGGAGAGAAAAGATGAGCGTGGATGACATGAATAACAATGGCGTTTTAGCACTGCCAACAGTATCACAGGGCAACCTGGATGATGTCGAAGCATCGAAGCGCTTAAGTTTTGGTGAAATGTCACGTCAATTAAATGAAAAGCAACGAATTGACCCAAATGATGTGATTCATGTGCTGAAAGACCCAACGGCAGAGCGTTTCGTCAGGTACGAGGTGGTTGGTTTTAGAGTACTCTTAATCTCTCTCTCAATGTAGCCAAATCTTTTTGTAGTGCTTTGAAGACATTTGAGGAGCATTGTGGGATACGGAGGACAACAATTGAACAGGCGGCAAAGGAGCAGTCTGTGAGTGTGGGGGAGGCTGATTTGCGTCGTATGAAGCGGCAGTTTAGCAGTCTGAAGAATACGTTTCTGCACTATGAGGTGAAGGATGAATTTATAGCTGCGTTAGCTGATGGATTGCCGAATGGAACGGAGGATATTCAGCTGCAACAGTTTGAAGATGAGGCTCAGAGGAATATAGAAATGCTTCGAGAGTGGAAGACCAAGAATGTAGCAAAACAGGAGGAAATTCAGGGTCTTATTGATACTGTAGATACAGTCATGGGTGAAGTAGATGTTGAGACAAGGAAAGCAATGGAAGATTTGCGTGTTTTGTTCGATGAGATTGCAGAATTTGAGGCATTTGAAAGGGATGCTGCATTTGATATAGAGCCTGGCATGGGAGAGGAGGAATGTCGCAAGATTATTGAAGAGGAATCTGCACGAGCAACTGAATTGGAAACTCGATTAATTGCTAGTTTGGAGGAGCTCAAAGTATTGGAGGGCAAGGCACCTACCATGAGGCAAGAACTGGACATGCTGAAGGAAGAGTATGGGGATGTCCAATCTGCTCTGGCCAGTGTACGTAACGAAAATCAAAGCTCAAATAACTCTACGAATAATGTTTCTGGAGAGGCATCCCGCCAACAATATGCACGGGCAAAGACAGCTGCATGGGCATCAGAGAGCATTAGTGTGTTGCAGTCCATCAGTGGTGTGGATATTGTTGACATGTCTGGTAGTACTGTCAAGCTTAATAATTTGACAATGTTTCCATTGCACTCTGTAGTAAAGAGTCGTGCCAATGAAGCTCTAGTAGCATCAAATATGGGCTCTGTCAGCCACAGCATTGAACTTGTGTTGGATGAAAAGACAGGACATGTCATTGGAGGAAGCCTTGCACCGGCTCCTCCTTGTTATCCAGCTATGATTGACGACATTATTCAGAGTACGAGTGTTCAAAACCGACATGCAACTGTAGAGAGGGTCCTTGGGGAAGTGAGGATGACCCTTGCTGGATATCATCATAGGCAGGCATTGATTGAACATGACGTCTCTGCAGCAGTAGAATCAGTCAACAGTATATCTCCTGATGCAACAATGTTTACATGTATGACGCTACAAGGAATTATTGTGAGAGTAGAAGTCCAATCTTGGTGGCCAGAAACTGATGACCAATTCAAAATTACTCTTGTAGAGTCCCCAAAAATGCAAGATGCATCAGAAATAACATCAAAATTGTTTGATGACTTTGCGTCCCTGATAAAGTCTCTTGAGACACTGTAATCTCCATTTATCAAAATGTATGCAAGGAAGTTCCTTATTCCTGTGGAGGCAGATCAAAGTACATGATGCCCAAATCAACTGTGTTCAAAGGATCCAACAATATCTCTTCCATCATTGCTTCAACGTAACAACCCTTATCCTCATCACGTGCACGATTCAATGCATTCACCAATCCACTTATTGTAGTCACCTTTTCAACAATCCAATCGCCTGCACGTTTACCCAGCATGGCCTTGGCAGCATCTGCATACTCCCACCCACACAAGTCATTATAACTGCGAGGCTCATTCTTCTCCAAGAACTCTTCCACACCATATACGCCATTGTTCAACACCACGATGATTGGCTTTGTTTCGTATCTCCCCATTGTACCAATCTCATTGGCTGTCATAAGATGTGCGCCATCTCCCGTAACCATCACAACCCTTCCATTCCTGTCTTTGCTTGACAGGCATGCCCCAAGAACAGCAGGTGTAGCATAACCAATCGAGCCCCACAATGTCTGGCATACGAATGGACAGTTTTCTGGCAAAGCAATGTTGGAGAGGAATCCTGAAATGGTGCCTACTTCGACCACAAAAGTGTCACCAGATTTCAAAAAGTTTTGCAAGGTATACCCAACTGAAGCATACTTGATGCCCTCTCCATCCAGCACCCATGGGCTTTTAGGACGCACCACGGGCGTCTCTGGCGTAAATCTTGGTAGAGAGTTGCATGCAATCAACCCATCCAGTACATCTCCGAGATAGCAGCCATGGTACGAGCATCTCATATTCTGGACACATTTTTCTGTGGGGTGCCCAATGCAGATGGATGCATTCTTTGCATCCAGTTGAATGAGTTTTTCCTTCAACAGGGTAGCAGTACCCCATCCACTGCTCAAATCATCAAACAATATTCCTCCAATATCAAGGACATAGTCTGCCGATTCGATGTTCTCAAGGATAGAAGGGAAGCTCAATTTCCCCTTGTACATACCTCCAAAGAGCGGGTGCTGTTCAGAGAGAGTTCCCTTATCCATAGGAGTACTGTAAAATACAGCCCCCAACTTTTCCACGAGTGCAAGAGCCTTATCTTCCAATCCAAGACGATTGACCATGTAAGACACAAGTACAACCACATTCTTTGCACCAGAGAGCTTTGAAAGAACTGCATCTACTCCATGCTTGAGTTCAGACTCCACAGAAATTGAATGGCAAAAGTTCTTCGCAATGGCCCTTGGCACTGGCTGTGCGAATCGAGAAGTATACGATTTCAATGCTTCTGAAGGAATCTCCATGATGCCAATGTCTTTTGGAACCAGAATATAGCATGGCTGGCGCTTCCTCAGAGCAACTTCCACAACAACATCCAATTCCCTTGGCACAGACCCTGGATCAGTCACCCTCCAACTCGTGCAACAGCTCTGTTCTGAGATCTTCAGGAATGGACACTCTTCTGGATTCAAACCACTTCCAAGGGTATGATGAACAACCCTCCCAGTGTGCTGAAGGCGGAGTCCAGGCTCACCTACAAGGTGAAATACTGCGCCTACTCGCTCAGACTTTGAGCCCATCACTGCATTGATGGCTGATAATTCTCCAACACCATATGTCGTTGTCACGACTGAGCTCCCATGAATACGAGCGTAGGCATCGGCTGCGTATCCAGCGTTCAACTCGTTGCTTGTGAGGACATACTCCATGCTGGGAGAGTTTTCAATCGCGTCATCAAAGGCAAATACAAAATCACCCGGGCACCCAAACGCGTGCTTGATCCCCAAAGATTCGGATAAAATCTTAATGATATAATCGCACACGGTGGGTTGTTTGGAATTGACAATTTCTTCATCGTTCAAGACAAACTGTGACGATGAGACTGCTGATCGCAGTGAACGAAGATCGAAAGGTGACCCTGCTTTTGACATGATGCCAAGTGCAATGAAGCATTAATTTTGCAAACCCTGATTATTTCAAGTATTATTTAAGATCACAGCACAAAGAACCGATACATAATCAGCTACAGACGAAGATTCTTTATGAAGATGAAGATCTCCCATGAAGATTTCGGTTGATGGGACATCACTATAGTGATACCAGTATTGGTAGCCACACCCCATGAAGTATTAGGTACGTACCCTAATATACCCTACGTACGTACGTACCCTATACCTATTCATTCGAATGAATTCATGATCATCAGAATATTCCAGTGAGAAACCACAGAAATCACATGAGATACACACGAGAGAACAACATGGTTACTTTTAATTATTCCTTACTATATTGATGGCATTGAAGCAAAAGGGAAGGTCATGGCTTTGACCCTGTCGTTTGGGACATGCAGCTATGGTCCAAATGCCCTAGCAGGGTTGACGGACGTTGCAGGACGTCGTCTTCATAAGATGCAGATACCTCGCAAAATACATTCTATAAATCTGTGTACTCGAAAGAGGGGATATGGTGCAGTGTGCGAGTCAGCTAGTCCTCGAGACTCCTTGGGTACCGTTGAGGTCGAGAACTATTCGACATTTGTGAGGTTTCTTCACCTTGCAAGCCCATATGTGGTTGGTCATAGGAACAAAAGGTTTGTCATTATGATTCCTGGAGAGGTTATGGTCGACAAGGAGAGGCTACGCGGTATTCTTGATGACATTCTTCTTCTCCATGGTCTGGGTTGTAAATTGGTGTTGGTGGCAGGTTCTCGGGAGCTGGTAGATGCAGAATTGTCACAAGAGTTGACAGAAGACCCCAATTCGAATGAAGGGAGAATGGTGGGTGGATATAGGGTGAGTGGGACGGCTACAATGAATGTGGTTTTGGGAGAGAATGGTGCAGCTGTGAATCAGATTTCTGCCATGCTATCTAAAGGACCTCCGATTCCCATGATGCGGCGTCATGAGAAACGAGAGACTGGAAATGTGGAAGGATTTAAATCCATTTCTACTGTGAAAGTTGTTTCTGGGAATTTCGTTGCAGCAAAGAGGCGTGGTGTTGTGCATGGAATTGATTTTGGTTGGTCTGGTTCCGTGTCACACGTACATGTTGAGGCAATACAGAGCCAATTAAATGATGGTAATATTGTTCTCTTGACATGTTTAGGAATATCCTCTATTGGAGAGCTTCTGAATTGCAGTGTATACGATGTGGCTGCAAAGACTGCCATTGAGCTGTCTGCAGACAAGTTTATTTGCTTTACTGGCAAGGAGGTGAGGGACCTGAATCTCCCTCATTATCTTCCTTTAGAAGAGGCTAAGATGCAAATTGCTTCTGGAACACTTGGTTCATGCTCCAATATTGTCCCGTACTCCAGTCGGGATGAAGGTGAGCGTGAGGCTGTATCTCGTATTGAACCCTTGCTGGGAGGTAGCATGTTTGATCTAGACCACTGGTCGGATCTAAATATGCCTTTCGAGGTCATTGCAGGTATTTCAGTATGTAATAATGGAATATCCCGAAGCCACTTGGTAGATTTTCAAGAAGAAGGAGCCCTTCTCTTGGAAATGTACTCAAGAGATGGGATAAGCGGTGTGTGTATGATTGCATCAGATATTTACCAAGGAATCCGTCCGGCTAGGATCGACGACATCAACCAGATTTCACAGTTGTTAGACTCTTTCTTAAATTATGGATACGACCTGCCCTTTGACATGACTGATGTTGGCTCAAATCTCGACAGACTCATGGTGTTGGAGAGGGATGGAGATGTTTTAGCTTGTGCTGTGTATTCTGTCTTGGGACACGGTTTTGATGACAAGCTGGTTGTCGAAATAAATGCACTGATAGTAAGTGAAGCACATCGTAACAATGGTTTCGGAGATTCCATATTAGATTATATTGAGCAAGACATGAGGCGAAAAAATGTTGGTTTGATTGTACTTGTCCCAAATACAGGTAGCTGTGACTGGTTTGTTGACCGAGGATTTGAATATCAGGGACTTGCAAATCAGAATCCTATTTTGCCAGAAGAAAGGAGGAAGAATTGTGAGGGCTTTGCAAAGCTATACTCAAAGTCAATCGTGGCAATTGACTCTTCTCTTGCAGATTTGCCTGCTGGGAGAAGAATAGGCTTTTGATATGCATATGCCCTGAGAAGTGTACGTATTTAACGAATGACGATGGAAAGAATATTCAATGTAACATTATTTTATGGGAAAATTAATTACAGTGCATACTTGTACATTTTGTCAAAGTCTGATTCTTACGAGTCCTCTGGTGAAGATGGGTCAGAAGATTTAGACTTGTTTGAACCAGCAGATACATATTCAGACTGCAATTTGGACCACATGGCATCGAGTTCTTCTCCGGTCCTAAATTTCGAATCAAAATGAATTGCAGAGTTGCCCTTCTCTTGCTCTGTCTGTGGAGATTGCTTTCTCAGGCTTGTCTGCCAGGAAGGCCATGGACATGCAATTTCTGGACTGAGACCTTCGGATTGAATTAATTCAGAGTATGTCTCTGCCTGTTCTCGCTTTCTTCTATTTTCCCTTTTAGATCTATACAGGTAAGGAGGGTCTATTTCCCTCAGGGTGGAAGATCCTGTTGAATTGCAAACCAAGTCATCCTTTGACCCGGCCTGAGAGGCGTCCATGTTTCCTGTATCAGCAAGGATTCTGATTTGACGAGGCGTCAAAGAAGGCATTGTATTCAAATCTATTTGCGTTTTAAATCCATTCACTACCACGTATGCTTGGGCAGGAGCGATAAATTCCAAGTTGGGACTCTCATCATCAAAGGTTGTTCCCCAGTTGTGAATCTGCACCCCTGTGACCACTGCATAGTCTGCCTTTTGTGGATCTACGGTTTGAGATATCAGATAGTTTAAATCGTCTGATATTGTTCTTTCTGCAACCTTTGTCAGGTCTACCAGGTTCATATTTGAGACATGACCATCATCAAGTCCATCATATCTAAGCCGACGGGCCAGTCTCTGCTTCAAAATTGTGAACTCGGGATCCAATGGCTCATGTACACCAGGAATCTTACAATTTGCATCGACGCCTTGCACTTTAATATCTATCAAAGCTTTGTTCAGAGCACCGCATGCACATGAAGATCCTGGTCTGCCAGGTCTGGAGATTGTTCCAACCTCCCCTCTGGCATCCACTGATATATGGGGGAAGGAGAAGAAGACGTATCTCTCCTTACCAGATCCTTTAGACACTGGAGCATGAGACAAACCAGCTGCAACTCCTGTCACCCCACAGGTAAGCACACCTCCCAATCCGTTTGTGTTGAAGGAAGATCCAAACACATGGTCTATTTTATTCTTGAGGCTGACTGTGATTTCGTCTCTACAAAGATTCACCATGGCAATAGAGTTATCCCCATTGAATCCATATGCATATAAAGCAATTTCTAAGCGATTCAAAAAATCGTCGATTCCGATCGCTGTAGGGAAATATTTATTCACAACTTTGGCTCTCCCAGTCATGTATGCCACTTCTGTGTAATCTCTCTGTTTCTTACCAGGCATTGCGACAGGGTTCAGAGCAGTTTGGTCCATCTCAATCGGCTTCGGATCTTCCTCATCTGAGGAAGAGAACAACTTTGATAAGAATGCTCTGGGTGCGTGAAGGCTATTGGACTGTCTATACCCCAGTCTACCCCTGACAGAGAGTTGGCCAGAGCGGGGAGCGCTACTAACATGCATTGTCGTACTGAACATTATCAACCACTTTTGAAAATCAATTCAAATCATATAAAGATCACATGCAAGGAATTTTCGCTCCCTGACTGCTTTTCAAATGACGTAGTAGGTTGAGAAGTATCGGCGGATTCAAGCCTTAACAAGCGAACAGAGTTCCTCTAATTGGGTGAGAATACGTTTTATTTTATTCAAAGAATGTACAGTATTATCGATGAGCTACCCATCGCATCTAATGTGATACAAGTAGTATTCTTGCATGCAGCTCAGTGTTGACTACGTCAGGACAGGTCAAAACCAGCATGGGCTTGGATTGAATATAATAACTTTGTCCTAAGTACCTCTTCCGATCTGTAGGGTGGCAACTTTAGTAAATTGATGCAGGTTGCAGCTGTGGGGAGTCTATCAACGTCTTCATCATTTCCTGCCATCTGTATGGTCAAATGGGGCTCCAGGCTATCAAACCCGAGGATTGGAGGCCTGGGGCATGAAGTCACAAATCTCAAAAAGTCTGCGAGTTGAGCATTCGTGAAGGCTTCGAGAGCTTTCCAAAACATTTTGATGACCGGGTGATGAGCATCGTATCCACCTGTATACACGATATGCTTGGCCAGGTCTTCCAAGTCAAGCCTGGATGACCCCTCAGAACCACCTATAAGCATCTGGAGTTCTGAGTCATTGAAGCACGAAACCCATTCCTTTGGAATAATAGCGTGAAATCCCCTTAAGAAGGAATCACTAGAAGATTTTATCTGCTCGTTCAGTCTAAAATTGGCCATACGGTGAATGAAATGTGCTACATTGGCACTTGTAACCGGAATATTGGAGCCTCCAGGTACGAGCTCAATGTCCTGCGTATTTTCCATGCTTGATTGCGTAATTGAAAACGTCAAACCTAATTCCCCCACGGAAGACACGTTCTCCATCAGATACGAAAGATGCTTTGCCAGTTCTGGATCCAATGATGGCAGATCATCGACACCACTTGCTGTCCCTCTAATCTTTTTTAGAAAAAATGTGGCAAGAGGCAAATCAAGTAGAATGCCCTCCCAAAGCGCTTTTCCAATCATCATACCTACAAATTCCATCTTTTTCAATTTCTCACCTGCATGTATATCTGCTTGTATTGGAGATGGGTACAGTTTATTGTCCATGGTTGATGCAAAAAGTCCCATTGATGGTGAAATGGATTCCTTCATGATGCATTCTAGAAACTCCTTGAAAACTCCACCGCCATCAATACCAGCCTCATGCTCCCCAAATTCATTTATAAATGAGATTCGTATACGCTTCTTGACATCTACGTCACTCCTCCTCACTCCAAGAACAGCAAAGGCATCTTCAAGAACACGCCCCCTTTGTACTGTAATAAATCTGTCCCTGGACATGCCACCAAACATTATTCCTGATGTTGATTCATCATTTCCTATTTTCCTTCTCTCAGACATGACAATGCTTTGGAAAACTCTGACGCGTTCGATAAATGGGACAAGAGGATATGCGTACTGAAGAACTTCAACAATTCTATTAAGGCCAGAGTGCTCATTTTCAGAATCTGAGTCGTCCCCCATGCCTGAAATGTTAGAGTGCATCCTTTCTATATCTCGACGATCAATAGCAGCTATTGCAGATACATGGAAGCTTTCTCTCGGCAGGTCATTCGCGTAGAATGCCTCATGAGGTGCAAATGGTCTTCTCCCATTTTTATCATGCAGGAGGGTAAGCAGCTTTCCACCAGACTTTAGAAACCTGGACCGCAATTCCGGACTCCAGGAATTGTGTTTTTGAGACAGCATATTATCTCTCCATACAATTTTCCACAACAATTCCTTGACCATGTACAGAACGCCTCGCTGAGGATTCAACGAATCGAATACTTGAGTTGGTGATAAAGGAAGCCCCTTGCCATAAAACCCAAGATCGCCCAAGACGTTCAAAGACGCGACGCATGTTTCACAGAATAATATCATAGAGGGCATCCACTTATTATACGACTGTGATGTTAGTTCTGGGACATCGTAATCCCTCAGGTACAGGTTCCAAAGTAGGCTTACCAAATTTGCTTTGACCGCCAAGGTCAATGTAATCTTGGTTTGCACAACAGTATCATTCGAGTATGACAACAATCTCATCACAAATCTACACATATTTTCCACCATTTCATGTCGTTGATTGGTTCCCCCATAGTGGTCAGGATCGTGCCCCAGTGCACTTACAAGAGAAACCATGACGTTTGCTTCTGCAAGGGGATGTACAAAATTTTCAGCAGAGACATTCCAATATGCTCTATCTTCAAGAATATCTTCAATCAATCTCATAAATGATACCAGAGACGTCTTTGGTATTGACATTGCTCCAGTCTCTCTGGCCATCAGGCATTCTAAGCATTGGACTATATTTGCAAGAAAGGGCTCAATGTATCTTTGTGGGACCAACTGATGTGCTCTAGAACCTTCAAAACATCGCATGGCAGTGTTCCAAATCTTACTGGTTAGAGGCATAAGGGATGGACAGCGCTTGAAAATGGAATCAACGAGCAAAATATCAATAATGCCTGTGGAATGCATAGTATCCCTTGATAGCAGGTACACAACAAGCACTGTCAAAATTGATTCAGCACTTGACACGGCCACTTCCGAGTTTTCTCTGACAGAGGACGATGTTCGCACAATATTGGCAATGTCTTCAAATATCCTGTCCCGTTTTGGTGTATTCAGGCATAGTCGGAGCAATGAGGCATCCAGAAGACTGTCATCCATATTTCCCTTTTTTGTTTCAAAGGACACTATCTGCAGGACACACCCTACCAATACCTTTACCAACCTCCCCAAACTGTCATCTTCTGTATGAGATACTAGAGTAGACCACGGTAGTGTCAAGTATGGAGAAAACACCTCTGTTTGAGCAGACAAGCACCTCACTGCCATTTGCACAAGATACTTGAGCCAAAATGGATCTCGCGTCTCCAATCCGCAGCAATACATCTCACAAGCACAAGAAAATATCTCAACATCTTTGAGATCATCCGGATCCACAAGAATAACCGCCATCCTCACACGTCTCACAACATCTTCACTACCACAGTGTTCACCCCAAGATGCTCTACATTCCCCCCTCAGGACAACCCTAGCCCAGTACGACCTCCACGACGACTGAATACACAATGCAGCACCATCTTCTATCTTCTTCTGCCGACGAGCATCCCGTTCCCTCCGAGCACGCTCCAGAATCTCCTCTCTGCTCTCCGCAACACCTTTACTCCTCCCAGACAACGACACCTTTTGTTGTTTCGAGAACTCTCCCCCAAACGTTTTCATCTTCTTTATGTATTAATATTGTTTCTAACAAGAATATTTCTCAACAGCATTAGTGATATGAAGACCAAAGAGGAAGAACCCGAAATATCCAGGCCCAGGTCCATGGCATTTCCACGACGATTTTCGGAGTCTCAATACCTCATTATGCATTTATTGTTTGTAATAGATGTAAATAATATTCAACTAGTCTTCCAGTAGAGGTATCCCTTCATATGGAATGACCAATACCTTTCAAAGTGTCAGGTTGACAATGACATCATGGCATGGGATTCTGGTTCTTTTTATCAAAAGAGTCTGGAGAATAGATCTGGTCTCTTTGATCTATGTACATGATGTAACCTCTCCTTATCACCTTAGATGACTCGGAGAATTCATGTATGAAACTTGCAATTTCATACAAACTCATGATGATGAAAGGAATGTTCATGCTCTGGAGAATTCTCTACTTTCCATGAGACCAGACGATGGGGGATGCATATTTTTATGATTCTTTTTCTGAATAGTATTTGTAACTGTATCACAGTGTGATTGTTCGTGATACAAGGGCATGGCTGCGTGTTCTTTTCCTAGACTCTGCCATTTTTAAAACATGCATTTGTCATTAGAACGGCAATCTTTGAAGATAGACATATAGAAGTATCATACACATTATCGTATAGAGAGTATGGTGGACATTCTGGGTCCTGGAGAAGCTCTGGTAGAGCAATTGTGTATCCATGAAAAGTTTGGAGACGTGTGTGATGAGGTGCGTCTATCGATTGATTGATTGATTGATGGGTGTATTATCTATTTATTACATGGATTCTTTGTATATAGATGTGCTTCGATGGGGTGTACAAAATCACACAAGTTGAGGTTGGAGCTGTTCCAACTGGGTCTCCAGCTGAGGATTCTGATCGGGATGTTGTAATCCATATATTCGCAAAGGATCTGCTCAAGGGGGGATCTAGTCGATTCCAGTGTATGTATGAAGGGTTGAGACAGCCGTCAAATGGGACTATCGTAGTCCCAATGCAGGGAATGGTGACAAATCATATTGTGTTGAGGGGTATGTATCAAACTGTGCCAGTGACAATCTATGGGTTCAAATTAGACTCCATCGCAGACATGAGGCAAGATAAAGACTCTCAGGAAGAGGCCGAATATTATGTGGAACCTTCAAGGGAACGTTTCGTGGCGGGGGTCTTTCTGACAGAAGAACATGTAGATGCTCTCAGGGTCATAGGGGATGACACAAGCTCTGTAGAGGATATTCTAGTAGTGGTTGAGCGGTTGGGTGACATGGCTTATACAATATGGCAATATTCTACAGAAACTCTCGATAGTCATGATATAGACCCTCTGTTGAAATCTGCAGTTAATAGGGCTGTCAGTTGGATATCGGCATTCTTGTCTACACTTGATGAGGGTTTCCCTTGCAAGAAATACGAGATTGACATGGCAGGATATGGCTTAGATATCCTCGCCATATCTTTTCTGCATGCTACATTGGCTTCTGATTTTGTCGTACAGGGAGGAGGGCTTATTCTTAGGGCGATTCTGAGCATGAGAGGACTGCCAGGATCATTTTATAATAAAGCGGTGGCCTTGATAGCCGTGCTAATGAGACAAGCCAATGTAGATGCCTGTCGTATGCTGATGAAAGAGACATTCTCCAAGTGTAAGCTGCTCAGTGGGGATGCGATTTTCTCGTCTCGGGATTCTTTACTACAGCAAGGGAATGCCAAGCGCTCAAGGCAGGGTGGTAATGCAGGGAGGAAGCAGTCAAGGAAAAAGGCGAAACTTGAGAATTCTTCTAGCCATTCTGAAAAAGCTGTTTCATCCATAGAGAAATTTCTTGATGAAATAGATGCGCAAGATTATGCACAAAGGGAGATAGATTTCTGGAGGATGCAGGGAGACTCAAGAGACACAATTGCAGATGCCTTGGAGGGTCACAGCACTCGCTTTAAACCTAGAGTCACACGAGACTATCATATTCTTATCAACAGTGCTTTGGAAGTATATAAATCTTGCAAACTCATGTTGAAGGCTTTAAGAGACTTGTCTGCTGCATATCCTTCATCTAGCAAAGCAACATTGTTAGATATTGGAGCTGATCTGGTTGATGCAGTCGATATTCTGACGTCACAAATAGAAGGAACGAAAATATATAGATTATCTTGTGCTGGAAAGGAAATTGACGTTCAAGAGGACACGAGCAGTGCAGGTAAATGTCAGATTTTTTCCTCATTTCTTGAACATTACAGGATTTCTGAGGAAGTACAGAAAACTGTAGAGCGGATCTCGGAACATTTAATAGCACCAAAATTAGAGTATTATGATACGTGTGAGAAAGTCTGTGGAATAGTGTCTGTAGTGGTGGTGAACTTCTTTTCTTGCCTATTAAACAATCGAGAATTGCTTTCTTCATCATCTGTACAGCATCTTATGAAAATTCTTGCCAGCGACGTATTTGCATCGGATCATAATCCACATAAATGTTCTTTCAATAGCTTGCGGTTTCAAATGGATTATGAGGCAAGGATAGGCAAGTATTTGGCCCGGTTGGTGTCAGCAGATTGGTCAACCTTGGAAACTTTTTCTGGACAGATTTTCATGGTGTCAGATGCTTCCCCTACTTTTCTCCACCACATCAATCATCTTACAGAAAAATGCATCAAAGTCATAGATATATATCGTAAAGGGGCTGTTGGCAATGATCTCGTTGACGTCAAACTCATCAAATCATTTGAAGTAGCCCGTACTGTATTGCTTGAAATCATGCTGGCATCACATCCTGGGGCCCAGAAGGTTTTACTCTCTCATTCAGCAAAAGCGTATGAAGCAATAGATACATTGATCAATTCAAATGTATTGATGGAATCTGTCCTTCCACACTCCCAGAGAATCCGTGGTGGATTGCTTGCATTGACTCAGTCTGCAACGAATGGTTTGACGGCATTGCTCGGAATCGTCAATGCACAGCTTCCCTTGATAACCATTAAGGATAATAATGAAGTGTTTATGGACCTTAATGAGTATTTTGATACCCTTGATGCTGTTTGTTTTGGAAAGTCATTGTCTGTGACAATGAGCTGGGATGAAATCCGTCTCCTTCTAGATGACCCAGACAGGCTTGGACAGGTGATAGCATCAATGCAATTTCTCAGATCCTGTCTGGAAAATGCAGAAACTACTTCAATGGTGTCTCAAAGGGTAGCAGCAATCTCACTGCCACTTAGAGCTTTAGTTTGTGCAACAGAAATCTTGTCAGCATCCCTTGCTGATAACATGTGGATGCATAGAATCGGAACGACCATGAATACTGGAGATATATCGTCGAACAGGTCAATAGCGATTGTTCTTATGGAATCCATCACAGCATTTGTTTGTTCTTTCATTCAAAAAATATCAAAGTCAGCCTCTACTGAAAAGGTTGACAATCTTCCCTTGTTATGTTCACTTCTCAAGGCACATGCATGTGTTAGCCTAGAGAATCAGGCGATGATGGATATTGCTCTGAAGGATTACAATAATTCCCATTCTTCATTGATGAGAAAAATAAGGTGGAATCTTATCAAGACACTGAGGTGCTGGATTGACTCCCCAAGAATGAGCCCAAAAGTTATCCCCACAGCCTTGAGTGGTTCTTCTTCTGCTCCTATAGAAAACGGATGCGCAGTATCTTTTTCCCCTGCAAGCTTCTTAAGTATTTCAATGCTTTTAGGGGATCTCTTTCCATCAGAATGGCCAAAGCCAGGGTACAAAAACCACCTATTATCAGAGGAAAAGAAGTATCGAGCAGCTTTAACTGAGGAAATTGAGAGTTGTATTGAATCATTTGAGCATTTTGTCGCCTCTTGCATGGTATCTGAGACTTTATATTTGCATTCTAGTGCCATAAGATTCCTTTCTAAGGGAGCTGGGCTTGGGGGTGGCATGGGCTCATTTCTGATGGGCATAGTTTCAACTCAATTTGGCAAGATCGTCTCTCTACCTGTTCTTACTTCATACGCTCTGTATGACATCAGAAAAATATTAGAGATAATGGTGCCAATGATTTACCAACCAGCGAATAAAGCAGCAGCTCTGGATACTACGGTGCCTCTTCATTTGGCTCAACTTGTGGAGAAGATAATTCAGCAAATTTCAAACCCAGACTCTGCATGTGACAGAGAAGAAGTCTCCTCGATACTAACAATGACATTTGAATGTCTCATTGTGCTTTCTGACCCCTCTATAAGATTAGATATCTTTGAAACACGGACATCTGCAGCAGAAGACATCCTTGGAAAAGAGGCAGGGTCGCTAATATCTTGTATCATACTTGATCACATTGCAGTGCTTGGACCAAACATTCCGTTGGCAATCAATCTTCTCCAAATTATGTCACAATACAAAACTGGTAGGAACAACATACTTCTTGGAGTTGTTCAACTGTGTATGAAATCCCAGGGTGAGCAGATTGAGTATCCAACAATTGAACAAGTTGTAGCTGCTACACAGTGGCTCGTTTATCAGTACAAGACGATTCAAAGTCAATCTCAGGATGAAGCAGTAACATTTGTTTTCAATAGCCTAGAAAATATTCTCATCGAAGCTTCTGTTGTCAATCACTCAGAGTCAGGCATGTCTGAAGATCAAAAGCGGAGATCTGCCCCATCAAGATTTGCTGCAGTTGCAAAGGAAGCGAGCACAAGAGGATCCACTAGAGGTTTTAAAAGTAGATACAATAAAGGAAATCACCTTGATTTGATACAAGATTGCGAATCTGCTGTTATATTTTGGAGGAATCAAGATCTGCGCCATATTCATGGGTCAGCAGCAGCAGCACATGCTGCAAGACTTTCGAAGTATATTGGATGGGATATTGGACAAGAAATGGATAAATTCTGTATGGCTGATATCTTGCACCCTTGGATGACTCATCCTGTCCGCCCATTGAACGAGAAGATGAATGCTGAACAACTAGATGATGATTCACAGCATGAAGGATTCATGCAATCTGAAGTTGCACAGGAGCCACAAATTGAAGAGACGGGAGGATTTCAGGAACCTATTAAAGATGAGGTAAAAGATCAATCAATGACTGAGGCTCCAAAAGTGGATCTCGCATCTTTATCTGAGGTTCTCAAAACCAACACCGAGGGGATTGCCCTTGCAGCAGAAGAGGATGAGGAGATTGACCTTTATGCAGATCTGTATCCCTCCATGGATCTTCCAAAAATAGAGGAACCCGAAACGCAGATCAAATCAGAAGAGGAATTGGTTCAGGAAACAATGGAAGAAACTGCACCTGTTCAAATAAATTTTGATGAGGAAGATGACAACGAAGACAGCTCTGCCTCTGACCAAGAGGAAAAAGAGGACAAGCAGGAAGAAGACGATCCAGATGCCCCAACTACTAACGAGGATCATCTAGAAGAAGAAACTGATCGAGCGTATTCACAGGATGATCTCAAAGATTTGCTCAAGGATCGGAAAAAGGTGGAGGAACTGTTGGCAAGCAACCCAGCTCTTTTGGCACAATTAAAGGAAAGATTGGGTCAGAAATGATACGCATATACTTTAAATGTAAAATATAGAGAATATATATCAGAAAATGTCCCGATCTGAGGAATCAGTCGGTATCCTGTGTTATGCAAGTGACACACATGCATTTACAGGAATCTTACGACAGCGGTAAGTCGATACGAACGATGATATTTCATGAATTTGGTTCATGATTAGATATTTATTACGTGTAGGTTCACAGATTTTAGGGTCAATGAGATCAGTGAGGATGGCCAGACGGCAAGAATAACTAGTGAGGAACTGCCTAGGCCAGTACTAGAGGAACTCGTGTCCTGCACATACGAAACGGTTGAAAGCGTGGCAGAGGCTTACAAAGATCTATATCCTGACAATCACAAATCTCTGGGTGATCTCCAGCGCTTCCTGAAAGCGCTCGTGGAAGAGCCCGAAAAGGAAGTTGAGTCAGTGGAGCTAAAGGTGTGTGAAGACAAGAAAAAACGGACTCAAATACACACAATATTTCGGCATTGTCCCTTCCTGCCCCCACTAGAAACCAACTCTAATTCAAATCAAGATGTACATGGTGAACATGTGATAATAGTGGCAAAAGTGGCAAGAAAGCAGAAGAAAAGGCCAGTTGGGAACCCAGGAAAAAGGATTGCTAGGAAGCCCTGGCCAGGTGGAAAGCAGCAACGCTATATCAAATTCTTAATGGAAAAGATGAATATAGACTCGAATCAAGCATTGAATTTAATTTCAAGGACACTTCATGTGCCTCAGAAGCTTTTTTCTGTCGCCGGAACAAAAGATAAGAGAGCAGTGACTTGTCAGTTTGTTACTGGATTCCAGGTGGACCCAGAGCGACTCCGAAACCTCAATGATAATTTCAAAAACATGCTGAAATTCGGAAATTTCCGATACTGCAAAGATCCTCTGGGGTTAGGGGATCTCCGGGGCAATGTATTTGAGATTGTGCTGCGAGGATTACAAGTTGAGGGGAATGGCAATATAGAATCTGATGTTGCTTCAGCCGTTGAAACGACTCGATTGCATGGTTTCATCAACTATTTTGGTCTCCAAAGATTTGGCACAGGGGATATCTCAACGCACAAAATTGGAGAGTATCTGTTGTGTGGGAACTGGAAGGCTGCAATGGACTCTATTTTAAGTGCAGGAAAGATCGCAAACAGTCAAGTGCAGGAAGCTCTAAACGTATTTATCATTGATAGAGATGCAAATAGAGCATCAAAGATGATTCCTGGAAAGTTCTCTATTCAAAAGGCAATCCTTGAGTATTTGGCAAAGCATGGGAACACTGAGAAAAACTACCCTGCTGCACTCCTAGAATTGCCGAAAACAAGCAGAAACCTATACGTGCATGCATTCCATAGCTATGTATGGAATAACGTTGTATCAGAAAGGATGAGAGTCCATGGTTTCGGTAATATTCTTCCAGGAGATTTAGTTCTAGCAATTGACAAAGATGAGGCAAAATTAAAACTGCCTGGTAAACGAAAGCGAATTAATCGTGAAACGTCGCTTCCTGAACCACATATAGTCACTAAAGAAGATATCGAATCGAAAAAGTATGAGTTCAAGGATATTGTCATGCCACTTCCAGGCTCTTCAATCATATATCCACAAAATGCCACTGCAGTTTTATATGATCGCTTTCTCGGCAATGTGGACAAGGATAACTTCCACAATGTCCGACAGTTTCAATATTCATCCTTCCCAGGTGATTATAGGCACATTCTATACAGGCCAGATGATCTTCAGTACAAATTTTACAGGTACAATGACCCTGATGAAGAGATTCCTTGTTTCTCTGACATAGTTGAGTCCCATCAGGGATCCTACGTATCTTTGTTGCTCAAATTTACCCTGCCTCCATCTACCTATGCTACCATGCTTATACGTGAGATCACAAAAATGCCGACAGATGTCAGTTTTGCGAAGAATCTAGAACATCGAATGGCTGGTCAACTCTAGATGACCAGTCAAGTGATCAGATTGACTTGAGGGACGTTAGTTTATATCTTGACAAGTTTAACTCACACCTTATTGTGATAATATATCAAATGAAATGGCTGTCGACTGGCATGAGAGAAGATTACACCACGAGTGAACAACAGGATTTGAAACAATGCAGCATACTATCAGGTCCTTCACTTCCATCATCAGGGCATCCGCGAATCGTCTCCCTGGTATCCTTATGAATTCAATTTTGAAGACAACAAAACTGGCAAATCCTCATGAAATTCCAAAGGTCTCATTGATCAAACCTGGTAGTCAAATTGATTTGACATTTCAGCCATCGGCAGCCGCTGTGCTGTGCTCTGGAATAACATTTAGTGTGTCGCTATTTTATAAGAACCTTGTCATCGATGAATCGAAGCTAGAAAAATCTTTATCTCTACTGGTAGATGAAATGCCGGTGATGGCGGGAAAGATTGCAACTAAGACTCAAGTGGGCTTCCCAAGTTTTGCCCATTCCTTCATAGAATACAAACGGGAACATGATATGGGGGTATTATTTAGATTTCAGGAGCAAAACATAGATATTGACGAGTTGGTTGATAGTATATGGACAAATACAACACCAAGAACTCTCAATGCAGTTATCAGACACAAACATCGGCTGCAACCCTTAGATCCTATGAAAAACGGTCAACTTGCCATGCTGGATCTGATTCGCTGCAAGGACGGATCCATTATTACCCTGCACATTTCCCATATTCTTGCAGATGCTGGTAGGGCGTTCAAACTCATAGAAAGGCTGTCGAGTATTCATGAAGGGCTACAGGGTGAAAAGGAATACGTGCCCAAAAAGTTGACATACGATACTTGGTTCGGAAAGACCCTGGACACCCAATCCAGGGAGGACAGCGAGAGGATGACTATGCCAGCAGATGTGTTGAGGTTACGACCAGGACATCTTCTCAGCATCCCAAATACTTTTATACAGCATATTAGTTCCAAACATGTACCTTTATGTTTCCACATTCCCCGTTCTTCCATCGCATTGTTGCAGGATCAGATTGCAAATCAGTGCCCCAAGCAACAGAGGCCAAGCAAGCTTGACATTGTCCAAGCTCTGAACATCAGCCTGATCAGCGCTGTGAGGAACGGGGGATTTACTCCCGAGCCTGATCAAAATGTCATAATTAATGTGGAACTCTCAAAAGTGTATAATCCTGGAAGCGTACATGACACGCTGGGAAATTCTAGTGCGTTCATGGAGATCAGTGGGTCCAAGTTCCAGGGTCCTAAAAGTAATCTGATGGAGGCAATTGTTACCAACGCAAACACCATACGAAAGCAGGTGAATGAAATGTACTCCAGCCCTTCAATTAATGTAATATCTAAATTACAGGCGCAGTATGCCATGTCACGTGCACCAAAGCACCTGGTACTGGCAGCATACCTGGTACATGGAAGAAAGGAGAAACTTGCATCATGTTCTGCAGTGGCATCATTCCCTATACAGCAGGTACGCATTTGCTCCCATAATTTTTTGTATACAAATAGATGACATGATGAGTGCGTGCAGATTCGGTTCAATGGCGCCTCTCCAGGGTTTCATTTTGTCGACAGTCATCCAAGGTTTGAATGGTGGTCAATCATTCAGGAATCAGGTCCTCTTGTCAAACACAAAGGGACACCGTTGGGGGATGGATATATTAGCCAAATAACTGTTCCACAAGAATACAGAAACATCTTGAAGGATCAAAGGGTGCTCGAGTCTCTACAGATACCATGTGTGTTTCTAGAGTAAATTTACATGAAATTACAGCAAGAATTTGTCTTTCTAGCCTGTTTATAAAACATTTGACTTGCTAACGAAAGATCATTACTTTTATCCACCAACTGATCCAGTTTTTCACCCCGGTCAAGCACACTTTCAATTGTTTTGTGCAAGATGATTTTCGTCTCGTCTAAATCTTGCTGGATCTTTGTCAATTTATCAGCTTGCACAGGATCCTGCATCACAAGTACAAACCACGATCAATACGTCATACTCATACCTTTTACCACGAATCACACTACATACGTACCTGATACCGCTGAAGCGACGCTTCCAAATCAGGATTCTCCTCTGAGAATGCATCAGCTGTCGCTCCTCGCCAGCTCTGCCCATGTTTCGCATCAAAATCATCCAAGACTTTATTCACCACAGAGAATCCTGCTCTAACTGGGTATTCCTGATCCGCAAAAGCTATTCCAACCAATCCATCTCTATTATATGCGTGACAGAAATACTCGTCCTGCTGCACCGTTTGCCGTTGACCCACCCCAGTCTTTCTAGATACTGTCCTTGATACAAACATAAGGAACTCTTTCACAGAACTTCTCTGAAAATATCCAAAAGAGTTCAAGTCTGCCACGAATGATAGAATGAATGGATCGGTATCAGGACCATTGTATTTGACAACTGCAATGGCGGTAAGTTTTGTCATGGCTGTCACGATTTCTCCAACGCTTTCAGTTCTTACTATTAAATATAATAAATAATTAATTATTACTCCATCATCATGGCGTCATCACTGGCATTCTTATGGGAGAGTTCAAGCACTGTTCCTTCATGTCCAAACTCTACATCCTTGAGTGCTTCTTTCAGTCTCTCGGCATCTTCTTTGCTTTTCAACACGACAGGAAACCTAATGGCTTTGCTATTAACACTCTTCTGAGGTATGATAATGTCAGATCCCATCCGAGCAGCAGGATTGATTGTATGCTCACGAGATTTTCTCACAGTCTCAACCAAAGACTTCATATATTTTGCCATCTCGTGTGCGACGACGAGCCCAAGTCCTATGTCACGCAGTATTTCTTCACAGTACATATTTATCATTGCCAGAGGCGTGTTCAAATCCCAAATGCATCGATGGAGGACAAAGTATGATTCATGGTGGGTAGGAACAACCAGGGTCAGCACAGCAAGCTTGGGGTCAAGGGCTCGCTTGTCCCCATCCTTGAACATTCTATTAATCCCATCAAGCTGCTTAAAAATGTAGTTCCTGCATATAGCCGATGATATGATGTGCTATGTCAAAAAAAAGAGAATAATATACCAAGTACGTACTGATCCCCATTCACTTCCTTTGCCAGATTATGTGCCTGTTGTTTGGTGAAATCGGTATTCGAACCCACGTGAAGGGGATGCATGATCTACAAAAACAAGTAACGTGTCTGTCGATAAAAATAGGAGGGTACAGAACTTGCACAAGACTTGCTCTGAGCTGAAGGAAACCTTCTTGAAGAATCAATGCCATTGACCAAATCAATCCCATCCCAGCTTCTCTACATATTTTAGATATAAAGACACACCTGTATCTCTCGCTTTGGAAGACTTTCTCTCAGGATGACTGTTATTGGAACCAGGGTCGGTCTCTTTTCCCAGACTGCATTGGTCTGTTTTTGTACGGATTCTCCATCCACCACAGGTGGATGATTGTATTCCATACTTGATATATTTCTATTTTGCATTGTATTTGATGAGGAGAATAGGTGCATGAAGATTAATTCATTCATTCGAATTCAACTTTGGAAAACTGAAAAAAAATCTACATTCTTGCTGTTGGGTGGTCTGAGATGATACCAAGAATACTGGCTACAAAGATTTTCTACAATATTTTATATTCTTACTATATTTTATGACATAAACAGGGAGACGAAACACTCTCGATGAACGAAGAAATGAACGAATGAATGAAGAAAATCTTTCACATGTCTGTTCCACGGTTGAGAGAATCAAGCATACCATTGTATGCCGAAAGTGTTTCACATGGCATCAAACAATGGATAGAGACGATTGTGAACGAGTGCCTGGCGAAAGAGGTTCACGTAGAGATTGATAGAAATGGAACACAATTTGCCATTACTAGCGTTGGGGGGATTGGGTTTCGGAGAGAGGACTTGGAAAGGGTTGGTGGAGATAATGGAGGAATAGGGTGTGGTGCAGCATTGCGATTTTTGAGTGATCGCTCGGGGTTGGTTCGGGTGGAAAGTTCCAACCAGCAGGGTCTTTTTGATTCCGTGGTTGTTGACTATGGTAAAGGCTGTCAATTGTTGGAAATGAAGCAGGGAATCGATGGATTAAGAACAAAGAAACAAGGGACTCGCATCACTGTGAGGGATTGGGGGGAAACTATGGGGATTGAAGTGGGTTCTGCCCTGGGAAGGACAGTTGTGGGCAAGGTTCGGGGCGTGGTACAAGATGTTGCGTTGACCACGCAGAATGTAACATTTACAGTGTATAGTAAGAGATCCAAGAAGTTTGTATATAAGAGTCTGGGGATGTATGGAGCGAATCAAAAGGCTGCTGTATTTTTTGGCCATGTTGACCAGGAGCTCCTTGTGCCAGTGGAGAGTGCACGGTTCCAAGGATGGCATGTCCATGGATACACCGTGCTTCCTCCTGCAGGGCATGTTTCTAGGTCAAGACAACGTGTTTACTTTAACTCCGCTGTCGTAGTGAGTAAAATGCTTCAGGATCGAATTGATTCCTTGTATCAGAATGTGTACCAGGATACCATGAAACTTTTGCCAAGGAGGAATCCTGGGGATCTCCTCGGCGTAAAACGATCTCTGAATGCCTACCCAATGTTTATTTTGTATATTGACACAGAAAATCAAGACGCTAGAAACATGCAAGCAGGTATTCCAGAGATGTCAGAATACATTAGTGCCTCCTTGGTGGAACTCGTAGAGTCTGCACTTTTACAGTCGTGGCGAAGATCCTTGAGTGGGAGACTATTGAGTCTTTTGCATGATCGTTGCCGCCAGGTAGAATCTCAAGATGATGATGTGGAGAAGACTCGCAGGCGTGCTGTGAGCAGAGAAGAGCCCCAGAGTGAGCACCTGTTTGAGGATTTGGCAATCTATCAACACAACGAAAGGTCGAACACGGAGATTCTATCAATGTTGCCAAAAAGAAGAAGATCTCTGAATGGAAGAGAGGCGGTGGAGAATGTATTATCTTCATGGAAGAACCCACACCTGATGATGCCTCATGCAAACAAGGACTCTTCATTTTTCATGCCAGTGTCAACACTACAGGCACATGAACAAAAGTCATGTACCCGTCTGAATCCGTCTGAAATTTCGAGAGAAGATCTCTCGAACTGTAGAATTGTTGGACAGGTTGATTGTAAATTTGTTGCCTTTGTGTCCACTTCCGGAACGCTTGGCCTGGTGGATCAGCATGCAGCAGATGAAAGAATCAGACTAGAGCGCTTTCAAGCTCGGGTGTTCACGGGGGATAATAAACCCAACCCAGCAGAAATCACTTCATGGAAAGTTTTAGAAAAGCCAAAAATCCACGTGGGAGAAGATGAGGCTCCTCTGTTTGAAGAATATCAAAAGCAGGCATATGCATGGGGATGGAAATGGGAGCCATGGTGCCACAGCACCCTGAGAATCTCAGTCACGCATGTACCATTACTGTGTGGGAGGCTTCTGTCTCCTGCCGATTTAAAGCTATACATCCACCAGTTGGCGAGTACCTCGGCATGCAATCTTGCCCCACAAGGAGTGTATAGAGTGTTGGCATCTGTGGCATGCCGGTCTGCCATCATGTTTGGAGATAGGTTGAGTATGGATCAGGCAAGCACCCTTGTATGCAATCTCTCAGGCACTACCCAATACTACGAATGTGCTCATGGAAGACCCACTACTTCTTCTCTCGCTCATGTGCCCCTGATTCGGACAATACCAAAATATCCAAATCAAGCGGTTTCCAATGACTTGAAGTTGTTAAAGTCAAAACTGTGTCACCATCTTTCTCGGGATTGAATCATTATTTTATAGATTTATAAACATGGGAGAGTCTCAATACTCATTTAGTTTGACAACGTTCAGTCCGAGTGGCAAACTCGTCCAAATCGAGTACGCCCTGAATGCCGTAAATTCTGGAGCAACTTCTCTGGGTATCAAAGCGTCGAATGGTGTTGTCCTTGCGACTGAGAAGAAATTACCATCAATATTAGTAGATGAAAGTACCGTTCGAAAGATATCTTTAGTGACACCGCAGATCGGAATGACGTATAGTGGGATGGGTCCCGATTCTCGTGTGTTGGTTCGAAAAGCACGGAAATCTGGTCAGGTTTACTACCGCCAATATAATGAACAAATATCTGTAGCACAGTTGGTGAGAGAAACAGCCACTGTGATGCAGGAGTTTACCCGTACGTTGTGTGATCAGTTCCATCAGAACCAAGTGTATTTTGTGTCACTTACTTGTGCTATGTGTATGCAGAATCTGGAGGTGTACGGCCATTTGGAGTTTCGTTGATGATGGCTGGATATGATGAAAATGGACCGCAACTATATCAGGTCGATCCTAGTGGGTCATATTTTGCTTGGAAAGCATCTGCAATTGGGAAGAATATGGTTAATGCCAAGGCATTCTTGGAAAAACGATACAACGAAGAGATGGAACTGGAGGATGCTATTCATACAGCGCTGCTGACCCTGAAGGAAGGCTTTGAAGGTGAGATGTCTGGGGAGAATGTAGAAGTGGGTATTGTAGGAACAGATGGTGTGTTCAAAGTTTTGTCTGCAGAAGAAGTAGGGGATTACCTCAAGGAGGTTGAATAATGTGTAATGCAAATTATCAGGACGTAGGTTAAATCTATAACTCCGTGTGAGTAGTAGGACTTGGATGCCCAAATCCACTGCTGTCTAGAAATTCGCCTGCCAATATTGCATGCAGTGCAGCACCCTGATGTAAGACACTCTCATCCATGGTAAACTTTGAAGTATGCAGCCCGTAAACGGATCCTGCGGTTTCATTCCGAATGCCTAGGAAAGCAAATGCAGAAGGTACTTTCTGTGCTATAAAAGCAAAATCTTCTCCCGCCATGGTGGCTTCAACATCTCCATCAACCATTTTTTCTCCAAATGCTTTTGTAGCTACAGTAGAAACAAACTCGGAGGCACGCTTGTCATTTACAACCGGTGGATAATATGGATGGTCTTCTTCCATCCAATCAACCGTTCCAATGCAGCCCATGGCCTTTGCTTGGTTCCCTATCACGTCTTCTACACGCTGCCTCACAAGCTTCATACCTTCTTCTGTTGTCGCCCTCACAGTCCCTCCTATATGGGCAAAGTGAGGAATAACATTAAATGCTCCGATAGAGCCCTCTTCTTCCGTCCATACTCTAGTGACACTCACAACTGCTGAGTCAAATGGGGATATGTTCCTTCCTACAACAGACTGCAAACTAACAACTGCAGCTGACGCTGCAACAACAGGATCTTTTGTAATGTGTGGTATTGCTGCATGCCCACCAACTCCTGAAAAAGTAGCTTTAAAGACGAGGGATCCCGCCATAATGGTTCCAGATCGTGTTCCTATCATTCCACTCGCCAAACTGGGCCAAACATGAAACCCAAATGCAGCGTCGACACCGTCTAATGCTCCTTCTTTGACCATGCGGTCGCCTCCAGCTCCACCCTCCTCAGCCGGTTGGAAAATTAATTTGACCGTTCCCTTGAGAGAAGATTCGTTGTCTTTGAGTATCCTTGCAGCACCAAGCAACATACTCATATGAGCATCATGCCCACAAGCATGCATGATACCAGGGGTATCAGATTGATAGTCTACACCCGTTTCCTCAAGAATAGGAAGTGCGTCGATATCACTACGTAATGCAACGATTGGTGAGGACCCAGAGCCTATCGTTGCAACAATACCTGTCTTTGCAACAGGATATTTGTATGGAATGTGTAAACTGTCCAGAACCGAACGAATCTTTGCACTCGTTTTCTCTTCAGTATACATCAATTCTGGATATTTATGTAAATCTCTTCGGAGTTCAATGATCCAATCTTCAATATCGACTGCAGCACTGATGAAAGCATCGGTCGACATTGCCAACGGCCGTGACCAGCACTGTGCAAGCACTAGGCAAGTCAAAAACACTCTTAGTGGCTTCATTATGATTTTAAATGAGATATAACTGAAATGAAATGCAATGTATGAGATTTGGTTCTTATTTGTCTAGTCAATGCTGACTAGGTCTCGTCACCATGAACCAGTTGAATGATTTCAGATGGCATGAAGACGACCTTTCCGGGCCATAGAGTGGTCGAATCCATGTCATGATATTATTCTGGCTTTATATTTGGTGAGATTTATTCAGGTTTGGCCCTTTGAGATCCCAAATGAGGAGTCTACTTGCACTTTGACCACTGCCATTTTATTGGCTTTTTATCCCAGGAGTACCCAGTAATCTTTTTCAGGGCCACGGTGGAAAAATCAACATGTCCAGACTTACAGTATCGTTTGGGGCAAATATCGACAACCTTGGCGTATACAGTCTTTCCTGTCTTTCCCTTGACCTTGACACATTCACCACAAGGTCTTCCTGCCTTTTTGAAATCGCGCTCGTTCATCGCCGCATAATATCTGTTCCACTTCTTTGAAAGTTTCTTTGGATTGAATTGACAGGCATTTCTCCCGGTTCTATTCATCTGACCTGGTCCAGAATAAGCGGTCCCTATACCTTTTCTGTAGCCTCCCTTGGCCAGGGTGCAGGAGAACATGTATAAGATGAACAGGAATGTCGTGATGAAGTTCTTCATAGCGAAAATAACTACCATGAGGTGCTATATAAGTATTCAGAGTATTGTAAATGACCTTGTTATCGGCCGTGTTGGCATTTGACTGTCCAGCCACACGGCTTGCCACTTGGCTCTCTGACCTTTGGTCTGACGTCTGGGATTGACGTCTGTGACCATGGCGACGAAACAGACGTTGATCGATATCACAAGATTGACTCTGTCTCTGTGATGGATAGACTGACATGTTCCAACTTGAGTTTCAAATGTATAATTCTTTGTTTTACTTTCATGAGTAGTGCTATCGAGATAGAATGCGTGTACTAGCGTTTGACACTCATTGTATATGTTATGACAGACGAACGCAGACGCTGACAATTGTCAGCGTCTGCTGGTCAGACAGCATCGCAGACGCAACGCCCAATTCACATCTTATCAATCAAATTCCGTGTTACAACGCGTTCATGATGGGAAAGTTACAATCTTTCAACTCATTCGCAATAATATATAACTTTCTCCCTGGTAATTTTCCAGGAATCTGCATTGTAGCGAACAGCAGTTCACAATCACTTGAACGGTGCTTCAGTTACAATCTAAGGAATTCCTCAGATCAACATGCAATTGATCATTATTTTCGCCCTATTTTTGGCGACTCTCTACCATGTCGAGGCTAAGAACAAGTATATGCAAAGGCCGACTCACAAGGGTATGGGGACAGCATACTCTGGAGCCTATGAAATAGACAAAACAGGAAAAAATGCGTGTCAGTTCAATGCTAAAAAGCTGCCAAAAAAGTGGCAGTTGTACTATGCAGCTATGAATGAAGCAGATTGGAAGAAAATGGGTGGTAAAAAAGGAGTGTGCGGCCGATGTTTAGAAGTCGAGGGAGTCAAAGGGGAAACAACACGTGGCCATAGAATACGTCCAGTGATAGTTAAAGTGGTTGATTTGTGTCCAGATTGGGCGTGCAGGCGAGGAAATGTCGATTTCTCAAAGGTAGCACTGAAGGCAATAACTGGATATTCTTGGGATAAGAAGAAAATTCGCTGGAGATATACTGATTGTGAGGCTACAGCATCAAAACCATCCCAGCCATCAAAACCATCCCAGCCATCAAAACCATCCCAGCCATCAAAACCACCCCCCTCTCCTCAATCATCTGGATACAAAGGATTTGAATCAGAGGATGCGTATGACGTCTACTCAGCTTTAGAGTAGGTTGATCTTGAAGGTATCAAACTCCAAGCAGATTTAATAGAATTATTTCTCAAGATGTTTCGCCCAAAGTGATATAAAAGGCCAATGGGCGTAGGCCAATGAATAACTACTGTATATAATTTCATGATTTTCAATTCTGAATGATTTAAGATAATATATTTAGGATTCAAATAACGTAGGCATCATACACTGGTTTTCCTGCTTTGCCCTTCTTTTTTGAACCCCCCTTGGACTTCATCTCTCAGCCTGCTAGCAAGGGCAAAAATGTCAAGTTTGGCAAGGATGTCCGCCCCTGCTGCAGCAGTATCCGTGATATGCTTGGCCACCTCCTCGAGACTAATTCCCAAGGTGGTAAAGCTAGTACTGGAAGAACCTGTATTTGAGGATAACATCTTTCTCCTAGCAAGAGCAATCTTTTCAAATGCTTCTAATTTGATGATTTCTGAAACAGTAGTGGCCATAGAAGCTCGAAGATGGACTTGAGATAATGGATTTGCGGTCAAAAATTTTTCTAAACATGACTTCGTCATTCGTATGACAGTGACATCAGAAATGGCAACAGCAGAGAAGTACCATTTGTTTTGGAAGTACTCGGGTTCAAGCAGACTCAAAACGCCAATAAACTGTGACTTTTTCCTGTTACCAGAGAGAAGATTGCCTAGTGAACCATTTGAAAAGCTTTTCATCACCCTGTCTACAGTTTCCACGATGTGATATACTGATTCTTCAACAGATCCACATGGAAATTGCTTGGTTTCACCCTCTTCCCTCTTGGAATAAAAGTATTGGAATGGAGACATTGACGTGAAAAAAGATGAACTACTTTTATCAACACCAGAATTTTTATTTCTTGCGTCGCTCTTGCTTGATATTGTAATATTTGACGTACTCTCTGCAAGACACAATGAATCTGCCCTACCAAAATCAGGAGACATTTTGGTTTTGATCACATCATAAAGACAGCTTCCCACGACTTCATCAAAAGAGACTGGTAAATCTGCAAGATACTTGAGTTCCACCACGCCCTGATCAATGAAATAAGCATACTCATCATTGCCTTTCCCAAAGTCGTCAATTTTATCCCCAGCTCTGAAATGCATCAAAGCTGCACCCTTAATTTTTGCAGATGTGTGAAGATCTTCCATGTCAAATGGACTTTTTTTCTGAGCAGTTGACTTATCGGAAATTTGGGTGGAAGAGGAATCTACCATCGATTTTCGCCCGGGAAATTCATCCAAAGAGCCATCTTTATGAACGCCATTGTCTTTCAATGGCTCTGCAGAACGATGCACCTGGGGGAGCATTGCTGCATTTCCCAGGCTTGCTTCCCTTTGTGACAATATCAACTTCTGGGTTGCTAGTAGCTGCTGGGCCAAGTTTTGGAATTCTTGCATTGATCTAATTTCTTGTTCATCTGATTCATCCTTCACTTCGTTCTCAACAGAAGATGTTTTGCCCAGACTAGCAGAGGAGTCATTCAGATTATGCATGAGATTTGGATCTTTTTGCTGTATCCCTTCTCGCTGGTCCCCCTGGTGAGCTAATGATTGAAGCACCATGGCGGCAAATCCTGAGGAGTCGGGGCCTGTTCCAGAGGTTATATTCCGAGCTACGTCATCATTTGTATAACTTGGTCCTGCCTTACCTTCGAAAGCTTCGGATCCATCATGACTTTGTCCCAAGTATTCTAGATCTTCCAAATCTGAGAAATTTCTCTCAACTTCAGCCAGGTCATCTTCGCAAACCCAGGGATGAACAACAAGCTCCTCAATCGTTATCCTATGTTTTGGATTTTTATTCAATAAACGAAGGAATAAATCCTGTAGGTTTATGGAAAGAGCAATGTTGTCTGGAAAGATGACATCTTTTTCGGCAATATTATCATAGAGCTCAATGATATTTTGGCCAACAAATGGAACCTTTCCGAAAATAAAGAAATACAAAGTAGCCCCGAGAGCCCAAATATCAGCTGCAAACCCATCATACTCGTCTCCAGCGCATATTTCGGGAGCCAAAAAGGCAGGGGTACCAAGGGTCTTGGTGAGCTTTGACTCTCCATTGGACATCATCTGACTCTGACCAAAATCAGAAATTTTCAGAGAACCATCGCCGGATAATAACATATTTTCCGGCTTGATATCACCGTGCACCACACCTCGTGAATGTAAATACTCCACTGCTGACGTTATCTGCCTGAAAAAATGCTGTACTATGATTTCCGGCATGTCGTCTTGGCAGTGTGAAAATTTGCCTTGTTGATCAATTAGAGGACCAGCTTCACAGTACTCCATCACCATGAGAACCTTCCCACTACTTACACTACGAATTACTTCATACAAACGAACAAGATTGGGATGGTCGAGTGATTTCATCACATCTGACTCCTGTTCCAGTTTTGTATCAATTGATGCCATGCTACTAACAGACGTAGATGATTGCACTGTCTTCAAACGCCCTCCAGACCGTCCTAATCTCGTTGACTTCTCGTGATTCTTCATCACTGTAGTCTCTACAATCTTGATTGCATACAAATCATTGTCGATCACATTAAGACAGAGCTTGACTTTCCCATGAGAACCTCTACCAAGGGTATCAACAACCACATAGTCATTCAAGAAAGTCGTTCCTTCCAATACACCAACCTTCAAAAAATCAGTTTGCTTGACCGTTCTGGCAAGAAAGCTACTCTTTGTTTCACCCAGAATTGATCCACTGTACTCCTCTGTGATCGTTTCGTCACCTATATCTTCCTCAAAGTCATCCAAGTGTTCAACATCGTTTGTGTTCATATGCCTGTGACTAACAGACATTGAGATTGTTTCCAACACACTACCCCTGCAAGATACAAATATAAAATCCAATTAAGAATCCGTGCATCTCGTGCGTTTCATTCGCCAACAGACACGCATCCAGAATTTCTCAACGGGAACGCACGTTTTCTCTAGGGTCTCTGCCTTCTCTGGTGTCGATAAAAAGCAACCCATAGTCATATATATGTGCAGAAGTCTAGAAGTAAACCGGTTCAACCTAGAAGAACTGCATCGCTTTGGTTAGACACTCGCGATGACTCCGGGTCGGATTTCTCATTTACATACTGTGGCAGCATCAAATAGCACATATATATTTATCAATGATATTGGTATAATGCAAAATCTACATGGCGGCACTAACAATACTCTGACGTGCTTCACAAAAAGCACCACAGATGGATCCCAACTGGAGCTTATCACTGGTACCAAAAGCCAAACGATATTCTGCATCTGCAAGCTTACTGACGAGGTCTATCCGTGCTTTAGGAGGCATGGACACTTTGAAAATAAATGGATGAATCTCATAGAGAATATCCACCAAGGCGATGCCCTTTTCCTTTTGCAATGCTGAAATTTTCCTGAATGAGTCTTGCAAAGAATCGTTAAACAGGCTGTGAGCAATATCTTCTACATCCGATGGCAGAGGTTTTCCAGCACATTGATACGTGGAAACCTCTGTTACATGCCCACTCGCCATGCACGTGGACTGCAACAAGTTCAAGGTCCGTCGCATATCTCCACAGCCAAGGGTCATGACAGCGCGGATCCCCTGCTCATCACCCTGAATGTCTTCCTCCTTGCAAATATACTGCAACCGGGTCTTGACAAAATCTAGAGGTAGAGGCTGGAATCTAAATCTTGTGCATCGAGACTGAAGAGCTGGGATAATTTTGCTCACGTAATTGCAAATTAGGCAAAATCTCGCATTCTTCACGTACTTTTCCATTACTCTTCTGAGAGCCATCTGTGCATCCTTTGTCATGGCATCACATTCATCCAGGATAATTAGCTTGCATTTATTACTCATCATCGTCCTCGTGCTCGCAAAATCCTGTATTTCGTTTCTCACAATATTAATACCCCTATCATCAGAGGCATTAAGTTCTAGAGTCATGGCATCTATAGATGTACCATACATCTGCTTCGCAAGAGCCAGCACAGTAGACGTCTTCCCTGTCCCAGGAGGTCCATAGAACAGCATATGAGGAAGCTGATCATCCGCTAGCAACTTCTTGATCGTATCTATGATATCAGTATGTGCTGCCACCTCTTCCAGTGTCCTTGGTCTATACTTTTCACTCCAGGGGACATCCGCCACGGCATCAGCCATAGAAACATCTCCAACAGTCATATTTGCCCCTACACGTTCTTTGATGGATCTGTTCTCTTCCGAGAGAGTGAATCAGGAGAGGATGAAGACGGTGATCTCTTGCCCCTACTACGGACCTCGACAAGAGCGACTACAAGAAGATACGTAAATAAACACAATCAAAAAGATAAAACTAATTGCTGTCATACTAACAGTCACGACACGTGTGTGAAATATTTTAAATTTCAAACACGCAGATATCGCGATAGTACAGGAGAATGTACCACAATTGAGTTTCCTGTGGCGCCCGTGGTTTCTGGAATGAATCTCAGTCAAAACGAATGCAGACAGGGTAGAATTTTATTTTATAATTATTCATGGGGCAGGGACTGTCAGCTCCATCGGACAGTAGAACGAAGAAGGGTCGGCGGGGCTTTGACTCGGTAGCAGAATACGCCCTCGTGCTGCATTCTGTAATCAGTCGATCTGATAATCATAGAAAACCCATTAATAGTAAAGGTATATTGTTATCGTTTCTGTCACCCACGTGTGGTCTCTGCAATTCGCTGAGAGGAACACTGGAGGACATTCAGGACCAGAACAAGGTGGATATTGTCAGGATAGATTCGTCAAAGGTGGATGTATGGGGTCCAGAACTGATTCGATATAATATTGAAACGGTGCCTTGTTTTGTATTGCTGGATCATACGGGGAATGCTGTTGGGAAAACTGTGGCATTTGAGAATAAACAAGTGGTGGAAAAAGCTTTAAAGTCCTTGTTAAGCTATCGAAGATAATGGTAATTCATAAGAGGCATTTGCATCATTTTGACGAGGGAGCAATTTCTCCTTCCTATAGATCTCTTGAACCCGGTACGTCCCCTAAGCGTAAAACTGCCCAAAACGGTTGGGTGTTGTCACGTGACACACATGGATATTTCCTGAGGCTTTTGGTTAGGAAACGGATAGTGACCTTGGTGGTGCTAGGTATCCTGCTTTTAATTTCTTTTATTAAAAAGAGAGAGAAATTGTGGTGCTCTCTCGTGAAATCTAAGCGGAAAGTCCTTGCAGATGAGGAGGGTTTTCAATTTCCCTACCAGCCATACCAATCTGTGCATATGGATGTTGGCGGACTGCGCCGTGATGCACAGACATGTGCGACATCCTTGAAGATATCTCAGGTTGGATTGCTCTTCCTGACACATGGAAGAATACCCAACGAAAACACTTGGAAATATTGGTTTTCCATGGCTCAGGATCAGATTCCATTTCCTCATAGTGTGTTTCGTCATTGTGGACGTGAGCCTGAAAAGGTACCTATATCACGCCAAGATATCCTAAAAAGATGCAGCTCGGCTCAACATGCAGATTCTGTCATTGATAGGCAACATTTGTTTGATGTCTGGGTCCATCTCAGCAAGGATATTGATGACATTGTCTATGAAGGGTCGATATTCAAGTCAAAATTGCTTCCTAGATCAAAAAGAGTTGTAGCAACATGGGGTTCCCACTCTCTTATTGATGCGACGAGAGTACTATTCGCAGCTGCGCTGACGAATCCCTTTGTGACGAAACTAGCCCTTGTCTCAGAATCAGATATTCCTCTTTATGGACCATCACTGGTTTACAGTCAGTTGCTCTCTGAGAGTACAAGTAGAATAAATGCATGCAATACAACAAAGTTTTGGGATAGGAACCAGTACAGGCTACGGTATGACTTTCAGGAAGCAGGAATAACATGGGAGATGTGGAGAAAGAGTTGGCAGTGGGTGGCACTGACAAGAAGTCATGCAAGCCTTACTGTAAGGGATACCAAAATCGATACAATCTTTCGTAAATTATGCAGACCTCGATGGGACCATGATTGGTGTGACTTTAGAGTCTGCTACAGCGATGAGCACTATATTTCTACCCTATTAGCTTTCCACGGGCTTGATAATGAAACTGACTGCAGAGGGGAGCTCACTGATAGAGATTGGTCAAGGGTAAAGAGCACAGACGCTCACCCGTATCAGTACAAAAGGAAAGATATTGTCAATGATTTGTTTAATAACCTTCGACATCCAGAAATACAGGGATGTGAAAGGGCAGATTTTATCCAAGAGATGGTATCTGAGCAATTTTTCAACCTTTCAACTCTGGGAGACCCAGTTGAGAATGTAGAGAAAAGTTTGTGCCATTGGATACAGTCGAAAATAATCCCTTCATTCTCACCTCTTGGCTCGTATTGTCCATTATTAGCGAGGAAGTTCTCAAATGAGACGGCAGATTTGATTGAAAAAGTAGCTCCTGTCATTTTTGGTCAGAGGCATCCAGAATAGTCAAAGCTAGCCACAAGATGTCTGATGAGCCCTAGGGAATACCAAATACCTTGATGCGATTTATATGTGATAAAACATGTATGAATCCACAGATAATCTTTAAAATTTTGTCAGAAACTGGTGTCAAACAGATTTCCTGAATTTTCACTCTGGGTCTATACCAAGGATAGCATCCTCTCTGGGTCTGATATCTCAGAGTCTTTCATTCTTTCCGAGTCGATTAACGATTTTGATCACTTTCAGTGGGCTTTTAGTACCAGTAAAAGTGTAAACATGAAGACCGTTCTTATCATATGTGTGTTACCTGTTCTCCTTATTCCAACCATGGTGGCAGGCACGTTTTCTAGGAAATTGACCAACTCAACTTGACTAGTTCTAAGCTGCACAACGGGTGATCAAACTGTATGCAGGAAATTTCGACAGTTTTGACTTCAACTTTGATGTCGCAAGTGGTGTTGAATCTTCAAGTGGTGTTGAATCTTCGTTGCTCAATACTACCACTCAGTCAAACCTCACCACTCCAATATTCAATCAAACCCTGCCAGCCAATGGAACTGACGGTTTGTCGAATAGCACGATAGGATCCAATTCAACTCTGGGGAATCAGACAAATCAGTGGTATCCTCCACCTCCTTATGGTAATCAAACTGTGGATTTCAACAGCACCTTGCCTGGCAATACAACAGACAATACCACTGCAAGCCCTCCACCACCAATCGAGGAGACTGTCCCTTCTCCAAACCCCCCAATAGAGGGTGGTGCCGGAAATGAGCCTTGCTTTGGGATGGTGTATGACGGATACCTGACGAACTGTAATGTATACTTGGATTCGAATACAAATTTGAAAAGGGATCAAGATGAATCATTTGGAGTTTCAAGTAAAGGTCAGTTTACTCTGACTGCACCAATCACGAATCTTTCAGGGTACATTGTTCGAATGGAGCCGTCGGCCACATTGGTATCATCTCAGGTAAATCCAGGAGATTCTGAGTGCCATGACATTTCCACACTATTGCCTGAGAGACTGCCACTTGCCGCCAAAGCACCAGAGACTTGTAGTGGGAATGCTGAAATCATGCTCTCCCCCTTGTCAACTCTGCTGACTATGCCAGATGTATCTCCAGAAGCACTTGAAAGCGCACTCAATTTGCCACAAAATTCAAATATTGGAACGACAGACAATCTCAGGGTATGTGTTAGAGGGTGAATAGATCCTTGGTACAAAGTATGCATCATAATCATTATCTTCTGTCTTGCAGCGTGCATTGGATGGGAACAAAACGAGCTTATTCATCATGAAAAGAGAAATACAGGTTAAGAACATTGTGGTGCGTATGTCTGAATCACTGAGGACCACCTGGTCAGATTATTTCTGTCCCATGCTGATTCTATTCATTCCATGCAGTCTCAAATATCAAGGGCAATCACGCTTGAATCTTCTGCCTATTCCAAAGTAGCGGGAGCAGCTTTCGAGTCTTTGAGTAGAGTAATTATCCCTCCATCTTCTATCGCCGACGCAAATGGGCTGACAAGTACAAGAAAACTCCTGTATCAATCGGAAGTGCATCTGTACAATTCCCAGGCAGTATTATCAGCCATGTTTACGGATATATTCCAGACCCTTGCAGCCGATCCAGATATTTCTGTGACAGATTTGTCTTTTCCTCAAACTCCAACCCAAAATGTAGGTCTTTTTTATGACTAACGTGTGGTGAGACTTGATATTCCTCAAAGCATCTATCCATGTACCTGCAGGCCATTATCTTTTCCATCTCAAACATGAATGTGATGCTGGAGAATTTTACAGATTCTGTGGATGATATATATAAGGTAGCCATCGTTATTCAAAAAGATATCCTGTCTTCCATTGAAGGACTGGTCAATGGATCAGTCACTGTTGATGACTATAACCAGGCAAACTCGTTTGAGAATTTGTTGAGGACCTACAATGCAACATCTCTCCCAGCAGGAAGCATCAGAGACCCACTTGATGAGAATACTGATCCAATAGGAGAATCTTCTTCCTCCTCGGCGTTGGAATTGGTACGGTGACATGTACAATGCGTTCATCCTTCACAGTGCTTTAGAACCAAAGTAAGCATCATGTCATGGTGAAATTTGTTTCTTTATCTATGCAGGGACTAGGCTTGGGACTTGGACTTGGATTGCCCTTGACTATGGGTGCCATATATATCGCTTTCTACAAGCTGATGAAGAAGAAGAAAATGTCCAACGCTCGAGAATCTAGAATTATCACAAAGGAAGAATCACCCATTGTTCATTCCTTGACAGCTTCTCCATCACACAATGTTGTGTAGATAGGTTTATATAATCATGTAAAACCCAATCTTCGAGGTATTGCTACATTTGAGAAATACCCATGCTCGTCCTAACGTACATGTTTGATCAGCACAGCCAATCAACTATAAATCGAGGATGGTAGACATGTGTCTCTTAACGTTCTCCATGGTAGAAAATCTCTGGAAACCACATGGTTCCTGTCTGGATGAAACAAAGAAATATTACGACATCTGCATCCCTCGTTGTAATAATTGAAAATAAATAATTGATAATTAAATATATCTGTGTTATAATGAGAAAGAATTGATTGCGTTGTTGATCTTTGAATGTCAGGTTTATCAACACAACAATGATTGGAGCATAGGACCAAGGAGAGCAACCGTCGCTGTCTTGTCGAATTAATTAAGAAAGAATTCATTTATTTTATTGAAACCACAAGATTTTGCTGACTTTGACGGAAAGCCCAACAGTTACCCCATGGCGAAAACAACCTCGGGCACCAAACTTGTGCCACCTCCGAAGGACTTTGTGCCTCAAGGAGACTATGGATTTTCTCACAGAGGTAAAATGCATACATCCGACTCTAGTTTAATGGGGAACTCGAGTGTTGATGAAGATGCTCACTTTCTTGGCGAGGGAAACGGAGCTGGCGCTCTGCAGGGAAATGGACAGCATAGCTCGCAAAACCCTCTCTACAAGGTACGTTGAAGATATATTTCGATACTATAGAGTAATACAGTGTTGTTACCCGGATCCTGTAGTTACCGCTCTGAAGTTGCTCTCAAACCGTCTTACTTACTTACTTACTACTACCGCTTACAGACTGAACTCTGTCGTTCGTTTGAGGAGTTCGGCACGTGTAGGTATGGCAATAAATGTCAATTTGCGCATAGCCTGGATGAATTACGTCCGGTTCAGCGTCATCCGAAGTATAAAACTGAAGTTTGTAGAACATTTGCCACAACAGGGACGTGCCCATACGGAACAAGATGCCGCTTCATACACCAGAGTGCGACATTAGCCCAATTGAGAACAGCCAAAGCTGGAGCTTCTATACCCATGGTTGAAACGATGACGCAATCTACTGCAAATGTGCAACGAATGGAATCAAATGGTCAGCACTTGTCTGGAATACCCATCAGAATGGACAGTAATCCAGCGTCATTTGCCAATGTTGCAAGAGGAATAGGAAAATCTAACAGAAACGTGATGGGAATGATGCCAAAAACAAATTCTGCACATCAGATGAATGGGAGTGCCTCGAGCTCCTTTGTCCAAGGGATGAATCTTGGGGTATCTCCAACATCAAAGCTGCCAGATTATGCCACGGTCGCTGCAAAGAATTCATTCAGAAATAGCAAAGATGAAAAGCATTTAGAGTATGAAACGGCCCTAACAGCCGCACTTGATGTGCTGCATTGTCAAGATGATCCCCTGTACCCAGAAACAGATACTTCCTCTACCAGCTTGATGGGGAAAGATGTAGTACTGAACGGTTTTGGATCATTCCCTGGGGAATCTCAAATGAATATGCTCAACATGACGGACGGTAATCTCATGATTGGTACAGGAAGACCAGGAGGAGAATCGCCCATTGCTGGAGGATCCCTCCCAGCCTCTCCGCACTTTATGGGAGACATGGGGGGTCAACAGACTCCGTTAAGTTCATCATTAACATCATCTATGATGAGCAATGCTGGTGGACAGAGAGAAAGAAGGCTTCCTGTATTCTCAAATCTCCACACAGACAAGTAGGGTATTTATTTTAATATTTATTGGGCCCTTGTGAGAGGTATCCTTTTCTTTGTCGCTGTTATATTATATTATTATTATTATTATTATTTATACTAATAAAATCGTGGTGCACCATGTAAACATTGATATGTTTACAATTTCTTGAACCAGGCCAGGTCAGCAGAAACACAAACCGGGACTAGCATTCCCGCGCCTTGTGTGTCTATCTCTCTAAAAAGAGATCAGTTTCTATCCTACTGAGGAGTCAAATCCACAACACCTGCAGCGCTTAGGATGAGTAACAAGATGAAGGGGAACAAGATGGCCAAGATACCAATAATAGCCACAGGATCCTTGAATGGACTCTCCCCCTTCCTTTCCCTTTCTGATGACCAATATTCCTCCGGTTCATCCTCTCGTTTCAATCCTTTCCGATCATCAGGACCTACACATTCGACATCGTATCCATGATATGTCGCATTCCGACGATTATGAAAAAGGCTGTCAGAGTTACAACAAGTCAATACAGCGGTGATTCTGATCATATCATACCTCCCAGAGCTAATACTCTGCAATTTCTTGATGATGTTGTCTGTGGCAATGATGAACGAGTGAATGGTCGACTGCTAATCACCTGTTTCGGCCCAGAGGAACACGAGACATGTGGGCGTCTGGTATCCACACCGTGTCTTGTACAGATTGATGACTGCATCATGTCCACAATACTATGCAATGAAAAGAAATACACTTCCCCAGGCCCATCATCGAGTATCATCATCCGACACAATGTCGATGATCTCATTGACTCATTGACTCACTGAGTCATTTTCACTGAGTTAGTGAGTCGTTGAGTCGGATTCGTTGATATGAGTGAATGCACTTGAATCTCTACCGATCCGTCCGTATTCATTTGTTACAGTATGAATATGTGTAAAATTGTTTGACCAAGTAATGTATCATTTTCTAAACAAGACGTAGAGTTGAGCCGGCACGATGGCAGCACTTCAAAAAGATGCAGGAGTCATTCGTTCCCTGTTTGTGACACTAAAGAGGGGATTTGCAGGAAAGAAAGAATCCCAGGTCAGCATAGTAAAATCATTAGGATTGCATCATAGAGAACAATGCGTAGAGAAGCCAAATAACAGTTCTATTCGTGGAGCTCTGGACAAAGTAAAGCACTTGGTGAGGGTAGAGACAGATGTAGAGTATCACAAGAGAATGTCACTAGAACGGCAACGATTGGCCTGGAAACCTCCTGTTCGAGTTCCCCATCAATGATGATTACTGGCATTGCTGTCATTACATTTGTAAGAATAGGAAATACACTAGTCAAACTCTCTATAGTTTTCTACCTCTAACAAAATTTTATTCAAGTCATCATCGGTAAAACGATCTGTCAACGTAGGAATCAACTTTTTAGCTTCTTCCGCAGTCTGTAGTTGAAGATTCGCAACCATTGCGAGTTCGTGCTCGGTCATTCCAGCCTCGGCCAGAACACTACGAATTTTCCTCACTGTATCTGCATTCTTATTCGTCGCTATGGTGTTCGTATACTCTAGTGTTTTTGCTACTAAAATGTTAGGTTGATATGATGGATCTCGAAGCATTCGTTCCTGTGTGTACTGTTCCAAAGCGATGGCTACTTCTGAAATTGTCATGGCCTTTTGGTCACTAAAAAACTGGTCAATTGTGCTCGGATCCATACTTGAATATACTATAGTTTTATTCAAAGTAAATAATTTTTATTCTGTTGAGCAAAGTCGTGATACATGTGTCTTAAACATACACTTGGAGAATCTCGAGATTGCCAAGCATTTCAAACCAAGTTACAAGTTGGTTGATTGGTTCTTATCACGATTCAATCACAAACAGAAACTATTATATTTTAAAATCTATATTTCATACCTATCCATTGATTGGTTGGACAAAACATTGGCAGTAGGGGGAAAGTGGATGTATTTTCGAATTATTCGTACCAGGGTAACATCATATCTCTCCGGCTGTGCTATATCATATCACAGGAGCCAAATACGTGGATTACAAATTGTTCAAAGCATGGTGGAAGAAGGAGGGTCCAAGAGGACGTTGGAGTCTAGCCCAGTCAAGGCCACAGCAAAAAAGGGAAAGAAGGCTTCTCAGGATGATCTGGTGAGCGCTGTGATATATGATCCCAAAACGATGCGTAAAAGTGATGATCAAGATGGCGTAAAGAAGATTGTTTCTTGGAATGTGGCGGGGCTGAGGGCATTTTTGAAAAAGGCCCAAGAAGACCTTGGCAGGTTGGTTGCTGAGGAGGGTACTATTGATGTCTTCTGCATCCAAGAGCATAAACTGCAGGAAGGCAAACACTGTGAAGATGCCACTGTAGCATTACATGAATACTTCCCGGGATACTCAATGTACTGGAACTGCTCAACAGTAAAAAAGGGGTATTCTGGGACTGCCATTCTCTCTCGTGAGAAACCGTTGCAGGTTACGTATGGACTGGGGATGGATGAACATGATGGAGAAGGACGCGTAGTGACTGCAGAGTATGATTCGTTTTATGTGGTGAATGTCTATGTCCCGAATGCGGGGGAGGGCCTCAAGAGGTTGGATTATAGAATTGGAGAGTGGGATTTGGCGCTTTCATCATACATCAAAGGTCTGGAATCAAAGGGGAAAGCTGTGATTTTGACCGGTGATATGAATTGTGCAGCAGAAGAGATTGATATACATAGTCCAAAGACGAATCTCCGGAGTGCGGGTTTTACAATTGAAGAGAGAACAAGTTTTGCAGAAAAGTACTTGCAGAATGGAATGAAGGACGCTTTTAGAACACTTCACCCAGGTGTTGTTGGATATACGTACTGGGGATATAGGTTTAATTTACGTGCAAAGAATAAAGGGTGGCGTCTGGATTACTTCTTGGTCTCTGAGTCCCTCTTTGACTCTGTACATGATTGTTATCATTTGCCAGATCTGATGGGTTCAGATCATGCACCACTGGGCCTGACTGTAAAGTTGTAATACAAATGCATCTTTAAATAAGAATGAATAAATCTCAACTGATCGTTCCTGAATCGACTCCAGGTGACATCACTGTACCCTCTGCAGTGCACAAAGGGACTCCCTTGTAGCAACATGTGCCAGACACCACCTTGAGTTCTGGGACGATTTTTCTCCATATATCTCCTTTAAGAGTCTTTGGGCATAAAGATGTATCAGACACGACGAGATTTTCGGGATACACTATGCTACCAGGTTCTGAGGAGGTGGGAGGACAGATTGGCTGTACCAGCCCATCTTCTGTGGAAGATGCAAGGATCATGCCCTCTGATATCTCTCCACCTAGCTTTGCCGTCTTCAAGTTAATTATACATACGACCTTTGACCCCAGAAAGGTCTCCATGTTGACATGTTGCTGCAGGCCCGCAACAATCTGTCTCTTGTGGTCACCACAGTTTAACTGTGTGATGATCAATTTATCAGAGTTCGGATGGGCTTCAACATGATCTACATGTGCAACTACCAACAATGCTTTTTGTACAACATCTTGTATTTCATCTGCACCCTTCTTCTTGATGGCCTTTTGTGATCCATCCCCCTTTGGCTTCTTCTGTTTTTTTTTCTCATCAGCCTTTGGAATTTCCGGAGAAGGATTAACATTGGGCAGTCCACCAAGTGTACCGTTTTCCAACTTTTCTATCAAGAGGTCTATTTCCACTATCGCCTTTGATAGGCAAGTTTGAGTGTTTGCCATGTATCTTCAAGTGCAAATGCCAGGCAGTTGTACGTTCAACAATCTCTATCACTAGACAATCTCAATGAAATGATATAAATTTGTAAGAATATATCCATGAATTGGATCAATAATAAAGGAATCGTCTCCTGAAGTATCACCTCTTCAGTCTGTGGGTCTAGTCCTGCACTGTAGCTGCATGGCCATGGCTTGATGATGATGCATTGCTATCCGTTTACAACAAACAAAGACAAGAAAATAAAATCATCAATGCTGACTGGTCAGTACATCTCTCTTATCCAAGGGTTGACATGATAAGATAGGGGAGGAATACCATTGTATGAACATTAAAGTATGCATATTAGAGGTCATATGACCTCTACTCACTCTCATATGAGTTTGCAAGGAGGCTACCTGCCTAGCACAGGTTTCCTTGTGACATGGAGATCTATTCTCTTCTATTTCTCTATTATTTCAATTCTAATGATATCATAATAGTATGCAAGAGTTAGAAGAAGCAGAACGGTACAGCATTGCAGCGTTATTTACGCTTGCTTTGCACACTGTGGCTGCTTCTGCTGAATCCTATGACCGTGACGACTGGGGTGACGGTGAAGAACAGTCTCAGTCTCGTAGAGATGCAACTTTTAGAAATGCAATTGATGAATATGATCAATTTTGGGGTCGAGACCTGGCAGCCCCAGGAGGGTTCTTGGACGCAGTGTTCTGGCAGTTGGGTTTGCCGTGCTTTAAATGGGCTGGTTTGAAGGCTTTGCCGAGTGTGGCAGGGCAATCCTCCACGCCTGATGTATTTCGATCTACGGTGAGATCCCTGATCTCTGTTCTGGATGCTGACTTGGCGGGAAAGCTTCCTCCGGTTGCAATCGTCAAAATTGAACCTAGGCCCAAGGCTGAGGATATTTGGGATGGTGTCATCTCTGGTTCTTCTGACGAGGAGGTGTTTGATATTACAACTGTACATGAGGCAGGGGGGGGAATAAAAAAGAAGAGAAAGGATTCCAAAGAAGAAACAGCGGAAATAGAAGAATTGCAGGGCCATGGACTGCCTAGACAACTTTCTGAAGAGATGAAAAAGTTAGAGTTACTGGCTTCTCAAGAAGACGGCGGGGAATCACGAAAGGAAGAGTATGTGAATCTTTTGCACACCGTAGAGGAGTTTGAACGAACTCCTTTGGGAAGCCCTACGGAGAGAGATGCAGAGCAAACTGGTCTGCATCAGGATGGAGGATCACATTTACATGCTACTGAGGAAATCCCAGTGTCTCCAATTGCCATTGCAGGAGTCTGGGAACTCCTCCAATGTACAATAGGTGCCAGCTTTGCTGCCTCAGAAGCTTCTGCGGATATAGGGAAGTATGATATTGATAGATTTCAGGCATCTGGGGATGATGGAAAGCAAGGACTTAAAAAGCAAGGCCCACCTCCATGTGTTCGGTGGTATGATGCCAGAGCTCGTATTGCGTTAAAATTGGTCTGCCGATGGCTTCATGTGGATGAAAATAGATTAACAACCTTGGAGGTGCTTCTGGGGAATGATAGAGCTCCAGCAACGTCTAGGCCAGGCCGATCCCAAGCTGTCTCTGATAGGTATAGATACTGGAAAGTTGGTATGGCAGCAGTTGGGGGAGGTGCCTTGTTTGCTGTAACTGGAGGTCTTGCTGCTCCTGCAATAGCCGCTGGGGTTGGATCAATACTTGGTATAGTACCAGGGGCTGCTGGAGCAGCAGCAGTATCCGCGGCAGGGTTCCTGTCTACTCAGGCAGGCGTCGCTGCCCTTACAACCACAATGGCAACAGCAGGGGCAGCAAGTACAGGTAGTAAGATGGCATACAGAACAGCAGATGTTACGGATTTCGGATTTTATAGAATAGGAGAAACGTTCGTGGATGCAAAGATTGAGGAGGAGAAGAGTGAAGAGTCTGCTCAGTACTCTATGAATGATGGGCATGTCATCATGTCTCAGACTCTGCAAAAATCTGAGGTAACGGCATCACAGTCAACAAGTACATGGAGTTCATGGTTCAGCTCCTCAAAATCAGATGAAGAGAAACAAAAGTCGTTAAAGGATGAACAGTTTTCGTCGCTCTCTCCAATTCCAAGCCTTCAGACACCAAAAATTGAAGGTATCAACCTGTCCACAGTGATTGGGATAAGTGGATGGATCACTTGTAAGGAGGATTACGTAAGACCCTGGTCAAAATCAATCTTTGCTCCTGCTTCGGACCGATACGCCCTCGTTTGGTGTAAACAAGAGCTATCTGCATTGACATCTGCTCTGGCAGGACTTATCGCCAAAGGGGTCACTGGCCAGGCTGCGCGTTTTGGAGTTCAGCATCTCTTGGCAGGTGCTTCTGGCTTGGTTACTGCATTGGGTCCAACAGTTATTTTAGGGGCTGCAGCAGGACTTTTAATCGATAATGCCTGGACCACTGCAGGAGAGAGGTCTGACAAGGCTGGAAAGCTCCTTGCACATCTTCTCCTCCAAGGAGGTACAGGAGGTAGGCCAGTGACATTGATAGCCCACTCTATGGGTGCTCGAGTTGTGATTTCATGTATTGAAGAATTAGTCTCCCAGCTATCAGTCCCACCAGGGACTGTGGATAGAAAATCAAAAAGAGTATACTCGATTAGAGGCATCATACAGGATGTTCTCATCATGGGGACGCCGCTGATTCCAGATCTGCAACTTTTTTCAGCGGCCAGGTCCATTATTGCCGGTCGATTCATCAACTGTTACAGTACAAGAGACTGGTTGTTGGGTGTTCTGTTTTGGCAAGGTGTCTCAAAGCCTGCTGCAGGGCTTGTACCAGTTGACTGCCCTGGTGTAGAAAACATAAATTGTTCAGACATTGTCAGTGGTCATGCAGAATATGTTGAGAAATTAGATGAAATCCTTCAATTGACCGGTATTTGTGCACATGT
>PJEL010000471.1_pt1 | contig 47017 bp, 32 predicted proteins | sample 1853271 | NCBI WGS metagenome assembly PJEL01 (sample SAMN08108733, study PRJNA415343) | Invertebrate metagenome, whole genome shotgun sequencing project. | host: Globobulimina | place: Sweden: Gullmar Fjord | collected 2015-08
GCCTGGGGACGGGCGTTGGACAGGGCCTTCTTCTTGGCGGCGGACTCGGAGCCCACCGGGTTCTTGGTCACGCCGACAAAGGTGGAGCCGCCTGGGATTTGTGGGGGGCTGTCCACCCAGGCTCCGCAGGTGGTTCCGACCTTCTTGAACGGGGTCTCGGTGAGCTTGAACGCGAAGTACACGGGCTCGGGAAACTGGATCGACTGCTCCCAGTTGTGGCCGAGAGCCGCCGAGGCACCGCCTCCAGCCTGGGGAGTTTTGACGTCGACGGTGGCCTCGCAGTTGGTCTGCACGACGCGGAAGACCTCGCCGGTGCCCTGGAGGAACTCGCCGACGTAGCGGTCGGTGCACTGATCGGGACGGTCGCCGCAGCACTGGGCAAAGGCGGCGGGATCGGAGACCTCGGCCTGGAGCTTGGCGGTGAGGGTGTAGCGGACGCGGGTGGTCTTCGAGGTCTCGGTCGATGCTCCAGCACGGGCGACAAACGGGATGTTGAAGCGCGCCGAGACCGCGGAACTCACCTCGACGAGCTCGTCATAAGTGACGTTTCCCCCAGGAACCATCTTGTAGCTGATGTGCCGGCTGCACAGGGTCGGCATGGCGGCCGTCTCGTCGACGTTGGACTCGCCCTTGGCCACAAAACGCCCGAGATAGGTGCTTGGATCGGCGTCAAATGCCGATCGTAGGCGGATCGTGTTCACGGGAGGACCCGCGGCCTCGCCCTCGGCTGCGTTTGGCTTCGCGTCGACTGAGACCAGGAATCCAAAGACGAGCAGGAGCTGCATGTTTTCTTCCTCGCTAACGCTGCGCTGAGGGATAACGTCGCGGGGGACAGAATGGACCTACGCGAGCTCGAGGCGTTTGCCTTGGCGGAGGATCGCTCCGCACACATCGACCAGCTCATCGCTGGCAGCGACGACTTCTACTACTACAAGAGCCTGGTGCACCAGCAGCGCGACGAGCTCGACGAGGTCGACAAGGTCGTCGATCAGTGGGCAGAGCGCCACGAACACTCGTCCAGACTGGAGCAGATCCGCGACCGCCAGATGCTGCTCCGCTGTGATTCGCCCGATCGGGAGTCCATCCGTCAGGATCTCGGCCTGCACTTCGACCACGAGCGCATCGAGGAGGGGAGGGTCACCAACCACCCCACCAAGCTCGATCCGGTGACGTGCCTCGCCAGCCTGCGCGCCGATGCGGCCAAGCACCCGCGGCTGCAGCGCTACACCGATCGCGCGCTGTTGGCCATGCTCGATGCCGATCTGCGTGCGGACGATCGCCGCACGGTGCTGGAGAGGCTGAGACGCCCTGATCATCCAGCTATTGTCGGCTTGGTTCTTGCAGATCTCAGGAACAAGAAGACCTCTGGCTTTGGATCGGTACAGCTGCACGGGCTCCTGTTGCTGTCGCAGCTGCAGGCCCTGGCCGCCAAAGAACCGGCGCTGCTGCGGGAACCGGCATTCGTCCAGACCTGGCTCACCAGGCTTCGTCCGAGCGCTGACGTCGACGTCGAGCGGGATCCGGTGGCGCGACGGGCCTGGCTGCTGCGGCTGTGGGCGTTTGTCTCCGAGCTGGGGGGATCCTTCAACTCGCTGAAGGCCCACGTGCTGTACCACCTCCTCGATCTGGATCGCACCGAGGGCAGGTTGGAGCGCTCTCTGTTGATGACCTACCTGGAGCTTCCCCGGAAGTCTTCCTACGTTGCGGTGGTCCTGCTGAAGTCCGTGCGCGGCCGCAACGAGGTGGCCAATCTACGCGAGGACTTCTCTGCATATACCGGGCTGTCGGCGGTGTTCGACGACGAGGCTCTCGTGGCGGAGCTACTTGGCCAGGTCTTCGTCTCGGAATCCGGGTACGACGCCTACGCTCACGCGGTCCGCAAGGACTGGCTACGACGGCTCTTCGCCACCACCAAGATCCTCGCCGGGGTTGGAGATCGGGAGCGTTGGTACTCCGAGCTCGACGATCCCGCGGCGTATCAGGACCTCAAAGAGCGGGTCGACATCGAGCTTTCAGCGACCAACCGGTCCTGGTATCGGGCGACGGATCCCGTGGAGCTCGTGGTCGACATCAAGAACGTCGAGACGTTGGTGATCAAGGTCTTCGAGATCAACACCTTCAACTACCTCTCCGCCAACGGGGTCGAGGTCGACACCGGCATCGATCTCGATGGGCTGGTGGCCAGCCACGAGGAGACCCACCACTTCGCCGAGCCGCCCCTCGAGCGCGTTCGTCGCACCTTCTCACTGGATGGGCTGGACCGACCTGGAGTGTTCGTGGTCGAGCTCATCGGCGGCACCAAGAGCAGCCGGGCACTGATCCGAAAGGGCAACCTCCGTCTCCGGGAGCGAACCGGCGCGGCCGGACACGTGCTCAAGGTCTACGACGGCGAGGACGCGCACCTAAAAGGCGCGACAGTCTGGTTGGAAGGCCGAGAATTCCGACCGAACGACCGCGGCGAGGTCCTGCTTCCGTTTGGCAGTCAGACCCAGACAAGGGCGGTCTTGCTACGCCACGGCAACCTCGCGACGCTGGCACACGTCAACCAACGGGGTGGCCGTTTCCAGTTCACGGCCGGACTCTATGTCGACCGAGAGAGCCTGCTCCGACGCGAGACTGCCGAGGTTCTGATCCGCCCACTGCTGCGGATCGACGGCCGACCTGTGAGCCTCGAGCTCCTCGAAGACGTCGTGCTCACCATCGAGTCCACTGACCGCCACGGGGTGAGCTCGAGCGCCGAGGTCGCGGATTTTGCTCTGAACCACCGCGAGGAGGTCACTCACTCGTTCCGAGTACCCGACGATCTGGCCGGGCTCACCGTGTCGCTACGCGCTCGGTACAAGCGCCCTTCGGTCGGGGACAAACAGGACGTCGCCGCCTCGCGCACCTGGAATGTGAACGACATCGACCTCACGGACCAGACCGAGGACGTGTTTCTCTCCCGCACCGCCGACGGCTTCGTGCTGCACGTGCTCGGAAAGACCGGAGAGGCTCGCGCCGATCGACCCCTGAGTCTGTCCCTCGGTCACCGAGACTTCACGAACACCGTGCGCATCCAGCTGCAGGCCAACGCAGAGGGGCGAATCGTGCTCGGAGATCTGGACGGCTTCAAGTCGGTACGCGCCGAGCTCCCCGGCGGCGGTCACCGGAGCTGGCCTCTCGGCGCCGATGGCTGCACCTTGCCTACCCGCGTTCATGCGGAGGCCACAGAGCCTGTCTCGATTCCGTATATGGGCGAGGCGACCGCGGTGTCTCGCGACGCCTTCTCCCTCCTCGAGCGACGCGGAACCGGCTTCCTCGCTGACTGCGCCGACCACTTGGCCCTCGTCGATGGCTACCTGGAGTGCCGCGACCTGACCCCAGGGGACTACAGCCTCTACCTGGAGGAGACGGGGCAGCACATCGACATCGCCGTGAGCGGTGGAGCCGGGACGCGGTGGCTGGAGACCACCAAACACAAGCCACTGCAGATCGTCTCGGTGCAACCGGGCGAGGAGCTCCTCATCCGGGTCGCAGGCGGAGTCGGAAACACGCGGGTGCACGTGCTGGCCACTCACTTCGAACCCGAGCACTCGGTCTCGGCGCAGCTTCAGAGTTCACTGCGCACTCCCGGCGCGATGACGCTGACCTGGGCGCAGTCCCAGTACCTCTCCGGGCGGGACATCGGCGATGAGTACCGGTACGTGTTGGATCGCAGATATGCCAAGAAGTACCCAGGAAATATGCTTGGACGTCCCGGTCTGCTCCTCAACCCGTGGGCGATGCGCGACACCCAGACCGAGGTGCTCGAAGCCGCCGGGGGAGAGGCCTATGCTGCCATGGCCCCGCCACCGGCACCGGCCGCCCGATCTCGCGCCAGGCGTGCAAAAGAGCGTTCCGTGTCCCGGGTCGAGAGTCAGCCGAACCTCGACTTCCTCTCCCAGCCAGCGGTGGTGCTGACCAACTTGCGCCCGGATGCCGACGGCCTTGTCCGCGTGCAACGGGAGGCCCTCGGTCCCCACACCCACCTCCGCATCGTCGCCGTGGACACCGCGAACACGGTCTGGCGCCACGTGGCGATCCCCGCCGCCGGCGCGCCTTATCGCGACCTTCGTCTGGGCGAGACACTCGCTGCGGGGGAGCACTTCACGGAGCAGAAGCAGATCTCGGTCGTCACCGGCGGCGAGACCCTGGAGATCGTCGACATCACCACCTCGGAGCTCGAGGTGTACGACTCTCTGAGTAGGGTCTACCGGCTCTATCAGACGTTGTCTGGTGACACGAACCTCAGCGCTTTCGCCTTTGTCTTGCGATGGCCCGAGCTCACCTTCGAAGAGAAGTGCACGCTGTACAGCGAAAACGCCTGTCACGAGCTCAGCTTCTTCATCTGCTGCAAAGATCCTGAGTTGTTCGAAGCGGTGGTCAAGCCCTACCTCGAGAACAAAAAACACAAGACCTTCCTGGACCGCTACCTGCTCGGGCACGACCTTGGCGACTTCCTGCGACCTTGGGCTCACGGAAACCTGAACATCGTCGAGCGCATCCTGCTCGGACGCCACATCAGCGACGAGTGGCCGGCTGCCAAGCGCCATGCCGCCGATCTGCACGACCTGCTCGCCCGGGATGTGGAGCGAGAGAACTACCTCTTCCAGACCGCCATCAAGGGCAGTGCCCTCGACACGGACGACGCCCTCGGGATCGCCGACATCAAGAAAAAGGAGAAGCGGAAGGGCAAGAAGGCCTCTGATCGGCCGGCAGCGCAGCCAGCTGGGGGGCTTATGGGTGCCACCAGCCGGGGGATGGCGGAGCCAGAGCCGATGGAGTGTATGGACGAAGAGTACGAGGAGGAGGAGGACGCGGACCTCGACTTCTTCATGAAGGAAGACGCTTCGCTCATGGCCTTGGCCAGCACGCTGTACCGCGAGGTGCCCAAGACCCAAGAGCTCGGCGAGAACAACTACTACAAGCTGACGATCGAGGAGCAAGGCCCGGAGCTGGTGACGGTCAACGCCTTCTGGCGGGACTTTGCAGCTGCGGATGCCGCCGAGCCCTTCCTCTCCAAGCACCTCGCCCAAGCCTCTGGCAACTTCACCGAGATGATGTTCGCGCTCTCGGTCCTCGACCTGCCCTTCGAGGCCGAGCCGCCGCAGACCGCCTGGGACGACCGGCGCCTGTCGCTCACGTCGCGCGGCCATTTGATCGCCTTCCACCAAGAGATCAAGCCGGCCGAGCTCACGTCCGGGACCGTTCCGATCCTGGTGAACCAGAACACCTCACGGGCCGACGACCGCTATCGACACGAGGGCGGTGAGCGGCTGGAGAAGTACGTCAGCGGCGAGCTCTCGGTGCACACGGTCTACGTGAGTCAGATCGTGCTCACCAACCCGAGCTCGGCTCACCAGAAGCTCGACCTGCTCATGCAGATCCCCCAGGGAGCGCTGCCGGTGGTGAACGGCTTTGAGACCCGAGGCCGCCACGTGCACCTCTCTCCCTATGGAACGGAGTCGCTGGAGTTCAGCTTCTACTTCCCACATCCCGGCACCTTCCACCAGTGCGGCGTTCAGGTCGCCGCCAACGAGGCCTTGGTGGCTGCCGCGCCGGCGATGTCCTTTGCGGTGGTGTCGAGACCGACGTCGGTCGACCGGGACTCCTGGGCCTGGGTTTCCCAGCACGGCGAGGACGACGACGTGATGGGTTTTCTGCGGGACAACAACGCCGACCGGCTCGATCTGGGGCAGATCGCCTGGCGAATGAAGGACCGTTCCTTCTACGACGGCGTCATTTCCCTGCTCAGCGAGCGGCACATCTACCACGAGACCCTGTGGGCGTACGCGTTGCTGCACGGCGACACTGCGGGGCTCTCGGAGGTCCTCCACCACGACGAGGAACTCCTCGATCGGTGCGGGCTCTGGCTCGAGACGCCGCTGTTGCGGTCCGATCCGGTGGTCCGAGGACGCTACCAACACCTGGAGTACGCACCCTTGGTGAACGCCCGTGCCCATGCGCTCGGGGGGCAGCTCCGCATCGCAAACGACCGCCTCGAGCAGCAGTACACCCAGTTCCTGACGCTGCTGACCTTCAAGAGGGCTCTGGGCAGCGACGACTGGCTGTCCCTGGCCTACTACCTGTTCCTGCAGGATCGGGTCGACGACGGTCTGGAGGCCCTGGCCAAGGTCGATGCAGACGCCGTCGAGACGAGGCTGCAGCTCGATTATCTTCGGTGTTACGCCGCCTTCTATACCGATCCGGAGCAGGCTCGCGAGATCGCCGACGAGCACCTGAAATATCCTGTCGATCGGTGGCGAAAGCTGTTTGGCCATGTGGTGGCCCAGCTCGACGAAGCCGGAGTGTCGGCCGCCAGAGATGCGGTGGATCCCGATGATCGAGACCAGGCCCAGGAGCGCCTCGCCGCTGCTGCCCCGGCTCTATCGGTCGAGGTCGCGAAGGGGAGGGTGGCCCTGCGCTACGACAACATCGTCTCGTGCCGGGTGAACTACTACGAGATGGACATCGAGCTGCTGTTCTCACGCCAGCCATTTGTGCAACAGCAAGCGGGACAGTTCTCGTTCATTGCCCCCAACCACACCGAGATGCACGAGCTGCCTTCGGGAGGTCGACACGAGCTCCCGCTGCCCGAGCGCTACCGCGGATCGAACGTGGTGGTGGAGGTCGTCGGCGGGGGCATCGAGCAAGCACAGGCCCACTACGCCCACCTGCTTCGGGTCCAACTCACCGAGGCTTGGGGGCATGTCTCGGTGTGCCACGACGAGTCCGGCGCGCCGCTGCCCAGAGTCTATGTGAAGGTCTACGGCCGATTCTCAGACGGTTCGGTTCGCTTCTACAAGGATGGGTACACCGATCTACGCGGACGCTTCGACTACGCGTCGTTGAGCAGCGACGAGCTCGGCGGCGTGGAGCGCTTTGCGATCCTGGTCCTCTCCAAGGAGGATGGGGCCGTCATCCGCGAGGCGGCACCGCCGACGCGCTGAGCCCGCCATCTCAGCTCGGGCGAGGTCAGCGCAGTCGGCGTTCACGCTGCTCTTTCCTCCAGCGCTTGGGATCGAGCTCGGCCATGCTGTCGTCGCGCTGCTGCTCCCAGTCGAGGACCTCGTACGCGATTTCTGCTTCGTCGAGGAGCTCTCGAAGGCGGCTGATTGGCCCGGCGACGGTGATGAGCTCGGAGCCCGCGCAGGGGCCAAGCTCGGCTTGCATGTCGTCGAGGTGGACCCCTGCCAGGCGATCTGGGTACTCGGCGAGTCCCTCGAGTCCCATGCCGCTGGTGCTGGCCCACTCCAGCTTGTGTCGGATCTGGGAGTAGGTGCGCTGGCTCAGCACGGTTCCCCGAGCTTTCATCAGCTTCCAACGCTGGATCTCTTCCTCTGGCACCCCTGCATCGTCGCCGAAAAGCGCGATGCCCCCGAGGATGGCGTCGATGGTCGCGGCGGCTGCTTCGACCTGGACCTCAGTCTGCACGTGCAGGGCTCCGACGCCGTTGGCCTGTCGTGTGGCCCAGCTGTAGACGCCATAGGTCGCTCCGAGGCGATCGCGAAGAGCTGTCCAGAGCCCCGCCTGCAGGCCCGCCGCGAGCACGCTACGCACTGCATCGCTCTCTGCATCGGTCTCGGCGAGGGGACAGGCGGCGTGCACGTCTGCGTTGGTTCGGGTGGCGTCATTCATGAGCACGATGCGCCGTGCCGCAGTTGGCCGTTCGGGGGCTCTCACCTTTGGTGTGGCGCCGTCAGCGCGATCTCTCCAGTCGGCGAACTGATACCGGGCCAGCTGCTCAGCTTTGGCGACGTCGACTCGACCCACGATCAGCAGCGTCGCGCCGACTGGGTTGACGATCTGCTTGTTCCAGGACTGGGCCTGGCCGATGCCGACACCCTTGAGTTCTTCGACAAAAGCCTCGTCGAAGACCGTCGAAACTCGGCCCAGGTGTTCGTCAAAGAGCTCGCGCTCCCAGTTCTCGACGAAGTCGCGGTCCTTCCACAACAGGTCGTCGAGGACCCTCTTCATGCCACGTCGATCCTCGATGACGACCTTGGACTCGTCGAGGCGCAAGCGCAGGAGGTAGAGCAGCGCGTCGAGGTTGCCCGAGGCTCCCCGGATTCCAAGGGTGGTCGTGGTGGAGGTTTCGTTGTGATACCAGTTTCCACCGATGACTTCCGGCGCCTGGGAGAGCTTCTGGTTGTCGACGACCTCGTTGAGATCTTCGTGGTAGACGTATCGAAGCATCTCGATGGCCGGTGAGGGTGCGCTGGCGGTGTTGCCGTCCATGATCATAGAGGCGTGCGCGAATGGTGGCCCTTCGAGCGGGAGAATCCACAGATTGAGCCCGTTCGAGAACGCGACCTTCTTCAGGGCATCGAGGTCAGGTATCCGCACCGTCGCAGCGATGTCCTCATCCTCGATCTCGGCGCTCTCCGGCGCTCTTGGGGCGACGACGCTCGAGCTGTGAGGGTTTCCGCCGCTAGCTGTGCCATCGGTCCGCGGCATGAGGATCAAGGTCGCCGCCCGGCGTTGATTGATCCATTTCTCCATGAACTTGGTGTCCCGATCCTGGGCAGATCCCTGGATCTGGTTGGTATACTGGATCAAGGTGTCGAATCGACCGGTGTGGTGCAGATCGCGCACGCCTGGCTGATGGGCGGTCTCGGTCTCGATGCTGCTGAATGCGTCGGCCAGTTGGTTGCCGACCTCTTCGCGGAAGACCCGATTCTGGAACGTCATCCAGTTCCGGTCCCACAGATACCCGATCTGGTCGAGGGCATCGCGCAGGTAGGGCTCGCGTTCTGCGGCCCGCATGTCGCCGAGGGGGATTGCGCAGAAGCCGAGACTGCCGGTTCGGCCCGCCGAGACGCCGCAGCTCGCGTCGTATTCGGCCATCGCGGCCTCCAAGCTCCAGACGGCGCGTTGGGTCTGCGCCCACTTGTTCGAGAACCCAGAGGGAAGTGCCCACCCGAACATGCCCATGGGCTTGGTCACGCCGGCTTCGACCAATACGGCAGCCCGTTCCGGTTTGAAGTCGAACTCGTCGGTCTCGGGCGCACGATCCGGGCACTTGGCCCTCCCGAGGGGCGCGTTGGGGTTGTCCGGGTCCTCGACGAGCTCGTTTGGCAGGTTCGGTCCGAGGATCTCGGCGAACTCGTTCCGAGACCAGGGGCCGGAGATGACCCAGGTCGTGTTGTTGGGTTTGTAGTGCTCACTTGCGAAGGCGAGTGCATCGTCGAGGGTGAGGCTATCGAGGGACTCGTGGTTGCCCGCGATGGAGCGATTGTATGGATGTTCCTTGGGATAGACTAGCTGCCGCAGCTCGCCCAGGCCCTTTCTTGCGGAGTTTTCTGTCCCCTCGCGCAGCTCGTTTCGGACCACCTCGCGCTCGATGGCCAGAACCTCGGCGGTGACACCTTGCAGTGGGTGCAGGAGCCGGTCGGCCTCGAGCGCCATCAGCGCGTCCAGTGCGCCCTTGGGGCCGATGGTCTCGTAGAGCGTGTCGTCGAGGGACGTGCTCGCGTTGGCCCAGGCGCCGAGGTCGCCGTGGACGTCGTTGACGGTGTGCTCGCCTTGAATGCTCCGGAACCAGATGTGTTCGACGACGTGGGCAAGCCCTTCTTTGCCAGCGGGATCGGCGGTCGCGCCGCTGCCGACGACGGACCGGATGGTGATCGTCGGATGGGTTGGATCGACCATATAGGCGATCCTCATGCCGGAGCCGAAGCAGAGGTCGAGACCGTCAACGGTCGTCATCTGGCCTTTGAGTTCGAGTTTCGGAGGGGCGGCAACTGCGGTCAGCGCGATGAGGAGGGGGAGCATTGAGACCTTCGGGGACTGTACTCATGAAGATTGCCCTTCTGCGGATCGCTGACAAGGAAATCTAGAGGCCCTAGTTGCGGTGACTGGCGCGACTGAGATCAGCCCCGGAACCGCGCCCGGACCTCTTCGACAAGTGTCCCCGACTCCCGACTGGTCACTTTTCGAACGGGCATCCACCTTGGGCTTTTGCACTGGTATATCGTCCGCGTGCCGCTGGAGGACGGCGTGTGGAGGCTCGAGAATCGGGTGATCCCACACGCCTCAGCGTGCTATTCCGCACAGCCATAAACGTACAAACCGACCTTTTTATCGATTTATGTTGGCCCCCGCATTGCATAGCGGTGGCTCGCAACTGGGGAGTTCCTAATGAGTGAAGATTCCAAGAAACAGGCCGCGAGCAGGCGCGGTTTTCTGAGCGGCGCGGCTGTTCTTGTCGGCGGTACCGCGGTGGCATGGGGCCTCGAAGGATGCGCGGGCGATGCCGGCGGTGGCGGCGCCAAACCGGGCACGACGCCTCACGCCAAGCCCAAAGGGCACGTCGAACCTGGCCAGATGGACGACTACTACGGCTTCTTCTCCGGCGGGCAGTCCGGCGAGATCCGCATCCTGGGCGTGCCCTCGATGCGCGAGCTGAAGCGCATTCCGGTGTTCAACCGCGACTCGACCACCGGCTACGGCGCGACAGACTGGACCAAAGAGCTGCTCGGCGGCACCATGTCAGGTGACACCCACCACGTGCATCTGTCCTACACCGACGGCACCTACGACGGCCGCTACGTGTACGTGAACGACAAGGCCTCGGCCCGTCTCGCCCGCATCGGACTGAAGACGATGGAGACCGATGCCATCGTCAGCATTCCGAATTCCCAGGGAACGCACGGGATCTTCCCGCAGCGTCACAAGACTGGCCTGGTGGTCTGCAACTCCGAGTTCCGGATCCCGCAGCCCAATGTCGGCGCCGACATGGACGACCCGAGCAAGTACGCGGGAATGCACACCGCGGTCGATGGCGAGACGATGGAGGTCGTGTGGCAGGTCATGGTGCACGGCAACCTCGACCTGGCGGCCACCGACTACGAGGGCAAATACAGCTTCGCGACTTGCTACAACTCCGAAGGCGCCGTGACCCTCGAGGGCATGATGGCCGCCGATCAGGACTGGGTCTACGTCTTCAACCTGGCTGCGATCGCGGCCGCGGTCAAGGCCGGCAAGACCCTCACGGTTGGCGGCTTCGACAAGGTAGTCGACGGTCGGGGCAATGGTGGCGACAACGAGCTCGTGCAGCGGGTTCCGGTTCCCAAGAGCCCCCACGGCATCAACGTGTCTCCGGACGGCAAGTACGCCATTGCATCGGGCAAGCTCTCCCCGACGTGCTCGGTCATCGACATATCGAAGCTGGCCGACGTCTTCGCGGGCAAGATCAAGCCCCGTGACGCCGTCGTCGCCGAGCCCGAAGTGGGCCTCGGACCGCTACACACCGCCTTTGATGGTAGGGGCAATGCCTACACCTCGATCTTCATCGACTCGGTCATGACCAAGTGGAACATCGACAAGGCCATCGCCCAGTTCGGCGGCGAGGATGTCGACCCGATTATCGAGAAGATCGACGTTCACTATCAGGTGGGCCACACCAACGCGTCGATGTCCGAGACCAAAGAGGCGGACGGCAAGTGGCTGCTCGCTCTCTGTAAGTTCAGCAAGGACCGCTTCCTGCCTGTCGGGCCGCTGCGCGCCGAGAACGATCAGCTCATCGACATGAGCGGCGACAAACTCGAGCTCGTGCACGACGGCGCTTCGGCTCCCGAGCCCCACGATGCGGTGATCGTGCTCCGAGACAAGATCCATCCGGAGAAGGTCCAGACCCGCACCGATCCGCGCTTCAAGATCTACGAGAAGTGGGCCAAGGAAGACGGCATCAACATCATGAAGGACAACAAGGTCATTCGGAAGGGCAACAAGGTCCGAGTGTGGATGACGAGCCAGGCGCCGAACTACGGAATGACCGAAGTGCGCGTCAAGGCCGGTGACGAGGTCCAGTGGCTGGTCACCAACATCGACAACGTCGAGGACCTGTCCCACGGACTTTGCGTGGTCCAGCACGACGTGATCATGCTGGTGAATGCCCAGGACACGAACTCGATTACCTTCAAAGTGCCGAACAAAGGTGTGTTCTGGTACTATTGTCCGTGGTTCTGTCACGCCCTTCACCTCGAGATGCGAGGTCGGATGATCGTGGAGTAGAATTCACTTTCATCCAGGATTTTCATGCTTGCCTTCTTCCTGCTGAGCGCTCTCGGGTTCGCGCAGGCCACCCCCAGTGCGCTCCATATCAGTGGTCGCGGTGCGGATCGCAGCGCTCAGCTCGACTGTGCCACCGATCCCTGTGCCGAGGTCCTGCCCGGGGCGGAGCGCTTCGAGAAGCCAGAGGGCAAGCCGTATGTAGAGGGATTCAACGCAGCCGACGAGCGGGTTGGCTGGGTTGTCCTGTCCACCGATGTGGTGGACGTGATGGGCTACTCCAGCAAGCCGCTGCACACGCTGGTCGGCGTCGATCCCACGGGAGTCATCACCGGCGGCAGGGTGGTGCACCACTCCGAGCCCATCCTGCTCGTCGGTATTCCAGAGTCCAAGCTTCACGAGTTCGTAGATGCCCACGTTGGCCTGCGAGCCGACGAGAAGGTCGTGGTGGGCCGGGCGGCGGATGAGGGGACTCGTCGCGTCGACGCGGTGAGCGGTGCAACGGTGACCGTGCTCGCCGAGACCCGCACCATCATGGATTCCGCCCGGGTCCTGACCGAGGACGTCGGCGTGATCAAGGGCGCCTCTCGGGTGCCGGGCCACTTCGTCGATGCCGAGCCCTTTGGATCCTGGCGAGAGCTGGTGAAGTCCGATGCCCTCGGCCATCTCGTGGTGTCGGCGTCGGAGCTCGACCTCGAGGCGGCCGAGGATGGCCGCCAACACGTGGACCTCTGGTTCGGCGTGGTCGACTCGCGGCAGGTCGGCGTGCCGCTTCTCGGAGAGGGCACCTGGAAGTGGGCGACCTCCGAGCTTGGTGACGACGAGCATCTGTACGTGGTCTTCAACGAGGGAACGGCGTCCTTCAAGGGCTCGGGCTTTGTTCGCGGCGGCCTCTTCGATCGGTTCCGCATCGAGCAGGGCCTGCGAACCATCACCTTTCGGGACATGGACTACCAGAGCCTGCCGGGACCAAAGCTCGACGACGCCCCTGCGTTTTGGGAGGGCGGTCTGTTCCTGGTGCGCACCGATCAACTCGATCCTGGCGCCACCCATGACTTTGTGTACCTCGCCTCGACCTACGCCACGGAGCGCGGTGCATTCGAGCGAGATTTCTTCAGCTTCCGAGAAGCCTATCGCGTGCCCAGGGCGATCTACGCGCTGGATGGCCCCGACCCGGATCAGCTGATCTGGCGGGAGGCTTGGCGGGTTGGCTGGTGGCGTGCTGCCATCGTCGCCGGCTTCTATCTGTGGGTGTTTGGCCTATTTGTCGGTCGCGGCTGGATGGCCGGACAGATGGATCGACTCCGCGTGCTGCACACCGGCACGGCGGCCGCTAGCTTCTTCATCCTCGGTCTCTGGCTGCACGCCCAGCCGTCCATCACCCAGATTTTCACCGTCGCCGGGAGCGCGAAGAACGGCTGGGATTGGGGTTTGTACCTGTCCGAGCCGACGCTGTTCGTGTCCTGGATCGGCATCGCGGCCGTCACGGTGTTCTGGGGCCGCGGCGTGTTCTGTGGCTGGTTGTGCCCCTATGGCTCTCTGTCCGAGCTCCTCTTCAAGCTGGGCCGAAAGCTGAAGCTGCCCGAGTACGAGCTGCCGGACAACATCCACTTCAAGCTGCGCTACGTCCGCTACCTGGTCTTCGGCATATTGTTAGCCGCTTTCCTGTATAACGCCGAGATCGGCGAGATGATGGCCGAGGTCGAGCCCTTCAAGTCCACCTTCTTCGTGGCGATCTGGACCCGTCACTGGGGCTTGATCCTGTGGTGGTCGGCGCTGCTGCTCGTGTCGATGACGACCTATCGGCCCTTCTGCCGGTACGTGTGCCCCCTCGGCGCTGCCCTCGCGCTCCCGTCGAGTTTCCGCCTCAGCAGTCCCTATCGGCGCGACTTCTGCAGCCAGTGCAAGATCTGCACACGTGGGTGTGAGCCGCGAGCCATTCGCCCCGACGGGACCATCGACCCGCGCGAGTGTCTGAACTGCTGGGAATGTGAGTCGAACTGGCAGAATGACCAGGTCTGCCCACCGCTGGTGAAGGGTCGCCGCGATGCCGAGAAGGCGAGCAGGGGGCGAGCCGCATGATCGTCTTGGTCGCCATCGTCGCTGCTGCTGCCGAGCTCACTGTGGGTGTGCAGGCCCCGACGGTACAGGCCACGCTCGATCTGGCGGAGGCGGGGGATGTCGTTGTGCTTCCGGAGGGCGACTGGCCGGGACCAGCTCGCGTAGACAAGGCGTTGACCTTCACTTCTCGAGGTGGTGTGCTCGTCGGAGACCAGGGCAAGACGCTGGTGGTCGAGGCCGCTGGCGCCGTCATCGATGGCCTGGTGATCGCGGGAAGCGGCGACGATCTGCGCGGACCCGACGCCTGCGTCTGGGTGGCACCCACGGCAACGGGCGCCGTGATCCGGAACGGCCACTTCACCGACTGCCTGTTCGGGATCTGGCTGCACGAGGTCGACGAGGTCCGGGTCCTGGACAACACCGTGGAGGGGCGACACGAGGAGCGTCCGCCGAGCAAGGGCAACGGCATCCACTTGTTCGACGGCAAACGCCTCGAGGTCCGCGGCAACACCGTCGAGGGGGCTCGAGATGGCATCTATGTCTCGGCCACCCACGACAGCGTAATCGCCGAAAACAAGGTCTCGAACCAACGTTACGGCATCCACTACATGTACAGCTACACCAACGAGATCCTCGGCAACGTCGCCAACAACAACTCTGGCGGCATCGCGCTCATGCAGAGCCGAGATCTGAAGGTGATCGACAACGTCGCCAGCCACAACGAACGCCAGGGAATCCTGTTTCGCGACGCCGTCGACTCCGAGATCCGCGACAACACCGTGGAGGGAAACGGCGAGGGGTTGTTCTTCTTCAGCAGTGTGCGCAACGAGATCGTCGGCAACGAAGTGAGCGGAAACCAGATTGGCGCGCGGATCTGGGCGGGCACGGTCGACAACGACATCCACGGCAACGCCTTTGTCGCCAACCGCGTACAGGTCTTCTACGTCGCCAGTGCCGACCAGACCTGGGGATCGAACTACTGGTCCGACTACCAGGGCTGGGACCAGGACGACGACGGCCAGGGGGACCGCCCCTATCGAAATGCCGCGTTCACGGCCCGACTCTTGCACCGCTATCCCCAGGCCGTGCTGTTGCTGTCGAGCCCGACTCTGGAGCTTCTCAGCCACCTTCAGGCGCGCCTACCGGCTCTGCGGGTGCCGTCGGTGGTCGACGCGTCGCCCCTCATCAACCGACCCGGAGCGAACTGATGGATATCTCCGTCGATCGGCTGACCGTAGACTTCGGCAGCGTCCTCGCCCTCGAGAACGTCAGCATGGAACTCCGCAGTGGCGAGGTGAGTGTGCTCGCCGGGCCCAACGGCGCCGGGAAGTCCACCCTGCTCAGCGTCTTGCTCGGGTTGGTGGCCCCAGATCGGGGAGAGGTGCGAGTGAATGGGCGCGTCGCCGCGTCCGTCGGCAAACCCGCGGCGCTGTGGCTCCGGGAGCAGGTCGGCTACCTGCCGGAAGCGGTGGCGTTCTGGGACAACCTCTCCGGGCGGCAGGTGATGCGCTTTTTTGCCCTGGCCCGGGGGGTCTCCTTCTCCAAGGCCGACGACATGATGGTTCGAATGGGACTCGCGCGGGCAGCGGGACGTCGCGTGTCCACCTACAGCCGGGGCATGCGCCAGCGCCTCGGCCTCGGGGTCGCGGTCCTGCACAACCCAGAGCTCCTCGTCCTCGACGAACCCACCGGCGGTCTGGACCAGCAGGGCCTGCACATCCTCTGGGAGATCCTCGAGGAGTGGAAGAGCGCGGGGCGTCTGGTGGTGATGTCGACCCACGAGCTGGCTCTCATCGAGCGGCGTGCGACGCGGGTTCACGTGCTCGTCGATGGCGTGGTGCGGGCCGGTGGAACCCCGCCAGAGCTCCGGGAGCAGTCGGGTCTGCCCACCGAGATGCGGGTCGGCCCCGGACTCGACGAAGTCTACGAAGAGCTGATTGGAGGCGAGACATGGGACGTGTAGCGGCAGCCCTGGTCCTCCACGAGCTGCAGGAGCGCGCCCGCGATCGCTGGGTCGTCGTCGTCACCGCTCTGTTCGCTCTGCTCGCCGTGGGAATCGCCGCCTATGGGAGCGCTGCCGAAGACGCCTCCGCGGTGGTCATGGCGCCCAGCTTGGTGACCTTGGCCGCCTTCCTGGTTCCGTTGGTCGCGCTGGTGCTCGGCCACGACGCCATCGTCGGCGAGCGGGAGCGGCACACGCTGGGCCTGCTGTTGTCTCTGCCGGTGCGACGGAGCGAGGTCCTGGTCGCCAAGTACATTGGGCGACTCATCGCGCTGGTGGTCGCGGTGACGCTGGGGCTCGGCTCGGCCTGTGTGTTCCTGGATGCCGGTCAGCGCGCGGTGGTGCTGAGTCTGCTCCCACCGACACTCTTGCTTGGGGCTTCCTTTCTCTCCATCGGTGTGCTCATCTCCACCAGCACCCGCAAGGTCGCAACTGCCGCGAGTCTGGCGGTCGCCGTGTGGTTTGTGGTGGTGTTCGTGTATGACCTCGGCCTGCTGGCCGCATTGGTCGCTACCGACGGTGCGATCTCCCAGGAGACCATTGCCTGGGCCGTCACCGTCAACCCCGCGGGGCTGTATCGAACGGCCCTCATCGCCAGGTTGGTCGGAGAGTCTGCCCTCGGAGACCTGGGCATGGTTGTACAGCTCCCGAGTGTGGGCGTTAGAACATTGATCTGGGCGGCCTGGATCGGGGTTCCGCTCGCACTCGGGGCGCTTCAACTCGGCCGGCGGAAGGCGGTGACCGCATGAAGTTTCTGCTCTTGCTGGCCCTGGGCTGCGGAACAGTTGCACAGGTCGAACCCAAAGATATCGCCCCCGAACCCATCGATCTGGCGGAGTGCGCGGTGTGCGGGATGGTCGTTGGCGAGCAGCCGTCCCCTCGCGGCCAGCTGGCCTATCGAGACGGAACCCACGCCCACATCTGCAGCATCGAGGAGGTGCGCGCTCTTGCCGCCGCGCCGGGACCTCGCGGGACTCCAGTGGGTGTCTGGGTCGAGGACCTTCCCGCCGACTTCGACTGGCGGAACACGAGCACCGAGCCCCTGGAGTGGATCGACGCCAATGCCGCCTGGTTTGTGTTTGGTGCTGAGAGATCCCTGGTAATGGGCGTGCCGGTCCTCACCTACGGGGATAGCGACGAAGCGTATCGAGTCGCCGATGCGCTCGGAACACACCCAGCCAGCTGGAGCGATCTGCTTCGGACACCGGTGCTGGAGATACCAAAGACCACTCTGAGGGAGAATCCATGAATGCCAGAATCCTGCTGACCGCGCTGCTCGTGGCCTGCGGCGGCGAGTCCACCCCCGACGTTGCGGCGCCCGCGGCCGATGCGCCCGCCAAGGCCCCAGAGGCAGCTCCTGCGGCCCCCGAGGCAGAGCCCCTGGCGGCGGTCGAACCTGGCGACGCAGAAGCGGGAGCAGTGATCTACAAGACCTACTGCGAGGCCTGCCACCAAGCGGACGGCACCGGCATGGGCGGCATGCTCGCCGCCAACTTCACCGAGAAGGGACGGCTCGACAAGACCGACGACCAGCTACGCACGTCGATCCGCGACGGATTCCAGGGAGAAAAGGCTATTATGCCGCCGTGGAAGGGCACTTTGACCGATCAGGACATGGCCAACGCCCTGGCCCATATCCGCAAGACCTACCAGGGGAAATAGCCCATTCCAATGATGCCCCAGACCGGCCGCTACGCCATCCGCGCGATGGTGATGCTGGCCCGACAACCGCAGGGCGCGGCCTTCACGGCCAAGGCGCTGGCGGAGCTGACAGGTGTGCCGGGGGACTACCTGTCCAAGATCCTGCGTCGAATGGTCATCGCCGGGCTTCTCAATTCGCGACGCGGTCGGGGTGGCGGGTTCTCTCTGGCCCGTCGTCCCGACGAGATCCGCTTCATCGATGTCCTCACCGCGGTTGGCGTGATGTTGGACGACTCGGGGTGCGCCTACGGCTGGGGTGTGTGTGGGACAGAGCATCCGTGCCCGATCCACAACACCTGGGCCGAGCTGAAGACCTCGATGCTGGAGTGGGCGGCGCGGCACACGCTGCAGGACGGCATGGCGGACCTCATGCTCGACGACTGAGGTCTGGGTAACGCTCACGTAACGATCTGCTCTCGGCCAGATCGGCGGTTGTCAGCGGGGGTAGGCTGTACCATGCGGCGCCTCCTCTTCCTCGGACTTCTCATGGCGAGCACTTCACACGCCCAAGCAGTGGACTGGTGGTCCGTCGACAAGGGCGTCTCGGTAGAGCTGCAGGACCGCGACCTCGATGTTTGGGCGGCCGAGCTGGCTGACGCCGAGGCTACCCGAGATCCGGTCGAGCTCGTTCGGCGGTTCGACATCTTTGTTCGCGCTGGGCTTCCACGCGAGGCCCAACACGCCTTTCGAACTCTGGCCCAGGTGGATCCCAAGGCCCAGCAAGCCAACGACATGGCGATGTTCCTCCTCGAGCGAGAGTCCTGGGAGCTCGCCCGCGATCTGCTGGAGACCTTTCCCCACGCTCACCCGGGTTGGGTCTATGTGATGGTTGGGGAGTGGAGGGTCGACCCCGAGTTGGTCGACAGCTGGCTCGCGGCGCGGGTCACCGCCGACCCCAGCGAGGACTTCTGGCTCCTCGAGCGAGTGCGTTTTCGGAAGGACCAGGGCACCGAGGAACCATTGGTTTCCTATCTTGCGGAGGAAGTACGCCGCGAACCAGCCGATGTCGGCGCGGCATTGCGCTACCTCACAGTCGTGAGACGGACGGACGTGGACCGATATGACCCAGCTTGGCTCGCCGAGGTTGTCAGACCCGCGAGCGCTCACGCCGCCTGGCGCTTTGGCGAGGAGCTGGCCAGAAACCGCCCGGAAGCGGCGATTTCGGTTCTCCGGGATGCGCTGAAGAGGCCTTGGACAGCCGAGGATCAGGCGGAGATGGACCGCGTGATGCGGCTGACGACGTCCATGATGATCATCGAAAAGGTCTCGTGGGAACAGACCTATCGCGACGGCGTTCGCGGAACGCTGCTCGAGGCGCTCAAACGTGCTGGGCACGTGGATGAGGCTCAGGCGCTGCTCGAGGATCTCACGGAGCGAATCGGCGGAGTTCCCCTCGGCCTCTCCCAGCTCGCCGGCCAGATCCAAGGGCAGTCGGGGGCGCGTTTTGTCCAGGGAAAGATCCTCGAGCAGCAGGAGGCCAGCGAGGATGACGCCTCCTATTGGACGGAGCGGGCTGGCTACTTCACCGGTCGGAGCGAGCACGCTCAGGCCGTGTTTGCCTACGAGCGCGCGGTGGCCTTGGCGGATGAACGGGAGATCTCGCAAATATCCAGGAGTTACGCTCGCTACCTGGCGAAGCACGACAGCGTGGAGCGCGCGGTGAACCTGCTCCTCGGCTATCTGGCACAGACCGACCCAGCCGGGGACTACGCCGAGCAGCTGGTGCACGGGCTGCTGAGCCACGAGCGAGACGATACCGGTCTGCTCGTGTCGGACGACCCGGTGCTCTGGGCCTTCCTGGGGGCGCAGACTCCCTGGGATTACGCCGAGGAGCGACTCCTGTGGAGGCTGGCATCCAATGGAGCCGTCGGTGCCGAGCGCGACGCCGTCTGGCAGCGGGCCGAGGGTCTGTGCGACGACGCCTCTCGGCTTCGAGTGCTGGGCTGGGTGATGACGCGAACCCAGGAACATCTACGCGCGGTTCCTCATCTGAGACGCGCGCTCGAGCTGTCCGAAGGAGACCCGAGGCTTCGCGCCGCCTTCACGCTCTTCGAGGCCCATCTCGAGCTCGGGAACTGGGCCGAGGCGGAGGCACTGTGGCCGCTGACCCGCTCCAACCTCACCCCGCGCGAGCAGCCGGTGTGGCTGGGAAAAGTGGCGTTGATCGCGGCGAAGGCCGGAGAGCCCGACGCGGCGATGCGACAGTGGAAACAGCGGGCCAACCTCGATCGCGGCGATCTGCGGGGACTGAAAGAGCTGGCGGCGGCGGCGGACATGAAGGCGCGCCTGTTGGTCTTCTACACCGACCTTGCGAAGAAACACCCGGAGAACCAGGCCCTTGGTGACGCCCTGGAGATGCTCCGGTAGGTCAGGTCCCTCGATGAGATAGACTGCCCGCCGCTCTGGAGCAATGCATGGGCAACCGCCACATCCCTAGAAGCCAGGTTCACGACTGGATCGATGACATCGACGCCAACAAAGCCACTCACAAAGCGGCGATCAACTACCTGCTCACGAGCCAGCGGGGGCTATCTCGGTTCGTCGCCACCCAGGCCGGTCAGGTAGCCGTCGGGTCGAGGCGGAAGATCCTGTTCATCCAAGGCGCCATCCTGCGTGTCTTCGATCTGGCGAGCGGAAAGATCGGCAAGGTCACCCGAGAGCGGATCGCCGAGGCCGAGGAGCGAATCGCGGCGGTCGCCGGTGACATGCTTCCACTCGACGATGGATTTGCGAGTCGCGTGCGCACGGTGGAGTGGCGGGCTCAGGCCCATCTGGTGGACGAGCTTCTCATGTCGCTCTTCGACGACGACGAGCTCGACGCGCGCGAGCTGGCGAAGCTGTTCTTCTTGATGTGGGTGGTGGTCGAGGCTGTCGATGCAGTGTGGAAGCCAGGGGCCGACTTCGAGGGAGAGACGGAGTACGAATACGTGCACATCGAGGAATGATCTGCCACAGCAAACGCGCTGGCAACACATGCTCGACCGGCCCTACATTGCTTGGGCTCTGCCGATCGTCTTCTTCTGGATACGGCGCCGCCAGTCGGCTCACTCTTGTGCGGTCGACCTGGACGGTATCGTAGATCATCTGCTCTCTCTTTGACCGCTTCTTCCATGGTTGCGCGATTCGGACTGGCCCTTCATCGGCCGGGTGAGCGAGTTATAATGGGACAGAGACTTACACTCCCCTGAGAGGCGTGATGCACGGTAGGCGAGTTTCGTTTACGTCCCCATCCATACACTCAGTCTTGTCTTGGGCCCTCGCGTTCGCAACGAACGCAGTGGGGCTCTTGTGCGTGGCCTTGCTCCTATTCACGCTGGTGCCGACGACCGCCGCCGCGATGGATCCCGAAGGCTGTCTGAGTTGTCACCGCTTCTCCGGCCTGAGCCGACTCGACAAAGAAACCGGCGATCTGCACCTCTACTTTGTCAGCGAGCGCCACTACACCCAGCGTGAGGGCCCCCACACCAGGCTTCGCTGTACGGATTGTCACGACCGCGATGAGCTCGGCACGATACCCCATGACGAGACCACTCCCGTCACCTGCACTCAGGAATGCCACCTCGTGGGGGACTCGGGTGCGCTGTTTATGTTCAGCCATTCCGCGAAGGCTGACAGCGTGGCGGCCAGCGTTCACGGCGACGAGGCGATGGAGGCGCTGGCAATCGACCCCCGGCCCCTGAATCCCGACCAGTCCACGTGTCTGTATTGTCACGATCAACCTGTATTTCGGGACGTCGAGGCGATGGCCACCACCCACCGTGGCGACAGCGCAGACACTCGGTGTGGGAGCTGTCACGGTGACGATATTCCGATCAGCACCGACTACTATCTGCATCACATGGCCGCCCGAATCCAGCCCCAGCGGCCGGTATTGGAGAGTGTGCGTGCCTGCGCGATCTGCCATAGCGACGCCAAGGTCAACGAGGAAGCGGGACTGCACGATGCCGTCACCAGCTACTTCCGGAGTTTTCACGGCAAGGCCGCTCTCTTGGGCAGCACAGAGACAGCGACCTGCGTGGACTGTCACCGCTCCGAGAGTGGCGATGTTCACCTCATGTTGGGGGCCGAAGACCCCGAGTCGCGCACGAGCGAGAAACACCTCGCGCTGACCTGCCGATCGGTGAAGTGCCACCCGAACGCGGTTCCCGAGCAGTCCGCTGCCGCGGTCCATCTTCGCGTCGACCCTCGCTCGCTGTCGCTGGAGTACCTGCTGCTCGCGGCATTTGTGTTGATGATCCTGTTCGAGCTGGGTCTGAACTTCCTGCTCTTCGTGCTCGAGATGGTCACGGTGGCTTTCCGCGGGCAGAGCGAGGAACACCGCCATCTCGAGGCTGTTGCCACCGCTGTTCAGGCGCACCCAGAGGGCCGGAAGCGTCTCGAGCGAATGAATGTCAACGAGCGGGTGCAGCACTGGCTCCTGGTGGTTTTCTTCACGCTGTTGGTGGTCACGGGCATGCCCATGAGGTTTGCGACCGTGCCCTGGATGGAGAGCGTCAACGCCCTCTTTGGAGGACTGGCGGGCGCACGCCTGCTGCATCGCGTGTCGGCACTCATGCTCACCGTCGTGTTCCTCTACCACCTCGGCTACGTGATCTATCAGACCTCGGTCAGCGTGCGCAGACGACTGGCAAAGGACAAAGACAGGGGCCTCGCGCTGACCATCTACGACGTGGCGCGCAACTCGCCGATGATGGTGAACACCACCGACATCCGCCAGTTCGTCCAGTTGTTCGCCTACTTGCTGGGAATGCGAAAGGAACACCCACATCGCGGCAAGTACCACTACTCCGAGAAGTTCGAGTACCTGGGCGTCTTCTGGGGCATGGTCATCATCGGGCTGAGCGGCGCCCTGCTTCTCGCCAACGGCTGGGCACCCGAGTACGTGGGCGGCCGCGCGCTGAACTTCGCTTACATCGTGCACTCCTACGAGGCGTTCCTCGCCATCATGTATGTGGTGGTCGCGCACATCTTTGCCGTGACCCTCGCTCCGCATGTCTTCCCGATGTCGATGGGGTCGATCACCGGCCAGGTTCCGCCAGCCGAGTACGCGGGTGAGCACTCCGGCTACCTGAAGGAGGTAGCCAAAGAACTCGGCATCGATGCCGAACCACCGCCGAAGCCGACTGGTGTCCAAGCGTTCCTGCGATCGTTGGTGCGACGCGGATATGCCTTGACCCTCGCCGTCTTTGTCGTGGTGATGTGCTACTTCTCGCTTCGTCTGCTGGTGCAGGATCTGACCGGACCGGTGGCGGCGGTGGAGATCGAATCACTGCCGCACCGCCTCAATGCCGACACCCTGTTGCCCGTGGACGAAGACGCAGAAGTTGGTGTCGGCTCTGCGCGAAGGCTCCGCTATGAACGCGGGCCGCTCTCACACTTCCACATCATCCCAGCCTGGTTCACCCCCGATCCGGCGAACAGCTGCACCACATCGGGATGTCACGAACAGCTGCCCCACGGTGAGCACAAGGAAGACCGAGCCTTCTTCAACATGCACTCCGTGTTCTTGGACTGCCAGGTCTGCCACCTCGAAGAGCGTCCGGAGGCCAGCGGGCTCTCCTGGGTCGACCTGAATGACCGGTCTGCGCGCCAGGCCCCGGCTGTGTTGTTGCTGGACGCCGCGCTCGAAGAGCTGGCTACGGACGAGGCCGAGCTGGCGACCCAGCACGACAAGCTCACGTCTCTGTTGGAGCGGGCCATCACCGAATCGAACGGAGACACCGAGTTCAAGCGCTGGCTCCTTCAGCTCCAGACGGCCCGGCTGGGTGGGGTGCTCTATTCTAGCCACCTCGAAGAGATGCAAGCTGGCATCCAGAGTCATGGCCACGGCGAGTATGGGGCCAAGATCGCGGCGCCCGGAGCGGCAGTAGAGCCGAGTCCGGAACAGGTCGAGGCATCGAAGAAGCTCGTAGCCGACGACAGCTTGTCCGAGAAGGACAAAGAGGAGCTGGTCGAGCTCGTGCACAAAGGGGTGGTTCTTCCCGAGGTTCGCTGCGACATGTGCCACGGGCGCGACTCCACCTACCCAGACTACGAGAGCCTGGGCTACACCCCCGAGCACGCGAGAACGCTGCGTTCCAATCACCTTGCAGGCTATTCCGACGCCGTCCAGAATCGCACGATCCACTACATGCCGCGGGTGTTGGACCCCACGCTCGGTCCCATCCCCATCGATGGTGAGGAGCCCGAAGTCCCGGTGCCGGGCGAAGGCGAAGGCGAAGAGCCCTAGCCTGGCGTGCCACGGGGATGTCGAAACGTTCCACCGACGAGACCGCGTGGCACGTCCGAAATGGAACGATCGCCACTAAACGTAGCTTCAAACTGCATCAGCGATCCAGGCACGATAGCTGCAAATGCTCTGAGTGCATTCGCTATCGGGAGAGGCCATGCATTACCCAGAGACGTGTCTGATTGCGGCAGATGTCCACCGCAGGAAGGAACAGTCCAAGCCGGATCTCGCAGCCCCCGACACACACCAGATGCGCCGCACGCGCCTGCAGCGTCACCTTGTCTTGCAGACCTGCATCGCGTTCGCCATTACCGTGATCCTTGCCAGTGGTGCAGCCCTGATCTAGCCGAGCGGGACCGGTGGGCGCTCGGTGGATCCGCCGGCACGCACCGCGACGGTAGTGGGCGTGATGCTCGCCCTCTCGTCGATGTCTACCTGACCAGCCAGGCGGGATCGTTCGGAAAACCCTGGTTTGAGCGCGTAGTTTCGACGGGCCTCAAGTGGTCCGCCGTCGCCGGTGCTCGACTGGACTTGATCCTTTTGGGGCGTTGTACGCTCTTCATAGATGATGGCACTGATGGTCAAGAACCAAACCCAGCTCGTCGCCGCGGCTCGCCGCGGTGATCCTCAAGCGATGAGCCGGCTTATCGACGCGTGGCTACCCGTGGTGCTAGGGTGGTGCAATCGGCTCGCCGGACCCAAGGTCGATGCCGAGGACGCGGCTCATGATGTCTTCGTCAAAGTTCTCACCCGTTTGGATACGATTCGCAGCGAAGACCACTTCGGCGCTTGGCTGTTCGGCGTGACCAGAGGGGTGCTCACTCAACATCGGCGGCGGGCCTGGATCCGCAAATGGGTCCCCGGATTCGTGCCCGATGCAGTGGATAACTGGGCGGATCCGTTCCGCGACCACGAGCGAGGTGAGACGGCGAGGCGCGTGCAGCTGGCGCTAGAGAAGCTGCCGCCGCTGCAGCGCGAGGTGATCGTCCTGTGCGACATCGAAGAACGCACTGCGGCCGAGGTTTCCGTCTTGATCGGGGCTTCCGTCGGCACTGTGAAGAGTCGCCTTCGTCTGGGTCGGGAGCGCTTCCGCTTGGCGGCAAAAGCCGTTGGATTGGGTCCGGTCCTGCTCGCAGCTAGAGATCGAGGTGAGCTGTGAGTCACCACGACGTGAATGCACGGGATGCCTTTGCAGAGGTGACGAAGCCGGACGCCGACGCCATTGCTCGGCTCACCGATCGTCTGGAGTCCCAGGTCATCAGCCCAGCGTCTGCCCGAGCGCTGGTTCGCCACGTCCCAGTGGCTCCGCGGCAGGCCATCGAGCGCATTCGAGCCCGGTTGCAGCGTCGCCGCGACGAAGAACCCAGATACTGGCGGTACGTAGCGGCGTTTGGCGCGCTCATGAGTTCCGGCACTGCCGTGGCCGTGGTTGCGATTGTGCTGTTTGCCCTGTTGCCGACCCCGGTGGAGCCGGTCGCTCCGATCAGCGCTGTTCTCAAGTCGAGCGAAGCCGTCGACACCTCGCCTATGGATGGCGTGAGACTGCGCTATGTGGGATCGGGAGACCTGGACGTTCGCGACGGTCAGCCCACGATCAAGTGGCAGTCTGGAAACCTGGACATCGATGTCGATCACGGTCGCGGGATCGAGCTGACCATCCTCACCCAGGAGGGCGCCATCGAGGTCATCGGCACCATGCTGGCGGTCGAGCGCAGTGCCTTGGGAACAGAGGTCTCGGTCTCCCACGGATTGGTCGAGGTGACTTGCGTGAAGGCCGAACCCCTGCACGTCTCCGCGGGTGAGGCAGCCGTGTGCGAACCGGTCACCGCGGCGGGTCGGCTGGGCAGGGCGCGCCATCTTCAGTTGACTGGGGCCTCGTCGCCCGAGGTCCTCCTCGCTGTGGACTCTGGACTCGCAATCGCCGAGGGGCCGGTGAAGAGCGAGCTTCTGGCCTTCAGAATTCAGCACCTCCTGAGCTTGGAGCGAACTGCTGAGGCTCTGGACGCCGCTGAGGCCTATCTGGACTCTGGGATCGTGCTGCGACGTGCAGATATCCAGTCTCTTGCTGCGGATCTCGCGCTGGTCCAGGACGGCTGTGAGCGCGCACTGCCGCATCTGCGTGGCGTCGCGAAGGCGCCGGGGGCAGCCGATGTCGAGGTATTCCTCCGGTTGGCGGACTGCTCGACGCCGAGATCAGCCGAAGAGCGAGACGCGCTGGTCCTCGCGCTGGAAGTGGTGGAGGATCCGACGCTTAGAAAGCAGATCATGAACCGGCTCGGCTCTGTTGGTCGGTAAAGACCGTCGGTGGACGGGGCGGCCCTGGGTGCAGTCGGCTCTTGCATTCCTCCTCCTGCTCGTCCTCAATTCAAGCGCCTCCTGGGCCCAAGCGGCGACGTTGGTGCTCCCATCTGGTGTGCAACCTTCAGAATGGAAGACTGCTCTCGCGCTGGTCGGGCTCTCCATCTCTCCCGACGAAAACGGAGATGTGCGGCTGGTGCCCCGTGAGGACCGATGGCTGCTGGTGGTCGTCGACAGCTCGGGACGAACTCGCGAAACAGCAGTTGACGCACCGGAAACCGAGCAGGACAGGCAGGACATCGCGCTGTTGGCGCAGAGCTTGTTGACGCCCATGGAGTTCCGACGAGCTCCAGTTCCAGTTCGAGTTACTCCGACGCCCCCCCCCGTGATTACCGTCGTTGAACCACCCGAACCGGTAGAGCCTCCCGAGCCCGAGCCGGAGCCCCCGCCGCCTCCCAAGACCGAGTGTGATGAACCCGTCGCCACAACCGAGCTCAATGGGCTCCTCCAGCGCGCCACATCCGCCTATGTGGAAGACGAAGAGGGGGAGTTTCTCGCGGCTGCCAAGGAACTGGATTTTGTCCTTCCCTGCCTGGAGGTGCGAGTCACGCCAACGGTGGCGGCCCACATTCATCGGATCTTCGGGCTTCGTGCGCTCCGGTTGCGCTCGTTGCAGTCGGTTCGGTATTTCGCCGCGGCAAGATCCGTAGAACCAGACTTCCGCTGGCCCGACGACTGGGCAGTGCGAGGCACGCCACTGGAGGAGCACTACCTCGCGATGGATCCGAACCTGGGCACCTACGACGATATCGAGCCTCCCGCCGATGGATATCTGTTCATCGACGGCACCGGGTCGATGCGGCGGCCCGACGGCTGGCCATCGATCGTGCAGCATTTCACGGCCGAGGGCATCGTCGGCTCTACGATCTATGTGCATGGGGCGGACCCGCTGCCTTTCGGCACGGTCCCGCAGGAACCTCGACCTCGTTTACCCCTGATGGTGGCTACGGGTGGGGCCGCCGTGACTGCGGCGGTCGCCTATGGGTTCGCCGGCGCAGCGTATGGCCAGTACCGGAACACCGCCACGCCAGAAGATAGGTTTGTCGGTCTCAAATCGCGCGCGAACGCACTCACCATCGTCTCGGGCGTCGCAGGGGTGACCGCACTCGGCCTGGGCACGGTCGTCGTCGTCACCTGGTAGCGCCGCCTAGAGGCAGGTATGCTTGAGGGGAACGACCCCATCTCTTGGGTCGAGGGGAGGAGAATGCGCTGGACGGTCGTCCTTATGCTCCTCACCTCGGGGTGTTTCTACATCACCCCGGGCCGCGAGGCGCGTTGGGACCTGGATGGCGACGGGAGCGCTGCCGCCGACGACTGCGACGACAGAGAAGCGGGGGTGGATCGCAAGACCGAATGGTATGCCGACGAAGACGGCGACGGGTATGGCACGAGTGCCGACTCGGTCCGCGCATGTGTGGCTCCACCCGGTCATTCTCGTGAGATGGGTGACTGCAACGACGGGCTGGAAGGCGTCTATCCGTCTGCTCCAGAGTACTGCGATGGGATCGACAATGACTGCGATGGCCTGGTCGACGAGGACATCGAGTTGTTCGACGGTGGACCGGACGCCGACGCGGACGGGGTCGGCGATGCCTGCGACAATTGCACCCTGGTGGCCAACCAAGACCAGCTCGACACGGATGGCGACTCGTTTGGTGACGCGTGCGACGATTGTGCGGATTCCGACGACGGGATCGACGTTGACGGCGATGGGGTCCCCGACGGGTGCGATGTCTGCCCTCTGGAGCCGAATCCGACCCAAGCGGACGAGGATGCAGATGGCTACGGCGACGAATGTGATCTGTGCCCCGGTCACGACGATGCTGGCCCGGACAGCGACGGCGACCACTACCCCAATCAATGCGACAACTGCAATGGGTTTGATGACGCCCTCGATGACGATGGCGATGGAACTCCAGACGGCTGTGACGTGTGTGCAGGGTTCGACGACAGCCTGAACGCGGACCACGATCAGCTTCCCGATGACTGCGACAACTGTCCTCTCGACAACAACAACAACCAGAACGACGATGACGGTGACGGGTTCGGTGACGCCTGTGACTACTGCGACGGTTACGATGACGGGCTCGACTCAGATGGCGATGCGATTCCCGATGGGTGTGACGTCTGTCCGTATGCCGACGACGGTGAAAACTCTGATGCAGACCCGCTTCCCAACGGATGTGACAACTGCCCTTTCGACAGGAACACCAACCAGGCCGATGCTGATCAGGACGGCGTCGGGGATTCCTGCGACGTCTGCGCGGGCTTCGACGACGCCCTCGACGACGACTGGGATGGTGTGCCGAACGGCTGCGACGTGTGTCCGGGTTTCGATGACGCCGAGAATGCCGACGGAGATCCGCGAGCGGATGGCTGCGACAATTGCGTATATGTCAGGAACACCAATCAGAACGATAGCGATGGAGATGGAGTGGGAGACGTCTGCGACGTCTGCCCGGGCTTCGCCGACGTCATCGACACCGACGGAGACGGCGTTCCAGATGGGTGCGATGCCTGTCCGGGCGGTGACGACAGCCTGAACACAGACGGAGACGACTGGGTCGATGGCTGTGACAACTGCCCCTTCAACCACAACAACAACCAGAACGACGGCGATCTGGACGGTGTTGGCGATACCTGCGACAACTGCCAGAACGACGACAACCCATCCCAGAGTGACGTGGACAGCGACGGTGTTGGCGACGCGTGTGATGGCGGTGACACGGACGCAGACGGACTCTCTGACGAGGAAGAAGTGGCCCTCGGAACGGACCCCGGGCTCAGCGACACCGACGCGGATGGTCTTAGCGACGGTGTGGAGGTCAACTTCGTGACGACGGACCCGCTGCTCTTCGACACCGATGTGGACGGATTGTCGGATGGTGCCGAGGTCCTGACGGAGCTCACCGATCCTCTGTTGTACGACACCGATGGCGGAGGCATTGGTGACGGTCTGGAGCTCGCAGCCGACGGCACCGATCCACTAGCTTCTGGCGACGACCTGCCGGACATGGATGGCGATGGCCTGTCCGATTCGGCGGAGGGGAACGCATATGCCACGGATCCGGCACTGGCCGACACCGACGGCGGTGGGGAGCAGGATGGGGCCGAGGTGATAGGCGGCAGAGATCCGCTGGACCCGAGCGACGATCAATAGGCGTTTCATTTAATAAAAAGGTGATCCTTCTCGCTCCCTGAGCGCTCTGTCTAGGGTGAGGGGCTCCGTCGCGGCTACGCGCTGTCCGGGCCACAAACTTCAACGAGGTAGACAATGTTCGAGCGCTCCCAGTCCAGTCTTCGCCGCCGCGGCAGCACTGCGACCTATTTTGCGGTCATCCTTCCGGTTGTTGGCATGTTTTCGGCGCTCGCTATCGAGGTTGCGTACCTTGGAGTGGTACAACAGCAGCTGCAAGGTGTCAGTGATGCGGCGGCCCATGCGGCCAGCCTGGTGATGGACGGCTCGGAGGAAGGTCTGGAGCTGGCCCGCGACGAGGCGCTCTTGGTGACCCAGGGCTCCATCGTCAACTTCCTCGACTACCAGCTCACCGAATCGGACGTGGTGTTCGGCTATTTCGATGTAGACACCGGAGAATTCATCGAATCGAATGATGCAGGTCTCGTGAATTCGGTGAAGGTACCACTGACGGAGGATGACGTCGGGCTGGGATTCGGGATGGCGTTCTTCAACAAGACCTTCCCAGTGACGGCATGCGCGGCGGTGATGCAGGGTCCCGGCAACGCCAATACCGGTGATATTGGTGGGCGCGGGCTCAATAACGGCCACTTCGACTACGACTCCACTGATCCTCGCGCCCACTGCCCGGGCCCCCAGGTCTGTGAAGGCACCACCAAGCATACCCATGAGTTCGATGACATCTATGACGTGACCTTCGCCAACCAGTTCAACGGTCTCGACGACCACCTGCCCGTGGACGGTTGTGTCGATGCAACCGGGAATAAGCCCCAGGTTGGCCCCTGTGGCGGCGACTACACACGTGTCATCGAGAACGGGGTGCCCTTCAAGATCCTCGTCTCGAACGCCGAGCTCTCTCCTGGCGCCTGGTTGACGATCAATGGGGACGAGATGGATGTCGAGTACTACGACGACATGTCTCTCGCTGGGCTTCCGACCTATGTGCTCGGTGGCGTGGGTCCGAACACGCTGAACTCCCTGACGGTGAACTTCGACATCGACGCCATCGCAAACTGCGAGCTGATCCCGACGAACACCGGTGACGTGAGGCGGAATACGCCAGGCATCAACGGCGAGTGGCGCAGCGGCGCGCTCACGGTGCAGTTTGTGAGCCCGAGCGCGGCTACGACCTCCAACCTCAGTGCCGGAGGGCACGACGTGGTGGTGAGCGAGGACGATGGCCTGTTGTGGGAAGGTACCTTCTTCTGGCATTGGGACGGTCCTTCCTACACCGCCGCTGACGCAATCGATTGGCAGAACCAATACGACGAGCTGGACTGCCACACCGCACAGTTCATCGACCACTACCCAGGAGGCACGGCATGCGGCGGCTGATCATGCTCCGAGGTCGCCGTGGCAACTCGGCGATAGAGTTCGCGCTCATCGCGCCGGTGTTGTTCATGCTCACCTTCGCGATCATCGACTTCAGCTGGTACTTTGTTGCCTGGCGCTCAGTCATCACATCGGCGCAGGTCGCGGCACGAGCTGGGGCGCGGACCCCGATGATGGAGAGCCCGGACACAGCGGCTGTCGCTGAGGCGCAGAGTGCCATTGCGGTCAGCTACCCCACGTCCGAGCCAGCGGCTCGGTACTACGGGAGCATCGTGAACGGGACTCACGTTCGCATCGACATCGAAGTGGATTTTCAGCCACTGGTCGGGTTCGTCAAGGCGCCAGAGACTCTCTACGCCCACCAACAAATGAGGGTGGAACTCCAGGAATGACAAACAAACCAACAACTCGCTTATCCAAGCGAATGCGTCGCGGTGCCAACGCCATCGAGTTCGCTCTCCTCGCGCCCGTGATCCTGACGGTGACATTCGGGATCATGGACTATGGCTGGTACTTCGCCACCTACAGCATCGCGCAGCGGGCCGCCCAGGAAGGCGCACAGGTTGGTGGACAGACACCTCTCGAAGAGGATCCCGCCGGGGCCGCCAAGCTCGCTGCCGGCGACATGATCGCCGACAACTACCCTGCCAACTCGATGGTGGTCGAATACGTTGCGACGGTGACCGCCGACTCGGTGATACTCGACCTGACCCTCGAGTTCGACCCCCTGTCCGGATTCGTGCCAACCCCGAAGATCATCAAGTGCTCGTCCGAGCGGCTCCTGGAGGAGGAACCGGACGAGGGGTGAACCGGCAATTGCAGAGGTGACATCCCACCCAGTGCTGCTTCTGCGTTCTGGTATTGTATGATGGGCAGCGTATGACAGGGGTGATCATGTCCACGAAGAGTAGGCGGTACTTTGCAAACTACTTCCTCGCCCCGCGGGAACAGATGGTGTTCTCCCTGCAGATGGTCTTCGGCGTGATCATCCTGGCCGAGCTGCAGCTCGTCGTCATGTCCGGATTCCTGGGTGGCGACACGCCGTTCTTGGGCGCGCAATTCGCACTTGCTTCCAGCATTGTCCTGATCGCGCTCTACACGCTGGTCGTGTCCCACAGGGTGTTCGGGCCGGTGCACGCGATGCAGAAGTACGTCGACAAGATGGTTGCTGGGGAGGCGCAGGGACCACTGAAGTTGCGAGACGGGGATTACTTCTCCGATCTCGCCGAGCGGCTCTCGAAGCTCCAGAGCCAGCTCGATGCCCGATATGCCGAGCAATAGGCGTACAATGGTGCCTCACGATTTCGGGAGTCCAGATTGATGCCCACGGAACGCCCTGCGTCCAAGCAGACGATGACGTTTGCCGTCTTGGTGGTGGTGTTGGGACTCGGGGCTGCAAGCCTACTGTTACCGGCCATGCAACCCGGAGAGGCGGGGGTCCAAGAAGCTGCGGATGCGGCGGCTCTGGCTGGCGCTGTTGTGCTGTCCGGCGATCGAGCGGACGAGCAGGGCAGCGTCGCGACCGCGATCGACGTCGCGCGTGAAAAGGGGCTTCGACTCTATCGTACTGACGTGACGCTAGGCCGATGGGACTCGGGCTCCTCTACCTTCGCCCGCGCGACGGGAGATGACGTCAACGCCCTGCAGGTGGATGTGAACAAGTTCGTCTTCAACCCTGGTTTTGCCCAGATCATCTTGCGGTTCGACGCAAATACGATGCATGCGAACGCCATTGCCGTCATCGGGATCGAGGGCACCGAACTGGTGAACTAGTACTGGGGCAGGTCTAGTTGAAGATCGACGCGCTCAGGGCGTGGAAGAACACGAGCACGAGCCCGCAGCCGACGACCGAGCACTTCACCAGAAAGAACACCCGGATGTTCTCCAGCCCGATGACGACCTGCCTCTGATCGGCATCATCGGTGTCGGCGACATTCTGGATGGCCTTGGCGCCATTGTTCAGGAGGATGCCGAGAAGAATCGCCGGTGGTCCCGAGAGCAGGAACGTCCACTCTCCTGTCAGGAGGATCAGGGCGGTGAAGGCAGTGCCCGACAGCACCGCTAGGACGCCGGCTCCACGCATCCACATGGCGGCGCCCCGGACAAGCCCCTCTTCCTGGGCGCTGAAGGGAATCCGTTTCAGGCTTTGATCGCTCATATTGGCCTCAGAATGCACGGATGAAGAGCAGCGCGCTGGACAGCAGGGCGAGCACGCCAAATCCAGCTTCGAGCATGAAGTACTGCTTGAGATTGTCGAAGGAAACCGCCAGGAATACCTGGTCTGCTTCGTCGGTCTTCGCGACCAGGTCGAGGTGCTTGGCGACCAACAAGAGGATGTACCCGCCCCACAGGAGATAGAGCGCCCAGGTCGCCGTTCCCAGCGCAAAACCGATGCCGCCGGCCAGCTGGCTGCCGGTGAGCAGGGTGCCGATCGCCCACACCATCATGATGGCCAGCCAAGCTCCAAACCAGATCTGGAAGGCCGCCATGCGGCGCATCCACACCGCGGCGCCGACAATCGTCTGCTCTTCGGTGGGGCCAAACGGTATCCGCGCCAGTGCTTCCTCTTCGGTCAACGGAGCCTCCATCGGCCTAGAATCGCCCAAATCGGGATTCGGTGCAAGAGGCCTGAAAACTGTCGCGCCCGAGCTTGCGACGGTTGGGCGCGGCGATTGGCTCGCTCCGGATGCGTTGGCGGGGCTGGCGCGGCGATGGTTGAGCGCTTACTTTCGCGGCAAAGGAGCCCTGGCGTGACGCGCGAAACCCCGGGTACTGCACCCTCGCGAGCAGGAGGGCCGACTCGCCCGGGTGTCCGGTCAGCATGGGCGGAGGTCGAGGAGCTGGCGGGTCCTCTGCGCGCGAATCGCTGGATGGCGCTTGTTTGTCTGGTGGCTGTATTGGTGCATGTGTCCGTGCTTGTCGACCTCTACGGGCCGGTTGACGACGCCTACATCAGCTTCCGCTACCTGGACAACTGGCTGGCCGGTGACGGCTTGGTGTTCAACCCTGGTGAGGCGCCGGTGGAGGGCTTCACCAACCTGGGATGGATCTTGGCACTGGCACCGCTGCGATCGGCTGGGCTCTCCTCCTCGGTAGCCGCGCTGGTGTTGTCGCTCGTCGCCCTCGTCGCTGCGGCCGTCGCGGTCCTCCGCGCTGCGTCGCACATCGTCGGCACGCCACTGGCTGGCTGGACTGCGGTGTGTCTGCTGCTCTCTTCCGTACCCGTGGCGCGTTGGACCGGTGCGGGCCTCGAGACAGTGGCCTTTGCCGCGCTCCTGACCCTGGCTTTTCAGCGGTTGGTGCTCGATCAACGCCACACGCCTCGCTCCTCGCTCTGGTTCGCGCTCGCCGTCATCGTCCGGCCCACTGGAGCTCTCGCTGCGGCGGTGGCCTTCGCGGTCGCGCTGCTCTTTGTGCGCCGCCCCGGTGTTCGGGGTTGGCTGCAAGCGCTGGCGCTCTTTGTGGCGCTGCCTCTGGCCGTGACCGCCTTTCGCCTCTACTACTACGGCCAGCCCTTGCCCAACACCTTCTATGCCAAGGTCTCGGGTGTCGAGGGCGACTGGCAGTTCGGGTTGACCTATGTGTGGCGCTTCCTGCTGGCCGGCGGCATCGTGCCCGTACTGGGTGCGGCATTGCTCGCCTTTGAACGCCGACGTTGGCACTGGCCGCTGATCGGCATTTCGACCTTCATCCTGGCGCACGGGCTGTACGTGGTTGCGGTAGGTGGGGACTACTTCCCGTATCAACGCTTTCTGGTTCCCGTGGTGCCCTTGCTGTGTCTGCTGGCGGCCGTGGGCATCTTCGCCGCCGCGCGAGTGGTGTCAGTCCCGCACGGGTTTGGCCCACCACTCTTGCTTGTCCTGGTGTGCGTTCAGACCGGCCTTGGGGTGCGGTCTTTCGAGCGGCGGGCCTTCCTGAGCAACGAGCAGACCCGTGTCGAACGCGAGCTGGTGGCTGACTGGGTGCAAGCACAGTTCCCCTCCGATGCGCTGTTGGCGATCAACGCGGCGGGGGTCATTCCATACCGCACGGGGCTGCCTACGGTGGACATGTTGGGGCTCTCCGACGCCCATATCGCCCACTTGGAGCCCACCGCCGCACAAGTGGACGGAGGCAGCTTCGTCGGCCACCGCAAGTCCGATGGAGACTATGTCTGCGCGCGCCATCCGGATCTGGTGCTGACCTCGGGTGCCGGCCTGCATCGCGGTCGAACTCCGATGGAGGCTCAGATGCAAGCCTCCTTGAATACCTTCGTGGGGGACCGCGCCTTCCTGCGCTCGGCCGGCTGCGCAGACAGCTACGAGGCCCGTTCGGAGGAGCTGGCCCCAGGGCGCTACGTCGTGGTCTTCGTGCCACGGACGGGAGAGGCAAAGGGTATGGCCGCGGCTCCCACGGATGCTGCCGGTTGGTTCCGGCTCGGCCTGCAGCACATGGGGGCCGCTCGGCTCGGCGACGCCGTACACGCCTTTGAGCGATCGCTGGCCATCGATGGGACCAATCTCGCCGCCCGCGTCAACCTCGGATACTGCTTCCTCGATCAGCGCCGATACCTCGACGCTGCGGAGCATTTCGAGCAAGTACTCGCCCTGCACCCCGAGGCGTTCGACGCGCTCTACGGTCTCGCGTTGGCGCGCACCCGGCTCGGCGACAGCGCAGAGGCTCGTCTTCTCTGGCAGCGCTACCTGGAGCAGGCCCCAGAGTCGTCCTGGAAGGAACGCGCCCGAAGCCAGCTCGAGCTGCTCCAGCCGTAGTCGATCTCCCCCCACGATCGATTTTCCTCCGTCGCCCGTCTTGCTAGTGCCCTCGCTTCAGAGAGGCACAACAAGGAGTCCCCATGCTCAACGGCATACCCTTCCCCGATACAGCCGCTGCCGCACCCGTGCGCGCCTATCTCTTGGCGCAGGATGCGCGAAAATTCGAGGATCCCAACCGGTTTCTCGCCGACGACATCGTCTTCAACGGACTGGTGCTGCAGACCAGCGGTGCTGCTGCGGTCGCCGGTGCGATGAACGAGTTCCTTCCCATGATCGATGACCTGCGCATCGAGGCGGTGGCAGAGGTGGAGCCTGGCCGCTTCATGGTGCTGTATTGGTTCAAGCTGATGCCACAGCCCGAGGCGCAGCCGCTGTGTGACCACATCATCGTGGAAAACGGCCGCATCCAGCGTGTCGACAACATCTTCGATCTGCGCAAAATGCCAGCTGCTGACTGATTTTCGCCCGGTGGCGCGGTCAGCCCGGCCGCGCCATCGCCCTCTGTCGGCGGCCCACGAGTCGGAGCAGATGGGCGTGCAGCTCGGCAGTGCCACCGGTCTCGGGCTGGCTCATGGTTCGCAGGCGATCCTGATAGGCATCTGAGTCGTCGCCGGAGAGTGACTGGACAGCGGGTCCGCGACGGTCTTCCGGGCTGGCCTCGCGCAGGACGTCGCACTGGTAGCAGACGCCCTCCTTGTTCACCAGAGCGCACAGCTTGTCGAAGTGCGCGACCATCGCCATGCGGGCTCCGCGCAGACGGTGGCGGTAGGCCGACTGGGAGATCTCGAGCGCTTCGGCAGCCTCTGGACCGGTGAAAGACAGGACATCGCCCAGGACCAAGGCGGATTGTTGCTCCGGCGGCAGGCAGCGAGAGACACAGGTGAAGCAGAACGACATGTGCTCCCGATAGTCGTAGCGGAAGGCGGGGGTCTGCATGGTCGCGTGAACGGCGTCGAGGCGGCCTGGATCGGCCTTGGCGTAGTGTTCGGCGTCCAGCTGGGCGTCCCATTGCCAGCGGCTGCGGTGACGGAGCTCGTCGGTGCACTGATGGTGGGCGATGCGGAACATCCACCCCTTGAACGCGCCCGCGGCTCGGAGCGTGCCCAGCTGCTTCAGCCCGCGCTCGAGCACCGCCTGGGTGATGTCTTCGGCGTCCTCTGGGTTGGCGAGCATCCGGTAGCAATAGGCGCGTAGAGAGGGGAGTAGGGGTTGCACAAGGGAGGCGTAGGCTGCGCTATCGCCCTGCTTGGCGGCGGTGACCAGAGATTCGGTAGACATCTTGCACCCATAGGCCACCGGGCGGATCGATGCCACGACCCAGGTGCTGTCAGTCCCAGCCCCTGCCGGGATAGAACTTCTCACCGAGGGCGAAGAAGGCCGCGTCGCCCAGGACCTCGAGGAGCGCGTCTTGGTAGTCCTGCTTGAGGGCCTCACCCTCGGCCTTGGCCTGGCGCATGCTGATGTCGCGTCGCTCGATGGCCTGTCTGAGTTCGAAGCCCTCGTGCAGCCCCTCCACACTGATGTTGATGGCCCGCGTGATCTGCTCGTCGCTGAGCGGGAACTCGTCCTGCAGATCCTCTACTTCGACCTCGATACTCTCGGTGGCCATCTCGAGGTAGCGGTCGATCTCTGCGTCCTCGGCCTCCTGGGTCTTGCGCTCGAGGGCCTCCTCCAGGGCCACCTCGACCAGGGCCGCTGCCTCCTCTTCGTCCATGTCTCCCTCACCAGCGCGGGATGCCCTCCAGCTCTGGAGCGCAACCTGGACCGCCTCCCGTCCGCCCGAGCCTACACTGCCAGCAGCGCTTGCGGTGTGAGTCTGGCGCGCGACGATGTCCTCCAGCTCGGCGACGCGACTGCCCATTTGCCAGCTATGTAGGGCCAGTATGGCAAGGCCCAAAAAGAGAGTTGAGGTCGATACGACTACCGCGGCTGTCTTTCCCATGGGATTCCCCTTCACGGGACAGTGTGGCCAGCCGAGCTCCAAGCACGCGCCTGGCGCATTCTTGACACGCAGAATCCGATCAGGGTTCGATCAGGTTTTTGACCTCGAGCGAGCCCTGCATACCAAGGAAGGTCGGCCTCGCGCTCTGTGTCGGATTTGTGGCCCGGCGACCGCGAGAATCGAATTCCGCTATGCTTTCGTGGAGATCTGCCCTGGGACTGTCGATGACGCTGCGTCTACGCGCTCGCTGGTCTATGCCCGCGTACATCGTGGCGGGATCGGTTCGGGTCGCGGTTCTCGGTTCCTTGGCCTTTTTGTTCCACACGACGTGTCTCGGCGCTGAGGAGTGTCCAGACGTGAGCCGCTTGGTGTCGGACGCCGAGTCCGAGACGGTATCCTTCTATCTCGCCGAGGCCGCCACTTCTCTGAAAAAGGCGGTAGATGCACTAGGATGCTCCGAGCACGCCTCCGCGGAACAGGTGGCCCGGCTCTTCCTGATCGATGGAATGGTGGCTCACTTCCAGAAGGATGACGCCGAGGCCAGGATCTCGTTTGCAGTGGCGCGAGAGTTGGCTCCGGAACTTTGGAACCATGATTTCGGAGAGAAGGCCAGGGCGATCTACGAGAGCGCCGAGTCTGCGGAGGGAGCTCCTACTCGGCTGGTGTTCCACAACCTCGGCGGGGCAGATCAGGTCCGGGTCGACGGGCGGGTCCAAGGGCGTTCGGTGCGTGTCGAACCTGGCAGGCACCTGCTCCAGGTTGGTCCGGGCCCGGCGCGTTTTGCGCGAGTACTCGACATTCCTCCGGGGGCGGTCGTCGAGATAAATCTGCCGGAGATCGTGCCGGAATACGACGCCGACAACGCCGTCGTCACCCGCACGACACGCAGCCGGCCCATCCTCCCCGAGCACAGTGGCGGAGAACCACGCGGCTGGGTGGCCGCCGTCCTCACTGGTGGATTTGGAGGCAGCGGCCAGACCATTCGGCGACCGGGCACCTTCCTCGACGACGACAGCAGCGCCGGAGCGGTGGTCGGCGCGGCGACCTTTGGAAGCCTGCCCATCGTCGGGCCGGTCGGCGTGCAGTGGGACGTGGGGGCGCCGGTACAGCTACCTACGGCGCATCCAGAGGTTCAAGGCGGACTCAGCGCGTCCCTGGGAGCGGTGAGCATGCTTGGTGGGGTGGCGGTACAGTCCATCACCGTGGTGGAGGGGGGCGAGAAACGCTCGTTCCTTGCGATGCAACCGCAGATTGGTGCTCTGTACCTCGGGCCCGATGTTCCCCTCGACGTCTCCGCGATGCTGGGGTGGTCGCCCTCGACTACGCAAGCGAGAGCCCGCGCCGGCTACTCACTGGTGCCGATGGGTCCCGTGGCTCTCAGGATCGGAGCGGATCTCGCCTGGTATCAGGCACACCTCATCGAGGAGAACCCCGGCGCGCGAAGAGCGACCGCCGGGGTGTGGCGGGCTGCAGGCCAGGTGGGGCTCGCATGGCGCAGCTGAGACCAGCACTCCAGACCTTTCTGCTGATTTCAACGCTGCTTCCAGTCGCGGGGCACGCGGCGACTCACACAGTGTGCGCCGTGGGCTGCGACTACATGAGTATTCAGCCGGCGGTCCTGGCGTCGTCTCCCAGCGATACGATTGACGTACAGGACAGCCGGCTTTACTCCGAAGCAATCACGATCACAACGCCGCTCTTCGTCACCACCAGCAGCGGGGCCTCTCTGGGCAACTTCGCTCCCGATGTGGTCACGGTCTTTGGCGGCGGAGACGCGGAGTTCTCCGGATTCTTGGTGGATGGGTACGGCTTTGACCGCTGCTTCAATGTGACGGATGGCGGCATCCTTGGGCTCCGAGATATGACAGTACAAAACTGTAGTTTCAGCCAGAGCGGCGCCGCTGTCAGCCTGAAGACCTCGTCCGCAGGCACCTTCGTGAACGTCGACTTCATCGACAACGTGTCCCTGGTAAGCGGAGGTTCGATCTCCGGGGATGGCGCCACCATCGACATCACCGACTGCTCCTTCACCCAGACCGGAGCGATTCCCCTCGCCTTTGTCGGGGGGGCCGTGCACGCCATCGACAGTGACGTCACAGTCACCGACAGTCAGTTCGTTGGCATGCGCTCTGGAGACGACGGAGGAGCGTTGGCGGCGATCAACGGAACCCTGACGCTGCGCGCGGTGGTCTTCGACGCCAACATCGCCCAGGGCACGGGCAAGGGAGGTGCCGTCTTTGCGGAGAGCCTGGACTTCTTTACCATCGAGGACTCGACATTCACGCACAACGAGGCCGTCCAAGGCGGCGCCATGTACTTTGGGGCGGCAGACCTGGAGATCTACCGAAATCAGTGGTGTGAGAACAGCGCCACGATCGGTGGGGCGATGTACATCGCGGGCGCCGGGGGAGTCACCTATCAGTCCGTAAAGAACAACCGCTTCGTCCGAAACTCCGCCACAGACTTCGGCGGCGCGATGGGCGCTTTCTTCGTGTGGATCGACATCGTGAACAACACCTTTGTCGGCAACGAGGCTGGCTCCGGCGGTGGGATCCAGTTCGCGGGTGGAGAGATCCTGGTGAGCAACAACGTCATCGCCAACACCACCGGGGTCGGGCTGGTGGCGGACAACAGCTACTTCGCCGCCACCGCAAATCGGTCGTACAACCTTTGGTACAACAACTCGATCTCCCACCTCGGTGGGGGCATCTCCGACGCCGTCGATCTGAACACGCCGGGAATCATCGTCGACGTCGTCCCCCTGTTCACGGCCTACTCGGACAACTCGGACTGTGACGACCGGCTGTGGCCCATACCGGCGAGCCCCCTCATCGATGCCGGCGATCCGCTCCTGTTCGATCTCGACCTCAGTCGCTCGGATATCGGTGCGTACGGTGGAGCGGACGCCCCGGCTGAACACTACGCGGATGTGGACGCCGACGGGTTCTCCACCGCCCAGGGAGACTGCGACGACTTGGATCCGACGCTGCATCCCGGCGCGGTGGAGATCCCCGCGGACGGTGTGGACACCGACTGTGATCGCCTCGAAGACTGCTATGTCGACGCCGACAATGACGGGTTCGGCGATGCCAGCGGAATCACGGTTCCCTCCACATTTTTGGACTGCGACGCCGCCGGACTAGCCACCGACACCGATGATTGCGACGACAGCGACGGTACGATTCATCCCGGAGCCCAGGAGGGAACTGCAGATCTCGTCGATCAGGACTGTGACGGCCTCGAGAGGTGCTACCAGGATCAAGACGACGACGATGCCGGCTCGAATGTGATCGTCATTTCCGCGGCCATCGACTGCGACGGTCCCAATGTGCACTTCACCAGCGACGACTGCAACGACGGCAATCCCGCGATTTATCCCGGTGCGATTGAAGTTGTGGCCGATGGCGTCGATCAGGACTGCGACGGGGGAGAGGACTGTTTCCTCGACGCAGACGGCGATGGTGTCGGCACGCCCGCCATCCAGCCCTCCGCCGACCTCGACTGTGCCGATGGCCTCGAGGCGACCACCTTCGACGACTGCGACGACGGCAATCCCGCGATTTATCCGCTTGCAGTTGAGATTCCGGCCGACGATATCGATCAGGACTGCGACGGAACGGAGAAGTGCTACTCCGACACCGATGGCGACGGCTATGGCGCGGGCCTGACCACCTCGCTGGGAGACCTCACCTGCTTCGGGGTCATCGAGGCCTACCTCGACGGCGACTGCGACGACAGCGATGCGTCGATCTTCCCTGGGCAGCTGGAGTCGGTCGGCGATGGCGTCGATCAAGACTGCGATGGTTGGGAGTTGTGCTATATCGACGCAGACTTTGACGGATTTGGCGACAACGCCGGCGGCACGACTGCCTCCGATCTCACTTGCATGGCGGCGGGTGTGGCGCCGGTGGATGGCGACTGTGACGATGGCTCCGATGCAGTGTTTCCCAGCGCTCCCGAGGTCGTAGGAGATCTCGTCGACCAGGACTGTGACGGCTTCGAGGACTGTTTTGTCGATGGCGATCAGGACACCTTTGGCAGCACCGCCACGGTGACCTCAGCGGACCTCCAGTGCCTGCTGGCCCGCCAGGAATCGACCCTGGACACCGACTGCGACGATGGGGATTCGTCCATCCACCCGAGTGCCATCGAGGTCGTTGCGGATGGGATCGACCAGGACTGCAACGGCTTCGAGGTCTGCTACATCGACAACGACGGGGACGGTTCGCCGGGCGATTTGCTCCTTCTGGATTCCCCCAATCTCGGCTGTGATGGTCCCGGAGAGGGCACCTCGGCTCCCGACTGTGATGATGCAGACGCCCAGGTCTTCCCCGGTGCCTTGGAGGTTGCTGGCGATGGCGTCGACGAAGATTGTGATGGATTCGAGGCCTGTTTTGGGGATTCAGACGGCGACGGCTACGGGATCGATCCAGAGCTGATCAGCGTCAACCTGGGCTGTGACGGTCTGGCCGAGTCCTCGGTGAATACCGACTGCGACGACGCTGATCCGACGCGGTATCCCAACGCTCCAGAGATCATCGGTGACGGGATCGATCAGGACTGCGACGGCAGCGATTTGGTCGGTTGTTACCAGGATCTCGACCTCGATGGCTATGGAGACGACGTCGTCATCTACTCGGGCAACCCCCAGTGTGACAACCCTGGCGAAGCCTTGGTCTCCGGGGACTGCGATGAGACCGATCCGGCGATCTATCCCGGTGCTCCGGATGTTTGCGATGGCGTTGACTCGGACTGCGACGGTGACGGGGGACCGGACTCCGACGAGGACGGGGATGGGCTCACCTGGCTGGTCGAAGTCCTCGCGGGCATCAATCCCTGTGACGCCGACACCGACCGCGACCTGCTATTGGACGGCGACGAGATCGATCTGCTCACCGACCCGACGTTGGTCGACAGCGATGCAGACGGGATCGACGACGGGACCGAGGTCGGTGGGAATCCCTTGGCGCCGCTGGATACCGATGGAGACGGGACCATCGACGCCCTCGATCCGGACGACGATGGCGATGGGGTTCCGACCCTCGAGGAGCCGGGAGACACCGACGCGGACGGCACGCCGGATCGCCTGGATGGGGACGACGACGGCGATGGCATCGACACCCTCGACGAGGACACCGACGGCGACGGGGATCCCACGGACGACGACGCGGACGGGGACGCCCTGCCCAACTACCTGGATGCGGACTCCGATGACGACGGCATCGACGATGGCGATGAGGTGGTCGCCGGCACGGATCCTTACGATCCGGACAGCGATGGCGACGGGCTCGACGATGGGGTGGAGGATCTGCTCGGCACCGATCCCCTGGCGGTCGACACCGACGGCGATGGTCTCTGGGATGGTGACGAGGTCCTGATTGGCACCAATCCGCTCTTGACGGACACCGATGGAGACGGGGATTCCGATGGTTCGGACTGCGCTCCTCTCGATCCGTCCAGGTACGCGGGAGCCGCAGAGCTCTGCAATGCCATCGACGACGACTGCGACGGCATCGACGACGATAACGACCCGGACACCATCGGATCCATGGCCTGGTATCTGGATGATGACGGAGATGCGTACGGCCTGAGTGGAACGCAGATCGACGCCTGCGTGCCTCCCCCGGGCCGCATCGACAACGATACCGACTGTGATGACACCGATCCGTCCATCCATCCCGGTGCAGCGGAGATCCCCGCCGATGGCACCGACTCCGACTGTGACCTGCTCGAGGAGTGCTACGAAGACATCGATGGCGACGGCTTTGCAGGTTCGAGCACCCATGTCTCCGCGGATTTCATTTGCGCCATCCCCCCGGACTACGCGGTGAACGCCGACTGTGACGACGCGGACGCGACGGTGTTTCCCGGCGCCGTCGAGCTGCTCGCCACTGGCATCGACGAGGACTGCGACGGACTGGAGCTCTGTTTCGTCGACGGGGACAGTGACGGTTTTGGGGGAGACGCCGCGGTGCAGATCGCCTCGCCATCCATCGACTGCAGCGCTCCCAGCGTGTCGCTGACTGCGGACGATTGTGCGGACACCGATCCAGCGATAAACCCGGGTGCTAACGAGGTTCCGGCTGATGGGATCGACGCGGACTGCGACGGCCGCGAGGACTGCTATGCCGACGCTGACAACGACGGCTTTGGGAACGCCCTGTCGGTGATCCCCGTCTTCGATCTGTTGTGCGCGGTTCCCGGCGTGTCTGCAGACCCCTCGGACTGCGACGATGCCGATCCCAACGTGAATCCCCTCGCCGCGGAGGGCCCCGGAGATGAGATCGACGCGGATTGTGACGGGACCGAGTACTGTTTCGTGGATGGAGACCTCGACGGCTCCGGAACGGACACCGGGGAGACGGTGTTCTCGGACGACACCGACTGCCAGGATCCCGGCGAGTCCAACAACCGCGGCGACTGTGACGACTCCGATGCGGGGATCGGTCCGGATTCACCCGAGCTACCCGCTGACGGACTCGACTCGGACTGCGATCTTTTCGAACTCTGCTATCTCGACGAAGACGGCGACGGTTTTGGTGGTGAGACCCTGATCCCGAGCGAGGACTTCGGGTGTGAGGGCGACGGAATGACGAGCTCCGAGATGGACTGCGACGACACCAACCCACTGGTGTTTCCAGGCGCACAGGAGGTCGCCGGGGACGGGGTTGACGGCGATTGTGATGGTTTGGAGCTCTGTTTCGTCGATCAGGATCTGGATGGTTTCGGAGGGTCGACGACCACAGCGGGCTCGGACCTGGTGTGTACGTCGGCGGGGATCTCGCTGCTAGACACCGACTGCGACGATGCCGATGCCGAGGTGTTTCCCGGCGCCGAGGAGCTTGCGGCAGACGGCGTCGATCAGGACTGCGACGGGACCGAGTTCTGTTTCCGGGACGACGACGAAGACGGGTTCGGGGCCGACGATGGCGCTGTGTTGGCCTCGTTCGATGTAGACTGTACCGATGCAGGCGAGTCCGACACCCCAGACGACTGCAACGACGAGGATCCGAGCGTCTATCCTGGCGCGCCCGAAGACCAGTCCAAGGTCGACCGCAACTGCGACGGTCACACTGACACGGTTGGGAAGCTGATGCTGGACGGCTGTGGATGCAGCACGGGCGGGCCTTCGTCGCTGCCCACCCTCGCGTGGTTGGCCGTGGTCCTCGTCGTTCGGCGCAGGCGTGTCTGACGCGAGTGCGGCGCGAACCTTCGAGATCCGGTGCTGTCTGGGCTCCGGGAGCTTTGGCGAGGTCTACCTCGGCGCGATGGTGGGGGCGGGTGGGGTCCGCACCGAGGTCGCGCTAAAAGTCCTGCGCAAAGGGCTCGATCCGTCGAGTCAGGCCATTCGCAGACTCCGAGACGAGGCCCGTCTCCTCGGCCTACTCAACCACCCAAACATCCCCGGTATTCACGGGCTGGTCTTCATCGACGACCGGGTCACCCTGGTCACCGAGTACGTCGACGGCGCCGATCTGAACGTATGCGCTCGCCTGGCCTGCGGAATGCCGGCCTCAGCTTCTCTGGAGGTGGTCGCCCAGGTCGCTGACGCGCTCACCGCGGCCTTCTCCACCAAGGGTCCAGACGGGCAAGCACTGGAGCTACTCCACCGGGATATCAAACCTACGAACATCCGAATCAGTCGCCACGGGATCGTGAAGCTGCTCGACTTCGGCATCGCGAAGGCCGCCGGATTCGAGCGAGAGGCCGAGACCTCCACCAACAGCGTCATCGGCAGCTACCCCTACATGGCGCCCGAGCGGTTCGACGACCCCGGTGAGGACAGCTCTTCGGACGTGTATTCACTGGGTTGTGTGCTCTACGAGGCCATCACCGGCACTCGCTTGTTCACGGGCCTGAACGTGCGTCAGCGCTTCGCGATGGTGGTCTCCCGCGAGAGGCTTGACGCTTTCGTGAAGACCAGACTCACCGAGGCCCCGGCCATGCCGCCCGCCCTCGAGCACCTGCTCCTGGAGTTGCTCAGCTACGATCCGACCAGAAGGCCGTTGCTCGAGGAGGTTTGCCCGCGGTGCGAGCAGCTCGCCATCGATCTCAAAGGGGCCACGCTTCGCCAGTGGTGCCGGTCCTTTGACTGGCCCGAGATCCAGCCCACACCCGGCGAGATCGTCGGGCGAGTCATCACCGAGTCAGCCCTGAGTCAGAGTGGCGTCGCGATCGGGGATGCGACCGAGGACGGGCCTCCAATCCTAGATCTTGAAGGATCCAGCTCCGGATCCCACTCTCGCTCGCGGGTGGGGTTGGCGGTGGTTGGGGGCGCCATGGCTACCGGTTTTGCGGGAGTGTCTGCCGCGGTGATCGCACTGCTGCTGGTCTTTGTGGTGATCGTCATGTACATGCCCGTCAATCGGCAGACGGCTGGGGTCGAGAGCTACCCCGAGCCCGCTCCGGCGTTGGCGGCGGATCTCTCGGATGGCGAGGACGTGGTTCCGCCAGTCGAACCCCGAGACGCCCCCGGCAACCCTTCGACAGACCCCTCACCAGTGGACGCGGCCCTCGAATCCGATGTCCCTGACGGGTCGAATCTTCCAGATTGCCACGACACAATCTCCCTGGAACCCAAGGCCACGATCGGTCGACTCACGTCCGAAGACCGCGACTGTCTGGCGGTCGCCATTCGCGATGAGTCGGCGCGACAGGTCGATCGGGCCAGACTCGGGCGGCTGCTGCTCGTCGATGCCCGGTATCGCTGTGACAACGGAGACAGCTGCGCGGCCTACGAGACGGAGCAGCGGTACTTCTTCGAGGAGATCAGCCGCTCCGACGCCGACATGCTCTACGCGTTCGCCACCTTCCTGAACGCGTCCGAGGCCGGAGACGACGGGCGGCGACAAGAGGCCTTGCTCTGGGCAAATCGGTCCCTGGAGCGCAAGAGCGAGTGGCGGGGAGTCGATCGCGTCAACCGCGTGGATCGTCTCATGGAGATTCGTTCAGAGGTGTCCTACGCGCGATTCTCGGCCAGCCCCAGAGATGAAAAACTTCGAACCGAGGCGAAGAACTACGCGATCGACTGGCTCAACAACCGAATCGCTCTCGGCATGGACTACAGCGAGGCCATGGAACTCTGCACATCGGCTGCGGGAGTCGAGGCGAATTGTCGGGCCTTCATCGACGACGTGAAGCTGGAGGTGATGGTCACCTTTGTCTCCATTCCCGCTGGGGCCTCGGTCACCGTCGGCGACGAGATGGTAGGGGACGCGCCGATAGTCGTGGCTCTTGGCCATGGAGCCCACAAGGTGCAGATGCATGGGGTCGATGGCGAATCCTCCGTCGAGATCGAGGTCGGCGACAAGGGGGCGACCCGCTGGCTGTGGCGGGCGCGAGACGACAAGTGGGAGAGCAGCTTCTAGGCTCGTCGCATATGGGGTCTTCCGAGGTGCCCATGCCAAAGACG
>PJEL010000472.1_pt1 | contig 46963 bp, 38 predicted proteins | sample 1853271 | NCBI WGS metagenome assembly PJEL01 (sample SAMN08108733, study PRJNA415343) | Invertebrate metagenome, whole genome shotgun sequencing project. | host: Globobulimina | place: Sweden: Gullmar Fjord | collected 2015-08
CTCTCACGTGCTGTTGAGAGTGCTTGCTGCACAACCCTCGAGCTACGGGACGGCTGCCGCACCCATCCAACACACAATGCGCGCCCTCTCCGTACGAAGGCACGCGTTGTGGTTGCCGCAGCAGCTCCCCGTTTTGCCCTCGCATACCTCGGTGAACCTGCATGTAGTGGGTACGGCACATCCCAAAGGCAGCTCCCTTGGTTGTTTTGTCGCACCCTTCTACTTTGCAGATCGGCCATTCTTCTTTGGGGGGTCGCCCCATCCTTTTTGGCATTTGAGCCTCCTTCGAGACTCTTATGCCAGTTTTACATCACCATTGATATACCATTACACCACCAAGGTGAGTCTGATATAATTGCAAGGGTAGGGCACATCGAGGGTGATGTCGATGAGCACCGTGTCCGGAGCATCCTCATCTTGGATGAGGTTGTTGAGGGTCCCACCGATGATGACGCCGGTCTCGACCAGGAATCCGAGGAGACCTTGGATGACGCTCCCAAGACTGTCGAGGAAGGCCTGAGTGATGTTGAACCGACCGATGAAGTTCTTCACCCCGCGACGCATGAACTTCGCAACGAAGTCCACGATCTTGGTGATGGAGTCCGTCCTGGTCTCGATGGAGGTCAGGTCGGTGGTCAACGCCATGCGAGAGATGAGCGGGGCGCCCGTGCTGTCTTGCACGATGATGTACGCACCGCCGGCAGCCATCACGTTGAGCTGCGACTCGCTGAAGGTGTCGTTCGACCCGAGCACCCGGGTGAAGCCGGTCATCGGGAAGTTCGTGAACGACTGCTGCGGGGGCTGCTGGGCAATCATGCCAGCGATGGCCGCGTTCATGTAGAAGCCAGGCAGAACCTGCTCGAGACCCCCGAGCGTTGCCGCGCACGAGTCCGGGAAGGTCATCCAGAACCGACGGTTCAGGAAGGTCTGGCCGAGAGAGGCCACGGTCGAAGCGGTGGCGCCCTTGTCCACCGTACCGCTGCTGGTCAGGAGAGCCGAGCCGCGCACGCGCAGGGCGAACACTTCACTGACAAGCACGGTGGGCAGAACCGCCTCGGAGTAGTAGTCGTCGTCGTTCTCACCGGCCGCGAACTCACCCGCCGTCGTGCGCAGGGTGATAACAGAGCCGCTGATGGACTTGACGCTGTACTTCTTGGAGTCGGTCGCGATGTCCAGGTACAGCCCTTCCGATACCGCGATGGTGCCGGTCGGGGTGATGCCTGCGTTCTGAACCAAGGTCGACAGAGCCGCGATCTTCGTGTCGAACGTCGTCGACAGGATGCGGTCGCCGTCGGTACCGGAACCCACGAGGGTGTCCAGCGAGTTGGTGGGGACCTCCGGGTTGAACAGAACGATCCGCTCACCCTTCTGCTCAGCTTCCGACATGTACGTGACATGGGTGCTGAACACCTGGGCAATCGTCTGGTCATGGGTGAGGGGCGCGAGCGCATACACCTCGAAGCCCTCGAGGTACTCCGCCGAGCGAGTGAACGCTTCGACCGTACCGTAGGGGGAGTCCGCGGAGACCTCGTCGACACCGATGCCGGTCACTTCCGCACCCGGCGCATTGAGCAGAGCGAAGTAGAGGCCGAGGCCGAGCGGGTTGTCCGCCGTGATCGGGCTGAGAGATGCGGTCAGGGTGGTCGTGTCACTGTACTTGAGCATCCCGGGGGAGCTCGCGAGCGGGGACACATCCTTGCGAGTGGCCGTGTACGCCAAGTAGACAGGGGCCAGCACGTCGGTCACGTCCCCGTAGGGATCCCGCACCGCCGAGTGCTTGAGCCGAACCTTGCCTTCCGTACTGATCCGAAGATCGGCGTAGGGACGAGTGGCAGAACCAGCCATCACCAGGTCCTTGGCCTGGATGTAGAACTTCGACCCGACGTCCGCACTGATGGTCACCTGGGTGCTGATCTTGAGACGATCCGCCGCGGCTCCGGGAGCCACCTGAAGAATGGTGCCGTAGTACGAGCCGTCGATGTACAGGAAGTCACCAGGCAACGGCGCGTACGCCACTCCCCGAGCTTCCGCACCAGCCACGATGACGGGCGTGCCGCCCGGATCGAGCTTGGCGAGTGCTGTACCGCCGACGATCTTGATGTAGGACTCGTCGCCCATGTCCGAGTGGGTGAGCAGAAGCACACCAGCACCAGCGTCGGAAGCAGTGATGAGACCGCCCGCACCAGTACCGACCACCGCGTTGATCTCGTCGATAATGGCCGCGATGTTGGCAGCCGCCGTGAAGGTGATGGTCTGCTCTTGCTGGCCGTCACTGATGATGAGCGTACTGCCCAGCGTCAGGGGAACGGTCGCCGCGGCTGAACCAGTCAACGTCGCCGCAGTGGGGGACAACGTGAAGTCTTCCCCTGCGAAGTCGATGATGGGGGTGACAACGTCGCCGTTGCCATCATCAATCGAAGCGATGTTGTCGCCGGTCTGAGTCTCAGCAACCAGCCCGAGCAGAATCTGTCCGGTACCCGCACCGATGACGATGGAGGAGGTCGAACCGGTCGTGCTCGAGGTGATGATGAGGCCGTCGTTGGGGCCGAGAGCCGCAACGGCGCCAGTCAACTGACCGTTGATACCTACGAGCAGCGCCGCTGCGTTCGCTTCAGTAGCGAATGTGACGACCTGCGGAGTGCCTCCGTCGACAGTGACAGGGAACGTCTGGACAGCGACCGCCGGGTAGGCAGCCACCAAGTCGACCGTGCCCTCCGTGCACACAGCTGCATCATCCACTTCACCGTTGCGCAAGAAGGACTCGGTGCGCTTGAACTCTTGGAGTCCGGTGCCACCGCCGTCCGTCGCCAAGAAGGCGCGCACAGAGCTGAAGTCGAAGGTGAGCTCGTCCAGATTGCCGCGGGGGTCCGGGTAGGACTCCGCGGGAATGTCCACCTGGTACTGGTTGTAGTTGCCGATGCCTTGGTAGGTCTTTGCGAGACCGATACCGAAAGCCGCAGCGACCACAGCCGAAGTGGTTGCGTCGATGTGGATGGACTGGAACTGTCCCACACCTACGGTTCGAAGTTGGAACTTGTCCGTACCTACCGTCTCTGCCACCACACTGGTGACGCTGGCAGTCACGAGAGCCGCGTTGATCTGTCCTACTGTCGTAGTGGGAGACATCCCTGAGCCCGTGGGGTCAGAGAACGTCACCGTGACATTCAACCCGTTGTTCACAGAGAAGACGAGACCCAGGCCGTTGAGACCTGAGTACAGCGGCGGGGTCCCAGACCCTGCCGATGCAATGAAAAATGCAGGAAGCGTAATGAGCGCTTCCGTGTTCAGAGACCCACTCGAGAGTACCTCAACGAGCTGCTTCGCGACGCCAACCACGCACGGTACGAGCGTCGGACTGACGACCGTGGGCGAGGTCGTTCGGAACTCTTGGATGACCTCAACTCCAGGGCGCGGAAGTTCTGCCGCCATGGCGCGCTCCTTTCTTCTGCCTACGTTTCAAGGCTTACGTTCCTGATGATTCTTCCACGCAGCTGCCGGTTATGGGAACCGAGGGTGCTGCGTTGGGCGAAAGCACGCCCGGACGGTTCGGTCGAACTGTTCGGACACAAACAGTCTTCGCTGGATTCAGAGGATGAGGTTGCTTCGGCAAGAAGTTCTGCCGAGTGCCCGCTGGGTCTGGGGTCTGTCCGCGCGCATCGGATGCGTCCGGAGCAAAGGATGGGGGAAGATGTTCCAACGTCTGGTACGGACCGTTGGGGTTGCCGCTCTGAGGCCAGCCCGTGGACCCGACTTGCGGGGGACTCGAGAAGGTGAGCGCACTCTGGATGGAGCCCACGATCTGCTTGCCCAGCGGGGAGTAGGAGGACCTGCGGGAGAACTGGAAGGGGACAGAGATGGATGTGACCGAGAACTCATCGCCCTTGTCGCCCATGATGATGGAGCCTGCCGGACTCGGCGAGCCCATCTGTGGCTGCTTGCCGATCTCAAAGAACCCGGCCTGCATCAGTAGGTGCCGGAGCAACCAGATGTGCTCCATCACCACCCATGCCAGGTCCTCTGTCTCGAGCGGGTTGCGGGCGACCGCGTTGATGGTCATCGTGCCCGGCACTAGAACATCCTTGGTCTTCTTGCTGGTGTCGAAGTCGAAGCCCGACATATCGTCGATGCCGAGGGAGTACAGCTGGATCGGTCCGCGGGTAAACGTCAGCGCGGGCCTGCGCATGAGCGTCTCAGGGTCCAGCGAGTTCTCGTTGGTGACGAGCAGCTCCGTCTTGTCCGAGTCGGGGTCCCAGTGGTACTCGCCCAGGGGCGCTGCGTAGAACAACCCCTGACAGAACCGAATGAAGAGCCACCGTAGGTGGCGCATCGGGGTGTACTTGAAGCTGGAGTTCGGGAAGCCGTCCCGGCACTGCGTCTCAGGTACCTTTCCGCTCATCGGAACCTCCGCCCTGTACGCCCTGACGCTTCTTGTAGTTGTCCCTCATTTTGTCGACGGTGCCCTGGTAGAAGTACGGCGTAGCCATGCCAAGGACCGCTGCGCCAGCAGGCAAGGCCCACTTGGCAGCACCAGACCCGACGCCCTTCGCCAGGTGCTTTGGGACCCCTGCCTTCAGCTGCTTGAGCTTGATGGCCTCGTCGACACCCTTCATGCCGATGTAGCCAGCACCCATGCCGACGCCCAGCCCAGCCACACTCTTGCCGAGGGTCGTGGCGGGGTGGTCCGGCTTCTTCTCGGCCTTCTCCTCCTCGGCCATCTTCAGCAGGGTGTTGCTCATCACACAGATGCTTCTGACGTCCAGGCTCATGTCTTCACCGGTGAGTAAGAGGAGGGGTACAAGGCGAAGACCCCGGGGGCCTCGTCGTTCTCGAACGCCTCCAGGGTATGCGGGTTGGTGAAGTTACGGGAACCCGCCAAGAACAGATCCTTCAAAAGGATCGGCTGTGCTGTGTCCTCGCACCCGGCCACAACGCCCGTGCCGAGATCGATGTCGAGCGTGTACTCGATGTCACTCTTTGGCACCTGGTGCGTCTGGATCTCCTGATGAACAGGAGCTCGCAGCCTTTGGGTGGCGCTGACCTGCGTGACCTTCCACCTGATGTTCTCCGGTTCGATGACCATGTCGCCGGGCTTGAGCGGGGGGAAGTACCCGAGCCGCGCCGTCGTGTCTGACTGCTGCAGCTTGCCGAGGTTCGATGGCTGATCTGCCTTCGGAGATGGGTCGAACTGAATCCACGTTTCGATGGGGTGGTGGTACCCGCGCACGAACCCAGTGTCGTAGCAGGTCCGGCAGCCGGAGCGCGTGCGGGAAGAGAGTGTGGGGTTCCAACACGCAGGGCATCGCTGTCCGAACGTGCGAACCGGGAGAACCCAGCACCTTCTGCCAACGAACTCACGCATGAGCAGATTGATGTGCTTGCGGATCTCCTGACCAATGAGGTCAGCATCAGGGGTGACAGAAGCGGGACCGAAGTCTTCGGTGGCCTCGCTCTGTTTGTTCTTCACCCGGATGAGGTAGTAGTACTGCCGCCACCTGTTCCCAATCTGGATGCGATTGTCGATGAACAGGTAGCGGTCTTCCATCTCGGGAGAGACGGGCTCCCACGGACCAGCGGGAGCTTCGGAACGCAGAACCTGGAACGTGTAGTCGAGGATGTCCTTAGTCGTATCCGAAACCTCCCAAGATAGTTCAAGGAAGTCGACGGACAACGAGCGAACAAGGAGCTTTTTTACCTCGATGCACGACATGTTCTACCTCGCGGCGAGCGCGCCACCTCCAGCACCAAGAGCTCCGGCGCCGAGCGCGGTTGCCCCTAGAGCGCCAGCACCAATCGCACCAGCGGCCAGACGGTGGGTCCCGGTTTGATTCGCCCAGTTGGCACCACGACCGATGAGACCCTTTGCCATGGGCGCGGCTTTGTCAGCCACCGCCTTGAGCCCACCGCCGACTCCGCCGCCCAGGGCCCCTCGCTGGTAGGTCTTCTTGGCAACACCGCCGGCCTGCCCAAGAGCTTTGCCTGCACCCTTCAGCCCTTGCATGGCCATGCTTCCTATCTGACCAAGACCAGCTTCCTTCTGCATCCGTGCGAGCTCCCGGCCCCACTGGTCCGCCACACTGATGGCGGCCTCGGCCTTCTTCTCTGTGTCGGCCTTGTCCTGGATGTACGACTTGGCCGAGTCCATCTTGCTCTCCACCTTGGCTGCGCTGTCGTACACGCGCTTTTGCAGGGAGTCCAAGGCGCCGGCAGACTTGCGCAACGACTTGACTCTCTGGTCCGCCTCTCCGTACGCCTTTTCGGAGGCGATACGTGCAGACCTGTTTCCGAAAGCTTTCTCGGCCAGAAGCCCACCGCCAACAGCACCAAGACCACCACCAAGACCTGCGCCGGCCCCTACCAAGGCACCCGCGGTGTTGCCCTTCAGACCAAGAGCGCTCGACCCAAGAGCTCCAAGAGCCGCACCTCCACCGGCGCCCAGCAGTGTGCCTCCCATCCCACCTAGAGCTAGGGGTTTGCCGTGAGGGCTCATGTTCTCCGCAGCTTGTGCCCGCTGAAGAATAGCCTGGGACATGGGGTCCATACCCTGTGGCGGACCGGTTCGACCAACGTTCGCGGCGGGAGCTGCGTTGGCGGCAGCCTCTTCTAGGTCCAGCTGTTTTTCTACATCGTTGAGATGGGCCCCCGGATCGAACTTCGGTTTGCCCTTCTTCTCACTCTTCTCGGCAGCGAACTTCGCCATCACTGCGTTCGCTCGAGCGAAGAACATTGCCGACGCCATCTTCTCTGGGTCAGGTGGCGCTGCTTCTGCCTCGGGCTCGGCTTCAACAGCCTCGGCCTCTTCTGCCGCCTCTTCCTCGGGAGACTCTTCCGCCTCGGGGTCGAAGCTGGCGGCTGCCTCCGCACCCTCTTCTGGGGCTACGTCTCCCCCGCCCATGGCCGCGAGCTCTGCCTTGCGCAGCTCGAGCTCGAGCAACTTGCGCTTCAAGCGAAGACCGTCCTGCGCGCTGTAGATCTCGGAGCGCATATCGCTGCGCTCTGTTCTCTCTTCGCTGTCAGCAAGCTGGATCTCCTGCATCTTCGCGTCGAGCTCGAGCATCTGCGTCTCGATACCCAGCGCGTCGTCGTAGAACTCCGTCTCCTTGAACTTGCACAGCCAGTGGTCGTCGTCGTAGTACGCGAGCTTGACCTCACCGGATGCGATCTTCTGGAGCTCTTCTACCGGGAGCTGCATAAACCCCTCGGCCATATCGTTGCGCGCGCCGCGCTGTTGGTCTGCCGAACAGGCTACCTCGAGGAATTTATCCAACATGAATCAACCTACTTTCTACTTCGCCAATGCCCTGAAATGTTTTGCCGAGTCTGCGGCCAGTGCCCGCCCTCTGTCCATGACCATGGGGCCTTGAAGACCGCCCATGAGAGCCCCACCCAGCGCGGCAGTACCCGCCGACGCATACGGGTGGTCCTTGGACAGCTGAGCTCCCAGGGCTCCTTGACGAGCAGAGACAGCCTTGGCCGCTGCTCGGAAGGTTCCATCTCTTGCTGCGTCCAGCTCGTCAGCCTTCGCCTTCATGCTGTCCGCCTGAGTCCCGGCGATGAGAGAGCTGCCGGCTCCCGTCAACGCACCTACGCCGGCACCGACGCCTCGCTCCATCCACTTCTGGGCTGAGCTCTGCTTCGGCATTCCTTGGGGCGCCCCGGCCGCTTCAGGGGGCGCCCCCATCGGAGGGTTTGGTGCACCTCCTGGGGGACCTGCGGCAGGCGGAGGCCCAGGCGGTGGCCCTGCGGGCGGCGGGCCTCCGGGCGGAGGTCCAGGCGGCGCGCCCGGGGGCGGACCACCCATGCCGGGAGGACCTTCCATCCCAGGAGGAGCTCCCATACCCGCCGCGTCACCAAGGCCTGCGGCCGGCGCAAGCGCTTGCTCACCCAACTGCTGCGGGTCCATGGAGGCGAGCTCCATCATCTTGGCCCGCATCTCCTGCGCCCCGATGCGGGACTTGGCCGCCTCGAGCGTCTGCTGTGTGGCCGCATCCTGGGCCGCCACCGCCTGCTGGGTGGCTGCTGTGATCTGCGCGCTTGCTTCTTGCGCCTGCTGCGACACCTGCTCGAGCTGCATCTGTGCGTCCGACGCAGCCTGCTGCGCTTGCGCTGCCTGCGCCTGCACGCCGCCAAGTTGGTCTCGATAGTACGCCGATTCGTTCTGCTCCTGCGCCTGCCGGCCCGCGAGCTCCGCGTCCAGGTAGTTGGTCGGCTCCATCTCACCAGAAGTGGGGGAGGCCATGGGCGCCTCTGCTTCTGCCATCGGGTCGCCCTCCGCCATCTTCATCATGGCCAGGGAGAAGCGCATGGCCGCCACCTTCTCCTCCAAATACTTGTTGGTGTCGTTGCGGGCGATGTCGACTTCCTTACCGACTTGCTTGCCTACACTGGATCCAACCAACGACCCACCAAGAGCACCCGCGATAGTGCCTACCGTCCTGCCCTTGCCCGACAAGTACTTTCTCCCAGCCGCACCGCCGGCGGCTAGACCGCCGAGACCGCCGATGGTTTTGCCCGCGCGCTCTCCGCGCCGCCCCTTCTCCCTGGTGGCCTCAGCGGACAGAGAGGCGACGCCTCGCTGACGCCCGGTCTCTCTGAGCTCGTCGTCGGTGGGCGGTTCTTTGGCTGCTGATGTCTTGCCCATGAACGATGTGGCTTGGTTTGGCTGTGTCGAAAGATCTCCCTTACCTGCGTTTCTCGCGTTGCCGCTTCGAGCAGTGCCGATGCCGACACCCAACAGCCCAAGGCCACCGGCGACCGTTGCTGTGTCGGCAGCGAGTCGCAGACCCTCCCGACCGGTTCGGTACGCGCCGCCAGGGATGTTTGTCATCTGCCCTGGAAGGTTCATGAGACCGCCGGCGCGGTTACCGATATCGCGTGCTGTGTCGACCGCTTGTATCCCCCTATCGAAGGCGCTTCGCCGACTACCCATGCCGGTCCCCAGCTTCGCCATCGCCACCTTGAACCGCATGGAGGCCACGACCTCTTGCTCCGGGGGCTCGGCCACAGACTCTTCTGCCGGCGGCTCTTCAACGGGGAGCTCACCCTCCGGCGGCGCCGCGGCTGCGGGGTCCTCCATCGGAGGCTCTCCCATCGTAGGGTCCCCGGGGGGTACCTCACCGCCCATCTCCGGGGGCGCGCCCTCGGCGGCCATCTCCGCCTCTGCCACCGCGGGGTCGACCGATTGGTGCTCCTCCTGCGTCATGATCTGCCACATCTCATCGAGGTGGTGCTGGTCATGGCTGAGAGCTTCCTCGATGCGGATGCGCATGGGGTTCTCGTCGCCCACCATCTTGAGGAGCTCGCGCTGCTCTGCGATGGCCTCCTGCTCTGCCCGCGCCATCATCTTGAGGATCCCGAACGGATTGTTGCTCGCCGGCGGTGGGTCGATGACATCGATATGAACCGGCCCTCCCAAGGCAACCGCGCGCTTGGTGTAGAACTCAGCGTCGTCGTGCTCATCGCACGCGTGCTCGCCGAACTCAATCTTGATGGCGCGCCACGCGTGGTCACGGAAGCACTGCGCGTAGGTGTAGTACGCGATCATCTTCCGCCACTTCAGGGCGATGACGCTCTTGAGCTTGTCGATGATCTGCTCTGGCGGGACGTTGAACAGCCCCTCGAGCTCGCCAGTCATGTCCGGGGGGTCGGTCCACTCTGCGTGCTTCTTGATTCCGCAGAAGAACTCAGCCGCCTCGTGCAAGGGGATGGAGCTGTCGCCCATCAGGTTTTTCTCGAAACTGTTCATGGGCTAATCCTATCAGGTCTTCTGGGTCAGCAGAACTGTCCCAGCGGTTACTCAATCCAGCTCGTCATGACCCCAATGTCGACGCACGGTCCCACCGGGGGAGTCAGGTTGGGGGTGCCGGCGGAGTCCCAGGTCTCCCAGTCCACGGTCACGGTGTTCCACCCCCGCATACGGTAGCGGTTGGTTCCGCCGCCTCCGGCCGCGCCGAACGGCACGAAGTCAGCGGTACCGGATATGCCCGCCTCGATGGGTGTGCTTGTGAGCGCGACTAGTCGTTGCTCAGCAGCCATTAGAACTCCTGTCCTTGCCTACCGATCTTGGAAGTAGGCACCCCTATCGACGTGTCCCATACAAGGGCAGCCTTGTACTGATTCTCGGTAGTGCTGCCCATGTACGCCCACAACCCGTCAGCGCTCAGGCTGTTCGTCGGTGCGCCGAAGCACACGGTCAGGAGCGTCGGGTCAATGTCGCCAACATACCCGCTACGGCCTGCGCTCCGCTGTATGATTCGAATCGGGAAGGTGTCAAACCTGGGTGGATCGAACTGCGTGTTGGGTTGGGCGTAGATCTGGAGAACACCGTGCACCGCAAGACCGATTGAGAGATGGCTCATCAGGTCTGACGCAAGCTCACCAACCACCGCTCCTTCACTAGCGAGGTTGCCCGCGAGGTTACCCCATATCGTGGCGGTACCGTCAGGCCAAGGGAATGCAGTAGTACTGCTGATGCACACAAGCGGCATGTCGGGCGTCAAGCCTGCTCGAGGATCGTAGATCCCAAAGTAGTGCACAATCATGGAGCCGTCTGCGCCAGAGTCATACACGAGCACGAACCCATCAGCGTTGCCAACCATGTGGATCATCTGGACACCAGTGCCCGTCACGTCCCAGAGCCGCTGCATATTCTCCGCGGCGGCCAGGTGAGACCCACCTGTGTACGCGTTAGAAAGGGGGTACGCTAGTAGTGTAGAGCCACCGGCAGTCCAGACAGTGGCACCCTTCGAATCGGTGCCGTCGTTCGCTGTTCCCCCGGCCCAAGGGCTCGTTCCGTCTGCGCGGGCAGCCACCGAGATAGCGCACCCGTCTGAGGTGGCGGCGCTGATCTTGCCGGGATCGCCTGGAGCAGCTCCGAACACAGACGTGTCCGCCCACTGAATCAGAACATAGTAGTCGAAGTCAGGCAGGTCCGCTCCGTCTCGCCGGCTGTCTGTGTTTCCGCTTGAGGCTCCGTTCATCCGATACACAGCGAAGGCGTTCTCCCCGAACGCGGCTGCTGAGTCGTGATAACCGGTACCAAGACCGTACGGCGCCGCTACCAGCCCCCACTGCAGAGCAATACGAGTGGCGTAACCCGCCGTAACCATCTGCTCCATGAAGTCGAACAGACCCTTGAACCCCTCCTGTTGCTGCGTCTTTGCCACCGTGGGGGTGAGGTAACAGTTCACTTTGCCGACTATAGATCCTGCCATTTTCTTATCCTAGAAGGTGACGCCCGCACGGGTCAGTGTTGTACCTGGAACTGTTACGCCATCCCAAGGGACAGAATGCTTGTACGAGGTAACGGTGTTGATGCCGAGGAACGCTCGAGTCAAAGCGGCGTTGGTAGTTTCTGTAGCAACGTTGTCAACGACTTGTATAAGGTTCGTAGGCAGATCCCCAACGTACCCGGAGCGCCAGTTCCTGCCTCCAGGGTTCCTGCCTATCCCGCTCACAGCCACTCGGATAGGGAACGCATCATGCTCGGCCGTAGTTGGTTCCGTGTTCGGTTGAACGATATTCTCTAGGACACCGCCCACTCCCATACCCACTGTGCACCAGGCCATCCCGTCAGTCGCCATGTGCGCACTAAGCACCCCTCCCTCGTACTGGTTACCGCAGTCGAGAGAGCCCCAAGAGACGCCAGTACCGTTGTACCACGTGGTAGCGTCGCAAGTAAGACAGACCAACGGCATGGGAGGGGTCAAGCCAGCAAGTGGCTCGTACACACCGATGTAGGTGACGTAGTACGCGGTGTTGTCCGCGACGTCCGCGAACATCACGAACCCATCAGCATCTCCTACCATGTGGATCCGAGCGGTGGACGTTGCGGAATCGTACCAACGCCGGCACCCTGACTTGTCTGCGTACCTAGCCCCTGCCTCCAGCTCGTTGTTGGTTGGGAAGACGTGTGCGGTCGAGCCGCCATCAGTCCAGACCACAGCACCCTTGGAGTCAGTACCGTCGTTGTTGGTAGTGCCCCCCCAAGGACTGGTTCCGTCCTCTCGAACAGCCACAGCAATCGCACTACCGTCGATGGTGTCGTTGTTGTTTGTGTGCCCGGGGTCTCCTGGAGAGAGGCCGAAGTTCACTGAGTCCGCCCACTGAATCAGCACGAAGTAGTCGAAGTCAGGGAGGATGACACCGTCTCTGGCGCTCGCAGAGTTGCCGCTAGTCTTACCGTTCATACGGAACACAGCGAAGGCGTTCTCCCCGAACGGGTTGGCGCCATCATGGTAGTCGGTGCCTGTCCCACTGGCACCCCACTGAAGCGCGATCCTGGTGGCGTAACCCGCCGTGACCATTTGCTCGAAGAAGTCGAACAGATTCTTGAACTGCTCCTGCGAACTGGCGGTGTTGAGTGCCGATATGTCGCAGTCGATCTTCCCTATGACTGTTCCTGCCATGACGTCACCAGCTGAAGTAGAGCTCGGCCATCTTGATCGCCACGGACTTGGTAGCCAGGGCGGTCTGGATGCTGAGACGTGGGATGAACACTCCAGCGGTGGCCCATGCAGTCAGGCTTCCCGCGGGGAAGAAGTACGCGGACACATCAGCCGACACCAGGGTGGGCACGATGCCGTCCGTCGTCAGTGCGCTGCCTGTGACCACCGTGGGGACGGCTCCATTGAGCACCCCGTCGTAGTCGTACAGGTCGAGCTGCGCGGTGTAGGTGCCGCCCGTCGCATCGTTGGTCTCGATGAGCGCGCGGAAGATGGCAGAGGGGCCGGGGCTAGCCGGGGCCAGGAGCTTGCCGTTGAGCGGGAACGCCGCCGGGTCCAGGTACCGCGCACCGACATCCTTGGGCGTGGCGATGGTGACGGGCGTGGGGTCCACGTCGAAGACGAATGTCTTGGCGTCGTACCTGCCCATCCGGAGGAAGTGCTGTATTGCCTGGGAGCGTTCAGCCATCACGAACCTCGCTTATTCGCAAACAGCTTCCAGGTTGGGTCCGCCGGGGCCCCCGTGTAGCCGCTCACCGTCACGTCCATCCGAAGATAGAGCGCGGTGGTGGGTAGCTCGGGTTCAATCCACTTCTCCTCGGTGTACCCCGAGTAGCCGAAGAACGTCTCGGTGACGGGGGTGTACTGAGCGGTGGCCGGGTTCCCCGTGTTCTCGTTCGACTGCCACAGCGTCAAGGTGGACACGGACCCGTCGGGGTTGGTCGGTACGAACTGAAGAGACCACCTGCTGTTGGGGTCGATCTCGAGGTACTCCGACTCCGTGCCGTTGGATGCGCGGGTCCCGGACTTGTCCTCGGGGGTTCCCGCCGTTGCGGCCACCGACACAGACAGGGCGGCGCCGGACTCATCAGGCATGTCGCTGACGTCGCTGCCCAGCAGGATGGTGTAGTCCCCGTTGGGTTCACCGCCGGCGAGCGTGACGACCAGTGCGAACTCGATGCTGTCGGTCCGGCTGTTGTACGGGTCACCCCCGGTCACCTGCGGAGGGTCGATGAGCTGAGCCACCGGGAGGAACGCGATGTCCCCGGCCGTCAGCGTGACGCCCAAAGAGTCGACGGTGAACCAGGTCTCCGATGTGCCGTCGTAGATGTACCCCTTCACCGCCAGTGAAGGAGCAGGGCCAGCGCCGGTGTACTGGTACCCGATGGCCATGCGCTGGGTCGTACCGTTGGTGTTCACCTTGGTCTTGAAGACGTTGGTGCCGGCAAGGTCCGCAGCAACAGTGGGCGCGGTGTCCGACCCCAGCGCGGGGTTCGCGCCAGCGGGAAGAGACCTATCAAATTGGTACGCGAACCTCATTGGTTACTCCCAGGTGAGCGCCGCGTAGGTGCCCATGTCCTCGTAGATTGTGTTGAGCCGAGGTACAGCGGCAGACCCGCTGGCTCCGTAGACCACACCAGTTTGGCTGACTACAAAACCGAGGATCGCCTTGCCCGCCTCGGCGGCAGCGTTGAGCACGACCCCGGTTGTGGGGGTTGTCTCGGTGATGGTCATGTAGCCGCCGTGGTATCGGATGACCACGTTGGCGCTCAGCTGGGTCTTGATCTCGGAGGCTATCTGCGCCGGGGACAACAGCCCGTCACCGTTGGTGTCGGGGAATGTCACAGCGCCCGCTGGCTTCGTGAAGGTCAGGGTGTTGCCGACCAAGCCACTGATGCTGCCGTGGACTCTCTTGGACCCGACGATCCCCCCATTCAGGAAGGTGACGAGCGCTTGGAGGCTTCCTGCTTTGTGCAACTTGAACATGAATCACCGCCATCAGTACCAGAAGTAGGAAGCGTTCACAGCCCAAAGCTCGGAGTGAACACCAGCGTTGTTTGGCCCGAGGATTCCGTTGATGTTCATCGAGACCTTCGCCCGCTGCTTGAGCTGCTCCGTGTACGATCTGTAGTACTGGAGCCACTGCATGAGGAGCGGGGTCTTGTCGTTGACACCGACGTTGATTCCACCATCCGAATAGTTCAAATGGTTGCGGGTCTGAAGAAGACCGACGGACTCGATGAGAGCCTCGACGGTCATCCTCGTGAGAAGGTGCTGCTGATGTTGTGCCAGCAGATCCTCGAGTGAGTAGGACGTGAAGTGCGGGGTGCCGTTGAAGTTGCTGATGGCATCCAGGACAGCCCACGCGATCATTCGGTCGGTCGACTCCTCCCCGGCGATGAGGCGGTTGAGCTCCTCAAAGTCTCGAGTGAAGCCACGCACCATAGCCACGAAGGACTGCATTGCGGGGCTCATGCCCTGGACACCTTGCAACGACATGGCCTACCCCTTCTTGTTGCGCTTGCGGCGCCGACCAGCCTTCTCCTCCTGAACAAGAGCAGGGACTTCCACGGCCGTGTCCGGCTCGGGGGTCTCTGCTTTGAGTTCAGGGGCGGGCTCCGTGTCGGCCACTTCGGGGGTCACTTCGGGGGCGACCACAACTTCGGGGGCGACTTCGGGGGTGGGCTCCTCGGGGACCACGTCTTCGGGGGTACCCTCTGGCAACGGACCAGGTACGACGTCCTCGGGCGGGGCGTGGGGAGGTTCTTCGTCCTTGCCCTCTGGGAAGTCCCGCTCCAGCACGGTCGGGGGCTCGACGTCTGCCTGCTCGGCTTCGTTGCCAAGCATAGGCGGCATGTCTTGCCCCACTCCATGCTCGAACGCCGGGTCATTGGCTGCTGAATCAAGCACCTTGGTGGGGGGCTTCGGGGCCGGGGGCAGCTCTGCGAGCTGTCCGGTCTCGAGATCCATCCGCCGGCCAGCCATGTCGGTCACCTTGACCCGGCCAGCCTTCTCCAGCGCCATGAGCTCGGGCAGGAGACGCTTGATGATCGATGGGGCAACGATAGCGGGGCGCTTGCGCACCACGCGAATCAAACCACCGCCGAGTAGCAAGACTCTGCAGTGACGAGTGGGGGCCATTTTTCGCACAACACGCGTCTGTACGTCACGGACCGTGTTGTGGATCTTGAACAGCACCGGCCCCTTCTTTTTCTTAGGCATACGGTCCTCCTAGCTAAAGGCCGATACGAGAAAACGCCGGCGCCCGTCAAGGCACCGGCGCCTTCTACCGGCCGACCAAACCTAGACAGCTAGGTCTAGTACTGAGACACCTGCGGGAACTTCAAGCCGGCTTCGACCCGGTTGTTCACAGCACCGAGGTCGTCCTCAGCCTGCGGGATGAAGTTCGCGAGGAGCGTATCCGCGTTCGTCGTCGGGTTCGCGTCGCCGGAGTAGAGCTCGAGCTTGCGCACCGCGGCGATGTTGATGACCGACATGCCGATGTCTTCCCACGCCTGGAACGTGATCATGTTCGCGATCTTGTCGATGTAGAACTTGGTCTGGTTCAGGACGTAGAACTTGCCGAAGAACTCGGGGGACGTGAAGCAGTACACGTTGCCCGGACGGAGGATGTCCGTCTTGATGGTGCGGATGTAAGGCCGACCCAACAGGGTGTTGTACTTGTAGCCGTCGACCGTGGTCTCGGACTGGATCTTGTCGCCGTTGTCTTCGACCGTCCACTGCAGGACGTCGTCGAAGTCGACTTCCGTCATGAGCAGGCGCTCTGCGCGAAGGCGGTTGCCGTCGAGCAGCTTGAAGAGGTTCACGATGTCCGTGCGCTGCAAGGGACGAACCGTCGCGTCGTCGACCGTGGCAGTGCGTGCGAGCTCGCCCTTGCGGACGGAGAACTCGGTGACGAGGCTGCCGTCGATGCCGGTCCAGTTGAGGGCCGTGGGCGTGCCGCCGTTGGCTTCGGTCTGAAGCGCCTGGATGGCCGCTTCGACGTGGAGCAAGAACTCGCGGTCCTCGATCTCCTGGATGTCCTTCACCGAGTTCTCTTCGATGATCTTGGTGATGGGCATCTCGTACGCGAGCAGTTCCTGCTCGGTCTTCTGGAAGATCTCCGAAGAGATCGTGAAGAAGGCAATCTCCGCCCGGTCGCCACGGATGAACGTCGCAGTGGGCTGACCACGGAAGGTGATCGACATGGCGCGCGAACGCGGCTCGATGTCGACGATCTTCACGAGGGTGTCGTGATTCACAGACCGCTGGCAGTCCGTGCGGGTGACCTGCTCGGGCGGAATGATCTTCCGAGCAAAGCTGACCTCGCGAAGCTTGTCGCGAATGTAGGAACCTCCGTACTGAGCAAGCTTCGTCTTGCCTTCCGGAGTGTCCAATCGGGTGTTGAACATATCGTTCAGCATGCGGGGCGAAACGCCATCCATCTGAATTCTCCTTGTTGAACCAGGTTCGTTGGATACCTACGGCGTGAGCCTAGTAGGCGTTGCCTCCACGCATCCTGAGTTTGCCTCCGTTGTTTGCCGGGAGACGGGTGACGTGACCGACCACGATGGCCGAGTCGCCAGAACCGCCGTGCCCAACGATGCCAACGTAGTTTCGTGTGCCGATGGTGATCGTCGCCACCTTCAGCCCTTGGAACATCGTCGTGATCGCCGCACCCGCACCGGGCGTTGCAGTCGCGTCGAAGATCCGGGTGTCGAACTCCCAGCCGCCGAGCCACAGAATGGGAAGCTTGCGCTCCGCCAGGGCCTGGCCGTCATAACGACCGCGCTCATGCCAGAGCGGGAAGCTCAGCTGAGTCGCCTCGTTATCGGGCGTTGCGACGGTGGCCGCTCGCACCAGCTGATCGCTGGAGTTGACGGTCATCCACTCGCCATCAACCAAGGCGACCGCGTTCGTGGGGTCGGCCAGGGTTTTGTCAGCCAACGGGAAGGCGGCCCTCTGTACGGACAGGACATCCCGCTTCGGCTCGAAGTTCACGCGCTGGACAGTGCTCATCGATACCTCCTACTTACTCGTCGGGACTACCCGACCTCACCGACGAGGTAGCGCTCGAGGTCGGATGAACTACCACCCGTACGAGCTTCGTCGTGGTTGATGTGAAAGCTGCCCGAGGAAGGCGCAGCCATCTTCACGGCTTCTTGGATCACGGGAAGGCGGCCTTCTTCGGCTGCCTTCTCGAGCTCGGGAATGAGCTCGTCGAGATCGGCGGCTAGACCCTTGTCGACCATAACGGCGGCGGTCTTCTCGACCTCCAGCCGCTGGGCAACAGAGGCCAGCTTGGTTTCCGAAGCGGAGGCACGCCCGACGGCGGCGTCACGCTCGGCGGTAACTTGCAGGAGGGCATCCCGTGCGTCACCGAGGATCTGGGCAATCTTCTCTTGCTCTGTCGTCATGTCGACCTCACCCTCCCATGCTAGACGCAGTGAAGCCACTTTGCCCAGACGGGTCAGACAATCCGCCCATTTGGGACTGCTTCTCTTTCTTTTTGTCGTCCTTCTTGTCACCACAAGCGGCTTCAGCAAGCTTGTGAAGAAGGGCTTGAGCGGCGGCGGCGCGAGTGACGTCGTGCGAGACCTTCACTCCTGCTTCGCCCGTGTGAGCCCACGCCTGTTGCAGGGAAGTGTCGCCCTTGCCGGCTGTCTCAGCCAAGACCTTGCTGGCGTCGCTCTGCGGGTCCGACTTGGCCTTGCCCTTGGTGTAGTTGATGGCCGCTTCGTTGGAAGAGATCATCGTCTTCTGGCTGTTGACGTCCGCGGGCTCGGAGGGAACGCCCTCTTCCGACTTGCTCACTCCCTCGGGAGGAGTCGCGCCGGTCTGCGTAGTGCCCGCGGCGACCTTCGCCGGGTTGATGGCGTCTTCCGCCACCTTCTGAAGACCGAGAGCTGCGAGGTTGCGCTCGTAAATGGAGGCGCCCTTCTCGGTGCCGCCTTCGCTCTTGGCCTTCTTCTTGTCCGACAACGCCTTCGCCCCGATTGCGGTTCCGGCGGCACCAGTGGCGCCCGCCGCACCAAGAGCGGCAGTAGCTCCCTGTGCGGTGCCTTTGTCCTTCAAAGCTTTGGACATGTCGGCGTCGTCAGCGAACCGAGAAAGACCTCCGCCATCGGAGGTGGTGCCGGTCTCCTTCATCTTCTTGACCTTGGAGCCGGTCACGTCGCCGACGAACTTCTTGACCTTATCGCCGACCTTCTTGGCTGCGTAGCCTACCTCGGTGCCGACTGCCTGAGCATCGTTCGCGAGACGGCCAGGGGGACCCTTGGCTTCTTTGGTCAAACCGAGGGCTGCAAGGTTGCGCTCCAATATGGAGGCAGTCTTGTTGGCCATCGGATCGACGGGCTGCTCGGGGTGCTGCATGCCGTCGTTGGTCTGCATGGCATTGGACGGATCCTTTGCCACACCGGACGACTGCATGGGGGGACTCATCGGGGGGATGTTGCTGCTGGCCGTGGCTTTGCCCTGCCCGCTCGCCTCGAAAGTCTGCCCGTCCGCCTTGGCCTTCAACACCTCGAGGGAGTTGGGACCCTTGCCCGGACCGTCAGCTGCTGTATCGCCCATGGCCTCCTTGGACAGGTAGTCGAGGGCTCCTGCGAGTTTCTCGATGTAGTCGTTGGGGGTCAAGTCGAAAGAAGCGGTCTTGACTTGCTCGGGCGTGGAAACAGAAGCCGGAGCTGCGCCGCCCTGGTTCACCAGTTGCTGCGCGGCTTCGACAGAGATGTCGACCTTGTGCGCCGTTCCGTCCATTGCCTCTTTGACGAGGTCTTGCAGACTCGGCGTCCTGAACATTGTCTCCGACATGGAACTCTCCTTGTGCGCCAACTTTGGCAAAGACTCCAGACCACGCGGGGCTTGAGACTTCTGTCCGCTCGCTCCTGCATCAGGCGCGGGCGGCGCTCCCGTGTTGACGCGGGAATAGGTGGTCCGAGGTGCAAGACCACGAGGACCTGTCTGCCCCGGCGCCGGCTTGTTAGCCACCAACGGGGGAGGCATGGGCATAGCAGCAGCAGCACCCTTGTCGGGGTCGGGGGTCGCTGACCCCACCGCTGCTCCTACTTTCACCCAAGTGATCATCGTTGTCTCGTCCTTGTCGGCTACTTGCCGAGTTGGTCCCAGTTGACTTCAACACCAACCGCGTCGAGGTACTCGAGACCGCGGATCTCGAGGGCCTTCTGCAAGTCGGAAATGCCCGCGGTCTTCTCGGTCTCTTTCAAGCCGAGGGTGTACTGCGCGCTCACGAGGTTCGTGATTTGCGTCTCGTCGAGGCCGGCTTCCTTCGCCATCTCGATGCCCTTGCGCGCGGCGAGCTCTTCGAACGCGTGCGCGGCAGCGGTCTTCTCATCGACGGCGGGTGCGGCTGCCGGAGCGGCAGGCGCTGCGGGCGCGGCGGCCGCGGCGGACGCTTGCTTGATGAGCTCCAGCTCCTGCGTGAGGGAGTGCGCCATCACACGACCCATGAGATCGGCCTCGGCAACCTTCTCCTGGAACTCGGCGGACTTGGCGACGTGAGCGGCGGCGGCTGCCTCCTTCTCTTTGTCCTCGTCCTTCTCGTCCTTCTTGTCCTTGTCGTCGTCCTTCTTGTCTTCCTTCTTCTCCTCACCCTTGGGCGGGAAGGGGAAGCCGGCGGCCTGCTTGGTCATGGTGTCCGTGTAGAGCTCCATGATCTGCTCTTGCGTGAGCGAGGTCAGGTCGACGTTGTTGTCCGCCGCGACCTTGGCAAACATCTCGAGCGCTTCGAGCTTGCCCTGCTCCTCAGCAGCGGCAGTCTTCTCGGTCTCAGACATACCGGTCTGGTACAGCGAGGCGCACCATTCGTTCATTTGTCCACTCATTGGAAACTCCTTGGATCAGTACGGTGATGTGCCTGTCCACGTGTTCCTTGAGGGGAGTCCCCTCTGCACGCCGGCAACTGAGATGATCTTTCTACCATCCCCTGATTGGAAAAGGCAAACGACGCCTCCTTGGTGTAGGCATCGCGCAAGTACCGGAAAGACAGAGGGGTGATGAGTTCCTCCACCGGGGCCGAGGCCAACTTGTGAAGCTCAGCGTCGCTCTTGCGGGCTGCACTCTTCATCAGGTCTTGGGTGTTGGCTACGAGGTTCATCACGCCGCTTCGATAGTTGTCATACGCGCCACCTATCTTACGGAGTAGCTCTTCGGAAAGGGAAGCCGTCTTCTCACTCTTCTTTCCTTTTGGCTCCTCCTGCATGACGGCCCTCTGCTCGATGAACGGGCCCAGAGCTGAGCGCGACATCATCATTGGGAGCAGAGACTGGGCTAACGCAGGGGAAAAGTCCTGGCTGCCCATGTTCCCGTCGAGCGGATCGGTGGCTGATGTGAGGGCTCGCTTGAGCACCACATCTTTGAACTCTTCAGGCTTCAGCAGCATGCCCATGCCCGCTGAAGTGGCGAGGGCGCTGCTCAGGGGGACGGAAGACATGGCCCGCATGGCGTCCTCCGACATACCAGGCTCGCTGTTCTCCAGGATGGGGATGGCCTTGCCCGCGAACTGAGACGGGACGACCTTCTTGTCGATCTCGCCGTGCTTCTTCTCCGCACCCTTGAGGAATGCAGCCTCGAGGATGTCGTCAGCTACGCTCGCTCTCTTCTCCCCCGGCTCCAAGACCTCGGACTCTTTGATGCCCAGGTGCTCTGCTGCCATAGCCGACGGCATTGCCGCCCCGGCCTTGATGATGAAGATCATCACCTTGGCTGTTCTGTCTGCCCCGATGAACACAAAAGAGATGTCGAAGAAGCGCGGGAAGAAGTTGTAGACGAACACCTTCCTGCCGTCGGGCAGGATCTTGTTCATGTCCTTGGTGGCGTGCTCGCAGTAGTCCTTGCGGGTGATGGAGATCCCGCGGATCGGGTGCTTCCGATGGTACTCGAGGACAGCTATGCCTGGGTGGCGATGCTTCCTCGGGTTGAACGTGGCGAGAGCGACCCTGTACTTCTTCCAGTCGCCGCAGATGGAGCACATGTCCCACGGGACCTTGGTGCCCATCGACACATCCGGGTACTGTCCGGCCACCAACCTGTCCCAAACCGCGACCCCACCGAACTTCACACAGCGCTCCTGGTCGACACGGACCACGAGCTCCACGCGCTTCATGTGATCGTTCCACACGGACAACTCCACCTCACCGTAGGCGCGTGATGGATCCTTGTTCTTGTGGTGAGCGTAGGCGTGAGCGTTGTAGAAGGTGGGGAACCCGTAGGGCCAGTCCTTTGCCTTCAGCTTATCGAGCAGGGGGTTGCCAGACCAGTCGTCCGGCCGGTGTATCAACGCCTCTTCAGGGAAGTGATCGCCGTTGATGTTGGAACCGAAGTACTCGCCGGCGCCCATGGCGTTGACGAGCACGTACTGTGCGTCCTTCCTCGGTCGCAGGGTGTCGATGTACTTGACAACCTCCGGCAACAGTCCGGCCGACGCTGTCTTTTCGAACGCGCCGGAAGAACCAAAGATCGGCACAGCCGCTAGGCCGTAATCGCTCTCTGAAAGGAAGGTGCTGAGCTTGATCATCAGACAGCCGCTGCGAGCTTCGCCATCACTGAGGACAGCTTTGCCCCACCGAGATCAACACCCATGTCGCCTAGACCGGCCTCTGCCCCGGGACCTCCGTAGGGGGCCTCTCCAGCAGGGCTATCTCCGAAGCTGCCGGGCTTTACTTGGAGTGGGGTCTTCCCGAATGGGTCGAACTGCTGCGGTCCCGTCGGCGGCTTTACCGACTGGGCCAAGGTGATGCCTGCCTGCTCCGGGTTCATCATCATCTTGTTCATGTAAGCACCCGCGACCAACGGGTCCTTGCCGAACGTCGGGTTGATGTTCCGCAGAGAGTTGTAGGCGTGCCCGAACATCTTGGGGTCTTGCTCCCGCACTTCCTCCAGATGCGGGTTCACCTCCATCATCTGTTTGAAGTCACGCTTCTTCGTCACGGCTGTGTGGATCTTCTGTGCCGCCGGCACCATGGCCAGAAGCGCGGCACTACCAGCCACAGTGAGTGCCGTGGCGCCGAGCGGACTATTCAACGCGTTGCCTATGGCGACACTGCTGTGGGGCGAGGGCGCCGCAGTCTTCTTCATCTCGAGGAATTCATCAACGGGGTTCATGAGTGCCTCACGCGTTCTGCTGGAGTTGGTATTCGCGGATCTGGTTGGCGTGTGTGTAGGGCATACGGGACAGGAGCATGTTCTTGCCCGCCTGGAACCCAGGCTTGTACTTCACCTGGTCGTATCCCTCCTTACCTACCAAAGCGGTGCCGCCTATCGCAGCCGCAGGTAGTGCCGCTCTGCCTGCCTTGCCCACCATGTTGGCAGCAGTTCCTTGACCGAAAGTGAGCTCCCCAGCTTTCTGAGCCACGCCACCGATAGCTTGTGAGGCTCTACTCGCAACACCACGAAGACCCCCGCCTTGCGCGAATCCGGCCAGGCCACCTGACTTCTGAACAAGTCCGCCCAACGAGGCCGCCTTCTTCACGAAGCCGTCGATACGGTTGAACTCGGTCGCGCACTCGTCGCGCTGAGCTCTGACCTCGGCCAGCTTCTGTAGGTGGGAACAGAACCCTGCGAACGTCCCGACCAGAGGGTGCTCCATGTTGACCGGGCCTTCGGCGCCGGCGGTCTTGATCAGGGAGTCTCCGACGGTCTCGTAGTTCATCACCTTCTCTTCCACCAGCTTGGGGCCGATGAAAGAGAACGCTGCTTTGACGAAGCCCTCGCCAGGAGTGATGGTCGACCACGCTCGGACCACATGACCCAAGGGAACCCCGGACATCGCCGCTTCTTTCACGTGACCGTACAGCTGGTCCGTGATGCCGGCGAACTCTCCCTCGAGGAACCCGAGTTCGGAGTTGAGGTTGTCTCGTGTGGTGGCGAGCTTCTCCCGCATCGCTTCGACATCGCGCCAGGGGTCAGCAAAGGGGAGCTGCTCCTGGGCTTCCACCTTGAAGGCACTCCAGAACGCTTCTTCCCTGTTGTCAGAAGCGGTCTTGGGTAGCTCTGCAGGCTCTGTCGGTTCTGCCGACGCTGTCTTGCTCATCTCCACAGCGGCGTCACGCACGCTCGCCATGAGAGAGGACATAGCCCCCGCGTGCTTCTGTCCATCGGGTGGCGCGCTGTAGTCGGCCATACCGCGGTCGAAGACTGTTCCTCCGCCGCCGTCGTTGAGGTCCTTGAGCACTTCGCTCGGATCCGCGGGGCCGCCATGGAACTCGATGTACCGGTGGGCTGCCCCGGTCTTCTTGAACTCCTGGAGATACGAGGCTGTGTTCGCAAACTCAACCACGCGCTTTACCTGTTCGGGGGACAGTCCGGCCTGCTTCACTGTCTCGACGACTGAATCGCCCAGTGAGCTGACCTTTCCAGTCAGGAACCGGGCCGCGGCATGCTTGCCGAAGACTTCCAGTTCTTCTCCCGAAACGGGTCGCGAGTTGGCCTGCTGTAGCAGTGCCTGAGAGGGCAGGTCATGCATCGGAAACCCTTTCGACTTCACTTGGAGCGAGTACCATGCCAGAAAAGTTCATGGGAAGCGATCTCATCAGTGCCAAGGAGGCCGGTGCAATCCTCGGCCTCACACCTAGAAGCGTACACCATCAGGTGCGACAAGGGATACTGCATCCCCAATACCCGAGAGGCAGGAAGCTCAACGCCCCCGAGCTTTTCTCCCGCGCCGAGGTGGAGGCACTGGCCGAAGTCAGGGCTAAGGGAATGGGCATGCCCCAGCTCACCTCCATGGCGGTGCGCTCCTACGCTACCTCCCGCGCGCTCGAGCGGAGGGTGGAGGTGCTCGAGCAGCTCCTCGGTGCAGACACCGTTCGGCTGCCCACCGAAGAGGGGGAAGTACACGCTCTGTACCTCGAGGCCTGCGACGTCCGACAAGCTCCCCCGGCAGAGGACGTCCGGCAGGTCATGCGCTGGACCGGCATCTTCATCGCCCTCGGCGAAGAGTACCTCGACATCATGGAGCACGTCACCGGTGACACGAATGTGTGGCAGGTGCTCATGGACGTCGGCGCCGCCTTCGTGCGCGACTCCCCCATCGACAAGTTCCCTACCGACAAGGAGCTCGAAGCGGCGTACGGGTACCTGCAGTTCAGCCGAAAGAACCTGCGGCAGGTCTGCTACTTCCACGTGCGTCAGAGAGAGGGGCCGCACATTGCTGGGAGGTTGCTCTCTCCTGGCAGCGAGGACATGCACGCCGGGGTGTTCCGGTTGCTGGCCAGTGTGTTTGGCCCGGCGACTCAATAGCTGCCCTGGTCCACCGGCCCGGTGTAGCCCGAGACCGGCTGCCCGTTCTCTTCCCTGGTGGGCACGATGATGTCGAAGCGGGGGTGCTCGAGCATCGACACGAGCCAGGCATACATAAACGCATGGAAGGTGTCGTCGGGCTTGTCGACCTTGTGCTTGTACTGAAGCACCCGCAGGTTGTCACTCCACTCGCTGAAGATGTTGAGCATGTCCTGCGCGAAGGGGTCCTGCCACTCTTCCCACCTCGGGAACTCGCACTGCCCCCGCTTGATGGCGTTGAAGAAGTCGCCCATGACCTCGGAGCGGGACACCTTGAAGCGCCCCATGTTGCCGTCGTACACCACCTTGCGGTTCGTCTTGCCCAAGTGCTGGAACGTCCACACCCGCTGAGGGCCAAAGGCACGGACCAAGTGATGGTTCCTGTCGTAGCCACCACCATAGTCAGCCCCGATGAACTTGACGTTGAAGAACTTGACCAGCTCCTTGATGCGCGCGATTTGGACATCGGGGTCAGTCTCTTCCCCGGTGAACCGGTGAGCAAAGAAGACCCGGAACTTGCCCTCCACGTAGGTGGCCAGCGTCAGGACGGTAAAGCTGTTCTCCCCTGTCCCCCAGTCGATCCCGCAATAGATGGACTGGTTGTACCCGAGCTGCCGGTAGCTCTCGATGTCGCTCATCGACAGGTCTTTGCGGCAACAGTCCCGTACCTGCGCGCTGGTTAGCGGGCGCAGCCCTGAGTCATAGCTGAGCCCGAGCACCTCGTTGTAAAACTTGTCGCGGGAGTATCGCTCGTAGTTCAGAACGATATCGTTCTTCCAGTCGACCCAGGGGACCATGAGCTGCGGGATGCGATACCCCTCGTACTGCGCGTCCGGGTCACCGGTGCATGCCCACTGCGCGCCCTCTCTCATCGGATCTATCAGGGTTCCGCAGTTCGCACAGATGAGCCCTCGCTTGCCGATGTTCTTCTCGCACAGTCCGTCGTTCCAGTACCTACCGCCGGCGCCGCCCTTGCAGTCGTGCGGGACCACCCACTCGTTCTGGGTGCTGTACCGGTTCCAGTACGTCTCCAGGTTGTTGTCGAGGCTCTTGGGGGTGCCGGCGTACATGTACATCTTCCACCGCTCGGGGGCGTGGGAGAGGCACTGTTCGATGACTGGGATGTTGTCGCCGATGACGTCCTGAAACTCGTCGATGCACAACATGTGGGCTGGGATGCCACGAGTACGGTCGGCGTTGAGGAACGCGTACCGCATGGTGATCTGCGACCTGTTCACGAACTGCTTCTCGAGGATGTTCGAGGACAGCATGCGTGTGGTGAACCGCCGGAGCACAGGGCTGGTATCGATGGGCTCCTTGATACGGTCAGCGCTGAACTTCCTGGCCTGGGTAGCCGACGGGCTGACGTACAGCACGCGGAAGGACGGGACCAAGCTCATGTAGCACAGGGCTCTGTTGCCCAGCAGCGTGCTCTTCTCTACCTGCCGACCACAGAACAGAAGGATCCGCTTGGCCGGCGTGTCGTACAGCCGCTTCATGTGCCGACGGCCCTCGAAGCTGAACCGGTCGAACCCTGTATCGTTCTCCCCGAGAGAGTCTTCGTCCTCGGTGGGGAACCGGAACGCAAATCCGGCGAACTGCGAGGGCTTCACCGAACCCCTGGCCGACTTCTTCAACGGAGAAAGCCTGGACCTAGACTCTATGATCTGATCTTCGTTGATCGAGTCGTCCGGGGTCCATACGCTGTCAGAGTGCCAGCTGTCGTCTAGGTCGTCAGCCTCGAGAGCAGCTGCCTCTTCCTCTATTCTCTGCGCAATACCGGAGAGACTCAATGTACCCACCTCAGCCAGCTGCTACCCCAGCCATATTCCTGGAGCGACTTTTCTTGTTCCTCGGCCGCGCTGGGCGGACCCTGACCGGTCGCTATGTGATTCGAAGCGAGAACATCGAAGGTGACCCACCCGCCTTTGCCGTAGCGCTTGAGGTACACAATGTCTTCCCCGTAAAGATTAGGAAGCTCGTAACGCCTCTCATCAAGGGGTACGGCCGAGCTTCTGGGTGGGATGTTCGTAGGGTGAAGTGGCACAAGAACCGCGTGGAGTTCAGCTGCTCTGCAAAACCGCATCAAGCTTCGCAAAAAGACCATCCAGATACGCCCCCAGATCCAGAATGTGACCAAAGCCCTGAGCCTTGAACCACCAGCTGGTCGCCTCCTCCGTGTACTTCGCAACAAGCCGAGGGTAGTCCGCCTCGAAGTAGTCGCGCACCGTAGGTTCGAGCCTCGCAGGGAAAGTCTTCATCCAGTAACCGAGCCACAGATCCTTAGCGACTGGGTCTGTCGTCAGTGACGCCCGCGGGGGTAGGTAGAAGTGGATGATGATGTCGTTCCCGCGCTGGGTGTACTCAGCCGTGAAGCTGTGCAGCTCTCGCCGTTCAAACTTCGGGATGGCCTCGTCGCCGAACTGCATCGGGGGAGCCAGCTCCCTGGACTTCGAGAAGTCCGCTGCTTCCTCCTCCGGTATCGCCCCCAGGACTACGGTGCGCTCGTTTTTGTTATCTTGAATCATCGAGCTCTGCCTCCATCAGCATGTTCGGCATGTCTATGACCATTGGCTCCTTCTTCTCTCGAAGCTGAGCCATATTCGGCAGCCTCTCACTCTCTGTCTCGAGCATGAGCTGCTGAAGGTCTCGTTGAAGTTCCATGTCCGGGCTGCCGATGTCCGCGATCATCTCGGTGATCAGCTTAGCCGTGAAGACATAGTCCCGCGCCGCCGCGGCGTCCTGTCTGCTGCCGTTGTGGATGGCCTCGTCGGCTCTGGCGATGGCCCCGAGACGGGTGGCGCTGAGCAAACGAGCGAGCTCCACCTGCGAGGGCATCAACCCCATCCGCAGCTGGTTCATCAGACTTGCCATGGGGGAGTGCGGGCGCTGCGCCGCCATCCTGCGGGGGTCCTGGTACGCCGCCCTGCGGATAGCGTCCGACTGAAGCACCTGGTCCCGGGTGGGGCCAACAGCGTCGTCCGCGTCGAGCACCCGCATGGGTCGCATCCTGAGCAGCGCGTTGATCTCGGTTGAGTCAACCAACCGAAGGTTCCAGTAGAAGCCGTAGTACTGCTGCAGCACTGTCGGGTCGCACGGGGATCCCAGCAGGCGAACGCGGTGTGCGATGAACTCGGGGGAGTCACCCACCAAAGACATCGTCTCTATGAGCTCTTTGGAATGGGCGTCCTGCAGCAGGGCGTGAGCCTTCTTCGAGATCTTGTCCGGGTGGTAGAACCCGATGATCCTCTCCTTGCGGAGGAACCGCACCGAGCTCAGGTGCAACTTGTTCTCCGGGTAGAAGGGCCGGGGCTTTCTCATCTGGTCCCGAAGGGACTCGACGTAGTCGTCGCTCGGGTAGTCCAGGTCCTGGCCCACCACGATAGCGCGCAACGCTTCCAGAGAGTAGTTGTCCGGGTGTACCAGCAACGACTTGATGTACAGCTCGCAGGGAGAACGCCGAATCACACCAAGAAAATGCTCTACTTCTTTCGGCAGGTCAAGCAGTCACTTCAGCTGCACCTTTTCCGTCTTCTGCTCTATCAACGGTCCCCGCATCATTCTTTCTGCCAGTGCCTGGTAGCTTTTCTCCGGGAGACGCTTCTCGTCTGGGATGTCTGACTCCGGAATGATCCGCCTGTTCGGAAAGCGCTTGTTCCAGTCAGTGAGCTCTGTATCAGGCACGACATAGGTGAGTTTTGCCCTGTTCACCGTGTCCACCAAGTGCTCTTCCGGGATGAGATTCATGTACCTGGACGGCTTCGCTTTCCTGCTCTCGAAAAGGATCCCGTACTTTCCGTACGAGGACGAGGGCGGCATGATCCCCTTGGTGACGTACACCTCAGACCTTAGCTCCTGCTCCCCCTTGGCCTCTGAACGCTCTCGGCTGGTGGCGTCGTTGGACTCCACGCTCTTGAGGAAGCCCTTCTTCCCGGCATCAGCAGCCGACAGAAGCTTCTGAGACTTGATGATGGGCTCCAGGTTGGTCGTGCGGTGCCCGAACACATTGCGTCGCATCAGTCGGGTACGCTGCGCGGCCGCCAGCGCCGCTGTCTTCTCGCCGTAGTCGTCCCGCCACATTCCGATGTCCTTGTCGAGACCCTTCTTGTACTCGTAGAGCACGGTTCTCTTCACCCGCTCCGGGACGAACGGAAGCTTCCCGACCACTTCCTTCACAGCGGCTTTCTCACGGATGATGGCCAGTCTCTTGGCTGGGTCGGCCATCATGTCGGCTTGCACCTTCTTGCGCGACTCCTTGTACGGGACAACGTCAGGCCCGTGGAAGATCGTGAAGTCGACCTCTTCCCCGTCCATCTCCCCCTTGAACACCTGCGTGTCGGGTCTGATCTGGATCGAAGTGGGGAACTTCTTCTGCACGCGCTTCTTGAGCTTGTCGAACTTCTCCGGAGAGTTCACCCTCACTGCGAAGTCGTAGTCGACGTTGCCCGGCACGTTCAGCCTGGTCTTCATGGAACCGGTCAAGAAGGGTGTGACGTTGTACCGCTTGCCCAGCTGTGACCTGAACTTCTCAGCCGTCTCTCGGATCTCTTTCTGTTCCTTGCTGTCGTCGTCTGGAAGCTGCAAGTTCTTCACGTCAGACGACGCCAGCATGGTGGAAAGCGAACCTATGACGTCCCGCTTCGACAGCGATATCTTGACGAGCTCATCCCTCATAGCCGAGGCGGACATGCAGACCTCACGATTGGAAGGCGATGATCTTCAGACCTTCGATGGTCTCTTCTGTCGACCGGATGGCGCGCTCCAGCGCCGAGGTGGGAATGCTCTTCATGCCAAGCCGAGACGACAAGAGGAGCTCGCACATCTTGAGTTGTGCGTCGTCGATGGTGGGCAGATAGCTGACGAACGTGGTCAGGTTCTCCGGGTTGATGAAGCCCAGGGACAGCACCGTGTCCACCGCGGTGGGGTCCGGGATGGCTGCGGCTTCCTTCACCAGGTTCTGCTTCAGGTTCGGGTAGCTCTCCCACCGCGCCACCGCTTTGGCATGGGCGATCTTGGATTGCTCCTCCACCGTCACGATTGATCTACCGGTGACGACCCTCTCAGGGGACTGATTTGTCATGGCATGGGCCAGTTTTGTGGCCCCGTACCCCATGTCGGTGCCACAACCAGCCAGCAGGAACAGGGCGTCCTCGAAGTCGACGAAGCTGCGCTGATCCTCCGCGACCTTCTCCACCGCGGGGCCACTGATGCTGAAGGTGTTGGCGCTCGAGCGGACGAATACGTGGGAAACTTTCTCCTCTGGCGCAGGAGTTTCCGCCGCACTCTCAGAGTTTCCGTCAGACTCTTCGTCGCCGGGCGCGGGGTCGCCACCAGCCAGGGACACCTCAGCGGACTGCTCCATGGAGCTCCACTTCCAGTGCGCGGGGATGAGCAGCTTGCCCTCCTCCATGGGGGTGACCATCTGAATGTTCGGCTGCACCGACACCTCGACGGGGCGCCCGTCGAACAACTCCCCCACGAAGTTTGACGGCTCCCCCGGGTTCTGGTGCGAGCCCTTGATGGCCATCGGCAGCGTGGCCTCCACCCTTCCGTCGTCGTCCACGTTGAAGAAGAACCCCATCCCCTGGATGGGCCCGGTGGGCAGGTTCACGCCTTCGCCCGCCTCTTCGCCGAAGATCTCCGCCTGAATGGTGGCCTGTGACCCGTTGGTGAACAGGGCCAGCGGGACCTTGCCGCCGTCGGAGTCGTACAGGTTCGGGATGACGAAGCCGATAAGCTCCTTGCCCTCGCTGTCCTGCACCTTGTAGATGCCCGACTCAGCGATGGCCTCGGCCGGGGCTTCTGCTCGCTTCTCTAGCCCCCTCGTCGCCGCATCCACGGCCAGGGTTACGGACCCGCACTTATCGACCTCCAGCACGGTGTCAGGGCCGAAGCGGTCGACCGCCTCACCGCGCGTGAGCGTCAGCGACATCGGGTGCCACATGTTGGAGTTGGCTGTCTTGACCAGGTACGCGCCGCCAGTGTTCCGAATCTGCGTCACAGTCGGCTTCAAGTACGTGGGGAGGGCTGACGCCAGCTTCTCCGTTGTCATGGGCTCGACCTCTGCCAGAAGCTTGAGCGGGCGCGCCGAAGCGTGGGCGTTCTTCGTGAAGGCGTTGCGCAGCGTTTCATCGCCCTGGAGCGTGCCCCAGAAGCTGTTTAGGTCGGCCTGCCCGACGGTGGGGAGAATCGCCTCCATCACCGACGCGTTCTTCTGCTGACCCTTCATCGCCTCGATGAGCTCGTTCTGCCGGCTCTTCGCGAGCATGTGGTGCGCCCCGATGCCCGCGGCAGGAACCGCGGCGGCGACGGTTCCGGCGGTGGCAAGCAGGCCCTTGTTCTTCGAGGCAACATCTTTGACGGCCTCACCTGCGCCGCTGAGTACGCCTTTGGTGGCCCCCTTGGTCACACGCTCCACGGTGTCGCCGGCGACGTCCCCAGCTGCGTCAGCTCCCACACCGAGTGCTCGCTGCGCTGCCTGAATCACACCCGCTGTCTTCTCCTTCGGGGTGCGGAACCCGGCGTCGCGCTTCTCGAGCTCCTTGGCCAAGTACTCCTCGAAGACCGAACTCATCTTGCCCATGCCCTCGGCACCCATGCCACTGCCTCCGGCAGAGTTCTGTCGGTACGGAGGGTACAACGACGCCATGATGCTGGTCCCCTCGGGGGTCTCACCCGTCACGTCGAAAGGCTGGGGGCGGAAGATGGCCTGGCGGAGGCGTGCCTCGGTGAGCGGAAGCACCTTGGACTTGTCGTTCACCGCAAGATCGAACGGGCTGAGCTTGCCTTGGTTGATGATGACCGGGATCCGAACAGACCGAACGCTGGACGCGGCTTGAACCGCGGGGTCCGTGCTCGCGTTCTGCTGCGTCTGGTTCGATATCTCCACGTGCCCGAAGCCGTACCCGCGCTCTCCGTCGACCTTTTCCATGACGACGTGCGGTTGGAAGTCGGCGATATACGGGACCTGCTTGTACAGCTCGTCCAGTACCTCTGCCGACCAGGCGTTGGGGTCCTCCGGAAGCTCAACTTCGGCTGCAATCTTTTCGAACTGCAGGTCGGCATTCTTGAACAGGTCCATCTGTAGCTCCTATGCGAACAGGAAGTTGAGACTTCCAGTGAGAGACACGCTGGTCTTTCCAACGATGATAATACCCTGCACCGGACCATCACCGGAACCGAGACCCGGCCCCAGTCCTCCGTTGAACAGGGTTTGGATGTCGCCGCCGGCGGCAGCCACAGTTGCTCCGTCAAACCCAACAAGAGCCACACCGGGAAGAGTGAGGGCGGCCTCGAGGTCAGCAGTGAACTTCAAAGCCTGAAGCTTGACCTTCAGCGCCACCTTCAAGAGCGCGTCGATGAGCCCGAGCTTTACAGAGAGAGAAGCAACAAGAGCGGCCGTGGCCGTGAGCTCGGCGCTGATGCTCAAGTTGACTGGCGGCAGAGACAGCGCCGCGGTTATTGCAGCCTGTAGCTGCGCTATGGCTGCGAGCGCCAGCTGTAGAGCAGCGAACGGGTCACCTATCTGAAGGGTGAGGGTGGCCTGCGCTGCAATGGCTGCGTTGAACTGGGCGGCCAGGTCTGCTTGTAGCGGGCCCAGCGCGAAGGACATCAGCCCGTCTAGTTGTGCGGACAAAGGGAACAGAACCCCCACCGCCGCGGTCGCAGCGATGTTGATGTCTCCTAGAGTCCCTATGAGCGTGACTGAGGCAGGCATCTAAACCTTCACCGTGGGGTTCCCGGTCGAAACTTGGCCGGAGAATGTAGCACCGGTTGAGATAACGCCCGCAACCCCGGCGACGACGATGGGGATGGGAGCCACCACTGTCATCAGAACTTGAGAGCCTACGTGAGCCACTGGTTTACTTCCTCCGTTGAGAGAGACAGTACCTCCATCAGTAGCGAGCTCCAAGTTCTTCCCCTGAAGTCGCAGGTTCTTCTCGGCCTCTATGGTTACGCTCTCTTTGGTGAACACCTCGAACCCCTCGTCAGCACGTATCCGGAGCTTGCCTTTGGTTCGGAAACTGACGGAGCCCTCCGACCGGAACATGGCGTTGCCGTCTCGGTCGAAGAAGATGCGCAGCTTGGTCAGGTCCTTGGCGCCGGGCTGCTGTGTGCCGTCGCCTCCGTCAAACCCTCCTGGGGCTAAAACAAACTCGAGCACCTTGAGCGCACTACCGATTCCGAGCTGATTGAGATCGACAGAGGAGCCAGCGTCTCCGGTAGGTTCAGGCACAGGGCTGTGCACCTTTCCCACACTGAGGCGCACGTCGGCGAACTCATCGTCGGCGTAGACCCTGAAGACCTGGGTGAACTCTGTCTCCTGATCGTCCTCGTCCGTGAGAGCTCGCAGCCCCCACTTCACCGCGCCGCCGGAGTTGAAGTGGGTGTAGTTCTGACTGACGTCAGTGATCATGTTGCCGAGTGGGATGTAGACGCGCTGGGCCAAGGGGGTAGCGCCCACTTGGAGCACCCCGCCCCGATGCAGCACGACGAAGTTGCCGTCCCTGCCTCGGATCCCCATGTCTCCTGGTGTGCCCCTGAGCCTGCCGCCGCGGAAGGTGGACCCTTCTCCATCGGCGTTGCCCTCCGCGGGCATGATGAACGCCAGGACGAACGGGGGCGGCCCGTCGCTAGGGACACACACCAGGCACTTCGCCCCCACCTCGGGCAGAGCGAAGAACCCCTCCCCTCTGTTCGAGTGCATGTAGGGGGAGGCTACCTGGATGTCGAAGAAGCGCTTCTGGTCGAAGACGGTGAAGCAGTCCACCGTCCAGTTGACCATGTTCACGTCCAGGATCCGCGCCTCATGGATGAGGGGTATGCCTGCTCCCTCCGGGATGGTCCAGGAAGTCCGGAACGGGTTCCGGTTCATGGAGCTCTGAACGCCGGTTGATCCGAGAGCCATCAGTACCCGTACTCCGGTACGTCTTTGAGGTGTGGTGCTCTGATCTTGTGCTTCTTCGTCATGCCGAACTCAGCTCCGTAAACCATACCAGGGATGGGGTGCTCCCCGTGAATGTCGGAGTAGCTTCCTGTAGCTGCAGCTTCTATCACTGTACGACGAAGCTGGTTGTAGTTCATCTTCGCCATCCAGTCTTCTTGCACCTCGATGGGCATGACGTCCACGCCCTTGAGCACCGGGGTGTGCCTGACCGGCCTCTTACCTGCCTTCACGAGCTCCTTGTTCCTCGCTACGAGAACAGAGTGAGGTTTGAACTCTCCTTTCAGTGCGTCATCTGAGTCGCCCGGGTCCCGCACGCGGGTGAGGTTGGTCATGGCCTTGACCACTGTTTCGATGTGCTGGCGGCGAACACCCTCTGGTTCGTAGATACCGTACAGCTCGTTGGTCATCTGGTTCTGAACCTTCTCGATACTGCGGGTCGCACGGTAGTACTGGTGAAGGTTCACGTTCGTTCTGTTTGGATCGGACAGAACCTGCCCGGCCTTGACCTTCTGCCCTACCTTCGGGGGTTCCCACTTTACAGTGCCGTCCCCGGACTCTGTGAGCCGCTTGCCCGCACGGTCCAATGGAACGAAGTGACGGAGCCCGTTCACTGTGACGTGCGAGCCGGTCCTGTCATTCTCTACCTTCTCGATGGTGCCGCTCTTGTGCGCGAGCACAGCTTCGTCGGGGATGCTGGCAGGCAGTGAGGTGAGCTGCTTGATGCGGTCGAACGCACCGAGAGTTTTCCCTCCGCCGCCGGCGACGCCGCCCGAGTGGAAAGCCTTGAGCGACAGCTGGACCGAGCGCTCCCCAAGGGACTGCGCGGCCAACAGCCCAAGGTTGGTCCCCTTCTCATACGCCTTGCCCTCAGGAGACAGGCCGGCGCACTCCTGACACAATCCTTTGCCGTGCTCGCACTTCAACGGGCTGCGCACAACGATCTGTGCGTTCTTGTCGGCTGCCCGGATCTGACTGACGATGTCGGGGGTGAGCAGCGTCCCCTTCCCTAGCGTCTTATCCTTGAGCTTGACGTCCGTAGCCAGCTGCCTGTCGTACACATCCGACGAGGTGACCGCCATAGCGACGCCGCGCTTGGTCCCGCAGTCGTCACCATTGATTTGCAGGCCCATGGAGGTGTTGATGAGCTGCTTGGAGAAGTAGCCCGGGTCCCTGACCTCCTGCACCTTCTTGACCGAGCCCTTGCGCGCGCCGTGCATCTGCGTCCAGTACCCAGCCATGTCGAGCCCTTCCGAGTACGACTTGGTGACAGGGGTGGGGACGATCTTGCCTGCCGCGTCTTCGAGCAGCATAGGCGCCAGCTTGATCTGTTGGTACTGGGCAGGCTTTGGTTTCACGCCGGCGGCCAGCATCTTGTGCAGGTTGTCCGGGTTCTTCTTGGCCAGGACCTCGTGCTCCGCGACCATGTCGTCGGTAGCCTTCAACCACGCCTCGTTGGACCTCTGTTCTTTCTGCTTCGTCGTGAGATCCAACTTGTTGATCTTGTCTACTGCTGTCTGTGTTCTCTTGACGATCTTGTCCCTGGTCTTCTTGTCTGGGGTCATGTCGTCCAGAGACAGAGAGTGGGTGCCCACCGCTAGGAACTGAATGTTCTTTGCTGTGTCCTCCGCCGCAGCAATAGCGTTCGGCCCCTTGTGGTCCGGGTGCGAAACCTTCACCGCCCCGTAGGCCATGCCAAAGCCCAGGTCCTTGAGCTTGTTGGCGGCCTCACCGTAGTCGCCTCGGTGTTCTTTTGCGATGGTCGAGTACAGATCCGGAAGACCCTTTTTGTCCAAGGTCATCTTGGGGTCTGTCATCACCTTCTTTTGCATGGACTCCGGCACTGCAGAGGCGATCATGATTCGCCCGGCAGTAGTTGTGCCGACCCCAGGAACCTTGACCTTGTCCGTGATGGCGATCTTCCCTGCCTTGACTGCCTGAAGAACGGCGCCCGGGTCCTTCATGGTCTGCTTCCCGTCGCCTGTCATCAGGCTCATCTTGTACAGACCGAGCGCACTCTCCAGTGTGGGGGTGTGCGCCACCTTGCCCGTCGCCTCGTTGAACAGGTTGTTCGACGGGTACATCGTCTTGGCCTCTTCCACAGCCTCCTGGTGCACAGGGATGTACATGCTCATCTGATCGCCGTCGAAGTCAGCATTGAATCCGCTGGTCACCAACGGGTGGATCTGGATGGCACGACCAGGCACCCGGCGCGCGTTGAACGCCTGGATGCTGTGCTTGTGCAGCGCGGGGTCGCGCTTCATGAGCAGCGGGCGCTCCTCCATGACAAGGTCGAGCGCCTTCAGAACCTGCTTGTCTTTGTCCACCCCGGCCTTGCCTAGCATCTCACGAGCATCCAAGGCGTGCTCCGCCGCACCGATGTCCACCATCTTCTTGACGAGGAACGGACGGTAGAGGGTGAGTGCCTTCTCTGCAGGCACTCCCACCTCATCCAGCCCGAGCTCCGGCTCAGGCACGATGGTGGAGCGTAGCGTCATGTCCTGTCGTCGACTGAGCAGGGTCTTCTGGAAGTACCCTGCCTTCGGGCTACTGCCATGGATCTGATGGAGGATGCCCTTGTCTTTGCCGGTACCCTCGTAGGTGACGCCAGCACCAGTCAGCGCCTTGAGCCCATCGTACATGGCCTTGCGCTGCTCTTTCTTGTCCTTGTCGCCGAGGTACTTCTTGAAGATGGGGTCCGCCATCTTGCCGTTGACCTGCGCCAAGTTGGCGTACAGGCCGTTGAGGTCGTCCCACTTCACTGCGCCGTCAGGAAGAACAGACGCTGGGCGCATTGCCGGCGGGAGTACCGGCACGTTCTTCATTGTGTAGGCCTCCTCCGCAGACATGCCCAACTCATTGAGCGTCTTGAGGTACTTCACCCGCTTGAGGGCCTTGTCCATCTTCGAGGTGCCGCCGCCCTTGCCCAAGCCGCCAGGCACGTCGTCCATCTCATCGAAGTTCAGGTCCACGCCCTTGGCGAAGTTCTTGGGGAGCTTCATATCTACGAGCTCCTTCTCTGCCTTCTTCAGCTCCTTGTTGATGTCGAGCTTGCCAAGCATGGTCGCGATGGCGGGCCCACCGGTCATGGAGCCTGGGTCGCCTACGGCGACGACAGCCCCGGTCTTCGCATCGACAGCGGACTCGCTCTCCACGATCTTCGTGTACTGCTTGGCCGTCATGCCGAGGACCTTCTGGATGGCGCCCTCGAACACTGGGTTAGGCATCGGCTCTGCCAGCTCGAAGTGGCCCCACTTCTTACCGCCGTGCCCTCCGGTCACTGTAGGATCGAAGAGTCCGCCCTTCTCCGGCAAAGGATCACCGTTCTCATCCAGCTTCAGCTTGGTGAGACCTGAAGGATTCGTGAGCTCCCCGTTCGACATGTCCAAGACCTGGGTATCAGTAAGCGGAGTGAGCCGGAAACGATTGCCCTTCTTCTCCATGTTGACGCCAGAGGCCTTCAACATGTCCGTGAACTTCTGGAAGGCGAACGTGTGCTTCGGGGTAGGTAGTGCGTCCCCGTTCTGCAAGGCCGTCCACACGTCGTCGTGCTGAGACCTCCACTGCTTGCCGTCGGGGGCTGAGTCAGGGCCCTCGCTCTTCCATGTCTGCATCTCCCGGATGTTCGCCTTGGCGCCGTGAGCCAGCATGACGTACATGCCGAGGTTGCCGATGGACTGTGCTCCCGTCTTGCCGCCGCTGGAGGGCATCAGGTTCTTGTCGTAAGACTCCGGCTTCGCACCAGAGATAGACATGCCTGACCGTGCGCTGATCTTCTTGTCGATCTGATGCGTGAGCTTGATCAGATGCTGCGGCCCCGTCAACGCCTTGCCAAGCGACACACCAGTGGTCGGGTCGTAGAGCTCCTCGGTGTCTGATAGGCCGTTGTCCTTGAGCTCCTTCTTGACCTTCTCCAACTGGTCTTCCACTCGACCGAAGTTCTGCACGACGTATGGCTTGCCGGTCTTTCTGGCGACCTTGCCCGCTGCAGTCTCCAGAACCTGCCCCACGTTCATGCGGCCCGGCACACCGGATGGGTTGAGCGCCACCTCCACGTTCTGAAGCACGGGCAGCGCTGCTCCGCCCTTGGCCATGTCCTCGGTGACGGTATCGCCCTTCTTGTACGCTTTGCCCCCGACGGTCACGCTCTTGCCGAGAACTTTGCCTACGACCTCTTCTCCTGAACGCTCCTCTACTGTCTGGCTTCGTGGCATGTCTGCGTCGGGGATGACCCGGGTGACGATGCCTTTGTTGCCGTGACGCCCGGAGATCTTGTCACCAATCTGCATGGGCTCGACAGTGCGGACGTGGACGGTGAGCTCGCCCTTCTTGTTCTTGTGAACTCCGACCACCTCACCGTTGTGGTCTGAGTCCCAGCGCATGGACACGTCTGAGTGCGCCCCAGCCGTGTTCTTTCGAATGGCGCCTGCGCCCGTCTTGTCCTTGAGCTGGTAGGGGCGGGTCCCGATCATGAGCGGGTCACCTGTCTTGACCTTCTGCCCAACCCGAACCACACCGTCGGTGCCCAAAGTCTTGAGCTGGTCCCGGGTGAAGGCTTCCGGGTGCTCCATCACGAACTTCTTCTGGTCGGTAACCAGGCCAGAGTCCAACTTGGTGGACGGCTTGTGCATGTGCTGGGATGCCAGCTTCTTGGCTGCGGTCTCACTGATGACCACACCGTCCTCGAAGTTGTAGCCCTTGTACGGGATGTACGCGACGTTGAGGTTGGTCCCCAGCGCCAGCGCACCGTTCTTGGTGTAATTCGTGTCCGCTACGTTCTGCCCTGCCTTGACCTTATCGCCCACCTTCACCGTCGCCGTGGAGTGCAGCACAGACTTCGTGTCGTTGAGCGGGAAGTTGTTGTAGAGCTGAACTTCTTTCTCCTTGCCGCTCTTCGTCTTCAGTACGACGCCGTCCTTCTTCACCTCTACTACTTCGCCGTCTTCCGGGGCCGAGTGGGCTGCTGTTCGCTGCCCAAGGAACTCCTCGAAGGACCTGGAACCTTCCTTGTCAGACCCTGTTCCCACCTGAACCAGCGGCGCCTCTCTGCTCTTGAGCGAGATGGCCTGGTCGATGTGGTGGGTGGCGTAGCTCGCGCGGTTGCCGGAGTTGTTCCCCATGAACGGGATGAGGTTCGATGTCATGCCGAACATCTGCGCTGGTGAGTTCAGAACGTACTGAGCCTCCTCCACCGTGCCCTCGCCCAGCTTGTTCCCCGGCCTCGACATCTTCACTGTCTTGTTGGTGAACTTGGGCTTCCCGTCTTTCCACTCGACCTGGTCAGGCAGAACCACCGCGGACTTCAGCATCTTGGCCGGGCCGACCATCTCGGTCTTACCGGTCTTCAGGTTGTACATCGGCGTCTGCGGCTCACGCCCCTTCTTCTTGATCCCGATAGGAAGGTGCAGCACCACGCCGGTTCTCTCCGACTCCGGGGTGTGGATGGGGTCCAAGAAGCCCATGTGCGAGTTGTTGACGAGCTTCGTCTCGTCCATCACGCCTTGATCGCTCTGAATACCTCCAGGCCCCATGACCGTGGTCTGCATGGAGGAGCTGACCATCTCCACTGGGTTGACCTGGTCGGCTACCCGCACCAACCCGCTGTCACTGGAGAACAGCTGCTTTATGGGGGCGTCGAACATGTCGAACTTGACGACGTCACGAACGCCCTCAGCCTTGTTGATTTTCCTGCTGAACTTGTCCTTGATCCCTTTGCCGATCTTCCAGTCGGTCAAGCGATCGTGCGCGAAGTCACCCGTACTGCGCAGGTCCTTGAACACCAAGGAGTCACGGTCATCCTCCTCCTCCTTACCCGCCTGGACGTTCAGCATCTTGGAGGTTGCTCGGACGAACGTGTCACCCTCCACGGTGTCGAATTCTTTGCCTAGCGTCAGCTTCGTCACGTCGGGACGCAGCTGGGACTCCTTCATGGTCTCGAGAAAGTACTTCTCAGCCTCTTCAGGTGACTCGGGTGAACGCTTCCTGTCCGCCTTGAAGAACCGACTGAGTGCGGTACCGCTGGCTCTGGCGTTCTTGTTCGCCTCCAGAATGTCGGCGCCCCACTTCTCCTTGAGCGTATCGTCGTCGATGCCCATCGACTTGAGCAACGGATACACGGGTATGTTCGCGGACTTCCCGCGAGACATCATGAAGAGCTTCTTCTCCGGGTTGAACTCGATGTCGAACGCGCGCTTGTTTGGGATGTTGAACTTCGTTCGCAGCTCTCCGCTCTGCCTACGCGTCGTGTACACGCCCGGCTTGAGCTGCCACTGGCTGTCGACCTGATACTCCTGCCCCTTCACGACGTAGCTGTACCGACGGGTCATGCCGGGCAGGTCTGCCATGCGGATCTTCTTGCGGTCCTTGACCTTCCCGCTCTCCTTGTCGCGCAGAACCAAGGTTCCGTAAACGGGGGTTGACCACGTCTCGCCATCCACCTTGGCCTTGTGCTGCTCGCGCAGATCGTCAGGGTCCAAGTCCTTCTTGGCTTCCAACGACTCCAGCTCGAGCGTCTGGTTGCGCCCCTCCACAGGGAAGTGCGACTTTATCCCGGCGAATACCTGGTCTTGGAACTCGTCGTTGGCTTCTTTTTGGTTGAGGTACGCCATGCGCCTCCGATTCTACAGCAACAGCAAGGCCAGGGCACCCTACCTGAAAACACGACGCCTTAGCTGGAATAAGAACAATGGTAGCGCATACACGCACCATCAAAGGAGTACTTGTGGAAAACGACACAGAGAACACCAACACCGAAGAAGAAACAGACGAGAACGAGGAGGAAGAGAGCAGCGGTAGCGGAGAACAATTCGAACAGGACATGTCGGATCTGCTCGACAGGTAGATGTTCTGGACCGGATTGATTCTCGGAGCACTCCAAGGGGTGCTCCTTTACCTACGGGAATGCGCCAATGCTCCTAAACCCGTTCCGTCAGATCCTGCACGCGATCCCAGGCACACGGATCCTTCAGGAAGGATTCGGACTCCTGGGGGCGGAGGTGCAGGACCCCGTCAACAAGCGCCGCCGATGGACCATCACAGCAGTCCTTGCTCCGATACCGGGGCGAGCGATAGGAGGTGTTCGAGCTAGGCTTGAAGATCAGAAGGGCTTCGTCACCTTCTGCAATCAGCGAGACCTGGAGCTATTGCTCGGGCTAGCCGACCCAGAAGAGAAGTGCCACTGGCTGGGGTCGGACTACCCGGAGATCAACTCCAGAGACTTCTACGGCCTGTGCGCCGACGAGGAGGACCTGCAAGACGACATGTTCGACAGGGAGCTCACTCTTCGAGCGAGCCACCCTGGCGTTCTTCCGTTCGGTCTGGAGATAACCAGACTGGTGCACGTATCCCCCAAGCTAGATGTCGAGGAGCAGAACATGATGCTCTACGACTGCGACCAAGTGAGCGGGCTTGGGCCAGACCCTAGGTTCGAAACAATGTCCTCACGCTGGACACGCGTGGGAAGGGAGGCAGTCCTGTGGACATCGATCTGAGCACGGGCCTTTTGTGTGCGTGCTGCGGGAACAACGAGACAGGAGAAGGACAGCTTGAGATATACGACCCGGTCTGCAGGCTGGTGGTGGCCCAGCCCACGTACATCACTGCGAACGAGCCCGGCTTCTTCATCGTAGAAGACGACAAGGGGTCCCCGCTGTACCAAACGTTCTTCATGCACGGGCACTGCTGGCAGGACAGCATCGCCCTAGAGCTGGAGAACATGCTCGAGGAAGCGGAGTACGAACCGCACTTCGACCGAGCAGGGCTAGGTTCCTTCGAGTGCGACATCTGCACCTCCGACATCAGGGCCTGGGAGGTGAGCGGTGTGGTTGCGCTCGGGGAGTTCCGTAGATCCAGCAGAACCCCAATGGGCCACGGTGAGTTCGACTTCCACGTGTTCAACGAGAAGCTCGCCATCGTGTGCCTGTCCTGCCTGAACATCATCAACGAGGACGTCCTGCAGTTCTGGGACACTCCCGTGAAGAACGGGGACGAGTGCGAGTGGGGCGCCATGGAACGGTGCTGGCGCCACCACGCGTGCTCTGACCCTGGTCGGTCCGAACGGTGCCGGCTGTATCAACTTCGAGCTTCATGAGCCCCCGCTTCGGCGGGGGCGTTTGCCCTCAACAACGAGAACGACATGTCCACACTCGAGCAGTTTCTATCCGTGGCTCTTCTTACGCCCATCTTTGACCCGATGAGCCACACCTCCCCGGCAGATCCCACAGTCATCTGGGGCGTGCCGGTGAACCTCGTCGGGTTGTCCGGCATTGCGAAGACCGCGCGCATCAAACAGATCGCTCGCGCCGCTGGTATCCCAGCACACTCGGTGTATGCACCGACGAAACAGCCGGAGGACTTCACCGGCGCCTACGTGCCGACCCCCGACGGGTTGGTGATCGAATGTGTTCTTCCCGCAGCAAGGAAGTGCATCGACCGAGGGTTCGGTTGCATCCACCTGTCCGAGCTCAGCTCCGCTCGAGCTGCCGTGCAGGCCGCACTTCTGTCCGTTGTATCGGAGCGGCAGATCGGTGACCACCTTCTGCCTCCGCGCACTCGCTTCCTGGTTGACATGAACCCTCCCGAGTACGCCGCCGGCGGCTACGCGCTGGAGGCCCCCATGGCGAACAGGCTTGCGCACTACGCCTACGCGACGCCCCCGAACAAGTCCTTCGCCAACTACCTGACCGGACAGGCCGAGCAAGTCATCCCCATCGACAAGGGGGAAAGCCTGATCATCAACAACTGGAACAAGCACTGGCCGCACGTGGTCGGAGCCATGGTGGGGTTCCTGAAGGGCAGTAAGCAGGACTTTATCGTCAACCAGCCCCTGCCCGATGACCCGAATTCTGGTGGCTCGTGGCCGTCGCTACGCACCTGGCACTACACCCTGTGCGCCATCGCCGCATCCCGGTGTCTCGGTGTCAACCAGGCTATCGAGCTTGAGTTCGCCCAGTCCCTCGTAGGCGGGGGCGCCGCCACAGCCTGGGCAGAGTGGATGGTCAAGGCTGATCTGCCCGACCCATACGACATGCTCACCAAGGGGTGGGCCCCGGACCGCAAGAGGCTCGACCGGACCGTGGCCTCCCTCACCTCCATGACCGAGTACCTCAAAGGCATGGCACCCACCAACCGCAAGGACGCGGTTGACCTGGCCGAGGCGGCGTGGGGCATCTTGGGCGCCGCGCTCAAAGCAAATATGGGGGACCTCGTGGTCAACCCAGCGCAGACCCTAATCATCTCGAAGCTGGGCCTGGTGGAAACAACAACCCAAACCTACGACGCAGCAGAGGGAGTCATCTTCGATCTAACCGAAAAGGGCTACTCCCAGTTCGCGACGTCAAAATGAGCTCCGAACTAGGATTCGCAGAGCACCTCATATCGCTGGCACGGGCATACCTGCTGAAGGAGGCCCCGTACCTTGCGACCACGGTCTACGGACTCACTTCGGTGCCGACAGAAGCCATCGACACTCTGGGAGTCACAGCCGGCCTGGTGATGTACTTCAACCCGAAGTGGATCGCAGCAGAGCCGACGTTCAAAACAAGGGACACCAACGGCGGACTGACCGGGTACAAGTGCATGGCTTCCTGCCTGTACCACGAGTGCCAGCACATCGTGCGGGGGATAGAACGACTGGAGGCCCTGCCACAAGCAGACCTGGCGAACATCGCCGGCGACATGTGCATCAACGACGACCTCAAAGCGGGAGGCTGGGTACTGCCCCCATGGGTTGTCTACTCCTCCTCTTACAAGTTCAAAGAAGGACTGCCCCTCGAGGGCTACTACAATCTGCTTGCCAAGGACGCAGACAAAGCACTGGGCAAACTGAAGAAGCACCTGAGCGCCACCGGCGGCCCGGAGAACGGGGGCGTCATGGCCGGAACATGCGGGGGCGTCGGCGGGCACGCGGCCAACCAAGCGCTCGAAGCGGAGCTGGACGAGGACGACGGCAGGCCAGAGGTCGAAGTTCAGCGCATCCGCGAGACCACGATGCAGCAGATCAAGGAGCACATCGCACAGAACGGACAAGGCTCCGCCCCCGGCTTCTACGAGCAGGACCTCAAGTTCGAACGGAAGGTCTCCATCGTTCCTTGGCCGAGGGTGCTGCACCACGTCGCGAGAAGAACGTTCGACCGCGCCGTATCAGGGGCTGATGACTTCTCCCTGCGACGACCATCGAAACGCTCCATGGTCCTGGGCGTGCTGCGCGCCGGGCTCATCGGCCACGAGCTCAACGTCGCGTTCGTCCGGGACACGTCCGGATCCATGAATGACAACGCCATCAATCACGCGAACAGCGAGATCATGGCGATCATGAAGAAGATGGGGCTGGACTCGGTGTGGCTCCTCGACGCCGACGTCATCGTGCACTCCTGCAAGAAGGTGCGCATCCGGGACATCCCGCGGCTCAAGGTCAAAGGCCGAGGCGGCACGAGCTTCGTGCAGGCCATCGAGGCGGTGGAGGCTATCAAGCCCTGCCCGTCAGTTCTCATCTACCTCACCGACGGCGGGGGCACAGCACCCGAGAAGGCCCCCAAGAAGTTCAGCACCATCTGGTGCATCGTCCCCGCGCCCTACACGATGAAGCCCGCCGAATGGGGGAAGATCGTGGTGTGCTCCGACGACCCGGCGGTGCGCAAGAAGTTCGAATAGAGGACACAATGAAGAGACTCTACGTACGCCTGGCCGGGGATAACGACTTCTGGAAGACGGTGGAGGCATTCGTGATGGCCATCGCACCGCACGTGCTCGAAGGCGGCAAGTGGGCAGGCATCACGAAGGAACAGATCGTCGCACTATTCAACGAGCATGCGTTCTCCCTGTACGCCCTGCACCAATGCCACAACCTGACCCCCGAGCCCAACCTGCGGAACCACTTCCCGATCAGTACGAAGGACGTCTACTTCGACGAAGAGATCGACGAGTTCAGCAACTACAACGGTGACGGGTGCATGGCCTGTATTCTGCACGACGAGACCATCGGGTACTACCCGATGATGTAGCGCAATAGTGTAGGTAAAAGTGGTATAAGAATAGTGACGGAGAGAACCTAGCGACCTTCTCTGCTTGCTTACAGAAACGCGTCGCAGTGGGACGGCAACCCACGATTGTAGACCGGTACGCCACCGGCAGGGCATATACGGGCTCCCTGTACCAACACCACTGGCACAACCAACGATCAGCCAGGTAGGTCGGCCCGAACCAGACACACACACGGAGTGGGTTCACGTTCCCGGCGCCCGGATAGGGCCAACGTGACGGGCGGAGAGGCCTGGGGTCGAGCGAATGACACGGCTCGGTCCACCCTCCAAATCTTGCGTGTCCCTGGGTGTTCGCCCTTTCCCTCTCACCCGGGGCACGTTTTTAGCCCCAGGTCTCGTGTACAGAAACTGGGTTTTGATGCACGGGTTCAGACGAGGGCGGCGTCGCGGCGCGGGGGCAGCTGCTCAGGCAGCGGTTGCTGACTTATGGGTGACGGGGGCGGGGGCTGCTCGGCCTGCAGTTGGGCCAGGATCTGTGCGGTGAGCTGGGCGAGCTCGGGGGATTGGTTCGCAATGGCATCGAGGGCCATCTGCTGCTCCTCCGGGGCCATCTGCATGATCTGCTCGGCGTAGGACTGAGCCATCTGGTTGATGTCCATGCCCATGGGCGCGCCCTGCGCCTCCGCCTGCTCCGGAGGCACGCCGAGGTCCTGGCCGGCGTTGAGCTGACTGCCCATGCCCTGCATTGCTCCCTCGGGGCCCGGAGGCGGACCTTGCGGGGGCGCGCCGCCTTCGGGTCCACCAGGCTCGCCTGGCGCCAGGGGACCGCCCTGGGCCGCGGCCATGGACTCCTGAGCCTTGGCCTGCATCTTCATCATGATGACCTGCTGCTCGCCCTGGACCTCCGCCATGGCCAGCTGCTGCTTCTTGGTCGCCTCGAGCCGCTTGTCGGTCTCGGCGATCATGATCTCGTCCTCTTCCGTCTGGTCGAGGTCCGCGTCCGCGAGCAGGGTCTCATCGCTGATCTTGCCAGCCTGGTTGAGCTGGAAGAGGTAGGCCTTGCGCTGGAGGTCGTCGGCCATCTTGAACGGCTTGAAGCGGATGTTCACTTCCGGCCAGTCCATGTAGTGCGCGACCATCTTCATGATCCATCGCGCCATGAGCCTGTGGCGCCCAACGTAGCTGATGAACGCGTTCTCGAGCATGCGCATGGACACGTTGCTGCCGGAATACGACAGACCGCCCATGAGGAACTCGCGCGGTACACCGAGGCCCATGATGATGTGTTCGCTCAACGTGGTCATCTCGTTGAACAAAAGGAGTGCCTTGCCGTCGCCGCCGACCGACTGCTGCCCGATTGGCAGAGGAAGAATCGGCATGTAGTTGTGGTCCAGGCGCCAACGGGAGATCTCTGTGGCGACGTGGTCCCGCCAGTCCACCAGGTTGACGGTGGTGAACGGGTCGCTGGTGCCGGAGGCGGCCTGCGGGAACAGAAGACGAAGGGGGACGATGTGCTCGAGCAGCACGGCCTCCTGCGCCTTCTTCATGATCTGCAGGTAGAAAGTGTCTTTGAGCACCGGCAGAACGATGGGAGTACCCCATCCTCTGTCGTTCCACGCCAACGTCGGACGCTTCAGGTGGAAGAGATTGTCTTTGCTGAAGACCACGCCCTTCTTCTTGCGAAGCGCCTCGATGAAGATCTGCGGAACAGTGGACACCGAGTCCTTCTTGCCCATCGCCACGTCGCTCTGGATGGGGCGCGGGATGGTGTAGAAGTACTTCGACTCGCCGGTGATGTCGTTGTACGAAATGTCCACGTCTTCGACGTTCCACCGAAGCAGCCCGATGCCGCTGGCGTTCTTGTAGTAGTGGTCGAACGCTTTGGCATCCGCAGTCGCATGACACTTGGGGCAATCGAGCCGGAACTGGTAGTTGGTGAACCGCCAGAACTGTTTGATCTTGTCGGCGCGCTCAGTGAACCCGCAGCTGGCGCACGATAGGTACTTCTGGAACGGGAAGCTGAGACTCACCATGCAGTTGCCGTAGGTGAAGTAGTCCAGCCCCGTCTCTACCTGGAACATGCGGTAGCGAAGGATGTCGTTGTAGTACTCCATCCACCGCCGCTTCACGACCGGGTCTTCATGGTCGATGATGATGTCCGTGATCGGGTACTCGGACAGCTTGAAGACAGTGGCGTTGATCAGTGGGTTCGTCAGGAAGTAGTACCGACAGTACTGGAACAACTGCTTGACGGTGGTCGGCAGGTACGTGTGCGCAACATCAAAGAACGGACTGGGGTAGTTCACTCCCTGCCCGACTGAGCCCGATATGCGCCCTCTGGTGGCTCCGAACCTGGCAGAAGAGGTGCCCGCACCCGCGCTGAAGCATCCGCTCGTGAACGTCATGCGTTTCCTGCTCCCCTGAGTTTGTTCGCGGCGTAGTCGACACCACGGCCTAGATATTTACCGCCCTGCCCAATCGCCGCTCCGGCCAACATGCCTCCGGCCGTCACCAGCCAG
>PJEL010000473.1_pt1 | contig 46872 bp, 38 predicted proteins | sample 1853271 | NCBI WGS metagenome assembly PJEL01 (sample SAMN08108733, study PRJNA415343) | Invertebrate metagenome, whole genome shotgun sequencing project. | host: Globobulimina | place: Sweden: Gullmar Fjord | collected 2015-08
ATATGGCTCCGCCTCGGACAGCTAAAAAACAGTGCGCAGGCACTGTTTTTCTTAACGCTGTCCGCCCAGTAGGACTCGAACCTACGACACACGGATTAAAAGTCCGTTGCTCTACCAGCTGAGCTATAGGCGGATGATTTTGGTACGGAATGTACCTACGCAACACCGCAGGCAAATAAAAAGCAAAGTCCATTGCTCTACCGCCCGCAGGTAAGCTATAGGCGGATGATTTTGGTATGGAATGTACCTACGATACACGCAAACAAATTAAAAGCAAAGTCCATTGCTCTACCGCCCGCAGGGTAAGTCGCGGGCGGATATGAGGAGAACTATAACATTACTATTCCGCAAAATCTACAGCAATATCACTTGTGCTTACCCCACCAAACACACTTGCACATTGTATAGTATAAATCGCCTCTGTATCACTCTCATCTGTAAATGGTATGGTTGTAACAACTCCGTTTTGTTGATCATACAAGAAATTGTTAGGTCCAGTTACTCGGCAAGTACCCATACCAAGGGAGCCCCATGTTATTCGTACTTTGTCACCTACTCCAGCTGTCTCTGGCCATACTATAATGTCAAACATTGGATCTTCTACAAGCACTGTGCATGAATTAGAGCCTATAACCTCACCACTACTATTTAAGCAACTCACACCATACTCAGTAGAAGTTGTTGGGTACACATATGCTGTACCTGTTAAACTACCGTCTGTATAAATATTGCTACCAGTAGAGCTTACTGGGCTACCAGCAGAACAAGACCAAGTTACTATAGATTCGTCGCCTGAACCTTCTTCAATAACACTTGGAATGCAAGATACAAGCGGAGAATATTCATCATCAGTAATGACTGTGCCATTATCGTACACGGCAATGTTTACCGTCTTAGAACATGTATTATTGCTACCGGTGCCTTTGGCTGTAATAGTAATATTGCCAGTGCTTTTTGGGTATATATTTACACCACCACTGCTCGCAGAATAGTTTACATTTGCTCCTGTTGTAGTTGTAAATTCTACACCACCTGTTGCATACTGTGTTTGCCACTTCATATATACTGCATCGCCAGATTTGGTTGTGGTCTTATTAAGTACTAAGAGGCATGTCGGTGTAATTGATGGTTGTTGTGTATTGCTCCCATTATTAATGTTTTTATTCGTACTTGGTTGCGTCATTGGTTGCGTCATTGGTTGCATCATTGACTGCGTCATTGATTGCATCATTGATTGCATCATTGATTGCAACAGTCGGTTACCAAAACTATTACCAGAAGAAGGGGGAGGAGAAAAACTAGGTGGAGGAGTATTAGTATTAGTATTAGTATTAGTATTAGATTTAGATCTAGGTTTAGGTTTAGGTTTGCATTTAAAGCTATCGCTTCCTGGTTCTTTTTGAGTGCAGTCAACACTTCCTTTGAATGCGCACCTTTCCGCCTCTTTCTTAGTGGCTGATGTTTTATTTATTGCTTTTAATGTTTTTATAAAATTTAGACGGATCTCAATCCAATCAATAGAACATTTAGGGTCAGATTTAGAAATCTTTGTGGCTTCAGCCACCAAATCGTCATATTTTTCATCAATACACACTTTTTTATGTATTTTTTCTTTTGGTGTTTCCATACCACACCGCTTCAACAATTCAAAAATCCAACCCAGCTGATAACCTATCGCGGTTCTTTTATATAAATCATCTTTTTTATCATACGCTGGACATCCAACAACAGTGGGTTTCTCTCCTTTTTTTTTAACAAATACATATGATGTGATGCATTTATCTTTGCACATATCTGAATCCTTTTTTGTACCACTGCAATCTTGAACTTCTTTTTCTTCTTTCGTAGTATCAGTGGAGCTAGCAGTAGCAGCCACTTGCCCTCCACTGTTAACACTAGAGCTTAAAGTATCCTGTTGTCTTTGAAAAAAACTAAATAATGCAGACATGGTTTCCATAAACCTCTTAAACCACCCAGAATGTTCCGTCTTATTATTTGCATCATCAATATTAATGGTATCAGAAAATGGGTCAAAGTCCTCAGATACAGAAGTGGGACTTTCATTATAGTTGCGTAGCGTCTTTTGATCTCCTTCTGGTAGCACTGCATGTTCGCCAGTATCAGCCGGTACAAATTGTGGTGTAACTACTGCTGTTTCTTGTTCTGTTGCAATAGTAGGGCAAGACCAGATTACTACAGACTCGTCATTTGGACCTTCTTTGAAAACATTCCGTACACAAGACGCATCATGCGGAGGATATTCATTTACAATATCAGGCACAATACCACCAGTGGTAGTGGTTATGTCTTTATCATACACGGCAATACTTACCGTCTTAGAACATATATTATTGCTACCGGTGCCTTTGGCTGTAATAGTAATATTACCAGTGCTTTTTGGGTATATATTTACACCACCACTGCTTGCAGAATAGATTACATTTGCTCCTGTTGTAGTGGTAAATCTCACACCACCGGTTGCATACTGTGTTTGCCACTTCATATGTACCGCATCGCCATATCTAACTGTAGTCTTATCAAGTGTTAGAAGGCATGTCGGTGTCATTGATGGTTGTTGTGTACTACTAGCAGAGCTAGCCACCTGCCCACCACTGTTAACACCAGAACTTAAAGTATTTTGTTGCCCTTTTACAAAGCCAAGAGAGCTGGCAACAACCGCAGTGAAAAATACAAGCAAAAATAGCTTAGTTGTAAAATTATGTTTTTGTGTATTTTTTGTTGCTTTTGGTGGAGTGTACATATATTTAAATATTAGTGTCTATTTTTAGCTCTTTAGCATAATTTATAATCACAATTAACTAAAACTACTGAAAATTAAACAATGCGAATAAGATTGCCATAAACCTCATAAACCATCCGGGGCGTTCTGCCTCACTATCTATATTCCCAATATCAGAAAAGGGGTAAAGGTCTCCAGATACAGAAATAGCACTTTTATGATAGTCGCGTAGTGCCTTACGCTCCTCTTCGGAGAGTGCTCCATATGGGTAGTCTGTTCCAAGTTCTCCATCACCTTCAAGCTGTCTGCGTGCCAAATCTTCAAGACCCTGCCACCCAAGATCTGAACGAGTTAATCCACCGTTATCTTCTGCACTTGTTGCTCCAATTGTAGTAATTATAGGAGTACGCACAATTTGTCCACCTACTATCGGATTGTTTCTCACTGCATCTAATTGTCGTTGTAGTATATAGGTTGTTGTCATTCCACCGTTATTTCCATTTGTATTGGCCGGTATAAATTGTGGTATAACTGGTTTTTGTTTTGGGTCTGGGTCTGGTTTTTGTTTTGGGTCTGGGTCTGGGTCTGGGTCTGGGTCTGGGTCAATACTCTCGTCTGTATCGCACATAGTACCTATGCCATCACCGTCTGCGTCCGCTTGATCTGGATTATACACAAAAGCGCAATTATCCACAGAATCCACTACGCCATCTCCATCAGAGTCGGTTGTATCTGTTGTATCTTTAGGGGAATATGGGCAAAATGCCGAATCTGAAACTTCAGTACCGTCTGCGCACACAAAGGTGACAGTCTTATTATCATTGTTGTTATAGTCATCCCAATAACCTCTATACCTATCATCTGAGTAATCACCAACGCCACCACCACTGCCACTATTAAATAACTTATCAAATAATGTTCCAAACATCATAAGCATCATTTGATCAAAAGTTGAACCACCTGCAAAACTTTGAGCTGTTGGTGTATATGTAAGATACCTACAACATCCCTTAGGATCACAATATGTTTGTATAATTGCACCTGAGACAACAAAAGATCCACAGCTTGTCGATTTTTCACAAAGACTGTGATTGGGTTTTACGATTGAATTAATACCACCAAAAGTATCTGGGCACGAGGCGGCAGTAGCTTGTTGCCAGCCGATAGTCGCATATATCAGTACTACAAATAGTGAAAGAGTCAGTAGAGTTGCGATTTGTTTTTTTGTTTTTCCGCACATATATGTACCATATTACTTTAGATACGAACACCTTACAACTTAGTTATCAACATTTAACTTAACCAGTAGTTAAACCTTAAATCCAATTAGGATTAGGATGATAAAATAAATCTCTCTATCCCTATATTAAGTGGTATATTATTACGCCTGCTCTCATGTGGTATTTTTATCAATTCGTCTATTAAGGTTGCGAGTTCTTGCTTTGTTCTTTTAGTTGCAAATCTATTTGCTTTACTAAATACAAAAGGCTTCATCCCAGCCTCTTCTGCAGATTTAATATTAAATGTAAGTAGCATTGACTTAACCACCCAAAATAACACGCCGTGTATCTCCTCTGAAGAAACTCCTGCAAACTTCGCCTTGCAAAAGAGTATCCAAAGCTTCTTTTTATTACCATCTCCAAGAGCATCTGCTAAAGAAAATATATTGAAAGTATGAGTTTTGCTTTGTTGTTTTGTTGTAATTTCAAATTTCTGTATATTTTTTGCAACATTTTCTAACTTTTCAAGTATTTTTGCATCAATATTCTCCTCAAGTATAAAAAAGATATTGGAGGACTCGGCAATCTCAGTTAAAAACTTTAATATACTCGCGTGCGCCAGATCCTCTACCAATAAATTATCTAAAAATACTATGTACTCATTCTTAAAAAGGGCTTGCGCCTGTACCAACTCAGCTAAATCAAAATCCGCAAAGTTCTCATCAGTGATACGCAAAGAAAGAGCGTTCGGATTTTTTGCTAGCATCCTATGAGTAGTAGCCCGTACTTTTGCGCGCGCCTTTTGTACATTACTCCCATAATAAATATAAAGCATACATGTAGTATAAGCCAACTTTCAAAAATATCCTATAAAACTCCTTTGTCCTACTCTACATCTACTGTAACGCTAGCCTCTTCATCCAGGCCTGTTAATGTTGTACAAATAAGTGTAAATACTGTATCTTTGGTAATTGCGTGCGAATATATCCCAGTAAGCGAATTTGTGCCTCTGCGACTCCAATTTGCATATTTAGAACTATCATCATCTGAGTTAAGTACGCAACTTTGTATGTCTGATGTCTCCCACCTAATTATTACATTGTCCCACGCCTCCACAGTCGTTTCGCTTACTTCAAGTGCTATAACAGGATCAATAACATCAATTGTACACTGCGCAGACGACCCATTTGAACAATCTATAAAATATGTCTTGCTTTCTGTTGGGTATATGCGTGTAAAATCTGCAGGGTAAAGCTCCATAGAGCTATCATCATCGTCCGTACTTAAAAAAGCTCTGTCAGAACCATCTAAACACTGCCAAAATATTAACGCCGGCTCAGCATATACAACTTTATCTGGCATGCAGTTTAGTGTTGGGGTTACACCGCCAGTGTTTGGAGTGCTACTATTTTCATCAGTGCTACTACTTTCATAGTTGCCAGTATTAAAACTAAAAAGATTAGATACAAATTTTAAGAAGCCACTCCGGCTCTCCTTGTTTTTGTATTCGGTAGTAGGTAAAGAGTATTCTTCATCATCATCGATGTCACGATCTACAAGTAAACCACTGTCACCACCAAAGAAGTCTAATAATACATTATCTGCACTGACAAATACGGCGCTACCGGTAAACATAACGCAAAGTGCGATGACCAAAATTATTTTTGTAAGTCTCATATACATTATAATATCAAATGAAGTACTATAAAGCACCCCAGTTATCCCCTGTTTTTACATCTACCACTATTGGTACATCGTGTGCCTTATCTTTATCAAGTGCATCCTCCATAATTCGTTTAATATTCTTTGAAATTTCTTCTACATTATCTTTCTTAATCTCCAGTATAAGCTCATCATGTACTTGCAGTACAAGTTTTGCGTCATTTGTTAGGTTGTTTTTTTGTAAATACTCATCAACATGTACCATTGCTATTTTTATAATATCAGCAGATGTGCCCTGCACTGGAGCATTAATTGCCATACGCTCTGCTGCGGCTCGTATAAATGGTAACTTAGAGTTAATGCCCTCAAAATATCTACGCCTTCCAAAAAGTGTTTGCGTATAGCCAAGTCTAGCAGCCTGAGCCTTTGTACCATCTATCCACTTTGCAAGTCCACTGAATGTACCGAAGTACGCATCTAAGTACTCACGAGCCTCTGCAGTTGTAACATTACCACCCAAGTTGGACTTCAGTGCGTTAACACCCATGCCGTATAGTATGCCGAAGTTAATAACCTTTGCTTTGCGACGCATGTCTCTGGTTACCTTATCAGTCGGCACGGCAAAAACCTTCCCGGCCACGGCATTGTGTACATCGCCACCATCCTTAAATACGCGTATAAGCTTTTCATCAGCAGAAAGTATAGCCGCTATACGCAACTCTATTTGAGAGTAATCTAGTGCCACAAGCATATTACCCTTGTCCGCTATAAAAGCCTCGCGTATGCGTTTACCATTTTCTGTTTTTATTGGGATATTCTGTAAATTAGGATTTTGACTGGCAAGCCTACCTGTGGTTGTTCCGGCTTGTAAGAATTCTGTGTGTAATCTACCGTCTCTGGCTACCATCTCGGGTATATTATCTATATATGTAGAAAGTAGTTTTTGTAAACCTCTATACGCAAATATCTCATCTATTATTAGGTGCTCATTCCGCAACTTCTCGAGCTCACTTTCTTTAGTGCTACGCTGTCCGCTTGCTGTCTTTTTTTGATTTTTGGGTTTTAATCCGAGATTATCAAAGAGCACTTCCGCTAACTGCTTGGGCGATTTAATATTGAACTCACATCCGGCATGTTTATATATACTACTTTCAAGTTTATCTAGCTTTTTATGGTACTCCTTAGAGAGTTTACCTAAATACTCCACATTAAGCTTGACACCGGCTTTATTCATCTTTTCTATCACCGGTATAAGTGGCTTCTCAATCTTCTCATACACATCTAGCAATCCACGCTCTTTAAGTATTGTAAATATACTCTCACGCGCTGTTATAAAATTTTCAACATTTGTAAATTGAAGTATATCATCAAGTGTTGGGTTGGTAATATCACTGCGCAGTAGCCACAATGCGATACCAGTTTCTTTAAGTTCTGCTTCTGTAAACTCTGAAGTGGAAGTGTTTGATTTCGTATCTTTTTTGTCTGCCTCATCTTCTTCATCTGCAAGTAACTTCTTCACTCTCTGAGTGAGAGTCCTGAACTCAAGTTCTGCAAAAAGTTTACTAATCTCTTGTATATCAATCTCGTCTCTCCATACATTTTCTGGTAATTCAAACTTTATAGGTACATCATGTCTAACTGTTGCGAGCATCCGAGAGAAGAAGGCTTCCTCCTCACCATCTCTCAATAATTTAAGTATGCGTGCCTTAAGTCCAGCTTTTTCTAACTTTTCTGGATTTTGTTTGAGAGTTTTATATATATTTTCTAAATTACCAAACTCGCTCACCAGTGTTGTTGCAGTCTTCTCTCCGATGCCGGCAATGCCAGGTATATTGTCTGATGGATCACCACGCAGTCCCTTATAGTCGGGTAGTAATTTAGGCACAAAACCAAAGCGTTGCTGGACAGCGTCTTGATCGTACATTATTGTATCTCTGATTCCTTTTTTAAGAGTATATACTTGCACCTTTTTCCCGTCCACCAGTTGCATTGTGTCCATATCCCCTGATGCTATAACTATATCAACCTTGGAGCCTTGCTTTGGTGTTTTGTTTTTGGTTTTAATTTGTTCTACAATTGTTCCGAGTATGTCATCTGCCTCAAAGCCGGCATGTTCATATACAGGTATGCCGAATGCTCCAAATATATCGCGACTGCGTTTAATTTGCTCTATGAGTGCATCGTCTGTCTTCTTGCGAGTAGCTTTATAATTCTCATAAACTTCATGACGATATGTAGGTTGTGGCAAGTCAAAACAAGCAACACAATAATCGGGGTTAAGATCGCGAATTATAGCTATAAGCATGGTGGCAATCCCGTATAACGCACCTGTAGGCTCTCCACTGGAGTTAGAAAATTCTGGCATAGCGTGGTACGCACGATGGATTATGGCATGAGCGTCTAGTAATACTAGTTTTTTAGTCTTCATTAGAATAGAGTATATCATAATGTTGCTTGAAGAGTTTGAGGAATTATGGAATTAATTACATCAATATAAGGATAATTAGTAATCCACAGAAATACAGGAATTTGCTATGCAAATTCCTGTATTATGCTGTATTATACTAGAGTAAGATAAAAATTTAAAAATGTTTTCACTAAAATCAGATAAAGGGTATGCAATAACTACTGCACTTTCTACAATTGCGCTTGTTGCTCTTTTTTTTATATCTGCAAATGCTGTTGTAAAACTCACAGAAAATTCCCGCATTAGCGAAACTGGTACGGGAGTAATCACCCATCAATCTATAAACGAAGACGACGACTGCAAAATGGTAGGTGATGTCTGTTATGCTAAACATAAGACCAATAACTTAGGGACAGCATTTGTAGCTCAAGCAATTAAATTCCCAACTGTAGATTCTAGTCGTCAACTTGCAACTCCAACACTTATAACGGCAGATTTTGATCAACAACTTGCACATTGTGAGGCTTACCCTGAAGAAACAGATGAGGAAAAGAAGGCAAAATATATGTGTTTCGTCATATTGGCACAGAAAGAGGTTTTAGCTGAAAGACCTGATAATTACAAAAAAATACATGATGCATGTAGAGAATGTCTATGGGATGGAGGTAGAGAGAAATATAATGAAATGAAATTTATATATGGCGCAGCTATTGCACTTTATCTTGAAAATTTTTCTAATTTTTCTAGTCGTACAGCGTACACTATTGAAGTAACCTATTTTGATCGGAATTTATTATTAGATATAGCGAATAATCCTGATGTCCCTTGCTCAATTACCCAGAATTTAATAAAAATCCTTGACAAAATGATCGCCACAATTATTGAAAGTATAGAAACATTAGAAGATTACGCAGAAAAAAATATACATGATGCTGATATACGGTCAAAACTAGAAAATGTTAAAAATATGTGGAAAGGATCAGGTTCTTTCGAATCATACGAATTATACGAAACAAAAGAAGAAAATACATATATTAGAAATACATATCTTAGACTAATCAATCATGTTCTCTCAAAAGAGACTGTAATAGGCATGATGAAACCAGCACTACTGAATAGAAAATCTGTAATTGAAATATTAAATGAGCGTGCAAGAACAAATACATGTAATGAAGAATTGGTACAACAAATATCAGGTGAACAAATTGAGAATATAGCCTGCAAAAGTCCAGATGTGTCAACATACAGTAGCCTAACAGATAGATGCTGTACATCAGCAGGTCAGGAAAAAAAAGTAATAGATGGTGAAAAAAAAGAAGTATGGAAAAAGGATTACGAGTGGTGTAAAAAAGCACTACTACTTGAAGAACTAAAACTTAACCAACTTGAAGATAAATTAAATGATTATGGACCGCAATATTCTTGCTATATAAAGGATGATTATAATGCACATAAGCAAGAATGTGATAATTTATGCAACACTATTCCATCATTAGAATGGTGTGATCTAGAAGACGAATCTGAATATAAACTAAATGATTATGGAGCAGGATATTCATGCTATACAAAGGATGATTATAATGCACATAAGCAAGAATGTGATGATTTATGCAACACTATTCCATCATTAGAATGGTGTGATAAAAAACAACCCCCTACCAGCAAAACAGATATTACCAGCCCAACTGGTGGAGTAAAGGAAGTTTGCACAAACAGTTGGGATACTTTTTGCCTAGATCAAGAAGGTGATGGTATTGAAACAGGTATAAAAAGAGTGGGTGGTTATAACGAAAAGGAGGAAAAAGAAACTGAAACTATGTATGGCGATTTGAGAGAATTTTTTGCTGAACGCGACGATTCAAGGAGAAGTACCGTAGAGCTTATTGCACAAAAAGAAAAGAGAGCAAAAGAATTGGAAAAAATAATCAAAGACAATGGTTGGTTTACGTGGACATGTGGACTTGGTTGTGGAGATGAGGAAGAAGAACTGGCAAAACTTAAAAAAGATATTGGAGCGCTAAAAGACATAGAGTACGAGGCATACGCTGCACGCGACGACTCAGAAACAAAAACTGTAGAGCTTATTGCACAAAAAGAAAAGGATGCAAAGGAGTTAAGCAAAAAAATTGAAGACAATGGTTTGTTTTCATGGACATGTGGACTTGGTTGTGGAGATGAGGAAGAAGAACTGGCAAAACTTAAAAAAGATATTGGAGCGTTAAAAAATGTAGAAGATGAAACATCCACTACAGGCGACGACTCCAAAAAAGATACTCCAACACCAGGCGAGCCTGTAAAAGAACCAGATGCAAAAGATGGCTCTAAAATAGAAGCGCCAACGCCAGAAGTAAAAACACGCTCAATACAAACACTAGACGAGCCTGTAAAAGAGTTGACCGAGCAACCAGAAGATAGACCCTTTTGTGCGCCAGGAACTCTTTGGACAAATTGCTACCAAAATGAGAATGAATGCAAAAAAGAAAACAGCGAAGGATGCAAAAAATTTAATACTAAAGAAATGCCTTATTGTAAATATGGAATTACGGGGTTCTTTTGCTACGAATCTGAGAGAGAATGTATTGAAGATTTCGGTGCCAGTAGTGGATGTAGAAAGTTTAGAGAAGTAGAAACTTCTCAAGAAACAAAGGATGCTACAAATACTGGAGTAGCAGATGCAGGCGACGACTCCAAAAAAGAGACTCCAGCATCAGAAGTTACACCACCTGCAACACAAACACTAGACGAGCCTGTAAAAGAGTTAGACGAGGGTGTATATGTATCTCATAAGGGACCCCTCGCTACCTCTATACCACAAGATAGACCTGTTTGTGCACAGATACCTTTTGCGCTACGCTGTTTTACAGATGAAGAATCATGTAATGCAAAGTTTAGTAAGTGTGAAAGATACCAAGAAAAAATTGATGCTGCAAATAAGGACGAGTACGATGCGAATGGGGAATACACAATCAAAGAAAAACCATATTGTGGCGGCGTACTCTTTCGTGATAATTGTTATTCAACATTAGATCATTGTAATGCCAAATATAACAATTGTAAGGAAGAAACCCAATTTAAGGACGTAACAAATGATCATTTTTGTTCAATTGGAGTGTTTTGGGGAACAAATTGTTATGAAAATGAAAATTTATGTAAGGAAAAGTCTTATACAAAATGCATAAAATTTGATAGTCCAGAAGCGCTTTTTTGCTCAGCAGGAGAAGAATATTGCTACCGTAATGAGGAATCATGTCTTAAAGACTATACAGATTGTAAAAGATTTGGAAGAGATACTCAAAAAACAGATACGACACCGAAAGCTGATACGGGCAATACTCTAACTGCGGAAGAAAAAGCTAAAAAGAAAGCAGAAGCTGATGCTGAAAAGAGGGTAGCAGATGCAAAGAAGGCAGAAGCCGAAAAGAAGGCGAAAGCACAACTTGCAGAACAAAAGAGGCTGGCAGAAGAAGCAAGAAAGAAAGCAGAAGAAGAAGCAAGAAAGAAGGCGGAAGCTGATGCAGAAAAGAGGGTAACAGATGCAAAGAAAGCAGAAGAAGAGGCTAAAAAGAAAGCAGAAGCTGAAAAGAAGGCGCAAGCACAACTTGCAGAACAAAAAAGACTAGCAGAAGAAGCAAGAAAGAAGGCGCAAGCACTGCAAGCACAGCTTGCAGAACAAGAAAGACAAAGGAAATTAAGAGAGCAAGCGATGCTAGCGAAGTTAGCAGAGATTGATAAAATGAATGAGGAGGCTAAAAAGAAGGCACTTGCGGAACAAAAAGCTAATGCGGCAAAACAACAGGCTGCGCAGAAGAAATTAGATCAAACCATAGATGCTCAAAGCAACCAAAAGAAAATTTACGAGCCAAAGTGTGCCATAGTAGCTAGTGAAACACAGTCAAAAGTTGGCACTCCTGTAGAGATAAAATGGATTACAACTCCAAAAATAGCTATAGCTACATCAAAAATAAATATTAAACATAACAATGTAAGCTACGGAACTCAAGATGATGAAGTAAGCAACTCAGGTAGTAAACCAATAACACCTACCAAAATTGGTACATATACGGCAACAATTGATGTTACCGGTTACTTTGGTAAAGCATGTCAAGATACAACTCAATTCAGTGTAGTGGCAACAAGTACCACTCCTACAGCAACAACAACAGAAGCAACGGCGACACCAATAATATATACTACCCACACACAAACTACTGACGAACAGCCAATTTTAATATCTACACCTGATGATGACTTTGAGGATTACACATGGTACGGTGAACAACCTACACAAGGTGCCACATCGTTTGCTAATATATATGCTACACCAAACCCAATATATATTGGAGGTCAAGCCCTTATAAACTGGCGAGGTGTTGGTAATTGTACACTTTCAGGCTTCGGTATAGACAAGTCAAATTTACTTGGTGATAATAATATATATATAACATCAACCCCAGAGCTTGAACGAGCAGGCTCGTATCCATACACTCTAAGGTGTGGCAATGCATCTAGTAACATAGTAGTTACAGTGCTTAATCAACCTGTTACTTACTCACCATCAGAATCTGAAGACACAAGTGGAGACGAAGACAAACTATTTGCACAAGTAACATCACAAACAGCTAAGAGTAATACCAGTAATAATTGCCCTATCTTTACTCAGTATCTTGAGCTTGGAATGGTAAATAGCCATGTTGCCACCGCAGAGAAGTTTTTGCATCGTTTTGGCTACTTTACTGGTACGCCAGACAATATATTTGATGCAGAAACACAGAGTGCTGTTGAGCTCTTCCAGACAGCACATGCCACTGCAATACTTGCGCCTTGGGGTCATACTGTGCCAACAGGTTACTGGTACAAAACCACACGCAGTTATGCTAATAAGTTAATGGGTTGTACAGACCCGACTTTTAATCCTGATTTGGGTGATACTCTATAGAGCGTGTATTTTCATCTACATATTTAAAATATAAATACTTTGTTGTCTTTGGTAAGGCAAGCTCAATATTTTCAGGCCATTCTATAAATATTAGATTTTTGGGATTGCTTAACAATTCATCAAAGCCAAGCACTTCTGAATCTTTTGAGTCATTTAGGCGATAGGCGTCAATATGGACTAAGTTTGAAAAAGTTCGTTTGTTAAGGTTTCTGTTTTTACAGTCAATTTTGTAGGTTTTTAAAATATTAAAAGTCGGACTTACTATATGCTCTCCCATGCCGAGCTCGTGAGCCACAGCGCGTACGAAGGTACTCTTGCCTGTCCCGAGCTCACCGCTGAGTGCGACTACAGTTGCTGTTTGTGATTTTTTTTCCGTAGTGAAAATTCTCCTACTGAGAAAGTCTTTGGCGAAGTTTCGCATCTTTCGTTCATGCTTTATATACATGTTGTATATATCATACATAAGCCGAGACATGTTACAATATTTCTATGGTTATCCAATTTGATGAAACAAAAAGAAGCGCACGCCTCTCCGACTTATATAAAAAGGAAGAAGAGGATCTTGCGCGTATGCTTTCTGTTAAATATGGTGTTGATTATATAGACCTCACTCGTTTGGCAATAGAGACAGATGCTCTTCGCTTATTAAAAGAAAAAGTCGCCAAATCTGCAGAAGTAGCAGCCTTTAAAAAAATTGGTAAAACATTATTTGTAGCAATGCGCGCGCCAGTAAGAGATGATTCGTTGCAAGCAATAAAGATTTTAGAGAAATTAGGTTTTAAGGTGCGTAAATTTATGACCTCTACAACAAGTTTAGATCATGCGTGGGGCTATTATAAAGATATCTCAAAAGCTAGAGCAAGTGAGGCTGGAATTTTAAATATCTCCGCAGAAGAATTACAAAATATGTCTGCAAAACTTAAAACTGTTGAAGATGTACGCCAAAATGTTGACGAAGCAATAAAATCAAAACAAACACGACAAGTTTCTCGCACACTTGAAGTGTTACTTGGTGGTGGTCTCGCTCTGAATGCTTCAGATATACATATAGAACCTACAGAAGAAATTGTGCGTATACGCTATCGGCTAGATGGTATGCTTACAGATATACTGGATTTTGATCATGCTACATTTAAGTTAATAGCCTCCCGCATAAAACTACTCTCAGGTATGAAGTTAAACATAACAAATCTTGCACAAGACGGACGCTTTAGTGTGCGTATTGGCGAGGGTGATGTAGAGATACGCTCCTCACTGATACCAGGTAATTATGGTGAAACTATCGTAATGAGGCTACTAAACCCAGCTCGTATTGGAATACCACTTAAAGATCTAGGTATAGATGACTTCCTGCTTGATATACTTTTAAGAGAGATTCGCAAGCCAAATGGTCTTATTTTAAACACAGGCCCTACAGGTTCTGGTAAAACAACTACACTTTATGCCTTTTTAAAAGCAGTTAATAAACCTGGAATAAAAATAATCACACTGGAAAACCCTATTGAATATCATCTTAAAGGTATAGTACAAACACAAATTGGAGGAGAATACACATTTGCATCCGGCCTTCGTGCAATACTGCGTCAAGACCCTGATGTAATAATGGTTGGAGAGATCCGTGATCCGGAGGTTGCCTCTACTGCTGCTCATGCCGCTCTCACCGGACACCTTGTGTTTTCTACCTTGCACACCAATAATGCAGCTGGCACATTCCCGCGCCTGATAGACATAGGTGTACAGCCGGAAATACTTGGCTCTGCTATCAACGTCACTATGGCACAACGCCTTACGCGTAAATTATGCGAACATTGTCGCCGTACTGTACCAATAGATGGTAAGTCTAAACAAATAATAGAACGCGTATTTGCCACAATCCCTCGTCCGGATATGTTGCCTACTAATCGTGATACAATGTGGGAGGCGGTAGGTTGTGAACATTGTACTGACACAGGTTATAAGGGTAGAATCGCTATATTAGAGGCTATACTTATGGACGAAAAAGTAGAAGAAGTTGTGCGACATAACCCTACAGAACTTGAAATTTGGCGAGCTGCAAGCCAGCAAGGTATACGCAGAATGGCTGAACACGGACTTATAAAAGTTCTTGAAGGTATAACATCACTTGACGAACTCGGTAGAGTTGTTAATCTGGAGGAACAGCTACGATAATAGTTAAGAAGTAATAAAAACATGATTCTCTAAACGAAAAAAGTACAAAGCCATGGATAGATCTAGTGTGAACCGGACCGTCCTTGCTTAAAACTTAGAACGTCTCGTTTAGAGAATCATGTTTTCAAAAAAAGTGCAAAATGCTTCGTGCATAGTAACATAATATTTGATATATGTCAAACAATAATAGTGAAGAAACAATTGATGCAACCCTGCGTCCAAAGAACTGGGAAGGTTATATAGGACAAGAACGCATTAAAGATAATTTGCATATTTTATTATCTGCGGCTCGCGAGCGGGAGTCTCAACCGGAGCATATACTCTTTTACGGACCTCCTGGGCTTGGTAAAACTACCCTTGCACATCTTATAGCCACTGAACTTGGTTGCCAAATGCGTATAACAAGTGGACCAGCAATAGAGAAGGTTGGCGACCTAGCCTCAATACTTACAAACCTCTCTGAGGGAGATATTCTTTTTATAGACGAAATACATAGGCTCAACAAAAATATTGAGGAGGTACTCTACCCTGCTATGGAAAGTAGTGTACTGGATATAATAATAGGTAAAGGTCCGAGTGCTCGCACTATCCAATTAGATTTAGAGCCATTTACATTGGTTGCCGCCACCACTAAAGCCTCACATATATCAAGCCCGTTGCGTAGTCGCTTCTCTGGAGGAACATTCCGCCTCAATTACTATACAGAGGATGAAATCAAGCAGATATTAAAACATAATGCAAAAATACTTGGAGTAACTGTCAAAGACAATGCGCTGACAGAAATGGCAAAAAGGAGTCGCTTTACTCCGCGTATAGCCAACTTCCTACTTAAGCGTTGTAGGGATTTTGCACAAGTACACAAAAGAGATATGGACAAAGAGACGGTACAGAAGGCGCTGGAGCTACTGGATATAGATGAGTTTGGACTCAATGAGAGTGATCGCAATATACTGCGTGTAATAATAGAAAAGTTCGGTGGAGGGCCTGTTGGGCTTAAAACTCTCGCGGCAGCCCTCTCTGAAGAGGAATCTACAATAGAGGAAGTGCATGAGCCGTACTTAATACAACTCGGCCTCATTGAGCGTACACAAAGAGGTAGAGTCGTAACTAAGCTTGCATATGAGCACCTCGGATTGTAAATACCACAAGAAATATCGCAAGGGGAGTCCTTGCGAATAGGCTTATTTTAAGGCGTATATATCCCAATTTCACCAACTTCTGCCAACATATTAACCGGATTTTCTAGCAAGGTTATGTCTACTGGCAATGCATCTTTTTGCAAAATTCTTGACTCTGATCGCTCTCCAATATAATAATCATAGTAACTGGAATATTGATACTCTTTTAAAAATTTTGTTTTTGTTACACTACTATCTCCTATTAACTCAATTGGATTTAAGTGTATATATGAGATCAACCACCTAAAATATTCATCACTATCTACATATTTTGCTCTGAACGGTCTACACATCAATGGACCAGTACGGTCATATTTTATATTCATGTACATTGCGAAAGCAGTGCTGAATTTAGCCATAAATTTACTAATACTACCATCTTTTCTACCTTTTATTGCCATATGAAAATGATTCGGCATAAGACAAAAAGCAACAATATCAACAAGAGAAGATTCTGATTTTACTTCCTTAAATAAACTGTTGAGTGGTTGATTATTTTTATTACAAGAACGTATTAAATCAGTAACTCTAAAATATTCATTAGTATTAACTAACCTAAGTAATAACAAAAAATGTTTATAATCATTCTCTACAAAAAATATTTTTCGTTTATCAACTCCACGATTATATATGTGAAAATATTCACCTTCTAAAAACTGTTCTTTTCTTTCCATGCCTATATAATACTGCAACCAAGCCCTTATCGCAAGGACTCCCCTTGCGAATAGATGTGAATAACGTATACTGTGAACTATGTCCGGGCACAATAAATGGAGTAAAATTAAACACAAAAAGGCTGCCACAGATGCAGCTAGGAGTAAGGTGTTTAGTAAAATGGCTCGTCTCATTGCTGTGGAGTCTAAAAAAGCAAACGGAGATGTCACATCCTCAGGTCTCGCTACAGTAATAGAACGCGCGAAAGCAGTAAGTATGCCTAAAGACAGCATAGATAGAGCAATAGCCAAAGGTGGGAGTGCGGATACTGCGACACTTGAGAGTGTAGTATATGAGGCTTATGGGCCCGGTGGTGTAGCTATAGTAATTGACGCACTCACGGATAATAGAAACCGCACGGCCGCAGAGATTAAACATCTACTCTCAAAGAGTGGATACGAACTCGCTACAGTAGGTAGTGCTTCTTGGGCGTTCACTAAATCTTATGATGGTTACGAGCCAAACACGACAATAGCTATAAATGATGAAGATAGTAAGAAACTTGAATTTTTATTGGACATATTAAACGAGCAAAACGATGTGCAAGAAGTTTACACTAACGCAGAATAATTATGAAAATTTTAGGGATAGATCCTGGATATGAGCGACTAGGCGTAGCCATTATTGAAAAAGGTTCAAATAAGAAAGAGATACTGTTGTTTAGTCAGTGCTTCAAAACACAAAAAGGTGCCCCATTTGTAGAGAGACTTGCTGAGATAGTAACTGAAGTTGAAAAAACAATAAAAAAATACAAACCAGAATATTTAGCTATTGAAAACCTCTTTTTTAACACTAATCAAAAAACCGCTATGCGTATAGCTGAAGTACGAGGAGCAATTTTATATATTTCTAAAAAAAAGGGTCTAAAAATTTACGAATACACTCCACTACAAATTAAGTCTGCAATCACTAGCAATGGTAGAGGATCCAAAAAAGATGTTATCCACATGTTATATAAAATTATTAAGATAGAAAAAGAGATAAAATATGATGATGAGTACGATGCTATCGCTGTAGGTGTTACATGTTTTGCTAGAGAGAAGTTCTAATACACATGTTATAAACAGTCAATAACACATAATCCACAAACTCTACACAGGTTTTTACACAGACTTGTGCAAAACATATTTATGCTCTAATATTGGGCTAATGTTGAAAAAGATTCTTTACGCTGGTTTTGCTATTTCTCTTGTGTGTGCGAGTGCAATTTTTGTTTGGGTTGCATCTCTTGAAATACCATCATTGGACGGTTTCGGAGATAGAACAGTAATACAATCTACTAAAATATACGATCGCACAGGTAGGGTATTGTTATTTGATTTACATGAGAATATAAGACGCACAGTTGTACCACTGGAGGAAATATCTAGATATGCAAAAAATGCAGCAGTAGCTATAGAAGATGCTGAGTTTTATGAGCATAGTGGTATAAAACCAAAGTCTATATTACGCGCTGTACTTGTAAATATACAATCAGGATCATATAGTCAGGGTGGATCTACAATAACACAGCAAATTGTAAAAAATGCCCTCCTAACAAAGCAAAAGACTATAGCTCGTAAAGTTAAAGAGTGGATACTCGCTATAAAATTAGAGGCTAAAATGAGTAAAGATCAGATACTTGAGATATATTTAAATGATTCCCCGTATGGCGGTACAATATACGGTATAGAAGAAGCATCACAATACTTTTTTGGTATATCTGCAACAGATCTATCAATAACACAGTCCGCATATCTTGCCGCATTACCACAGCGCCCTACTTATTACTCACCATATGGTGAACATAAAGAAGGTCTAGAAGCGCGCAAAAATTTAGTGCTTGCAAAAATGTACGAAAAGGGTTTTATAACAAAAGTTGAATATGAGGATTCCATGAATGAAAGAGTAGATTTTATAGAATATGGTGATAAAAATATAAAAGCACCTCATTTTGTATTCTATGTTCGTGATTATCTTGAGGAGAAGTATGGCCGTGCGGCAGTTTATGAGAGTGGACTGAAAGTCATAAGTACATTAGATTACAGCTTGCAAAAAGAATCAGAAAAACTGGTGAAACAATATGCCGAGCAAAACAAAGAGAAGTTTAATGCAGAAAATGCGGCAATGGTTGCCATAGATCCACAAACAGGTCAAATACTTGCGATGGTTGGTTCTCGTGATTACTTTGACGAAGATATAGATGGTAAATTCAACATAGCAACGGCATTGCGTCAGCCTGGCTCTACATTCAAACCAATAGTGTACTCTCTCGCTTTTGAGAAGGGTTACACTCCAAACACAGTACTCTTTGACCTGCCAACACAATTCTCTGTAAACTGTAATGTAGACACACTAGAAATAAAAGACGAATGTTATGCACCACGGAACTATGATAATAGATTTAGAGGTCCTATGACTATGGCAAACGCACTTGCACAATCTATCAATATACCTGCAGTAAAAACATTATATTTAGTAGGAATAACAAACGCTATAGAACATGCCGCCAACATGGGTATAACTAGTCTTACAAAAGCTGCAACACATTATGGCTTCTCCCTTGTGCTTGGTGGTGGAGAAGTGTCTTTACTTGAGCTTACTGGTGCATACGGTTCATTTGCAAATGACGGTATATTAAACAAGAACTCAGCGATACTGAGTGTAGAAGATAATACTGGTGAAGTGTTAGAAGAATATGAACAAGACGCTGAAAGAGTGCTGAGTGCAAACTCTGCGCGTAAGATAGCTCATATACTGTCAGACAATACCGCACGAGCACCTGTGTATGGAGCTAATTCACCACTTTTCTTCAGTGACAAGCAAGTAGCTGCAAAAACTGGTACTACAAACAGTTTCCGTGATGCATGGATTGTCGGCTTTACACCAAATATAGTCATTGGCACATGGGCTGGTAATAATAACAATACTCCAATGCTTAATGAGTTTGCAGGATTTATACTTGCGCCATTATGGCATGATATAATGGCTGACGCTCTAACTCGTGTGCCAAATATTGACTTCCAGCTACCAACAACTGAAATTTCGGATGCCACATCCTCAATACAAGTTTCTACATCCTCAAAACCAGTACTTAGTGGAGAATGGCAATCACCTTCTGTCCACTCAATATTACATTGGGTAGATAAAGACGACCCAACAGGGTCAATACCTGAAAATCCAAATATAGATCAGCAATATAAATTTTGGGAATACCCAGTAAGTTTATGGTCAGAAGGTAATGGGATTAGTTCTTTTGATTTAGAAACAACAGAAGAACAGCCTCAAACAGCGAGCACTGGCACAAGCTCCAACGCAAGTGCTAATCGTTATATGCATCTATCATACCCCAAAGATAACTCACAAATACAAAATGGGACTCTCTTGACAACACAACTAGACTACTCACAAACAACATCATTAACTAATGTTGAGTATTATTTAGATGGCGTCTTTGTTGGTATGGTAAATGTTGCACCATTCTCTATATCTATAATAGTTCCACAATATATTGGTAAACATACGATCAAAGCAATTGGTCGTTCAGGATTTACAGGATCGTATGTTAGTGAGATAAGTTTTTTAGTAAATTGATGTAAATTTCTCACCTAAGTGCTCTTCTAAATAATTTAAAATTTCTTTCTCATAAAATTTAATTTCACTGCGAATTACAGATGCTGTGTTCATAGATATTGAATCTCTATAAATTATAAAGTCATTTTTATTTAAATTTACATCAATATATTTTTTAACAGCGTCTATAAAAACTTTCTGCTTCGTCCTATTTGGTGCTTTAATATTTTTATATCTACTGAGAAGATTGTCCAGCGCTTTCATAAATTTTAATTATTCATCGGCATTACAAGATATATAAAAGTATTATCTCCTATGCCTCTCACAATAAGTGGTTTACTTATACCAGCAAAAGAAAGTGTTACACTGTCTGTTTTTATAGATTGTAATGAGTCTAAAAGATACTTATGATTAAATGCAATATCTAATTCATTACCTTTAAGTGTCGCTTCCGGAGAATCAAAAACCTCGCCTAAGTCTGCATTATGCGCACTCGCAGTAAACTTCTTTTTGGTAGGGTATATATGTAAATTTGTTTTACCAAACTTATCAGCAAAAATTTGCATCTTTTGAAGACAGTTTATTAAATCATTTTTCAAAATAATAACTTCTGTTGTCGTTTCTTTTGGAATTATTTGTTTATAGTCTGGGAAAGATCCATCTATAATTCTAGATGTTGCATATATATCGTCTGTTTTTATAGAGATTTGACTATCATCAACATACATATCTACCTCACCTTCAACCGTCTCCAGTACATTTACCAATTCAAGTGCGTTAGATATCGGTATAATTATAGAAGGAATGTTTTTATTAGATTTATATTCAATTTTTTTCTCCGATAGTCTAAATTGATCTGTAGCTACAAAAACTAATTTATTATCTTCAAAGTATATATATATCGCTGATAACTCTGGTTTAATAATAGATGTAGATGCGCTATTTGAAACTGATTTTATACCATCTATAAGTATGTTTGCTTGTATTTTATGGTTATTTTTAGTATCTAGTTGAGGAATATTGGGAAACTCTTCTGTTGGTAATGTTTTAATTGTTGTACTACCATCATCTGTTTTAAGCACCAACATATCTCCATCTAAATTCAGTGATATATTACCTTCAGATCTTATTGTTTTAAGTGTCCTCATAAAAACATTCGCAGGCACTGCTACTTTACCTGAATTTTTAACATCTGCTGTAAAAGATGTTTCTATACTAAATTCTATATTTGTACTTTTTATATTTACTTTATTATCTTCTGCTTCTATAAGTACACAACTAAGAACAGGTAGTGTAGGTTTTGAAGAAATTATTTTAGCCGCGATATCCACAGATTTACTTAGATTTTTCTTTAAACAGTTTATATTCATAGATTTTAAATTAAATTTTTTATTATTACTTATTATGGTTGTTGATATGTGTATATCTTATTTTAACACTGATTTTTATATGTATTATTATTTTTTAATTAATTAATTAATTTGTAGAACTATGTGTATAATTTAATTATAAATTTAGTAACTCAAGTAATAATATTTATTATGTTGATAAGTGTTGATATTATTAACAATATTTAAATAAGTTATAAACATATTTATAAACAAGTTAATTATGTATCATAGAGCGTATTCTCTCTAATTCTGAATCCAGTACAGAGTCTTCTTTTAATATTTGTCTAATTCTCTCACATGAATGTATTACTGTGGTATGATCTCGTCCTCCTAATTTTTCTCCAATAGTTGGGAATGAAACATGAAAATCCTCACGGAGTATGTACATTATTATCTGTCTTGGTCGTACGACATCCTTTTTTCGTGTTTTTTTATAAATATTTTCTTGATCTATATTATAATAATCTGCTACTTTTCTTACTACATCTTCTATAGATACTTTTTGGTTTGTCTTTGTGCTGTGTTTTATAATTGTTTTTACCTCCTGTTCTGTAAGATCCTTCCCTTTTAATTGTATCTTACAAATAATTGAATTAAGTATACCTTCAAGCTCTCGTATATTACTTGGCACCTCACTTGCAATATAAATGATAACCTTATTTGGTATATTTATATTATGCTGTTTAGCCTTTTCTTTAAGAATTGTTTCCCTAGATTCCATTTCTGGTTCTGTTATTTCAGCTATAATACCTGCACTAAAGCGTCCTCGCAGTCTGTCTTCAAGTCCAGGCATATAATTTGGATGTTTATCTGAAGAAAAAATAATCTGTTTGTTATTATCATGTAATGCGTTAAAGAGATGGAATAACTCCTCTTGTGTTTTTTCAGTTTTCGCAATAAATTGGACATCATCCATTATAAGAACATCATACTGCCTGTATTTATCTTTAAACGCGTTAGCCTTACCGGCACGCACGGCATTAATATAATCTACAGAGAATTTTTCCGATGATACATATAATATTTTAGAAGAAGAGTTAGTTTTTTTTAGGTGATTCCCAATTGCTTGTATAAGATGTGTCTTACCATAGCCAGTATTCCCATAAATAAATAATGGGTTGTATGTAAGTGCTGGGCTTTTCATAACGGCTTGTGAAGCAGCGTGAGCTATTTGGTTGAAAGATCCAACAACAAATGTATCAAAAGTATATTTAGGATTAAGGTTGTCTTGTTTATTAACAAAAAAACTTTGCATAGCCAATTGGCTGTTCGGAGCTTTTACTGCCGAATCATTTTTTTGCGCCATTCCTCTACTGATATCCTTATTTATTTGGAAGCTTACGCTATGTATATTTTCATCAAAACTGCGTAAAATCTTCAATATCAATTTATGGTGTTTATCATATAACCAATCTTTAGCTATTCTATTTGGGACACCTATATACACTTCACCACCTTCATTTTTTAATAAAACAGTATCTTTAAACCATGTTTTAAAACCTGTGGATGAGGTGTTCATCTCTATGTGCACAAGTGTATTTTGCCATAATTCTTTTTCACTCAACATAAGCTATAAGGTTGCTATTATAGCTGAAATTACTTCCTATTGGAAATCGGTAAAATTAGAGCTTTTTGTTTATAAACTGTGGAAAACCTGTGTACAACTTAATTCCTGTCTTATGTCCTCCTGCATTAAATTTTGCGCAGACTTCTTTGTATATATTGCTATTAACATCGGTTTATTTTTTGCATCTGTAAAATACGGATGATTTAGTACATTTATAATACGCTTTTTTATTTTATTTCTTTCCACTGCACTCTTACTAACCTTCTTAGGTACTACTGTAGCTATTTTGTTTTTATTGGTTGCTTTTGGATTTAGGTTCTCTGTGTATTTTATGTAAAAATTTTTTGTATGCAGTAATTTAGCATCTTCCAACAATTTAAAAAGTGTAGATGTTAGCCTATTCTCTTTTTTGAACATAGTTTTACTTCTGCACGGTATTTACTGCGAGTTGTGATCTACCCTTCCTGCGTCTACGCAAGAGTATATTTTTACCACCTACAGTACGAGTTCTAGACAAAAAACCGTGCTTACGCGCTCTTTTAATTTTCTTTGGTTGATATGTTCGTTTTGTACTCATCCCGTTAGAAATTACCTAATAATTTAATCAATTTTTCTGAAATGTATATTGTGCTTTGATGTGTATTTCTAACGGGACTCGTCCTGTTAGAAATTACCTAATAATAAATTTAACTATAAAAATTATCAATTTATCCCGTGTGTATATTTTTAACAGGACTCATCGTTGTCAACTATATAGATTATTTGGATAAAATCAATAGCTGGGTTAGAATACTAAACATGATTTCAGATTTATTTAACTCTTTTATTTATCAGCCACTATATAATGGATTAGTGTTGTTAATAGATATAATACCACTTGCTGATGTTGGCTTAGCTGTTGTGGCGCTGACTATATTAGTAAAACTAGCCCTTTCTCCTCTTGCTTATAAAGCATCTATAATGCAACATAAAATTCGTAGTGTTAACCCACAAATGGAAGATATAAAAAAGAAATATACAAATAAACAAGAGCAGACACTGAAGATATTAGAATTGTATAAAAAGAATAAAATAAAACCTTTCTCTAATATTTTAGTTTTATTTATACAAATACCAATAATCTTTGGTTTGTATTTTGTATTTTATAAAGGTGGCTTGCCTGACATAGATGCATCTTTATTATACTCCTTTGTAAGTATGCCACCTACTGTACCGGATATGATGTTTTTAGGATTTTTTGATATGGCTGGCAGGAGTGTAGTATTTGCGTTACTTGCAGGAGTATCACAATTCTTTTTAACCAAATTCACCTTACCAGCCCAAGCACCAAAACCAGAAAATCCAACAATTAAAGATGATTTGATACACAGTATGCATTTACAAATGAAATATGTTCTTCCGGTCATAATTACAGTTATTGCATATACAATATCTACAGCTGTAGCACTGTATTGGGCAACAAGTAATATATTTGCATTTGTACAAGAATTACTAATACGAAAGATTCATAAAAAAACATAATATTTATCTTGTTAAGTGTATGAACATTAAAATTAAATTATGCCTAAAATTCAAAATGAAAATACAATAAAAACTTCTGATGAAATAAACATAAAACAATTTTTGGAAGAATTATTAAATAAACTTGCCGTAGAGTTTGCTTCTATAGAGGCTGCAACAGAGCTTGGGCAAGATGTGTATAGAATAAAAATTGAAAACCATAAGGTACTTATAGGTTCTGATGGAGATGTGCTCCGTGCTATCAACCATATTGTTAAAAAAACAGCACAAAGCAATAATCAAGAGACTAAGTTTTTAATAGATGTGAATGATTATCGTTCTAAACAAATCCAAGAAGTACAAAAAGTCGCTAAACTACTTGCTGAACGGGCACAATCTCTAAAATACGATGTAGAGATGCAGCCAATGAGCTCTTATGAGCGCATGCTTGTGCACACAGTGTTAGATGATATGGATAATATCACAACAACATCTATCGGTGCTGGGCGTGATAGGCGTGTTATTATAAAATATATTGAGTAAGTTACTACTTAGATTTAAGTATATTTAAATCTAATATTTGAGGATTTATTTGATTGAATATTAAATAAGTGGAGAGAATCATAAGTAAACCAACTACTGCTTGGGTGATGCGTCTTTTTGCGGCACTCTTCTTAGTAACTATATCAAATGTCATATATTCAAAACCTGCATATGAGATTATCAATATACTTATGGTGATACCCATCGTTATTGCAGTTTTAAAAAGTGTGTTCATATGATCAACTAGATTTCCAGTCCCAAGACCAAAAGATGAACCAGAGAGTGGTTCATAGGCCAGTGTAATTACAGGTAGTAATGAAGCAAGTACTATTATCGTACCGCGTATTATATTATTGATTTGTTTCTTTTTGTTCCTCATCTTCTTCTTTTGCTTTATCTTCTTCGTCACTGTCTTCTTTTATTTTTATTGCCCATAATGTTTGATCTGTTTTGTTTGTAACATAGATATACATGTCATCTTGGCTAATTAATATATTTTCAGCGTCAATCTCAGTATTAAATTCTTTTTTTAAATTAAGTATTAATTCTAATTCACCTGTTTCTATGTTTATCTTCCATAAATCATCTGTGAAATGCACAATCCCCTGATACCAAACATCTGGGTAGCTAGCACTAGGGAGTGTCTTTGGAGTAAAACAGTAAAGGGTTTTAGTATCTACATTACTCCACGCGCATTTATTAGCAAATGTTGAGAGTGGTATTACTTTACTCTTGTGTTCTAGCAAATCCATGATATACAAAGAGACAGAACCATCCTTTGCATCACTGTATACTAACATATTACCATCATTACTCATATTTGTAATAAGCCCTGGTACTCTGGATATCACCAACTCTTCGTTTGTACTGTCTGCATTAAGTAAAAATGACGCTCCACCCTCTCCATCGCTTGGCTTTTGCGTTACTAGGATATGTGTTTCGTCTACCCACTTTACATTCCACTGGCGTACCCAAGACTCCCATATTAGCTGTTGGTCTGTGCCACTTATTGTACTTAAATAACCTTTTGCACCAACATCACTAACAACTATATAAAAAAGTTGTTCACCGCTAGGGCTGATATCTAGTACAGTTATATTATCTGTAAGATACCCACTTTGTGCTTCATCATCAAGTGCTGTGAATATGCTGTATGCACTTGCTATATTGCCTTTATCATCCACATAACGACGTATTACTCCAGTACCACCACCAAACCAAATGGCCTCCCTGACTTCTGGTACCGTAGTATGTAATACGCGTTTTGTTTCTATTTTATCCCCAACAGTTAACTTAAAAGCATGTCCTGTGCTACTCTCTACAAAATGTACAGACCCGTCAACTCCTACTGCAGAGTCTACTATTGGTGCAATGTGCAATTGTTGTATATTAGCCTTAAACTCTATATCTTTCTCCTCATATTCATCTGGTGTGTTTTTTATTTCTTCTATAATTTTCCCAAATATAGAACCTCCAGATTTAAAACCCTCTCCATCTCTGGCAGATGTTTCATTTAATAAATAATCCGTGCTCGTATCATATTCTAGATTTTTCTTTTCTTCTTTGCTTAAAAATAAACCCAAACCTAATAAAACAGCCATCAAAAAACCTATTATTATTGCAATTATTATGTAAGTGTTGCGTTTATTAAACATGGTTAAATTAGAAGATGGCTTCATTTAAAGTTTGATTTATTTTTATCATTATAGCGGTATTGGCATTTTGCATAGTATTTTTTATATATTTTAGCGCAACTGAAATTTCGGTACCTTCCCTAGGTATATTACCCTCTATTGTTAATGAGAGCTCTGATTGGTTTTCCTGCGATGGTATTTCTTTCCCATCAACTTCCCACTGGTATTTTAACACTGATGCATTTCTACTTGTTGCATCTATAAAATATGGCTCTGCTACTAATTCTACATCTGGACCAAGAATAGTTGATTCACCCTGTAGTGCATCAAGATATTGCACACCAGTTAGTGGCTTCTTTTCGTAGAGTATTATTTTAGGATCAATAGACTCTATTATTGTAGACATGCTTGTATTTATACTGTTAGTCTTATTACGCACCTCAACTGTTATTAAATCTGTACCTAAAAAACCAGGACCCTCTATATGTATTGTGGATTTACCCAACCCAGAATTCTCCGACATAACTATACCGTTTTTACTCCACTTGTATATAAGATTATTTGGTGTATGTAGTGAGGAATTATTATCTGGTATTTCAGCAATTGCCGAAAGACGCAAATAAGAATGTGCAGAATGCTTTGCCCTTCCTTTATAAAATGGCGGCGTGTATGTCTCACTCTCCTTTAGTAAAGTAACCCTACTTGGTATTATTTCCTGCTTGGTTACAAGTGTTGGTTGGTCTTCCTGCAGTACTACCACTGCTAGGTTTATGTTTTCACCAATACCACCTGTAGTAAAGGTTATGCTATTACCACTTTCTAATATTTCTCCATCAATCATCCAAGCTATTTCGCTCGTGCTTGGTGTGTTATTAGTATTAAGTGTAGCAGTAACTTGTGAATACGGGCTTGGATTCTCCGGAGAGAGCGTTATACTAATATTTTGTGATGATGTTATTATATTTAAATCTTCTATACTTATCCCATCAATAGACACAGCGTCAGTAGTGGTACATGTTATAAGTATTAAGAGTATACTTGAAAATAAAATACGCAAGGTGTTCATGTTAAAGATTATAACAGAGAATTCACCTTTATTTTGAACATATCCACTTTTTTAAAAAATTATACAAAAGGTTGACAAAACGGTTATCCACAGTAGTATTACAGTACTATTGCTTATTAGAGATAAGGAGTTACAGTAATAGAAGGAGGAATTTGGTTGTGGATGTTGCGTAATTGCCTCATTACTTAAGATAAAGCTTATCATTTCAAATATTCAGGACTCTAGCTCAGATGATGGTGGTAAACAGACCACCCGCGAGCGGATGACATATACACCAACAATTGCTTGGAGGACGGCTGTGTCTGCATTTTTGTTGTTTGCTAGTGCTATGCCGGTTAGTGTTAGTGCTGGGATTATATCTGGCTTTTTTGCTTCACTAACATCCACACATACACATAACTATACGGCAACATATAGTAATGGAAATTCGCAAACTCTCGCGCTTTTATCTGCGGCACATAATATAGATCCAAACCCAGCAAAAGGTGGTGGAGATATAACAATAACAGATGATGCTGCGTTACTGCCTTCTGGTGGGCCATCTGGCACTCTTGCAGATGTAGAAGCTCAAACTAGCCCACAAAATAAACATACTGGGCTTTATATAGTGCGTAATGGGGATACATTATCTGGAATTGCTGAGATGTTTGATGTCTCAGTGAACACAATACGATGGGCAAATGATATAGGACGCAAAGACACAATACATCCAGATCAAGAACTTATTATATTACCAATAACAGGTATTGAATATACTGTAAAGCGTGGCGGTACACTTCGCGATATTATTAAAATTTACGGTGGAGATATAGACGAAGCAGTTGAGTACAATGACATAGATGCAGATGAATATTTAGCGAAGGGTACTACTGTTATTATCCCAGATGGAGAAATCCAAATACAAGAACCTGTAAATTCTTGGAGAGCAGATCGTAAATACACAGTTGCTCCAGCATATGTTAGGGGGTCAAACACTCCAGAATATAAGGGTTATTATATACGCCCAGTTATTGGTGGCACAAAGACACAAAACTTACATGGTTATAATGCTATTGATATTGGCGCATCTGTTGGCACACATATTATAGCTTCTGCTGCTGGTAGGGTTATAAGGGCTAAATATTCAGGCTGGAATGGTGGTTATGGACGCTATCTACTTATACAACACGGCAACGGCACACAGACCCTGTACGCACATGCAAATGAAGTTTCAGTTTCTGTTGGTGATCGGGTCGCGCAAGGTGAAGTTGTGGCGTATATGGGATCCACAGGTCGCTCCTCGGGCTCACATGTACACTTTGAAATTCGTGGCGGTAAAAATCCGTTTTAATAAAAAAGCCTCAGAAATTAGCGTATTTCGTTATCTATTCGCATAGAAATCCTTTTACTGCTTACTTGTTGCATCTTGAAGGATTTTTATTTGTGCTCCTAGAGCGCGCTTAATTCTATGATTCTTATATATAAACAGTGGCAAAAGTCAGTACTATATGTATAATTCTAAATATGGCAGAACAAGTATATACATATCCACTTGATAATAAACATGAGGTCTTCGCACAAGATAGAGACAAGTATTATAAAAAACAAGTAGATGACTTCCACAAAAATGGTAAAACTTCAGATGCTGTTGAGATTGCGAATATTTTTCTGTTTAATTCTGATGGAGAGTTATTAGTGCAGAAGCGTGCTAAGAATAAAAATCATAATCCTGGGCTTTTAGATAAAAGCTTGGGTGGACATATAAAATTTGGCGATACTGCTGATTTTACTACCATGGTAGAAACTGTAGAAGAGTTACAGACTCCGTCTATTGTACTGCGAGATACACTAGACTTTGAGAAAGCACGCAAATTGCTTAAGAATTATAGAGAGAATGTAGCTATTATAAAGCTACTTACTACAGGGTTTTTTACCTTGGATAAAATTATAAATGGTGAAAGCATCCCTATCGTAAATAGAGCACACATATACATAGGTGTTTATGATGGTACTACAAAGCCAGCTGATAAAGAGGCGTCAGGTGTACTTTACTATACATTAGATGATCTTAAAGAAAGTATGGAGAAAAACCCAGAACACTTTACTGCTGACATGCTTTTTTACATAAATAAGTTTGAGAGAGATTTCCGTGATTTTGTAGAGCATATTAAGGATTAAACTAATTAAACCTATAACTTAGGACACGCCGTGTCCTAAGTTATAGAGTATTAAAAAAAACCATCAAAACGGCTCACATCTACAGATGTGAGCCGTTTGATTTTTGACTAAAACTCCGCCTTTGGGCGGTATGAGAGCGCCTCTAGGATGTGGCTGTCTTTAATGTTTTGCTCTCCTGCTAGATCCGCAATTGTACGGGCGAGTTTAATTACTCTGTGATACGCTCGTGGCGAGAGAGCCATACTTTTTGCCGCCTTGTTTAGGAGTGTTGCAACCTCTGTACTGAGTTCTGCGTGGTACTCTAACCCTCGCGAGCTCATGCCAGCGTTTAGTCTACCTGCTCCACCTTTTTTGAATCTCTCAGACTGAATAGCGCGAGCGTGGGCAACTTCAGTACTTGCTCTTGTGGTTTGCTCACTACTTACTTTACCTCGCTTTTTGGAGAGTTCTGCGTGATCTATAGCGCCAACCTCTATCCACATATCAATTCTGTCCATTATTGGACCACTTATCTTCTGTTTATATCTGATACACTCCGTATGTGTGCATGAACATTTATTTGTACCAAAATAACCGCACGGACATGGGTTCATTGCCGCTATAAGTACAAAGTTTGATGGAAACTTCGCCGTACCTTTAGCACGACTTATAGATACATACCCATCCTCCAGTGGTTGTCGTAACGCATTTATTACCTTCTTATCAAATTCTGGAAATTCATCTAAAAAGAGAACTCCGCGATGCGCGAGTGTTACCTCACCAGGTTTAGGGTTAGTGCCACCACCTACAAGTGAAACATAACTAGCGGTGTGGTGTGGGGAGCGTACAGGCGGATCTGTTATGAGAGTGTCTTTAAGTACTCCAGATATAGAATGTATACCTGTTACTTCTAATATCTCCTCTGGTGCTAGTTTTGGCAGTATACCTGCAAAGGCACGCGCAAGCATCGTCTTACCAGTACCAGGAGGTCCGTAAAGCGCAATATTATGCCCACCTGCGGCTGCTATTGTAAGACCACGCTTAGCATGATCTTGACTACGAATATCATCTAAGTTTATAGAGTGTACTGCTTTAATATATTTAATATTTGTCTTAGCTTGTCGTGGCAACTTTCTACCACTATTCTCTCCCTCATCTAGGTGGGCTATTAAACTTTTTAATGTATCTACTCCATATATTTTAATACCAGACACAAGGGCAGCCTCTATCGCGTTTTCTTTTGGGACATATGCTTCTTTAAAACCAGCATTTCGTGCAGCTTGTATTAGCGGTAATATGCCATACACAGAACGCACATCACCAGAGAGTGAGAGCTCACCAATAAATACTTTGTTTTTAGGGTTAAAGTCTATGTCCTCTGTACTTAGGAGATATGCGAGTGCCATAGGCACATCAAAGAGTGGACCTGTCTTTTTTAGGCTTGCTGGTGCTAAAGATATTACTATTTTTTTGTTATGTTCTTTAGGCGGCTTAAAGCCCGTGTTCTTAATTGCGGCACTCATTCTATCGCGTGCCTCGTCCACTGCTTTATCAGCAAGCCCAACTACAGAGAAGGAGTGAAGTCCCTTTGCAAGATCTATCTCTACATCAATGATATGCGCTCCGAGGTCAACAGTCTGTGCGCTATAAACTTTTGCAAAACTCATCCAGTTAAAAATTTATCTAATAAAGTAGATAGTATTTTCTTATTCCCATAAAAACTTATATGTAGATTTCTGGCGTGACTCATGCTAGAAATTATAACATATAAATATTTGCTATTTACTTAGCATGTTCCACACAGGTATTTGCTGCTGGGTTAACTTCAAGTCTTTCCTCCAGTATAGTCACGCCACACTCTTTACATTCGCCATATTCTCCATTTTCTATACGCGTGATTGCTTCTACCACACTTGCTCTTCGTGTCTCTAATTCGTCTACAATACTATCGTTTGTTTGTACTTCTTCTATTTTATCAGCCAGTATGTTTTTATCTGCTGTTCCGGTTTTGTATGAACCAGATGTGCCAGTCCAATCATAATGATCGGCAGTGTTAATCTTACCAATGTCTGTAAGTTCAAGCTCAAGTGTTGCGAGTATTTGTTCTAATCTTTCTCTAAATTTTTGAATCTTTTTTGCTTCCATAATGTATATATAATATCAGCCTATTGAGCAATACGCAATCTTTCTGCAATTTCTATAAATGCGTTAATATCTGTTGTAATAACGAGCGTATTTCTATTTACAAAAGAGTAAAGTAATCTTATTTCTCCTTCGCTATCGCGCAGTACTCGTACATCTAAATTATTCATTACAGTATCAGCAAAAGATATATCTAAAGAAAATATTGTAAGTTCAGAATCCTTACCAGCAGGAGAGAACAGTGGATCTAAATCTTGCTCAATCTTACTCTCCCATTCCAACATACCTGCAAATACATAATCATATAGATCGGTTTGTAATATTAAGAATGGTATATTCTCACCTCCAGAATAAAAACCAAGCATAAATTCATTATGCAATAAGTTTAAAAATCTATCATCAAGTGTAGCATCCAAAGATTTAAGTAATTCAGTAGCAGAGAGTGGTACTATAGTAAGATTATCTGTTTCTGCACTACCGGTTTGCTTTGTTATAAATAACTCGGTAACAGACCCAAATGAATAATACTCAACATCACGCATCCTTGTGAGCTCATGCTTAAATATACGCGATGGTTTATCTGTAGCATCAATTGTCTCCATCTTTTCTTTAAATATAAGAGAAGTGTGTTTTGGGATGATTGGAGCAGAAATCTGCTCACGCAATACATATACATAGTATGCACTACCAAGGGCTAAAACTCCTAACATCACAAAAGCAAGTATCAGCACAAGAGTTTTGCTCGTTTGATTATTTTTTACTTCTGCACCATTGTCAAAGCCTGAGTTGCCTTTTTTGTTAGCCTCTTGAGCTATCATGTGCGTAAGTGAAACTTTATTTTGTTTTACTAATTTTTGTATATCTCCCTTGTATGTGTGTAGCAAAGACTCTGGCTTGGATTTAGGAATAGATTCCTTTTTTTGTATTGCTTCTATATCGGCAATATTTTCAGGCATATTGCCACCTTGTTTAGTATCGTCTATTTGGTTTTGAGTTTCCTTTGTTTCCATTTTTTATACTATTATTTGGCGTTGGTGGTTGTATACCCTTCTTAATAAGGAATTCAGGATCTATATCTTTAATAGAGAGGTTAATACGATTGCGCTCATCAACCTCTTTTATTATAACAGGAACTGTCTCACCTTCCGATAGCACATCACTGATATTGTTTATACGGAATGGTGCAATCTCAGATATATGTACCAAGCCCTCAGTGCCTGCTGCAATCTTCACAAACGCACCAAAATCCATAAGTCGCATGACAGTTGCCTCTGGGAACTTCTCTCCGGGCGTGTATTCGTGTACAAGCTCTGCTATTTTTGCCTTTGCGGCATCTGCCGTAGTATTTGTACCGGTAATGTATACAGTACCGTCATCCTCAATAGTAATATCTGTACACTGTGTTTCATCTTTTATACCGTTGATTGTTTTACCACCTGGACCTATTACTAAGCCTATCTGATCTTCTTTAACTGTAAGTGTAACAATCTTTGGTGCGCGTGGATTGATATCGCTTCTTGGCTCTGCTATTGCGACTGCCATCGTCTCTAGTATCTTTAGCCGAGCTTTCTTTGCTTGCTCTATACCAACTTTAAGTACATCTACTGGTACACCGTCCACCTTTACATCCATTTGTATTGCAGTAATGCCTTTTGTTGTACCTGCTACTTTAAAGTCCATATCGCCGAAATGATCCTCTGGACCTTGAATATCTGTGAGGATCTTATAGTCTCCACTCTTGTTACTCATCATACCCATGGCGATACCGGCTACAGGACGCTTAATAGGTACTCCAGCATCCATAAGTGCGAGTGTTGAGCCACAAACACTAGCTTGGGAACTAGAACCATTACTTGCCATTGTCTCACTTACTATGCGTATTGTGTATGGGAAGTCCTCTTTACTTGGCAGTACAGGCAAGAGAGCCTTCTCTGCTAGGGCACCGTGGCCTATCATACGCCTGTTGAAGCCACCTACCCTACCAGTCTCTCCTACCGAGTATGGTGGGAAGTTGTAATAATGCATATAGGTTTTTTTGCTGTCTCTATTTTCTATTGTGTCTAGTAGCATTGCGTCGTCTGGGCTACCGAGTGTAAGAGCGCTGAATATATGTGTTCCACCACGGTAGAATATACCTGATCCATGTAAGATGTCTGAGACTCCTCCAGCTTGGGCGTACAGTGGGCGCAATTCATCCATTGCTCTTCCGTCTTGACGCTTGTTATTCTCCAAAGCCTCTGTGTGTATCAACTCATCTATCATCTCTTCAAAATAATCGTCTGCGTTTTGTGTCTCCCCCGCTAGCTCTTCGTTGTCTTTTGCCTTTTCTTTAAATATTTGCACCCATTGATCTTTAAGCGCGTATGCTCCTTGCTCACCAAATACATATTCGCTCATCTTAGGTGCTATCTCACTTGCAAATATTGCCTTAAGCTCCTCACTTGGTTTTTTGGTTTGTATCTCTAACTTCTCTTGACCTATCTCTTTTATTATTTGCTTTTGCCATTCTTGGAGTTTCTCTGTCTCTTCTGTAGCTAGCTCCAGTGCCTTACCCACTGTATTTTCATCAGCTTCTTTCGCGCCAACTTCAACCATGTTGATATTACCGTCTTTACCACATGCTAGGAGGTCTAGTGTCTCATTTTCTGCTACGCGTTGCTCGTAGTTTGGGTTGATTATAAAGTCGTCTGAATTTGTGTTCTGTCCGATACGCACGGCACTCACTGGCCCGGTCCATGGTATATTGCTTGTGCCAAGTGCTAAACTTGCCCCTATAACACCAAGCACATCTGGATCCTCCTCGTCTATTGCTAGTACTGTTGCGATTACTTGGATGTCTCGACGCATTGATTGGTCAAATAGTGGTCTTATAGTGCGATCTATAATGCGGGCACTGAGTATTGCCTCCTCACTTGGCATGCCCTCCTTCTTACGAAAGCGACCTCCCATTATTGCTCCTGCTGCGTAGAACTTCTCTTCAAACTCTACTGACAAAGGGAACCAACTTTGCCCCTCCTTCTCTTTACCCATAACAACTGTAACCATTACTGCGGTGTTGCCGTAACGCATAAGCACAGAGCCACTTGCTTGATCTGTTAGATTTGTAAATTGTGCGATAAGTGTTTTGCCACCTACATCTGTCTTATACTCCTTGTTAACGATGCTCTTTGAGAATGCTTCCATAATTATTGTTTGTAACATAGCCTTAAAGAATCCTGAGTTATTTTACAAACGAAAACCCAAACCATTTACCACTAGTTACCGACTGCCCTGTATTTAGGTTTTGTTTGCTCGTATCTCAAGGTTCTTTTAACCGTTACTTTTTATAGAGCTTACAGAATGCAGGACTGAACATACTTTATTTTGTTCAACACTGTATCTGTAAACTCATAACTGTTAATAAGTAATATTCTAGCAGATTTATCAAAATTTGCTAATTATTTTTTAGTTAAGTTTTGTTTTGGGTTTTATAAGGCTGATAGAGCTCCAGAAATACTAAGGCATAACTTGTTTGAAGATCAAACTTCTTGATGTGGTTCCATCTCCGGACTGACCGTAATTGTTCCAACCAGTAATCCAGATTGAATCGTCCGTTTTTAAGATAAGAGAGTGGTATAATCAATTAGACACCCAGTCCTAAAATCTACATTATCTTCATATTCATCTATATCGCCGTCTCCGTCACTACAAACTACAATCCGCACACTCCCACGCACCACCACTGTACTTAGCGATTTGACCTGTCGTACAATTAATGTCCGCGAGTGTATCTGAGTCACTAACTCTCTCGTAGAGATAATCAAAGTTATCTTTCATTTTGCTAGTACTTATCGCACTACCATCACTTATCCAATCTGTATTTTGCCAAGTAGCCGTAGCAAAGGTTATACCTGCAGTCAACGCAAGACCTATCATGAGTGAGAGTGTTAGTATTTTTGAATTTTGCATAATATATTTAAGTAAATGTTTTCTATAGTTGTATTGTATAACATACTACCATCAACACAATTTTATTATCAACAGTCTACAAAACGCACAGGAGAATTACTCCTCGCCTCCAAATCAAAAGCCATGTTTATATAATACTCATCAGAAAGAACCAGAAGAGCCGTAAAACATATGTGTTGTATCCGTCGTACCAGAAACATTCCAACCGCCCAAGTTTTGATTAAAGGAAGATGCCTCATAAAACATCATACTCATATCTGTCACACTAGAAACATTCCAGTTGCTGAGTGGTTGATTGAAAGAATCGGCATAACTGAACATCCGGCTCATATTCGTCCCACTAGAAACATCCCAGTTGCTGAGTGGTTGATTAAAGGAGGTTGCTTTGTTAAACATACCTTTCATATCCGTCAAATTAGACACGCTCCAATTACTTAGTGGTTGGTTAAAGGAATAGGCATAACTGAACATCCAGCTCATATTCGTCACACTAGAAACATCCCAATTGTCTAGTGGTTGATTAAAGAAAAATACCTTATAAAACATCCCCGTCATATCCGTCACATTGGAAACATTCCAGTTGTTGAGTGGTTGATTAAAGGAAGTGTTGGCAAACATAGCATGCATATTCGTCACACTTGAAACATTCCAATTGTCCAGTGGTTGATTAAAGGAAGACGCCTCATAAAACATATTGTGCATATCCGTCACACTGGAAACATCCCAGTTGCTAATGTCTCCATTAAAAGAAGACGCTTGTTTAAACATACCGTTCATACTCGTCACCACAGAAAGGTTAGGAGCGTCAGTAGCGTTATACTTGAGATCACTTGCCTGATAAAAAGCTCCCCTCATACTACTCCACTGGATATCTCCCCATTGATCAATGCTTACAATCTTATCATAATCTTCATAATCTTCATGAATACTGTATTCACCAAAATAAATTCGTGGAAACTCCCCTGAAATCTCTACGCTATAGGTCCCGTCTTGCTCAAAGTCAATTGTAGTGTCTCCTGTCTGCCCACTTAAATTTCCATTGCGAGATGAATCATTAATATCCTCCCAATAGATATCATAACTATAACTCTCTCCATCATTATAACTCTCATCAGAATAAGTTGGGATTGTGATAGAAGTGTCAGAACTATCTACCGTCCATTTCGTAATAAAAGGCTCGTCACTTGCACCCAAACTTAAGGTATTTCTACAATCACTTATATCCGCACACTCCCATACGCCACCATTGTTCCTAGCGATTTGACCTTCCGTACAATTTAGACTCGCAAGCGTGTCTAAATCACTACTACTAGTAGCACTGCCAAGTATAGTAATCTCATCATAGAGATAGTCGAAATTATTTTCCATATACCCAGCACTTATTACCCTGCCGTTACTTATCCAATTTGTATCTAACCAAGTAGTAGTCACAGCAAGCGTAACACCTGCTACTGAGAGTGCCACTATGGCTATTGTTAGTATTGTATGTTTTACTATGTTAGAAATTCTGCCATTTAGAATATAATTATCTTTATTCATAGGTTTTTCTATTTATGTTACTTCTAATGAGGTTAAACACCCTCATTGTAGCTATTTTACTATTATTATAAATTGTGGGCAATACATTGCGTGTTGACAACTGTATTATGCCTAAGTGTCCTAATGCCCAAAGAAGCCACGCGCCTCTTTATCTGGTGCTGTTACAAAGTTAATACCTCTGTCTTGCGCAAATTTCTTTACCTCTTCGTCTTTTACAGAGCCACTTGTGGCAAAAATTGTTTTAATACCAGCATTTGCAAGTATTTCTACCCCGTCAGTAAATGGGAAGAAGCTATCACTATATGCAACACAGCCATCAAGATTGTGTCCCGCATCTTTAGCGCGCTTTATAGCTAGCTCGCATGCTCCGACTCTATCTTGTTGCCCAACTCCATTACCTATTACCATCCTATTTTTTACCAGTGTAATAGTGTTACTTACGCTTGTAGACCCAACTGCCCAAGCAAGTATTAAATCATCTTTAATCTCATCACTCAAATCTTTTGCGATAATTTCAAAATCTGGTATGTATTTAGTTTCTGTTTCTTCTAAATATCCACCGCGTACTTGGCGTCTTTTTTTGGTCTTGTCTGGGCTACTCTCGCCACACTCCATCAAGGCAGGCAAGGTTATAAGTAGACATTTGCGCTTTTGTTTCGGTACTAACTCTACTGCCTCTTTAGTTATTTTTGGGGCGACTATTCCTGCTAGGAATGTCTTACCACCGGCTGTGTCTAGCATGGTTTGGACTGAGTCTTTATCAATAATGTAATTACACATTATAAAACCACCAAAAACAGCTCGTTTGTCTCCTTCGTACACCTTTTTTGTAGCTTCTTGCGGAGTCTTGCCACTGGCACCACCACAAATATGCCCGTGCTTTACTGCCACAGCTATACTCGGTACTTTACCTGTATTTTTTGCAAAGCCAGCAGCGATATTTGTAAGTGTATTTAGTAATCTGTCTGTATCAGATACATTTATATAACTCATTGCAGAATAATCAAATGCAGATCCATCTGGATTTTTTAAATTAAATATGCTAAATGGGTCTTTTGGCAGGGAATTATCTTTTATCAATTTCGCAGTCGCCTGTGGATTCTCCCCGTAACGCAATGAATGTATCATTTTGAATATGTGTTTATTAACAACGAGGTCCCACCTCCCATTGCTTCGCTACGCTACGCAAGCTAAGGAACGACCTCTACTGGATTATATATTAACTCGCAAGCATTTGCTAATTTTATTTTTGTATATAGCAGATAAGCATGTTACATGGTGATACATTCTTTTTTATGCACTACAGTGCGAAGAATTTGCGTTGTGGGGATTTTCATAACTGCCTAGCAAACCACTCACTAATTACTGTGTCGTACCTTGCTGTGCGAGCGTATGCCTTTTGTGCTAGTTTACGGCGGAGTGCGACTGTTGTTGCTCCGTCATTCTCACGCATCTCACCGAGTACTCGCTCGCAATCCGCAGTATCGGTAATTATAGTTACGAATTTATGGTTCTTAGCACTTGCGCGCATCATTGCAGGACCTCCAATATCTATTTGCTCCACACACTCGTCAAAGTCGGCGCCACTTTCAACAGTTTTCTCAAACGGATAAAGGTTTATAACTAGCATGTCTATGCCTGTGATACCGTTGTTTTGCATTTGCTGTTTGTGTTCGTCATTGTCACGCATTGCTAATATACCACCATGTATTTTTGGGTGGAGTGTTTTAACTCTACCGCCTAAAATCTCTGGCGAACCAGTAACATCTGCAACTTTTGTTACTCTCACACCACCATCACTTAATAATCCAGCAGTTCCCCCTGTAGAAATTATTTCCACATCCATGTCCACAAGTTGCCTTGCAAATTCTACTATCCCCTCTTTGTCCGAGACTGATATAAGTGCTCGTTTTATTTGTTCCTGTTTGTTCATATCTCATATTTTATATAGTAAAATTTTCCATTTTCCATTTTTTATATTATTATTTCTTGGTTTTATTTGTAACAAACTGCCAAGGAGTATTATTCTCTTTTGTTGATCTGATTGTTTTTGTTGTCTTTACTTCATTTACTGACTTAGCTACTTTCGTAACTTTTGGTGTTTTCCCTACTCTTATAGGCTTAGTTCTATACCCTATTAAGTACTTTTTTGGATTTTCGTCCATATCTGTAAACTCATCGCACATTTCGCGTAGTCTACTTGATGACGACTTACCGAAAGATATTACTTCAACCTGACAGCCAGAGTGGTGTTGTAAGTATTCTACAAGTGGTATAAAGTCGCCGTCTCCAGTGGCAAGTATTACTGCATCTAGCTTTGGTGCAGCGGTTATGGCATCTATTGCAAGTCCAACATCCCAATCTGCTTTTTTGGCGCCTCCAAAAAATACCTGTAAATCTTTCGTTTTTATTTCTATACCAAGCTTCTCCATCGCTTCAAAGAAGTTGCTTTCCTCACCACTCTCTGTAGTTACAACATATGCTCTAGCGCGTATAAGCTGGCGTCCGGAGACGGAATCTTCAAGTACTTTACCGAAGTCCACTCGTGTTTTGTATAAATTCTTAGCACTGTGGTATAAGTTTTGCGTGTCTATAAAAACTCCGACACGCTGATTTGCATGTTTAATTACTTTCATCTTAGATTTTGTTATGTATGAGTAAAGCGAATTAAAAATATTACCTGCCTTCAAATGGGCAGGAACTCGCCTAAATTTTTCTGCTTGCCCATCGTAGTTTTAACGAAGTTGGGAAAGAAAAAATTCGGTGAGTAGAATGATTTAACTATCACTTAACTATTTTAATATTAAAAACTACTAACTGATGTAAATTGTATCACATCAATCCTCTAAATCTTACTCACTGATGTTTACAAGTTGATACAGATGAAGAAAATATAGTCGCACGAGCTTCCTATTTTCTTTACTTTTTTAACCCTAAAACAGAGACAATCTTTTTATATGAGTTATCACTTTTAGTTTTTAGGTAATTCATATGCTTACGACGATTCTCCACCATCTTCAGCAAACCGCGACGCGAATGCCTATCTTTTTTGTTTCTCTTTAAATGTGTAGTAAGATTATCTATTCTCCTGCTCAAAATTGCAACCTGTGCCTCTGAAGATCCAGTGTCGCTGTCGTGCTTTTGTGTTTTTTTAATAGCGTTTGCTTTTTTCTGTTTTGTTAACATCTACGAAAGTATAACATACTTTTAAAATTTGACAAGGGTTAATTTAAGAAAATATTTGTATTTGGATTTTTAAAACGCCAATTTATTAATTGTGCATGTACTTTAACTTCTTGTCCAAAACCAAAACACCAAAGCAAGGCTTTGGTGTTGGATTGCGTATGGTATTATGTGCTTATGAAAATAGTTTCATGGAATGTTAATGGTATACGAGCAGTGGACAAAAAAGGTCTATTTATGCCGATGATTAAAGAATTATGTCCAGATATACTTTGCTTACAAGAGACGAAGGCAGAACAACACCAATCCCCCATTGATTTACCAGACTATGATGAATTTTGGAATTCTGCTACAAAAAAGGGTTATAGTGGTACAGCAATCTTTACTAAAAATAAGCCACTTAGTATTTCATACGATATACCAGAGAGTATAACCAAGAAACATAAATTATTTGGTGATGAATACGGCAATCCAAATACAGAAGGGCGTGTTATAACTGCGGAATTTAAAAACTTTTATATAATAACTGTATATACTCCTAACGCAAAACGAGGGCTTTTACGCTTGTCGTTGCGTACTAGGCAATGGGACAAGGCCTTCTTAGATTATTGTATAAAACTAGAGCAGCAAAAACCGGTAATATTCTGTGGTGATTTAAATGTTGCTCATAAAGAGATAGATCTTGCGCGACCTAAAGACAATACAGAGAATCCAGGCTTTACAAAAGAAGAGCGTGAAAGTATAGATAATATTGTGCGGGCTGGCTTTATAGATACATTTAGAAAATTTAATAAAGAAGGACATAATTACACATGGTGGAGCTACATGGCAATGGCGCGTGAGCGTAACATTGGCTGGCGTTTGGATTATATATTTGTTAGTAAAGTACTAAAGAGCAAACTAAAAAATGCCACAATACACCAAGAGATTATGGGATCAGATCATTGCCCTATTTCTGTTGAGATTGATAATCTACATAAGTAGCTTGTTCCGCTCGCCAGTCCTCACAGCTACGATTTTTATTTTTAAAAATTATAATAAAAATCTCCATATCTACGAATTTAGTTTCACAACTACTTATTACGATTAGAAACTACCAAGCATGTAAAAACCGCCCAGAGGCGGTCTTAATACGCTATTTTTTTGTCTTTAAGTCTTCCTAAAGATGGTTTTTACAATGTTTCCTTTAGAATACTTTGCTTTTGCGAAGTATTGGTCTCTACTGTGTAGAGTTATATGATGCGAGTTTGCACCAAAATTTATTGTTGAAGGAGATATGTTGTGTGTTATTTGTTTTATGCAGGAAACATAATGTGCTACAAAGATCTATAAAGGACATCTAAGAGACATTATAAAGGACATAAAGGACATTTGTAAAGGACATACTGTTGATAACTATTGTAAAGGACATACTATTGATAACTATTGTAAAGGACATACTATTGATAACCATGTCCTTTAGTTTACATGGTATTTTTTGCGTAATTTTTTAACTTGTTTTATACTTTCTTTGTCTCTTCTATCTTCACCACTTAAGCCAAGCTCTTTTAACTCCTCATCTGGTAGTTTAGATAGTTCTTTTACCCTTAATTCTAGGCCGTCTTTTGTGTTTTTTGCTGGATCATCTAATACTTCTTCAAATAATGTATGTAATATCCAGCCAATACGCTTCCCTGGCTTTTGATTTGTAATATCCATAACACTGGTTCCATCTATTTTAAGCTGAGCCACAGATATGGGAGCAAGTAAAGACTCCTCTATCATAGATTTATACTTACGAAATCTAAATGGCTGTTCTTTTGGTCTACCTGTACCTATGCGGTCGCATATACGCAAGTCAAGCAAGTCCCAAATGTCTTCTTTACCTATTCTGACGACCATTCTGCGTGCGGCACTAAGTGTAACCTTATCTGGATCAGAGAAGAACATATGCCAGCGTACAAGTTTCTCCACCTTTTCTGCGATATCTTTACTGAAGTGTAAATTCTTCATTATCTTTTTTGTCATACGAGTTCCAATAACTTCATGCCCATAAAATGTATATTTACCTTTTACACTTGTTGATCTCTGACTCTTTGGCTTGCCTATATCGTGTAGTAATGCTGCAAGACGCACTTGAAGTTGGTACCCTTTATCTGCAGCATGCTGTACTGAGCGTAGACTATGTTCAAAAACATCAAAACTGTGTGCCCCACCTTGATTACAACCTATACCAAGCTCAAGCTCAGGTATAATAAATTTAAGGAGATCAAGTCTCTGGGTAATTGCTAGGGCTTGTAATGGAGATGCAGACATAATAGTGCGAGTCAGTTCGTCCCTTATACGCTCTTTTGAAATTTTATCTAAAAGATGCGCATTTTGCGATATTGCCACCATAGTCTCTGCCTCTATTGTAAAGTTTAGCTCTGCAGCAAGGCGCACAGCACGCATCATACGCAGTGCATCCTCAGCGAAACGCTCTTTTGCAACACCAACAGCTTTTATATTCTTATTTTCTATATCTTTTTGCCCATTATAAGGATCTATAAGTGTTGCACGTGAAACACTAAAAGCGATGGCATTCATGGTAAAATCACGCCTTTTTAAATCCTCTTCTAAACTATCGCTAAATTCTACAGTATCTGGCCTACGAGCATCAGTATATTTACCTTCAGTACGGTATGGTGTAACTTCTACTATTTCTGTGGCGATATTACCACTCTCTGTTTTTACTCCAACTGTACCAAAATCATTCTCATAGAATGTCTCTTCTTCTCCAAATATCTTTTGTATTTCTTCTGGTGTTGCATTTGTTGTAACATCCCAGTCTTTTGGAGTTTTGCCTCTCAATAAGTCTCGTACACAACCACCCACTAAATAAGCCTCAAAATTAGCATTTTCTAGACTTGATGTTACATGTGAAATTTCTTCTGGTATTTTTAAATTCATATAGTGCTATTGTAACCGATTCATTGCCTTTGAGCGAATGTTAGGTATCATAACAATATAATAATGCACCTGTGGTGAAATGGACCCCAGTACTATATACTTCACTTTATTCCGTATAAGTACGGGGCACATATCACGCTGTCGCAAAAAGCATCCGTAGCTCAATGGATAGAGCACTTGTCTTCGGAACAAGGGGTTGGGGGTTCGAATCCTCCCGGGTGCACAAAAGAGGAAGTATAAAGCGCATGGTGTAGATGAAAGGAATTAACATCATGGACGCTGTGTACGATGTGGATATGAACACATGTTATATTTACTGAGTTATGAATATACAAGAAATATACAAAAAATTTGAAATACCACCGAACCTTGCCGAGCACATGCTTAGCGTTACAAAGGTAGTTTATAAGATTAAGGAGTACTGGATAGGTGAGAGAGTTGATTGGGATTTTGTTAAGAAATCGGCACTTTTGCACGATATCGGTAATATCGTCAAATTTAAATTTGATTTAATCCCAGAATTTATGGGTGATAAAGCTACAAATATTGAACATTGGAGAGAAGTTCAAAAGAGGGTTATTAAGAAATACGGCGCAGATGATTATATTGCAAGTGGGAATATACTAAAAGAAATATGTATCACAGGTGATTTGTGGGATGTGATACAGAATAAGTCGTTTTCAAATGCTGTTGAAGTGGCAGAAAGTAACGATTGGTACGCAAAGATTCTTCTTTACGCTGATATGCGCGTCATGCCTTTTGGTGTAGCGACTCTTGAAGAGCGTTTGTCAGACGTACGAAATCGAATGCCACAGTATACAAACAGACCTGATTTTGAAGACCTTCTCAATGCTGCACGCGATATTGAAAGGCAGATAGCAGATAAGTTGAATGCAAAGATCAATGATATTGATTGGAGTAAAGTTGCGGTATCCGATTCAGAGCTACTTGCGACTGATATCTAGGAAGTTTGTAAAAATGGTAATTCTCTACTTTAATTTTGGTATCCAACTCTGGTAAATTTTGGTATTTTGGTATGTTTAGACCAATTTGAATTCGCTCAGTGTAAACAAATAATATGCAAAAATAAATTTGATTATAATAAAGCGTGAGTTATAATGCATGAGCAGATTTTGCTTTCAGTGAAGTTATGGCGGGTATAGTTTAGTGGTAGAACGTAACGTTGCCAATGTTGAGACGGGAGTTCGATTCTCCCTACCCGCACAGATTTGCATAGGAGATTACAAACACCCATTGCTTAATTGGTTTTGTATTTTGTGTGTCAATTATAAAAAAATAAAACCTGTCCACAGATAATCAATATTTAGATTATTTTTTTTATGAGTCTAGAATTTGGTATAAAAATCTTTTTATTTACCATTTTAATTTCGGTGACTAGTCCTTTTTCCACAAGACCTATTAAATCTTGACGGGCAGTTTCATATGAAATGACATGAATATTTTTGTGTGTTTGGATATCCGTATCTCTACCGTTGTCGCTTACAAGGTATTTAAGAAGTGCAATCTGTCTCTCATTAAGATCGTTAAATTTGTCTGCTAGGCTCTTATTTTTTTGGGTTTCAGCAATCTTCTTATTATAGTATGAAAGTAAGTTTTGTATTGATTTATGGATGGCTTTGACATTGTAGTATATAAAGTATGTTAAGTCGTTATCGTCATGTTCTGAGTGCAGGTATGCCTTATCATACTTAGTGCGAGTTTCTTTGATTACTTGAGATACTGACAGATATTGAAATAACCAATAATTCCTTTTTCTGAGATACCAATAAAAAATTGCACGAGCTGTCCGGCCGTTTCCGTCAGGGAATGGGTGTAAGTACGCAAGCCAAAAATGGAGTACGATTGCCTTTAATACAGGGTGTATAAAGTCATAATCACCATCCTTTGCATTAGCAAACAATATTAACTTATTAAGTTGAGTATGGAGCATAGATGCTTTTGGTGGTGTATGTGCAATTTCTCCTGTTATGGCATCTTGTACCACAATTGTATCACTATCTGTGCGCAATCTTCCTGAATGATCTTCATCAGAGAGAGTGTCTCTTGTGATGATTGTTTGTATTTCTAGTAGCATATTGATACTTAAATCAAGGTCCTTCCACTCACTAATGTGAGACATTACTTTGTATGTGTTTATGATCATTTGTTCATCTTTATTACGTGCTTTCCTTCCAGAGATAAGCATGTCTTTGGCTACCTTTCTTGTTGTGTTTGCTCCTTCAATTTGACTTGACGCAATCGCTTCTTCTGCAAGTCCGCTTATTATCAATTTGTCTGATTCTACATTAGTAGGCTTTTCCCCTAGACTTCTAATGAAACCTGCGCTATGAGTGTCTATGAAGCTCAATTCTCTATAGAGTGTTTTCGTTATGTTATAGCTAAAAAAGCTACCGTCTTTCGCCATAATTGGTGTATTCTCTCCATTCATTCTATATTTAAATTTAAAATATGCCCACGCTTCTTCTGCTGTGATATTTTTTGGGAAAGCTTGGTGCTTGAATGTGTCCCAATAGATATAATCTTCATAAGCTTTAGAAAGAATTGTTTCTAGGTCACTTATCTTCGGATGAGTTAGAACCTTATTAAGTAATTGTGCATTAAGTACTTTTTTCCATTTTGGCGGGTATCTAAACATGTTGATAATTATAACAGGCTTTCTTACTGCTTACTCGCGAACTAGTGGTAAATTAGTAATT
>PJEL010000474.1_pt1 | contig 46840 bp, 70 predicted proteins | sample 1853271 | NCBI WGS metagenome assembly PJEL01 (sample SAMN08108733, study PRJNA415343) | Invertebrate metagenome, whole genome shotgun sequencing project. | host: Globobulimina | place: Sweden: Gullmar Fjord | collected 2015-08
GCTCAGGCCAATAGCTCAATCGTAGTGCTTAATCACCTGACTGCTTCTTTGGCGGCTAAACGTAAAGGAAAGTAAAATGCCTGGTACTGATTTCGATCCGGCTATTGCGGATCAAACACCAGACTCGTCAGTAGACGAAACGGCAGATGATGTCGAAGTAGTTAAAGACGAAGGTGTAGACGACGAAGAAGTAATTGATACCCCAGACGAAGACGTAACTGACGAAGAGAATCTTGAGGATGACTCAGATGATTCCGAGGAGCCAGTTGAGTTTAAGACATGGGCGAAGCAATACGACCTCCCTGATGAGATTCAGTCGGAAGACGATCTCGCTAAATACTATCAGACTCATAGTAAGGAAAAACCACAAGGGCTATCTCCGGATATGCAACAGGTTGATGCCATACTTAAGAGTCGTGGTATAGATGGGGGTGTTCAGGCATTATTGGCCGGAACAGATGTCCCAAGTCAAGCACCAGCCCCAACGGGTGATGCTCAACAGACCCAATCGTTCTTCCCTGATAAGCCCTTTTCTACCCGCATCAAGACGATGGTAGAGAATGGATCACTTGAGGGGGACCATGTTAAGGGTTGGAAGCAGTACGCTGAGTTTAGCGACGCTGCCTTAGCCCCTACTATGAAGTTAATGCGTGAAGCTCTTGGTGCTATTGCCCAACAGGTAGAAAGCAACAAGGCTGAGGTTGGTAATTTGTCATGGGAAAGCAAAGCCGGACAGTTGAAAGGTACTGGGGTTGATCGTGCTAAGATCGAGGAGATCAAGATCAGGCACAACTTTAGTACAGACCAAGCATTGAAGTTCTATGCAATGCAAGAAGACCCTAAGTTCTTCGAGAAGTTACAAGTGAACGCCGAAGAAAAGGGGAAAAACAAAGCAATTAAAAAACTGAAACGATCTACAGGGATACCCAAAAACAGGGGTGGTAAGGCTACTGTCGCCGGTTTCGATCATCAGAAGTTTACTCATAAGGACGGCTCTCTTAATGAGGCTGCAATCGAGGGATTGTTTGATCCAGATGAGTCACTTAAGATGATCGCTAAATACGAAAAGTGGTCTAAACAAAAGTCCAGATAGATCGTTCAGGGTTTAGGGGAAATTAAATGGCTGCAACGACAGTTACTAATGTAGCAGGTAGTATACCGATAAAATGGCGGATGGAAATGCTCAAGACCGCCGACGGCTATCTCGTTGCCGATAAGTTTGCTAATACGGAAGTAGAAAGCGAACCTACTGGTAACACAGTACGAATTAACAGGGTTCTTCGCCCAGCAAAGCAAACGACCGCCAGCACCGCTGGTACGCTTATTACCGCTTCGGACGCAACGAATCTGCTTACTAACTATATCGACTTGACTCCTGAAATTTGGGGCGAGAGTTTTGGCTTTAACGAAGATGTTTCGTTACAGTCTATTCTTAGCTCTAAGCACATCAGGGAGTCAGTCTCTAACCACATGGCACGTTCTCTTGATTATCAGATCATGAAGAAGATGTCAACACAGGGGTTCCGTTATCGTAACGATGGCGATACTACCTACTACAGCAACGGTGCTGTTCACGCTGGTGGATCAACGACTACTACCCAGATTTCTGAGCTTACAGAAGCTGATGATTTCTGGAATGGTGGTTTCCTGACCATTACTAATCCAGCTGGGCCGGCTTACGATCAGACAGTGAAAGTTTCTGACTTTGCTACCTCTGGTGATCTCTTGACTCACGCTGCCTTTACTACTATCGCAACGACCGCCTCAAGGGGCTCTGTGACTGTTGGTACTGGTATCGTGGCTACTGATAAGTTGGTGGTTGGCAACCTGATTAAGATGGCTGCTTTCCACGAGAAGTTCCAGACTGAGAAGTTTGACGGTGGGACTATCCGTTCATTTATTAGCCCAGATCAGAAAGCTGATCTTTGGACTGATACTGGTTTTACCGATTCGGCTACTTACGATGACTCTGGAAGATTCAGAAACTACACTATCGTCCGCTGGATGGGTATTGAGTTTATGATTTCATCTGAGACTTATCGTGAAGACGTTGACGGTACCGAGAACCAGGCAACTGGTATAGTCTATGTTGCTCCGTTCTTTGGTAAGAACTCTTACTCAGTTATCAGATTTGGCAACAAGGGAGCTGGCTCTAAGTTCGGTGTAGAGTTTATCCCAGTAGAAGAAGCTGACTCTGGCAACCTTCGCAAGTCTGCTAAGTATCTTTCTTGGAAGGGTAACTTTGCGGCTAAGGTAACTCGTGCCACATCATGTATTGGTCTTATGACTGGTGCTACCGATCAAGGCATTATCGTATAACTAACATTTAGGAATGGGGGGAGCTTCTGTTCCCCCTACTATTATTATGGCTTTATATCAATATGAGTGTGTGGAATGTGGTGATAGCTTCGACGTTATGAAGTTGATTGCTGAATCAGACAGAGAAGAAAAGTGTCCCGCCTGTGATGGTGACAGCAAGAGAATCTATACACCAACGCCATGCCACGGTCTATCCGATGGGCCTGGTACAAGGACACCCAATAAACCACATAAGCCTATATTTGATTTGGTTGATGTTCACAACGACTCGCAGTACACCTATAACAAGCTTAAAGAATCTGGTAAACTTGACAGTAATCCAGAGATGAAGCGTGAGATGGAAGTATCAATGCAGGCTCTCAGGAATAGACCGAGAGATATTATAGACTATCAAAAGACGGGGCATCCTTGTGAGAAGTGATGATGTAATTAAATATATTCGTTTGGCAATACCGGATACGAATGTAAATGCTGACGATACCGCTAGGGCCATCTTCAATAAGGCTGTTACGTTTGTAGGTCGTATGCCTAATGTTGACTTCAACCGTGATTGGGTCACGTTCAACTTTGTATCCGGAACAAAAACCTATGAGATTGGTAAGGATATACTAGCAGAGTTATCTGATGTGATGAGGGCTACGGTGCTGACTGCGACTGATAACGTACAGCCAGTAGAAATGATCTCAATAGAGAGTTTCCGTACAGTTACGTCCGGCTTAACTGCTAGTGGCAGGCCAACCCACGCAACGGTACATAGTTCAAGCAAGAAGCTTGAGGTCTATCCTACACCCGATAGTTCGTATGAGTATGGCCTTTATGCCCAACACGCAATTACTAAGTTTGAAGACATACCATCCGCTTACCACGATGTTGTTGGCGATGTTGGCATTGCTATGGTAGCTGCTCTTAAAGACCCATCTATCGCTCTGTCAATAGCTAAGGCTGGGTTAGATGCGATGAAGTTTGATTCTATTATAGGTTGGAGTGGTACTAATGTTAGTGTTGGCCGTGGGCTTAGCGGTGGTAGTAAGAATAGAGCAACCAGTTACAATTTGATGGGCGACTAATATGAAACGGATTCCTTTAATACTATTCCTGATTGGTGTTATGTGCTGTAGTAGTCAGGCCCAGATACTCAATAGGTTTATAGACGTAACGTGGCAGGCCCGTAATGATCTGAATAGCGATACAGCTAATACGCTTTTGCTACCTGCTTATGAGGCTAACAGTCGAATACGCACCGCTATGTCTTTGGTCAACAGGCTGGTAGGTGATAATAGGACAAATACAGCGGTCCCAGTTTCGATCAATACTTATAAGTATGGCTTACCCGATAGTACAATTAGCGATACTATTGTTTTAGCTAAGTCAGAGATTGTATCGGTTCAGTGGATTAGGTCTGATACTATCAAGACGCTGAATAGAGTCCCCCGTGCGAGCTGGTATGAGCAAGAACACCAGAGTACTAAGGGGCAAGGGAGATTCCTTGGCAGACCATCACACTACGACTACTATGATGATACTATCTATTTCCACCCAATACCATCAAGGGTTGATACTATCTACGTTACCAGTATAGACAATATATATAGACTTGATACGGTGACCACTCTTAGTTCTATACACGAAGACTATAGGCAAGCTATACTCAAATATGTAGTCTATGAGACAGCTAAGGCAAGACAGCACCCTCTAACGGCTATGTATAAACAAGATTATGAAAGACTTTGGATGCTCCTCTTCCCATCATTTAGGCCACAAAATGTTCAGTAAGTTACTACTTGTATTCATATTAGTAGTCTTGCCTTTTGGGGTAGTCTGCGAGGCACAGGAACAGAGTGGTAGTCTTAACAACTTCACTGGTAATAATACATCTGCTGGTCTGTTTGGGACTAAGGTTACCGACTCAAGGGTTGCACATAATGTAGACTTCAATAGAGTGAAGGGGGCTATCTGTCCAAGATGGGGCTATGATAGTATAAGTGGGTTTTCCCCTTATGTGCCGCCAGGTGAAACCGAGGGTATAAGTGGTATAGTTGATATATTCACATTAAAATACTCCGATGGCTCAGAGCGATTACTTGTTATATCTGATACTATTACAAATGATGTTTTCGGCAGCGGTATTTTCAACAGGGGGAATGTTGATGTAACCCCCATAGGATCAACGAACTTTGATAGCCTATCCAGGATAGCAACATGGTTCCCTACTACTGGTGTCATTTCCGCAACTATGTATAGGGATGTCTTATACCTAAGTAGTTCTACCGCAAGGGGGCTAGTATGGGATGGTACATATTCAAGAGAATGGCCATTACTAGCCCCAGGTGAACCAATAGTCCAGATAAACAAGGCTGGGTCTAAGATAGCTGATAATGGTAATTTAAGTGGCGAGTACAGATGGCTATTCTTATATAGGAGAATAAGGGATACTATTAGCGACCTTGCTGACGACTCCCTAAGGTTTGATTCAACCTTAGTAACTAGGGGTGGGTATATTACAAGGCCAGTAAGGCTTGATTATAATTCGGTGGCTATATCTGGGTTTTCAGAGCAGACAGCAGACTCTATATACCAAGATACACTTGAGACTTTTTTAATCAAGGTCTACGCCTATAGGACAAAGGGTGATGTCGGAAGAATCGACCCATACGATTACGCTTACTATACTGGCGTTTCTGGAACGTTTGATGCTGGGCTTGCACAGGGGACGCTATATGACGATGTAGCTGACAGCCTCCTTCCCGCCTCTGCTGCTGCTACTACCGCAGGGATACCAGATAGCATTATAGTTATGGATGGCGACTACCTGCCAACCGATACGTCTCGCTATGGTTCAGGTGGGTTATCATCTACGATAGATACGCTAACCGTTGGTGCGGCTGGTAGATTCGGTATATTCGCCGATACAACAAATGGTGATTCAGTGTTCGATACAAACATACAGGGGTTTGCATATACGTTTTCATTTACCGACACTATACTAAAGCTAACATCTGATACTGGCCGTAGTTTCATAATCAGGAGCGGTGGTGACTCTGCCTATATGGGATATGATATAAACATCCCAAGAGTGAAGCCAAATGACTCGTTACTAATGGTGAATGTCTACAGAGCACCATTGGTTATATTTACGTTTGACACTGCGAGGGGTTTCTTTTACAACGGAGAGCCCTGCGAGTGGAATGGTGCTTATATAAGAGTAGATGACCCAAATGCCGATGCCCCGTATTGGATAAAAGATTATCCATGTATCGGCGGTCCATTTGAAGGCGGTATAAATAGATTCCATGATATATATACAGAAGAAAATGTTGGATTGATGGAGATGAATTATCACGGAGCGTCAATTACAAATTTTTGGATTACACCGGACTCTTTGATAGTTGGTGCTTTCCATAAGATCGCTATGGTTTCTCCTGCGGCTGACTCTGATATAGTCTTTAGGGATACTGCCATAACGATGGATTCTCTTATAAGCAGGCCACTGCTAACATTGAGATACGTCCCCCCATTTATAAGTCAGGTGTTTGTATCTAATAGTCGGCTATACGGCATTAGTGGTGATGGTGTCTACTATTCCCACTTAGACTCCGTAGCAACATTTGGTGTATTTAACCAAGTCGCACTTAGCGTTGATGACGGAGAAGACATTACCTTAGCCTTTGAGAGCCGTAATACAATCAGGACATTTAAGCAGACGAGTAATTTCAACCTATGGTACGAACCTGGAGTTGGTCTAAACCAACAGGAGATTTCACCTGGTCTTGGTTGTGTCGCTCCACGTTCTTATGCTGCTCATGCAACGGGTCACTATTACTTAAGCAACTTCGGTCTTGTCCGTGAGGGTGAGAGTGATTTCTTGCAGCGTAGACAGAAATATGAATATCTATCGTCTGGTAGGATAACGAGCTTTGACGATCTATCATCGGAACAACTTGACAGTGCCACCGCCGTTATCTTTGATGATAAATATATGTTATCTATCGGGGATACTACTTATGTTTATGATATTATCTCAGATACTTGGTCAACGTGGAGTATGACGTTTAAGAAGGCCGTTGTTTACCGTAATAATGACAATTATAACAGTCTACTTGGTGATTCAATGTTCTTTATCGGCAATAATAATCTATACCAGTACAAAACAGACAATTCGGATACGAATGACGTAGAGATAGTAGCCACGTGGAAATCGGTAGAGCTTGAGACTGATCGTATGTACGACCAAGTAGCTGGTCTTGGTTTATGGGTGACTGATTCAGTGCCAGGGGCGACCTCATTCAATGTAACGGTCATAGCCGCTGATGGCGATACTATCAACACAGTTTCATACGACTCTACTGACTTTGCCCACCGTTACTTAGAGAAGCAGATGAGTTACAACTTAAGTAGATATTTTCAGATACAGATTACTACATCGGGCGATACGTCTGGTGTAGGCATAAGCGGGATAGAACCAATAATTACTAAACAGGGTTTAGGGATTAGGAAATAGGAGTAGAATATGGCGCAGGTACAGAATAACCAAAGTAATGATTTGCTCCAGCAGTTACTTGGCGGTGGTGGCGCATCACAGGGTCTATTTGGCTTAGGTGATGTAGCTACTGGTGGCTTATTGGGATTGGCTCAGGGTGGTTTAGGTGCGATTGGTAGTCTACTTAGTGGGCCATCACAGGGCGAGAAGAATTTACAGTTTACATTCAAAGAGTTACAAAACCAGCTTGGGCAGACACAGCTTGACCCTAATCAATTCTTAGCTCAGTTCATGCGTGAGAATAAGGAGAGGTTTGATCTTGCTGATGAGCGTCAGGCCGCTCGTACTGGGCAGGATAGCTTCCTGACTGCTGCTGGTAATGCCCAGAGGCGTGAACAGGCGAGTCTTAATGAGCGTGGTAGGTTAGCGGTATTGGCCCCACAGTTACAGAGTCAACATGATCTTGGAGTGCTAAGACAACTGGCTGGCGTAGCCGCAGCGCAAGGATAAATATGCCTCAAAAGAGAGTACAAAATGCAGGTGAAGCGATTTTCAAGACTCTTGCTGCTGGTGTTCAGGGAGTACAGCAGGGGTTAGATCAGAGGCGTGAGTCTGAACAGAAGATACGCACTGAGAAGTTGCAGAACTTTATGAGCGTATTACAGTTCGAGAACGCCCAGAGAGACCAGCAATCTGCTAATATCAGGAATCGACAAACCCTACAGCTAATAGAGAAAAATGCTCTTAATCTTAAAGAGTTGAACCGTTGGGACGACCTAAGCCAAGAAGAGAGGGCCGCCGAAAAAGATAGGTTAGCACAAGAAGAGGCACAGAGAAAATTAGACGCTAGCACTCTCCAATTAGGTGGTATGCTAGACCTTGCCACCGAACGTATCGGTGAGTTCCCAGGTCAGCAGATTGGGGCTGTTAATACTAGTGGGTTTTCTATGCGTGACATACCGACAGACACACCCTCCAAAGACCCATTTACTACGCAACGTAACGCATGGTTAGGGGCACAGCAGAAAGCCAACACAAAAGAAGTCCCGTTTACTGACCCCGTTACACAATTAGAAGGGACTAGGACTGTAGTTGTACCGTTTACTGCGTCTGAGTTAGCCCAGAAGAACCGTGAGTTTGATGAGCAGTTTGGTGTTGAGGGTAGATTGCCTGAGTTAGTTGAGCCTACTAAAGCATCCCCCGTGGTTGATAGTGTTTCTGGCGACGAAACAAAAACATTCGAAGAGTGGGAAGCGGAAGAGGCTGCCCTTAATATAGAAGCAGAGCAGGACGTACTGTCCCCGCCGAAGAGGATTAGCAGAAACCCAGCGTCGGGCGGTATCCCCCAACTGTTCCCATTGCAAAGATAACCGGATATTTAATTGGCACAACTAACAAGAGAAGAGTTTATAGCAGAAAAGGCCCGTCGAGAAGCCGAAGCTACTAATAAGCCACTTACCAGAGAAGAGTTTTTATCTGAGAGGGCGGAACGTCGTGAGTCTGAGGGATTCTTTGATGCGGTATTTTCTGGTCCTGATGGTGGACCTGGCTTATTTCAAGACCCTGTTGAGTTTTTTCGGCGTGGTGGGCCTGACTTAGAAGAGTCGGCTAAGAGGGTTAGTGGCGGTTTAGTCACTGGCGTATCTCTCGGCCTATTACGCCCGTTTGAGGAGGAAGTTGGCGAGACTGCTGGGTTTAAGGTCGCTGAAACCGTAGGTGAATTTGCTCCATTAACAAAGGGCTTCCAGTTAGCCAAGGGTGCTGGGTCTGCGCTGTTAAGACAGTTCCCTAAATTAGCAAAGATACCTGGCTTTATACAGGCTGCCTTTAGGGGCGGTGCTGTTGGTGGCGGGTTAGAAGCCGTTAAACAACTTGGTGATGTCGCCCACGGCGAAGACTTTAATACCGACGCTATACTTGGTAATGCAGCTTTGTTTGGCGGCGGTGATGCGCTATTCTCTGGTGCTGGGTCAGTAATAAAAGCTGTCGGCAAGAAGATTTTACCTGTTGAGTCTAAGTTATTCCAACAGGCCCGTGGTGCGTTCCTACAAGGGACGAGAGAGGCTAAAGCAAGGATAGCGACCGCAAGCCAGAAAGCATCTACATGGGAAAAGGCTTTCCCAGAAGCAGTTAGGGAGGACTTAGGTGCTTTAGTGGAGAAGATTCCAAATTTACGAACAGGTGAAATAGCACAAAGGCCATTAACAAAAGAAATGACTGCGGCCCTTAAGGATTATAAGACATCCGTTGAGGGTATGCGTAAGGACATCAATAGTTATATAGCCGACTTTGGTGAAGAAGAATATATTGCGTTCCTCGAAGACTACCTACCCCATGTATATACTGGCGGTAAAAAGAAAATAAGTAATGCTATCGGTAAGTGGAGACTTAACAGTCCGAACGCCAAGAAGCGAAAAATACCAACTCTCGCCGATGCTAAGGCGTTAGGCCTTGAGCCATTAACACAAGACATAGCTCATCTGTATCGCAATTGGGCGGCTACTAACTGGACCGTTGCTGGTAACAGAGGGATTATAAATGGGCTAAAGAAGCTTAAGGCACCGGATTCGCCACTTAAGAATAAGAAGGCTATCGTGGCTGGAGATAAGCCAGCCCCAGACTGGGTTAAGTTCGATCATCCTGCTATACAGAGACAGTTTGCTCGTAAGGGTAAGGACGGTGCTATTAGGCTATGGAAGCAGGGGGTATGGGTACACCCTGAAGTAGTTCCGGTAGCTAAAATGGCATTTGACAACCCTTATATTGGCAGGAGTGGCATTGGGAGAATGTTCGATACTACCAACGCTTTCGCTAAGTCTCTTGAGCTTATGCTTAGTGGTTTTCATGCTATATCTCTCGCTGAATCAGGGCAGGCTGTATTGGCCCGTGGTAAGAATCCGTTAGCGGGACTTGTAACGGTCGGTAAGGAGGCGAGAGCTGCTACTGGTAAGCCACTCGCCTTAACATTTAGAGCTGGAAAAGAGATACAGAAAAGAAACCCAGCCGCAGTAGAGGACATGATTAGGCATGGGCTTGAGATTGGATCGGGTAGAACAGATGTTGGTGCTAATGTTGTAGCAAGATCGCTTAGGGCTGTTGAGGCCAAGTCTAGAAACGTTCCTATCCTTGGTGATCTAACGAGAGGGGCGAGAAAGTTTTTCGGGGCTCTTGATAGAGGGTTGTGGGATCAGATACATACTGGATATAAGGTGTACGGCTATAATAAGATACTCGGCGAAGAGTTAGCCTCAGTAGGGGCCAACCTTGCGCCATCTCAGGTTAGTCAGGTGAAGAATACAGTAGCTAAATATATCAATAATGCTTTCGGCGGGCAAGAATGGGAGTCTAAGTTTTGGCTATCTCCCGCAGGTCTTAAGTTTGGTCGTAGGGCTCTACTGTCTATGGATTGGACTATGAGTAATATGAATATCTTCGGTAGCCTGTTTAGTAAGAACCAGTTGACTCGCAAGTTTTCCCGTAAGTATTGGCGTAATATGACAACGAGTGTGTTTGGGGCTACACAAGGCCTTAACTATATGGCTACTGGGCATGGCACATGGGACAATGAACCTGGTCATAAGTTGGATATAGATATTACACCGCTTAAGCATCAACTACAGAAGATGTACGGAACATTCGATCCGAAAGATAAGCAACGTCATTACGTAAGAATAGCTAAACAGGCCCGTGAGATCGTTAGCTGGTTTCAGTCTCCTGAAAAGATATTGGGTAGTAAGTTGAGCCCCTTGGCTGGTGAGATGATTAAACAGGCTAGTGGTCACAGTGCTGGGGCCGGCTTTCCGTCCGATTGGACACGAGAGGACGCTGACTTTTGGGAGAGTATCCCATCTCGTGTCAAGTCTATGGCTGGGTTATTTACTCCATTCTCGTTACAGGGTAGTAACTTTGCAATGGCACTCCCCTTGTCTAAGGGTATGACACCATTCAAGGCTATCAGGGCTTATCAGAAAGCATTAGATGCGAAGCAATGGGTAGTCTTCGGCAAACGAGTTACCAAGACCAAGGCCATAGCAGAGATACATAAAGCTGCTGTCGATAACGGCCTTAACCCTAAACAACTCTTTACGGCTGCAATGGGTGGTGTGAGGGGTAAATACTACGACAAATTCTTTGAGGCATTAGACGATGGCGATACAAAAAAAGCAAATGAGATAGCTAAAATACTTGGTGAACTTGGGGCTACATCTAAGAACATAACACAATCGGCTAAACGACGTGGCCGGATACCAACTAATTGATAACCAGGGGAACCGATAATGGCAGATCATGATGAGAACCACACAAGAATACTAATAGAGTTAGCCGAAATATCTACTACAATGGGGTCGATGCACGATTCCATACACGCTATAGGTAAGGATGTTAAGGACCAAAACAGTAGGGTATATAAATGCGAAGCAAAAGCAGATGTTCATCAGCAAATGATAGAAACAAACGAAGAAAACATATCAACTCAAAGCAAGTCTCTCGGCAAGCTGTCGTGGAAGTTGGGTTTATTGATTGGTGGACTAATGGGCGGCAAGGAGATTGTCTCATGGTTAGCAGGATAGCTAATAGTATATCTATCTTCTGTTTGATAGCTGGTCCGATATACGCATGGATATGGTTAGGGTGGTACAAATGATGAAATATATAGTAACGATACTACTAATCCTCTTAGCAGTAGGTGCTTGTGGTCAGGGGTCTGGCCCAGCTTCACCTCATAGCGGCTATCATAAAACTAAGATGAAGCTGTTTAATGTAAGGGACTTCGGGGCTAAGGGTGATTCGACTACTGACGATGCTGCCGCATTTCAGGCTGCTGCGGCTGCCGCAGATGCAGTTAACGGCGTAGTTTATGGCCCAGCGGGGCAATATAATATCGAGTCGTTAGAAGGAACTCATTTGGTGTTACCAAATTTCCTTGGTGCTGGACCGTTGACTCGCTTATATCTTGATGCAGATCAGGGTATCGTTCGAATTGACTCTGGTGGCTGGGCTGATAACTTCGCTATCTGGCCTACTGACACGACTGGCATGGACACCTCGACTATAGCCCCCCAACTATGGTCTGGTAAGGTTTCCGGCCAGAGTCACGGTGCTTATATCAGTAGGGTTTATGGTAGGCTCCATATTTATATGCAGAATAGCCATAACTTTACTGTTAGGGATTGTGATTATATAGTTGCGTCTGGTGGGAACTCCGGAGGTCTTGTTATTGATGGTGGCGGATCAAACTGGCTTGTTGATAATATGAAACTTAGAGATGGTCCAAGGAATGAAATCTCTCTGGCTAACATCGGAATCAACGGAAAGATTCTAAACAGTACTCTGACAGGTGGTAGACATTCCGGTATCTGGCTGGATGACCCTAACACAATCCCGACTACCGGCTTGAATCTGTTAGTCGATAACTGCGTGATTACCGGCCACTTCCACAATGGAATTGATATCGTGCCGACTACCTATGATGACTCTCTCGGCTTTACAATAAGCAACTGTGAGATAGCTTTCAATACACAGCCAGGGATTTACGTTGATGGTGCGGGTATGACTATTATAAATAACAAAATCCATGACAACCAGCAGGATGGTATCCGGTTCAAATGGAACACCGACTCAGATAGTAGTATGGTCTCTACTGGTAACACGATTAACGGAAATAAGTTCAAGAATAATGCCCTAACCAACGATGGCAACGATCACCAGATTGACCTAGGGCAGGTGGCGAAGACGGAGGTTAAGTATAACTTCTTCCAAATTTCTGCCCATGATTCTATCGGTGGCATTGAGGAGATGATTCGTATCTACGATAGTTACAATACCACTATTGCGTACAATGACTTCCAGAGGGACTCGGTTGTTGGCGGTCTCGACGCTTCTACTGACATTGATGAAATCAAGGGACAAGATGTCAGGCGTATCTTGGCTGATACAGTTCCCTCTGACTCTATTAGATGCTTCCTGAATGTCGGGCGGTTTTTCTATACCGACGATACGCTGAGATTTAGTAACCCTGTTAAATATCCAAATCAGTCCTCTCCTTCTGGCCTGTCGTTTTTTACGGAAGCAGACGATAATGACACTTCCGTCTTCACTGCTACCGCTCCAAATACTACCGTTGGGTTTAATGACCAGCTTACCATGCAAGGCAATGATATTACTGGAGTTAATGAGGTAGCCGCTGATACAGCGACAGTGTCATACGCCACCGTCGATACAGTAGAGGCGTCGGATAATGAAAATTTATATCTACTTGCTCACACGACGAACGACTCGGTTAATGTAGAGGTTGGTGCTGGCGGTGCGTTCACGATTGGGCATGGGACAACCGAAGAATGGGCCGTTAAGAGCGATGGTGAGTTGACTAGCGTAGTCGGTAATGGCGATCACTTCTACGCTGACACAATCAAAGCTGGATTTGGAATCTACGGTGGGTCAACTGCCGCCCTCGCCCCCTTCCCGCTTGGCTTAACGGCTGACTCTGCTGACATTGACAAATATACAGACGGTTCTATTGATACCCCTGATCTTGCTGATGCTGCCGTCTCCGCAGCTAAGCTTGGCCCCGATGCTGTGTCATCCTCAAGGATATTAGATAGTAGTATTTTCGCACAAGACCTTGCTATAACCAACTCTCTCGTTGGGGCAGATAACTATCTACTAAGCCTAAACGAAGCCGACTCTGGGTTTACTCTGGTAGTAGCTGGAGCTGCCAGCACGGGTAACTTCACCTTTGATACCGATACGCTTAAAGGCGATGATGGTACTCAGGTAATCTTTGATATACAAAAGATAACTACAGACTCCCTCGATGTGTCTGGTACTGCCTCTGGGACGATTACGCTTACGGGTGCTACGTCTGGTTCGGCTGCTATCTCTGTTCCTGATATAGCCGGTACACCTGCTGAGATACATTTGCCAAGTGCTACGGGTACTGCTGGCTACTCTCTTATTACTAATGGGGCTACGCCACAGGTTACAAGTTGGGATGGTACAACCCTCATCCATGTTACATCAGATGGTTCGGATCATTCCTTTATAGACCAAGACGTAACTATTGCATCGTCACCAACTCTCGATGGTACAAACATAACTGGTATCATAACAGGAGCCGTTGAGCAAACAAGACTATCAGCGAGGAAAGCATCCGCTGGCACTATAACAACAGGTATGCCAGTTTATATTACTGGTTACAACGTAGGTGGCTGGATACTTGTAGAGGCTGCTGACGCCTCATCTGGCACAACTATGCCTGCTATCGGGATAGCTCTTGGTTCGATTACAAACGCTGCGACTGGAGTTGTTGTTACAGGTGGCGAGCTAACAGCACAGGTAACAGATACAAACACAGTGAAAGACCCTGTATATGTTGCTAATGGTGGTGGGTGGACAACGACTAAGCCAACAGGGACCAACCTAATACAGAAGGTCGGGACGGTGAATAGAAGCCATGCGACTCTTGGGATTATCCAGGTTGTCGGTGCAGGTAGGACTAATGATGTCCCGAACATTCCGTCTGCCCAGTTCTGGTTAGGTAACGGTTCTGCTGTTGCTACGGCGGTCACTATGTCTGGCGAGGCTACTATGGATAATGCTGGCGTTGTAACAGTATCAAGCTCTACCTTCGCTGACTCGGCTGGTACATCAAGTGAGTGGAGTCAGTTAGACTCCGCAACAATAGTGAACCTAACGCAACAGACAACGCCAGATACGATGCTATATATCAGATCACTCGTTGGGTCTGGTACAGTTCAGCTCCTGCCAAAGTCTGGCAATCTACTTGAAATAGCTATGGACGCAGCTGCTGCTCACTATGTAGACTTCGATGCTAATGATGCTGGGTTCTGGGCTGATATGAACTACTATGATTTCGTGGCTGACGATGCTACTAATGGCAACGCAGGGTTCCATGTCCAGACTGATAGTGTAGTTAAGTTTAGGGGCAGCGGGGCTAATGAGAGCGTGACCTTTGCAGACGAGACTTCAGGCGGATTTAGAATGTATGGTGGTTCGGATGGGTTCTCTATATCGGCCATTGACTCTATGCGGTTCGACGCCTCTGGTACTATCAACCTTAACGCAGATGTTATTGACGACTTCACAGGTCAAGGGATGGCCCTGTCGAGTGGTGATCTCGGCGTTACAGATGATATAGCTAACCACACTCTCGACTCTGCTGAGGTGATGCAAATCTTTAGGGACTCCGTTCCCATCCCGTTTACCAAGACTATCATGTTCACCGATGTTGTGAACGACAGCACCGACTTTGTTCCTTTTTGGGATATTGATTCATCTTATGCAAGGGCTGGGATACACTTCTTAACCTTAACGTTCACTACATCAGCGAGTGGGGATGACACTGTTAGCGTCCAGTATAGGCTAACCCCATTAGGGACACCCGTTCTTATTGAAAAGATGTTCACGGCATCCAGCCAGAGACTAAGGATCGTGACGGCGGCTATAGACAGTGCTGGTACACCCGATAGCCCAGCAGAAATTACCACCCTTGGGCTTGATATATCAGAATGTAATAGTGTACTTGACTGGATCACTATCAGCGGTACTTATTTGATTAAGGACTAATATGAAAATACTACTCTTAATACTACTGCTTCCCTTATCAGCCTTCTCTCAGGGTGCTGGTGATTGGAACGGGTGTGATCTAATGATCCGGTTGGATGATAGGATACCACAGGCCGAATACAATGATACTCTCGTTGCTGGTGATCCGATGGAGCTGAGGGGTCAAATATGCTTAGTACGCCCGCTTAAGTCTCCTATGGGAAACGCAAACACTTTCAAGGACGGTTGGCTGGCTATCAGCGTTGGCAAGATAGAGGGTCAAGAGTTGGTAGGAGATACCACTATCACAAGGGCTATGAGGGTATGGGCTGAGAATAAGACCGTACCGCCTGAGATGCTCGATTCTTTGCGTGCTCTCGTCTTAGGTGGGCAGCTGACTATGTATGGCCGTGACGACCTGCCAGTAGGACCAGGTACTTATGGTGATGGTTGTCGTATTGTAATATCGGCTCATCAGATTATCCCGCACATACAGACATTGAGGCTAAAAGAATGAACTGGCGACTATTTATATTGATTGCGTTACTCGGCGTGCCGTCATCTGCCAGAGATACTACCTACTATATCCCCGATGACTTTGCTACCGTTGAGATATTCTTAGAAACACCGGACATAGATAGTATCCTAAACGGCCCTGAAGATACTATGTGGGTTATTGTTGATAGCTACTTCGTAGAACACGCAGGGGTTATCAATGCCAACGATCACTTCCTTATGGATACGGCCAGTCGAATCATTATCACAGTAGCGGAGGCTTACAGGCATCACGGGGAGTATGATACGCTTACTAACTATACCCTTGATATAAACACAACTGCCGACCCCTGGGTTTGGGATGATGGTGGCCCACATATAATTGAGTATATGCAGATATACTTTTCTAATACAAGTAACAATGGGATGAATAGTTCTACGGTTTCTGGTGATGGGGAATGGGCGTGGTTCCGCAATAATCTATGCACTGGTGACGAGCGTTGGCTCAACTTCAGCAATAATACCCCTAAGAGAATATGGTGGACTAATAATGTTTTTTTTAAGTTTGATGTGAGAGCTTTTGAGTATAATACTATCGGCACAGACGCTTACCTATATAACAACCTATTTATCAATACCCCCTCATGGTTTCAGAACGATGGTGGAGCCTCTTCGGAGAACTTTGAGCTTGTCAATAATGTAATTATCAACTGTGCGTTTTGCTTTAACTGGGAAGCATTTGGGGCTGAGATTGATGCAGGTTCCAACTATCTATTTGTCAACAACGTATGGGACGATACGACGACCAATGAAGATACGGTTGACAACATATCAGGCTCGGCTGGCAATAAGCATAGCCGTACTATGATAATGGAGGGTGGCTTATCAGACTCCAACTTCCATTGGGCCTCTACTGATACGGCAGCGGTTGATTATGGCTTACCGATTACAGGTGATCCTGATGGTGGCTATGCGTTTGACTTTGAGGAAGATGCGAGGCCAGATTCAACTACGACCTTTGGAACGGCTACTGATACGGTGCAGGACTCAACCCAGACACAGAGCTTCACGAACGCAAGGCTAAATAGCAAGGCGAGTGCTACATGGAGCCCTAATTTACAGTACACAGCAGCAATCGACGATATTGTGACTTCGTTCTCTGGCTACTTCGCTGGTGATGGTGGCGATAACGATTCGGTTACGGTTGGGATATATGACATTACATCAGGCGACACTACTCTTGTAGACTCTGCTCAGATAGGGGTTAATGTGGAGAGGTGGTACATATCTAAGCCTATGTCGATTAGCTTAACGGCCAGTAATGTCTATGTTTTAGGGATTGGCCATAAGGTCGGCGGGGCATCTTATGGATATAGATTAGAATCTGTCGGCACATCATCTGCCACCCATACAACCCTTGATGATCCCTGGGTCCACTCAGCTACATCGAACCTGAACAACTACCTATACGCCACCGTAGTCCATGGGGCTGCCGTCAACAGATGGGACTGTGGCCCTGATGAGTTTGTAGCTGCTGCTGGTGGTGATGACTTCATAGGTGCTCAGATAGTGTACGCTGATCCTCCATACTTTAACTATAAGGTCTTTGCGTCATGGCAAGATATTTGTGCATACTTGCGGTAGTGTTGTTGGCCTCTCAGGTAGAGGCTACTAATTATTACGTCACTAAGGCCGGCAATGACGCTAATACGGGGCTTGATACATCTAATGCTTTCCTGACTATTGATAGGGGTACGGACTCGGCTAATGCTTCCGGTGACACCCTTTGGATAGGTGCTACATCAGGCGATAAATGGAACGAGCAGAACGTATGGACAGGTGGCGGTGATCGTCGGGCTACTATAGTTTGTAAATTCGATGGTATCACTTTTAAGTCTTATATAGCCGGTTCGTTTACCGACAGAGCAATCATCACCGGCTTCAATAGCTCGTTCGGCGACTCGATGTTCAATCAGGGCTGTGCTAATATCGGGTTTGATAACATCACCATTGACAGCATAGTATTCGATTCGTGTGGGCTTGCTGGTATTTATACCTATGCGTCCAGTACGGTTGGCAACGATTCGATGATAATTAAAGATTGTGTAATGAAGAATATCCATGAGCTTACTACTGGATTCTCTGAAGTTAACACAGGCGGTATCTATTTCAACTCAGCGACAGGTGATGGGTTAGGTGGTGCTAATGCAGCGAGGGTCCCTGATAACTTCCCTGCTAACTATGGATGGGTGATTAGGCGTGACTCTGTTTATAATATGATGGCATTCGCCCCAGAGATACCAGCTTATGTCGTGGCCGACCATGATAACGTAAACAGCATACACGGCAGAGGGTTGCGTAGTGGCGTAATTGACAGTTGTTTCTTTGCTGGGGCTTTTTATGGGCTTAGGTTAAAGACTGACTGTGATTCTAATATCATCGAATACAACGAGTTTACTGACTTCCCTATTAACGCCATCTACCATATAGGCAACGAGAGTAAGAAAAATATATTCCGATTTAATTGGGGTTACAATGTCTATAGAATACATGATGGCCGATCAGCTATCTCAAGTGGTGCGGTACAGGATTCAGCTCATAGTAACGCCGTCTATAATAACACGGTGTCCTTGATAGGTACTGGTGGTGAGGGCGGGTCTTATGGTATTGGACCTGGTATCTATACAAGAGGTGATGGGGATAGTACAACGACGGGTTGTAGTGTGGACGGTTATTGGGCTAACAATATAGTCTATAACTTTTCGTCTGGTAATGGCGTGGCCTATGACTATAAGCATGCAGCTCAGCAGCTATGGGATTACAACTGTTATTTCAACGCAACACCAGGTGAAACAATGGCAGCGGTTCATACTCTTTCCGCCTCTGATCCATTTACACTGGCTCAATGGCGTATCTTTAGTGATACGGGGTTGGCTATAGGGCCGACCGGAGATGACTCTGCGGATGGTAACTCCGTCAACCTTGACCCTGCCTTTTTAAGCGAGTCTGACAGCTCTTTAGCTACATTCTTAAGGCTTGATACAGCCAGCTCTCCGGCAGCTACCCTAACGGGTGGAGCTGGATCGGCGAGTGATACGATCTTTGACGGGACTGTACTACCTACCTACATGGGAGCGTTCGATCCATACCCAGCGGCAGCGGCAGAGACAACCAAATCACAAATAACAGGCTCGGTATTAGTATCGGGCAGTGCGACTATAGGAGATTAAGATGAAGAAGATATTATTGGTACTGAGTCTGTTGGCGGTGACTGCTCTTGCAACAGACTGGAACCTCCCTGCTCTATACCCAGGCTATCAGGATGAGGTCCATCTTGTAATACAGACTCAGGCAGGGGGGACGAGAGACTCTACTGTGCTTGATACTACAGGGCAGGACTTTACTACCACAGTCACGGTCAGCGACGACTCCGCTTACTACGCCGTCTTTTATAATAAAGCTCAGGGCGAGTCGGTGTACTCAACATGGACCTGGGGTAGGGACGCCTTAACGCCATATACAGGTGAGGGGTCTGATACTCTTAACTACATGGCCTATGATAGTGCTAATTCCGTAGCCGTCCAGGGCGTGATAGTCACCTGTCGTAATAGTGCTGGTAATATAGTATCTGTATTAGCAACGGACGGCACAGGGATAGCCAAGTTTACTCTTACCGCTGCTAACAGCTACTACTTTACTGCGTCGTTACCCCTTGGCTACACATGGCTACAAGATTCCGTGCCAAGCTTTTCGGCTGGTGCAACGGATACTATCTTCGGGTCTAATACCCTATCGTCCACAGCTATTTATGGCTGGGTAAAGGATGGCTTAGGTAGACCGTTGTATGGTGCTACCGTATATGCTTACCGTAAGGATTGTGAGACATCTACTAGTGACAGTGCTATCATCTGGGCAGAGCCAGTAGGTGTGCCAACTGATACTGCTGGCCTGTTTACCTTAGCCTTAATCACGAGTGATAGCTACGACAATAGTAAGTGTGGGGCCTATTCGATAGAGGCTTTCTACGCAGGTAAGTCGGTGTTTAAGACACGAGACTTATGGATAACAGGCGGGTTTAACATCGCAGACTCGATAGTAGCGAGGCCGTAGGTGGGTATAGTGGAGAAAGAACAACGGGCAGTATTCTTAGAGACTATTAGGGCTTACTTGTTACAGCCCTATGATTGGGGTGGGCAAGGCTTAGGTGGTGTGGACTGCTCAGGCTTAGTAGTCGAGGGGTTACGATCCTGTGGTAAGCTGGCTAATAAGCAAGATATGAACGCTGATACTATATGGCGTAGCTTCAGGGCCGACTATGCTTGTAACGCACCACGAGCAGGGGCTATCGTGTTCTGGTTTGGGCCTACTGGTAAGGCGATCCACACAGCAGTATGTATTGGGAAGTATCATTGCATAGGTGCTCATGGTGGTAATAGTACGACTACAGATAGTGACAAGGCGGACCTACAGGATGCCTATGTTAAGATAAGGCCTATCAACTATAGGTCAGAACCATTCAAATGTATAGATTTATTCAAGTGAGGTAATTATGACAGACGTAAACACAGATAAAATTTTAGAGGGTATCAAAGAGCATTTCGCTACACCAAAGGTATTGCAGTTAATAGAAGACCTGAAGGCTGGTGGTTTGCTTCGTAAGATTTCAGTGGGTATTGCTCTCGTTGTAGAGGGTATAGCGATAGTCGAGCATATCTCTACTGACCTTGCCGACATGGGCGTTAAAGGCTCAGAGAAGAAGAAGGCTCTGGTTAAATTCTTAGATGATGCAGTTGACCTCCCCTTCTACGCTGAACCATTTGACGGTCCTATCATTAGCTTGGCTATTGACGGTATCGTTGGCTATTACAACGCCAAGTTAGGTCATGGCTGGATAGCTATAGTTAAGCAGTTCTTGCTGTAATCTCCTGCACTCTCAGGCCACTTTCGGGGGTTGAATGGTAATACATAGACCCCCTCAAATATGGCCTGTGCTTGCACGAGCCTTACGCAGCTCCCTCATAAGTCGTTGTCTCGCAACACCCCTTAATTGGCATTCTGGTTCATCGTCTAAACGTCTGCTTCTCTCGGTTCTTCTGATGTCAGCAGGACATTTAGGGGCTGAACAGCTCTGATACTTAGGGCACAGCTTCATCAGCTTAGTCGCTTCTGTTTCGTAACTATCGGTCATTATCTTCAAGGTTCCTGTATATATCCATACCAAGGAAGAATAGAACTACCGATGTTGCCCCCCCCTATGGCCCCAAAATATAGATAGGAGTTTAGGGTCAACAGCCCATACGACAGAGAGAATAAAAAACCACCAAACGCAAGCATCCCCCCTATCGCCTTTATCTTGTTTTTTGTTTTGTTTTTCATAACTCATACTTCCCTTCATCTATATGCTTAACCAGCATAGCTATTGCAAACGCATCGGCTATATCATACTTCCCTTCATCTATATGCTTAACCAGCATAGCTATTGCAAACGCATCGGCTATATCATGTGACGTACAGGGGAAATCCCATACGTTGTTAGCGAACCATACCATAGTCTCTTTGTCGGCTCGGCCTGATCCTGTGAAGAACTTCTTTATTTGGGGTGGGGTGAAGGTCATTACTCTTTGCTGTTTACAGTGAAGCCACCCCACCCAGTAGCCGTATAGTCGATCTACCTTAACCGCCGCACCAAAGTGGCTCCCCATTGGGACCTCTATCCCCCATGTAAGCGGGACTTGCCCAGATAGGACCTGTTCCATTGCCCATTTATACCCAATGCGGCAACCACTATATAGCCTATTGGATTCGCCAGAATCGTCACACCCTATCTTCTCGATATGGTATTCTTCGGTTCGTATCTCCGTGGAACCAATCATCACAATCCCCGTATTCGTGAAGCTCGGATCAATACCGATATAGATTTTACTCATATCGCACCCCTTCTCTTATCTAACTCTGGCGTTGACATAAAGTTATGGAACTCTTTAGCTATCTTGCTTGGGGTCATCTCCTGTAGCTCATGGGTAGGGATGCCATCCTTATTATAGAATGATAGCCTCGGCGTAGGATCAGAACGGTCGCCTTGGCCGTTGACCCCGTACAAACTACCTGGATTTTTACGGGGATGGTAGTGGTGGTTGTAACACTTTTTACAGCAGAACTTCTTACGCCTACCTATGGCACCGCCTTGTCTGTTGCTACTGGGTATTTCGTTGTTACAATCAATATACTCACAAACCTTCATCTTACGACTCCTTTACCATTTTAAGTACCAACTAAGAAACGCTACTGTCCCCTCTGCCAATCCAATAACAAGCAGACAGATAATAGCGACAAACAGAAATATAAATATAGCCTTCTTAATACCCTCACCGTTAGTATCAAACCATGCGTCAAGCACCTGTTGATATATAGGGTATCTAATAGCGTTCACTATACCGACAAACGTCAGTATTGCTAATAATATATTAACTATCGTTCTCATTTCTTCACCAATACAAACTCTAATACATAACTAAGACACATCGGTAACAACCTCAATAGCCACCCGAACCTTCTGGTTTCTGCGTGGTATCTGTCGGCCTTAAGTAAGACTACCTCAAAGCCAGCGTCCTCAAACTGCTTAGTCCATGCCCACGGGGTCTTGGTTGTCTCGCCTATTTCTTCTTGTACCGTACCACCTTTAAGTAGATTGAGTGGGAATAACTTGTTTGGCACGACGATCAGGAAGGTTGCATCATCCTTGCCAACCCTGTGCATTTCTGACAGGGCTTTGTCTATATCGGGGAAGTGTTCTAAGGCTCCTGTATTCACCACACAGTCGAAATACTTAGATGGGAACCTAAGATCACAGCCACTACCTCTGTGTAGCCTCGCTGTTGGGGCGTTCTCCGATGCTACTATGAGACCATTGCCGCTTATATCTACGCCATGACACTCATCAAATACTTCGGTAGCGTGAGACAATAAGTTCCCTACCCCGCAACCAACGTCTAAGAACTTACCGCTGTAAACCGGCAACAATTCTATATAGTGCCAATACCAACGCTTCTTACGCCAGCTATCACGGCCATTGGCTTCGTGCCAATCATCATACCAGTCTGTTATTTTGTCCATGTTCTGATTGCTCCGTCTAATACTTCAGGGTCTTTACTCGTATCTCCAAAAAACGACCACGCTATAAGTAGTAGCACTGCTATACCATTAACTATATAGGTGTTCCTCTTCTCCTTTTTAGATGTCCATATCTCAGGCCCGCACATCTCAATTCTCCTTTCTTATTGACCGCTCTAACCAGCGACCCTTGTTAAAACTCATCATCACCCCGCTACGGGCACCATCTCTATTCTTACCTACTATTATCTCTGCTCTGGTTGGCTCATGTTCGGTCGGTATCTGGTAGACAAACAGCACCGTGTTAGCATCATGGGCAATAGCCTTAGACTCACGCATATCACCAAGCCTCGGTGGTCTACGGGCTATACCAACAGGCAAGTCGGTAAGCTGCGACAATGCTATCATAGGAACCTTTAGCTCCTGAGCCATCACCTTTAGCCCACGGCTGATAGCAGATACTTGCTCTACTCTCTGGTCTCCTTGAGGGGGCTGAACCAGTTGAATGTAGTCAACGATCACCAATCCAACCCCCTCTCGGATAGACAACCGCTTTGCTATCGCCCTCATTTCGGGCATAGTTAGCGTGGGGTCGTCATATATATATATAGGGGCACCAAGCAGATGCTCTTTTGCCCTCGTTATTCTATCCATTTCATCAGCGTCAAGACCACCATCACCTACCTTACGCTTCATTTTAGTAGAATCAATAGACGCTTCGTGCATAATCATACGCATCATAACCTGATCGGCTGACATCTCTAATGAAAAGATGAGCACAGGCAACCCTTCGTGAACAGCGTTCCACTGAGCTATCTGTAAGGCTAACTGAGACTTACCTTGTGATGTCCAACCTGCTATTACTATCAGATCACTTGGCATTAGCTGTAAGTTCTGGTCCAGCACATCTATGCCACTCCTAACTACACCCTCTGGCTGAACACCGCAGGCGTAATCGTCTATTGCCTTCATAGCTATAGGCATTAGATCAGCAGGTGTCTTAACGGGGTTATCGGTATTGCCTTGAGCAAGGGTAGCTAATGCTGTCTCTGCCTCTGATACTACATCGAGCAGTGGCTTATCTTCGTTCACTACGTCCTCAGCTAACTTCTTAGCAGCGACCCATACTTTACGCCTCTTACCCCTATCCTTGATAGCCTCGGCATACGGCTTAGCGTTAGCGAATACACCATAACTATCTTCTATTAGGCCGACCATAAAGGATAGGCTATGGCCATCCTCACCAAGCAGGGGGATGTCTATCGGCTTACTCTCTAAGTCACGCTTGACTATGGACTCATATATTGCTCCTATTTTAAGGTCACGGAAACTCTTATGGTCTGGTAAGATTTCTAAGACTGCTGGTACTATCTTCGGGTCACGAAGTATAGCCCCAAGCAGTTCTTTCTCTGTGTTGTCATCGTATTTTTGTGGTTGCATTAACGAACCTCTAAAATTCGTCTAACCACTTGCGGAACCCATCCATTTCCAAGGGCTTTAAGTCTGTCCAGTATGTCGGGTATCCCATCATCCATTCGCACAAGTGGGGATTCACCCAACGACTCCCCTTGCCATTCCCGTAAAATGGCAATAGGGCGGGATGCCACCGGAGACTGCTGCCAATCTTTGCCCCAGATTCTCTCACACCTCCCCATCTTTCTGCGTCCCTCTTGCAAAACCCCATCAACGATAGTGTTGCGTTTGGAGTTGGCAATAATCCAGAGTCTTTTCCTCCTGTGGGGAGCACCGCAGTCGGACGCTCCGACAATATCCCATTCACAATCATACCCGATTTCGGCCAAGCCCCCGAATATGGTTCTAATGTAGTCGTGAGCAAGCAAGCCTGGGACGTTCTCCAACAGGCAGTATCTCGGTCGTATGATGCTAATGGATCGGAGTGTGTCAGGCCACATATTCCTTGGGTCGTGTTCACCTGCCCCTTTACCAGCGACAGAGAATGGTTGGCAGGGGAATCCTCCAGAGATAATATCCACTTTCCCAACATAGCTTTCTGCATATCTGTCGTTAAATTCTCTGATGTCTCCGAAGATTGGAGCGTCATGTAACACGCCATCTTTGATTCTTGCTCTGATAACTTCTTGACAGTACGCTTCCCATTCGACATATCCAACCGTCCTATATTTTGGTATTATTTGCGACAGGGCCAACTCACCTATACCTGATCCACTAAATAATGATAGTCCGTTCATACTCTACTCCTTTAGCTGTCTTATACTTCCGGTGGACCGTCGTAACTACGATCCCTACCACTCTCACTGCTCCGTATCTCTTGCCTCTGTTCGTCTGTCATAAACCCGAACCACCCATTAGCCAGCCATGTACCAACCCTACGCTTCCAACCACGCTCAGTAAAGCTACGCTTTGGGTTGTTGACTATCCAGGCTCTCAGTATATCCCTCTGGCTGTACGCCCACTTACGGGGGTAGTTGTTAGCTACTATCAGGGTCTCTATATGTGCCCCGTTAGCATCCCACCATCGGTCAAACCGTTGGTAAGGTTGGAGGTCAGTCATCACGTCTCCTTTAATTCTGTCCATACTACTGATTCATGCGATACTTTCATGTAGTTGTCGTGGTGTCCATCAGCTATAGGTACTCCTACTACAAAGCCAATAACAACACCCTCGTCATCTGTCTCCAACACTCTACCGAATATCTCGAATCTACTAAGCGAGATTTCATTAGGCTCATCACCTGATGTATCGCAGAGTATTCCGCTATCAAGCCACTCTCCCTTTACTATCATACCGATCTTAGGTATTTTCATTTTGGCACGCTCCTTGTATCTGATCCACTTGGTATTGACTTCTTGCTCCGACCTATAGCCTTACAATCATAACACCTAAACAACTCATACAAATTAGCTGTAGTTGCGTATGGCTTGCTGTCGAAGTCGAGCCTGCTACTACCACAGGTAGGGCAAACGGTTACATCGTCTTCTATAAATAGCCCTATATTGGGGTGGGGCTTAATCCACGGCCTCATTCTTAGATATGTTTCCTCTAAGATACTGACATCGACCCTGTTGTAGTCCTCCATCTTTTTAAGAGCTTTCTTGTCACCCATCATACAGCCATCCCACAGTTCAAACCCGCCAGTATCCATCTTACGGCCAATATGCAAAACCTTATTTATATAGTCAAGCTTATTCGACGACATAGCAAATTGTTTTTTAGCATGGTCGAGGGTGTCTATGACTTGGTACGGCATTGGTGGGGGGAGCTCATTGACGAGAAAGCGGGTGTTGAGCTTCTTAACATCGAACCTACGGGCGTTGTGGGCTATGACAATATCAGCATCATTAACCATAGTCCATATCGTTTTAGATATACGGCTATCGTCCTCGGATAGAGCCTCTTCTGGTTCGAGCTTGTTGGTGAATATCTTATTCTCGAACAACCACTTAGCTCCCCATGTCAACATAAACCAGTCAGATATAATCTGGACAGGGGCTACGTTCTGCTTCCACAACCCCCACGTATAGCTTCTTAAGGGTGCTGTCTCTATATCGAGAATAAGTACCCTTGCTGGGGATGCTTTCTTTGTTGTTGTTGGTGGTTTAACGACACCCTTCTTAGCCATACGATTACGATAGTTTACCTGGCCAGCGATGTTTACACATTCTCGACACCTGCCCTTACGACCAGTAACAACGCTATTATCAATAGGGAAATCATTCTCTGGCTTATCTATCCCGCAGGCGATGCAGATATAGTGTGATTTCTTTTCCTTGGCTATCATCTGTCCTCCTTAGTTTTCATACTCATCCTTTACCATAAACGTACTGTTAAAGTCCTTATCTGACCATACCGCCACGCCGTCCTGTCCCTCTGGTTTAACCCACCACTTACTCTTACCGTACGGCATAGCAAGAACAGGCTTGTGGTCGGGGTATCTGCGGGGTACATATAGCCTACCCTTTGTCGCAATTTCCAGATTGGCACGTAGGGCTGTCTGTTTGCTCACAACACTTCCTTCCTACAGTGATACCCTTACCGATAACAGAATCTGCCTCTGGCAGGGGCAACCCATCTATCTCATATTTCATCAGCATCAAACCATTGGCTACTATAGCGGCGGCGTGAGAACCATCTTCGTCTGACATATATCCAGCATCCCTCTTCTTATGATGTCTGCCTATCTTATCAAGTATATCCTGCCTTGTGTATGGCAGGTTGGTCAACCAATCCCAGGCTTCATACTTGCCTGAGTCTACTGCTGATCTCATTCTGTCATTAACTAACTTTAGTGCATCGTGTGGTATTAAGTCGCCGTCTTTATTCATTTCATCTCCTTTGTTTTATGGGGCGGTGGGCTAATAGTCACCATCAAGTAAGACAATCGCCACGGGTGTTGACTGCTTAACCTCAGCGAAAGTGTACGGTTCTTTGTTATGCCCCTTTAGCCTATGTCTTTTAAGTTCTATGTCAAGAAGTTCTATCGCTTGCTTTTCATCTTCAGCAATTACGATTGAGGCGACTCCAACGGGCCAATGACAATCGTGATCTGTACAGGTGTATAGTTTCATTTCTTCTCCTTATATCTCTCTGGAAGTTGGGATAGGATGTCTGAAAAACCTTTAGACCATGAAATCAACGCCGCTACAAAAGCGGTGAAGTTCTTGAGGGCTGTGGTGATTTTATTCACCACAAGAGATCGGGCCTTCAATAGTTCCTTAGCCTGAAAGCAATTCATATTCCCAGGGTCTATATTGCAACATGGAACTATCTCTTCCGCTACCTTCTTTGCTAAGTCAGACATTAGTTGGCCTCCTGTCTCCGTTCTTGAATTGTTTTTTCTCCGAAGTGCTTACGAGGGTTTCCACAGCAGGGGCCAGAACAGAAATGTCTCGTCTTGCGATAGATACCAAGTAGCCTAAGATCATCTGGATCATTCATATCAGGTTCACGGTACATATATTTTCGGAATGCCTTGATCGCTATCTTAAGAGAAGACTTCCATCTGACATACAACATCACTTCTCTCCCTTCACTCGGTCGATGAACTCAATAGTTTCTTCCATTCCACCTATGCAACCAGCGGGGTATAGCTCTGCTCCGGCATGGGCCGTTTGTTCGGATCGTTTCTCCTGTTTTATTCTCTCTTCTAACCACGCCTTCACCTTATCCAACGCCTCAGCTACGGCTTTGTCGCAGCAGGGGGATGCTTTACACCGACAAAAACCATCATACTTGAAACACTTTGGGCAATATGGTTTATCACTCACACCCTGCCTCCCTCTGGCTTGGGGGTGAACTCTCTGGTTGGGCCTTCCATGTCGTGACCTTCTATAACCTCTCCCTTGCTGTCCGAACCTGAGAGGGCTTGGCGGAGAGAGCGAACTGATGCCTCAATTACCTCCCCATCCACTTTCTTAAAACTTTCGTGTTTACTGAGATATTTTATCTCTCTTTCTATCGCCTCCCGTAGCTGGCTGTTTCTCTTTCGTAAAAACTCAATCTCGACCTTGAAATTAGCCTGTGCATTAGCCCAATCAAGATTAACGTTTCTCTTAGCAAAGACTAAATCCCCCTCCAACTCTCCCACCCTTTCCTGAGCAGTAGTGAGCTGGGCTTGGAGGGAATCTCTGACATTCACAGCAGTGCAAACGTCATTCATTAAAATATCACGAGCGTTACGAATGAACCTTATCTCTTTGGCTTGGCGGTTCAGTAGGGAAGCGAGGATATCTCTGGTTTCTTCTGCTCCAGACGCTAATAGCATAATCCGTCCATCGGGGATAAAGATACAGGGACAACCCCCATGATGACCAACCCTATACTCCCCCTCAGCCAGCTTAGGCGAAGCCTCCGGCTTAGGCTGTGCGTCTTTATCCGCAGGGGTGTCACAATCACTACCAGTACATCCATCAAATTGACAAAATTCACACATTTTCTACACTCCTTATTATACATTCCTATACGTTCAAATTTGTTATTATACTTTCAGGTCGAAAAGTATATTATAACGGCGGGGGCTATTACATGGCACGTTACCCCCACCGCTGTCGGGCAATCCCTACCCGCTAAAAGGGTAGGTCTTTGCTATCACCACCGCCATCCTTGGCAGTATTATCGTCAGATTTATTGCTCAAGAACTGGAAGTTATGAACCACTATCTGTGACCAATACTTAGTCTCGCCATCTTTCTCGTAGCTGTCATGCTCCTGTCTACCCTCTACATAGATCGGGGAGCCTTTATGAACGTACTTGGCTAAGATTTCAGCCTGTTTACCAAAGGCAATTACGTTATGCCAGGTTGTCTTCTCTTGCTTTTCGCCGTCTTTAGTCCACTTCTCAGTAGTGGCAAGACTGAACTTACAGATAGGCGAGCCACCTTCTCGTAGTTCAGGATCACCTCCTAAGTGGCCCATGACCATGATCTTGTTTAAGTTAGGCATCTACTTACTCTCCTTATGAGCTTTACATTTAGCTCTTAAATGTTCAATATATTCATAGACAACGTGAATGTCTAACTGTTCAATGATCGCATATTCCTTACTCTTGAGCCACTTCACCATAGAATTAGTACGCCTCTTGCCATTAGAAAACCCGTCTATATCGTTATCAGACATAAACTTGATGGCTGTCTTAAGCTGAGGTATCAACACTTCCATAGGCGGGATATCAGGTGGTTCATCTTGCCCCTCGCCGATAGTAGCCTTACCCATTGACATATCAGGGGCTTTAGGATCAATGGTATCATCGTAGTCGCCTAACCACTTGATAAACGGGTCCATCATTTTGTCGATGTCACCAATACGGTAAACCTTGTCAGTAATAAGATGACAACGACTCTTACCGCTAACGCAGAGAACGTGACCAACATTGATTTCGTTTGCAATGGTAAATTCATGCTCTAAGCCACCCTTCTGGATCGGGGCCATACCAACCTTCTCAATGGTAGTCTTCCCTCTTTCGCTTTTCTGCTGAACATACTCAGCCTTAGATCGCATCGTTGCGATTAGATGACCAGGGTATTCAAGCAGGGCGTTCCGAAGGGCGTTTTGTAAGGGGGTAACTTTAGACCATGCTATATAACTATTCTTAGACTTGGATGCCTCAGTAGCGTCAGCCTGCTTCTCAAGTACGCCACCAGTGCCATCCCATGCGTGAGTAAGGCTATCAATGACAACCACACCGTAGCCGGCCTTAGCCGCATCTTTCATAGCGTCAATGTACCTCTGTGGGCTAAAGTCATCGTATAGTTCTAAGACATCAAACTCGAACTTATCAGCATATATCTTCGCTGACCCATACTCAGTGTCTATCACGGCTATCTTTGTGCCGTAAGCCGTTGCAAGCCTGTCGGCCTGCTCTAACGACCAGTAGGTCTTCCCTGACCCTGACGGCCCACAGTTGGCTATCCTTGCCAGTATCCCTTTCTTTTCAGCTTTCTTGAAGCTCATCTTCCATCTCCTCTCTCATTAAGTCAAAGTCTCTATCTAACCATTCAGTATAACCCTGATAGCGGTCGTGATGCATATCACGGTGCTGTTCATAGGCTGTATCGCTATTCCATTCAAGGCTTTCTACCGCCTCAATGGTTTCTAATTGTTGATCGTTGAAGCTCATATCAACCTCCAAACAGACACGCTATGGCACCGTAGAGGCTATACAATACAACTCCTACGATACCCGCTCCAACCACAGACGGAAGAGGCCAATGATACCACCGTGCGGTCCGCTCTCCTACCTCTACAATACACGCCGAAAGCCATAATGCACCACCTAACACGGCTATAACAAAGAGCGTCATCTGCTGTGTCTCATTCAAACATTCCCACCAACATTCAATACACATACCTTACTCCGCTACCATGTCAAGTAATCGTTGCCATTGGGCCGAATCAAGGTAGACCTGAACCTTAGGGGCGTAGACAGGGAACTTTTCCCAATGAAAAAAAGTGTCACATTCAACCTCATATTCTTCTACTTGCCATCCTTCATGCTTATATCGGCGTTCAGTAATAGTATCGCATTCAATCCGATGGCGTACCAAAGATGAGTCGTGGTGATGGATATAACGAGGACCACCCCACCAAGGGGCACAGATAGTGTCTGCTATAATGCTGTTAATACTTATCGAGTCTACGCCAAGGCCCCAAGTAATATCACCTGCTCCAGTTGTGGTTAATACCAACCCCGAAGGCCCATTAAAGTCTTCTATGACCCTATCCGCCATAGAAGTTGTCGATAGCATAGCCAGCACGATAATTAATAGTACAGTTTTCATCTTACTTACTCCGTTTCTATTTACAGGTCGGGTCGTAAGGGGGGGTCGTGGTTAATTGACCCGACCTGCCGTAGTTAATTATTTACCCTGGCGGGGTCTTGCAGAAAGGAGTAGTACACGGAGTGATCGCTCAGCACAAGCAATACACGGAAGGAAATTTGTAGAGTGGGTGACTCCCGGTAATACCGGGCAGTCTGCCGATTGGCCTACTGTAACAAGGACCACCCACTCTGTTACTTTACCCGCCAGGGCGTTGAATCTGTTTCCGTCTCCATTCATATCTTATGATAATACATCAATTCCAAATAGCAAGCTTTATTATAAAAAGAATACAATAGACTAAGCCACCACCCATTGCAAACATGACAACCCCGAACCAGCTATCAAACATCCCTGGCTTATCCCGTCTACTACGGTCGTATTTCATAGGGTCAAGATTCATCTTCAATATCCTCTTTAATCTTAGACAACTGATCCGTAAGCTTGTCCATAGCCTCGTTAGCTGACGCTAATACCTCAGCATCGGTACAGCACTTACGACACTTGTTATTAGCCGCCTCGAAGCTAAGGGCAGGTAAGTGGTCACATACTACACACTTAGGCTTGTCTTGGTCTATAGTAACAGAAGACAGTAAGCACTCCGTAAGAACTGGCTTACCGTCTTTCCACTCTAAGAGGTATTTTCGATCATCCATCTGTCTTCTCCTTGTGTTTGGCTAAGAGGGTGCGGAGTAGCTCATAACCTGGGGTATCATCTTTTTCCCACTCCCAGCTATTATGAAGCTGATACTTTTCCATGAATGACATCACTATCTCCAACCCTTCCACCAGCTCCCCGATCTCCTGATCCTTGGAGTTGAGGAGGTTGGCGTTTTTCTCTTTAACAAAGCTAATGTGATGGTCAAGTAGCTTGCGAACATATTCAGCATGATTTTTATGCTCCTCGAAATTGTATAACATAGTTTCGCCATGCCATAGGACATGGCCACCACCCATACTATCCCCAAGTTGGATAACTCGATACTCCCCCAGCCTGTCAGCCTTCGGGGTCGGGGTCGGGGTGAGGTGGGAGCGTTTGTTCCAAGTCTCTATCAGCTTATTTGATAGCCAGCCAAGAGAAAATTTAAGCACCTTGCCTGTGATTTGAAGTCTACATTCCTTACATTTGACAGTCATTCCCTGTCTACTTGTTTGTAGTAATACCGCTTCACCATTACAACAAGGACAAGGTTTAAGCTCTGCCGCTTTCACGGCTCCATCTGTGGATTTCATGAGGACTCCCCCGTGCGATAGAGGATTGATAATAACACTAAGGTTATAGCCCCCTGTGGCTCACCTATGATATGCAAAAACACAGCACAGCCCATAGTGACAAAATCCACCACTTCCTTTTTATGGTTCATCTTTCCTACTCCATTCTCCGGCAAGCCGGTTATCCTATATTAAGTATCGTTGTTATTATATACGGCCCCCATACTAAGCCGATGATAAAGGCAAGTAGTAGGGTTAGTCGAGATATTGTTGACTGTTTCATTCTTCCATCATCCTATCTTTAGCTTCATCCATAGCCCTGTCGATAATGTCGCCTAACTTGTCGGCAGACGCCGAACAATGGTCGAACCCGCCAGCCTGATCTTCGCACCCATCACAATAGCAGTCGGGGTGACAAGCCTCACCGCCAAGATTCCATTCAACTACGCATATCTCACCGCATTTGGTACATTGGTGTTCATCGGCCCCTATTTCATCTGGCTCTGGTATGATAGTAGCGGTCAACTCGGTAGTAGCTTCGGTATCTTTCATAGTCTGACTAATGATCTTAGCCCGTTTAGCTGCACTGGCTCTGCGGTAGTGCCTGTACTCCCTGCACATATCACAGGGGTTGTCGCCTATGCAGTCACCTGGATCATGGTTATCGTTCATTTATCCAACTCCTTTTTAGCATATTCTAATACTTCTTTTGTAAGGCGTTCCATAGCGTCAAGGCAGGTAAGTTGCCCAAGATCAGGGTCTTTATCTACCTCTAATAGAATCCGCTGGACCGAAGACAGCAGCTCCATCTTCCTTGATATAGTTGATCTCATGTCGTTCATTCTGTAGCCTCTGCGTCGGCGATGGCTTTACGAGTCATCTTCTCTGCCTTACGTAGTAAATTGATACACTTTGTTTGGACAATTTCTACGGCCCTCCCCCTGTCTATACCGTTCTTTAACAGATGGTAATCAACCCATTTTGATCGGTCGTTTTCGTATTGACCCCATCTTTCTTGTGCCATCAACGCCTCAAGCAGTGGGGCATGGTTGTTGACGGCGGTGACTATGGAATTAGCGACATCTCCTATTACAGAGCCAAACTCCGGTCGGTAAATTGTTGCGATAACATCATCGTTAGCGTCTCTAAGGTCTATAAAACCACTCGGTGCCTTTTCGTCTTGCGTTATTGGTAATGCAATGACGGGGGCTCGCTTCTGTTTGTCGTTAGTCATCTTCTACTCCGTTTCTGCCCTCTAAGGGCGATTAGCTTTCAGCCTAAAACCCCGCCCTTATTTCAGGGGCGAGGTAATAGGCACTACAGCAGGCTATTCGTCGTCTTTATCTCTCTCGGCTACTGCTGCGAGGCACAGCTCGACCAAGCGTTTATCGCTTCTGAACTTGTCGAATAGCCATTGGCCGAAGATTGGGCTACCTGTGTTCAAATGCCCGTGTTCGTCAAATAGAATCTCGGCTACAGCTACTTCTGCTTCGTTAGAGGTGTCGATTGATTTCTGGAATTTTGTGAGTTTCATTGTACTGTTCTCCTGTTCGGGCCATTCGACCCATTCATGTTTGTAGTATTGTTTATCTGACACTTCATCGTAAACCTTGATGACCCTCGCCTTGCCCCTTGGCTTGTCGTCTGCGATTAGCGGACTTGCTTCGCTTATTAGGCGGAGGCGTTTAATCTTAAAAGTCTGTTCCGTCCCATCACCGTCCATTATTACCTGGCAAAACCTGGGCGTAAGGTGGCCATCAAACGAACTGATAGTACCTGTCGCCCTATACAGGCGATATGAGCTGTCAGTCTGCTCCACCCGATCACCGACCTTGAACTTGGGTGGGTCGAGGATGGTTAGGGAAGTGCGGTCCACCCAGCCGTAGAGACTATCAGAAAGTTCCGTCTTCACTCCCTTGCTGGTAATTTCCACTACAACGGTCTCTCGGCCATAGCAGTCTCTCACCCTGCTACCGATCTTGAAATCGGATAGCTCTTGTTTAGTCATTGGTTCTCCTTTCGGTTAAGGCATACTATTATCTTCGGTCGTAAGCTAAATATCTTTAGTATAAAAGTCAAGGATTATTTAGCCTCTCCGAGTTTGTCCCAATGCTGACCGTCGTGATTATCTATTGAATGACGCTTGAGTGCATAGCCGTTCTCCTTGTTCCAGTTGTCCATAGCCTCTATCTCCCGCTTATAGTCGGCGATGGTTTCACAGGTAGTTAGATATATATCACCCTCAAGAAAGCTGATAACCTGGCGGGTTACGGGATTAACCCATGAACCATGATAAGAAGCGTCTTGGCTTGTGTCGTACTGATACCAATCCGACTTGAGGCCACACTTACTAAAATCAAAGGCGTAGCGGTCTGTACAGTCTGAAAAATATCCTTGTAAGTTATTATTAGCATTGGATTGGCGATCAACCTTGTGGACCGCCGTAGGCCATACTTCGTTGATAATTGTATTCATTTTAACTACTCCTAGTTAAGGGGGCCGAAGCCCCCGATTGATTTAGAATATCCAGTTTAATAAACTTACGATTAAGATTGCCGTAGGGACTGCGAACAAAAGACCGTTCTGAGCCATTGTTCCGCTGTCCTGGTAAGAGTCTTCAAAGTTTCTCATCTCGTTTCCTTCTCTGTTAATTGTCTTAAACATACCTCAATATATAGACTCTTCGGCAGGTGTCAAGTAAAATCAACCCATAAAGTGAAAAAAGATTCAAATAAACCGCTTGCGTATTGATGGTTTTAGCCTTATAATGTGGTATCTCGTAGCAATGCCGTTGCGGGAGTAGAGAAAGAGGTTGAGTAATGGGTAGAGACCATAATCCAGTGTCTATTGGGTATATTGAAGATGATAATCCGACCACAGTGCCCCGTTGGGCATACGAACTCATCCGAGAGGGTGCTATCATGGATTATAAGATGGAGCAGTTGAAGAAAAAGCGTTGCTGTCAACAGACGTTGGAGCGTATTCTTGATAAGCTCAAGGCCATGCCAGTATATAACAAGACGTCGCCAGAGAACATGAAGACTATGGTTCTGGCTATCTTCAAGGCAGAGATGGATCAGCCTAATGACTGATTACAGCAAGCTAACCAACAAAGAACGGGCCGATCAGCTAAGTATATCAGCCGAAGAGTATGATAAGCTGAACGGTACAGAAGCCAGTAAGCTTGGCCCGATGAAATACAAATATCTGTCAACAGAACAACGCCAAGTAGTTGAGTACCTATATCAAGGCCTGCCAATTAGTCAGATAGCTGACAAAATGGCAGTATCAGCCAGAACAGTCGATAGACTAAAGACAGAAGCTAAACAACTAATTATAGAATATATGCAAAAGTATGCATAGTAGTAGGTGGATAGTAACTATCCAGTTGGCCTCTTTATGCACAATTATTGTGCGTGGACCTGATATTCTTTGTTCAATAATGAAGAAAAATAAAGTATTTTAAATAGTTTGGCGTGATTTAGTGCTTGGGTACACACTCCTTCTCGTAGAAACAGGTAGTCAAAGAAATAGGAAAGTCAACTTTTTTATCTCTGGAGAGATCGAGATATAAAAGCGAATAAGGGATTATGATAATAGATTGTCAGTACAAGATTCATGCAAATATGTATGAGTTATCATATAAAGATAAGAAACCTAAGCTTGTACCGTATAAGCAAGTTCCAAAGGCCTGGCGTGTAAAGATGTATTTAGATCGTAAAGACCTGCATAAACTAAGGCGTAAGCCGAATGTATGTGATATTAGCAAGATACCGGAGCCAGCGATAGCAACCAGGTCCGATGCTAACTGCTCTGAGCGTGTTAAGTGGTTGCAGGATTTACCAGTTGAGAAGTTTGAGCGAGAAGTTGCCTTGATTCTTAGGCAATAAAAAGCCCCTATCACCGGAGCAATAGGGGCTGAATGTTAAGAAGGGGTTGTTACGACATTTCCTCGAATCCCTCTTTTACGGCATCTATTAGGTCGCTAAAGTCAGCCTGTTGAAGCTGGTCTGGCATTATATACTTTAAGACCGCTTGGCAGTCATGGCATCTATAATAATGGGTTACCCCGGTTGAGCCGATCATTTCGACTGTTCCCTCTGATTCGCAGTCGGGGCATGACATTAGATCTCTGGTTAGGTGATAATTAAACATCGTATTACTCGCTTTCTGGTTTAACTGTGATATTGGGGTCATAGTCGTCATGCTCAATTAACGACTTGCGCACTTCTTCCGGCGTCTCGGGGTCTCCAAAGAATACGGTGTCTATCAGCTTCCCGCTCAGGTAAACGTCAAAGCCTTTATGTGGTTTATGCTCCATCGTATACGCTCCCTGCTCAACCGAGCAGTATTAAGGTTAAGACTGTACCTACTCCGATTATGCCGAAGATATAGAACGCTGTTAAGGCTGTCTCAGCACGTTCGGAGAGTTTAAGACGGTAGTTTGATAGGCGGAACATCTATTTAGCTCACTTTCTTGATTATATCGTCTTGCATGGTGACTGTAGCAAAGTATTTTCGGTTAGTATATGGACAAGGCCCAACTACGCAAAACTTACCGGTAGATTTATACTCTAGTCCGAACATGCTTGTTTCGACTACCTGAATTCCTTGACCGACTAAGCTTTTTAAAGCTTTCTTGGTTTTGTAGTTTACACCTAACATGATTTACCTGCCTTCAGTTAGTGGTGTATTGCGGTAATGAGTTAATTCTCGGCTAAAATAGTCATCTACGTTCAAATTGCTACCTTTGATCATAAGTAAAGCTATTGACCTAGATAGATGCCTATAAGGCAGATCAGTTTTGAAGTTTAGCAGGTAGTAGTTTTGATCTAATCCGGATAAAACTACGAACGTCGATATCGATAAAGGCCAGATTTTGGATAGATGTTTTTTATCGGTTTGCATGGTTTTAGCCTTTATTTTATTGGTTGTATTGTATCGATTAAATCCCAATTATGATCGCTTATTACTTGCGAACTTGTTTGCATTTTCTTAAAGCCATAAAGCGAATCGGCATATATATACATCGTCCGACTATGTTTATCGGCTAGCTTCTGAACATTTGCCCGGACCTGTTTTAGGTGATAATAGATATCTAACATAATTTACCTACTTTTATAAGGTTATTAGTTCGTTAGCTTTACGTCTAATTTGAGTATATATAGTTCTACCGCTATCTTGATTGAAAAAACATAATTGACAAGGACCGCACTTCTGATTAGGTTTGCATTTCAGCGAACCTTTGGCAAGGTTTTTATATATAGCTGGCTCAATAGCCAAATGTTGACTATCTGCCATAAACTCAGGCTTTGAGCTAATTACTACGATATTGTCAGTAGTCCGATGTTTGCTTATATACTGCCATATTTCTATATTGGCTGTCCAGAAGTATATTTTGAGGTCTAAGTGTTCAGCCAAATATAAAACCTTTTCGCAGTCTTCTATCGTTTCAAGGTCGCCAGCTTCATTCAGGCGCAAATATCCGATATTGGCTCGTTTCCGGTCGATATACGTTTGGAACATCTCCAATAGCTCGTATTGGTCGCAAGTCTTCCATATAATCTCTTGGCCTAGTCTATAGCTAGGTACTACGTTAGAGTGTACTATTTCATCGGCTACAGCGTAACAAGGTACTTGGCACAAACCTTTTTCAAAGCTGGGGCAAGATAGCCCGGCTGTAGTATTATAGATCATGGTGTGGAAATCATTAATATCAGGCAATACTTTGTGACTGCCAAGCTTAATCTTATAGTCGGATACTTTCATCTTATACCCCTCTCAAAAGGTTTATTAGTAATTTCTAATAGCTGTTTTTATTTTCGAGCCGTTATTGAGTCCTAAATTGTGGTTTTCATAATAAGTATAACTCGGATAAACATCAATAGAATCATGGCTGTTGCCGTGAAATCTATAATATACCTTTCCTGTTGTTGGCGAAGTATAAGTAAAGGAAACCTCGCCGCCAGAGGTGTGATATATATCGGCTCTTTCCATGTATCGGCTTAACATCTTATACCCCTTTCATGGGTACGGGCTATGCCCGCCTTGCGGTAGGTTGTTAGATTGTTAGTTATATTAGGATTGCTTGCTCTTGAGGTATCGCTTCATCATCACAATAGCTGACTTAGCCGTAGGATAGTTAGATAGATACTTAGTCCCAATAAAGTAATGACCATTAGATAGGTGTAATCCTAAGCTGATATGGTGCTTGATTGCGAATTGTTCGGCTGTCTTGTGCATTGCTAACTCCTTTGTTAGTGTTGTTTCTATATATAGTATCGGCAAGTCTGATAGTTAGATTGTTGCCTGTCTGTCTGATAGCTTAATAATAGCCCGTAAGTATTCAACTTTGATAGGGTGAACGATCTTAGCTGTACGCCAGTCCATGCCAAATGTGGTGCCGCCGAATGATCGCATATAATGATATATCTTATGATATGCAGTCATACGGTCCGCTTCCGACATCTTGATTAGGTTTTTAGCTTGTGAGTAGGTCATTCTATTGCTCCAGTCTTTAAGGTTTAATAACTGTATCGGCAGTCTGTCCGATTACTTGACTATAATAAGGGGGAATGGTGGAAATTTGTCAAGTAAATTCGTATAAAACAATCATGTTTGTGATAAGCGGGACGCATAAAACGTGCCAATGAGAGAGAATAGTAGATATGGCTATATGACCCTACCTGGTAGCAGACTGTCCATATCCTCACAGATATTTTACTCAATACAGTAGCATCTGGCCTATACTATAGAGACACCACACCATACAAGTGGCTTAGAGAGCTTTATACGGCCCCTGATAGCTATTGTAACAGGATAACAGCCTATATAACGAACAGGTAGCGAGCCAGCGAGCTGTCTACACTATTATAGCAAAGATCATGCCAACAGGTAGGGGGACGGGGGAAGAAAATGAGGTACACCCCTATACATATATAGGGACCCTATACAGACAGAACTTTCAAACTAACCTTTAACCCTACTAACGTGGACAAGGGCTAACATTATGCCAATAGAATCATATCAATCTCTCTTTAACCGTATGGTGGCTCAGGCTAAGGACTTCTGCAGCAAGAACCCAGGGTTTAAGGATATCACCGATACGCCTGAATATAAAGCTGGTTTCGATAGGATGTATGCTAATATGGTACATAACGACAATCTTTTCAAATAGTTCTTGACTTTTCTTAGTTATGTGTTATATTCTAATATATACAGCCAGCCAGAGAGAGAGATAGTTAGATGTTTGTAAAGTTTTGTACTGGGCCTCGTGCCCGAACTGAGATTTATGAGTGTAGTCACGCTACGACTTCTTATACGGTAGAGCGTACCGAGGAGGAGGATTTGGGTGTTGAGTACATTGTTATTAACATGCCAGAACACGGCTCAATTAAGGCTATGACTGGTATTTTAGTTAGTAAGGAGAACGGCCGTACTGCAAGATGTGAAGCCCACGGCGAGGTAGGTGCTGCCGATGACATTGGCAGTATCTACCTAATGAACGACTTTGGCAAGACAATAGAGAGACTTTTATAGTAAACCAATAATATACGGGCTGGCTGTATATTAAACTATTTACACAAAGTTCTTGGCAAGCCCTCTATAATGAGGTATATTCCAGTATGAATGACAAGCAGTTAATAGACGATGCCCGTTCTGCTATAGAGCTTTATGCTCAGTGGGAGATTAGCCACCCTGCTCATGCTAATTCGCCATTAGCCAGGTTTGTATTGCGTGGTGCTTATAATTCGGTTGATGATATATTACGTAAGATCGGTGATGGTACATTTGATATAAAAGAGGCTTGTAAATGACAGACGAAACCAACACAATCTTACTTGCGATCCTGTCTGAGTTACAGGCCACTAGGGTTTACCTTACCAACCTCCCTATCGCTGTATTGGCATCAGAGGACCAGGTTGGTGCTGAATTAGACTTAGATGAGTCTCTGACAGATTCTGTGGATATAGACACTCATATCAACCGTATCGAGGATATATTGAAGGGTGAGAAGTGGGATGACGAAGGTGATGATGACCGAATATAAAGACTTCTGGGCTTCCAACCCTCGTATCCACGGGATGTATCAGAGGCCACTTAGAATGATGCCTAATAGTCCTATTCAGTATGTCGGCTATGCACTATTTTGCATGTTGATGATGGCTAGTAATTCTGGTCTTACTAATGGGCCTATTCCTAAATATATAGAGAAAATAAATGAACCGCACAAGGGAGTAACTACATGAAAAGATTTCTATTACTACTGCTGATTGGGGTGCTCCTTATTGGGGCTTCTGGTCAGTACAAGAGGATTACTGGTAGCAAGACGGTTACGTTCTTGACTACTGATTTGGGTGATACGCTTCGTTACGTATTGATTGAGGGTATAGCTGCTGGGGATATTGATGATAGTTCATACTATGTAGATACTATCTTGGGCGATTCTATTGCTTATGTGACTCCGGCTAAGATTATCCGTATTACGCCGACAGCTCTGATGGACAGTTTTCTGTATATAGATTCAGTTGATGGGTCTGTTGATGCTGGGGCTGATACGATCAGCTACTTCAGCCCTCTATATAGGGTCCGTTTAACGCCAACGCTTGATACATCTAAGACTTATGTTGTTAGGGTGGTATGGGCTTCCGGTGACACTGTTGGTTTCGACTTCGATGCTGGGTCTGCTGGCACAGTACCGACTACAGTGGCTATCCTTATTGACTCTCTTATGGACTCGATTACCGCTTACACCAATATGACTGATTCAATACAGTTCCATGACTCTGTGTCGTACATTAGGGCTACTGCTCTTTATGCTACTGAGACTCATGGTGGTAGATGGAATTTACAGTCTGATGGTTATGCTGATGGCACTATGAGTGCTATTCCGAGTTTCCGTAATCTTGGTCGTATAGTGCAGACACCCGATCCGGCTAATGTAACGGTTGCTATTATTTGCGATACGTTCGTTACTATGCACAACGCTAAGACTACTACGAGTGATTCGATCTTAGCTACTGATTTTACTACTTACTTTGAGCTATCGACTAAAGAGGGCTCCCAGGCTAATACGTTGAATCTGCCTAATGGTTGGTCAGTATCTATGTGGGGGCTGTCTGCTTCTGGCACTGATGCTGATTCTGCGTGGGATACTACTACTACCCAGGCTGCTACTATTAAGAGTGTTGTGGACGGGTTGGTCGATGCGATTAACGCTACGGCTACAGTCAAGGACACTGTTGAGGCGATCAACAAGGGTGACACTGCTTACTATCTGATTAGCCGTAGATATAAGCAGGACTTTCTAAATATGCCAGATGATCGCTTTACTGACCCTGATACGGTAGAGGATAAAGAGGGTGTATCAGCTGTTACTGATTCTATATGGATTGCTAACCTTGAAGGCTTTACCTCTTTACACGCTAAGATGGTTATTGGTCAGGCCGTGGGTCACGACAATCTTGGTACGGATGATTCGGCTAAGGTGTTAGCAAGTAGCCAGGGTCCGGCTGGTACTTGGGTAGTTGATTCGCTTAGTAATGTAGCCATCCCTCTTACCAACCAGTTCGTAATTGGACATCTAAAGGGTGATTCAATTCTTGGTGAGGCTTTGTACTTTAAGTATCATTATATGGATACTGTATCTGATTCGGCTGGGGTAACAATTAGTATCCCATTGAGTTGGGACTTACTGTTAAAATAAATGACTAACGAGTTTACGAGATGACTAATCAAGAACAACAGAGGGCTGTAACTAAACGCAAGAGCTATTTCGCTGCTCAGAATCACGAAGAGAATGAGAAGGGTTATAAGCGGTATATCAACTTAGTGACTAAGGGTATGGCCGAGTCGCCTGCCCGTGAGCTGGTTAAGGATGCGTTTGGCTGGGGTGACAGGAGGTTAGATCGTGTCTTGGAAACAAGGGCTGGTCTACTCAGCCCAAAGACTGCTTCGGAACTGGAAGCAAAAGCTCTGGTCTTTATACAGCGGATTGACAACTCTATTGGTAGCCTGTGCAGGCATTGTGATAATCAGCTGGATCGTCTGGATGATATGGACGAGTATGATGAAGATGGCGAGCCTAACTGGACTTCTGTAGAGCTGATCGAAGATGTTGGTGGACCCGGTGGTGGTAAGACTCGCCGTAAGAAGATGACTATTGCCAATGCCAAGGTTCAGTTGTTAGAGAACAAGCTGTCTTATAATAAACAACTCTTCGACGCTCTTAAGGCACTGAAGGTTGATACGATTATCAATATCAATGCCGGCGACAAGATTGGCGATTATTCGTCAGCCGAGTTAGATGCTATGCTAGCAGAGCAGGCTAAGGCCGATAAGGGCAGGGAGATAGACGCTGAGTTCACTGTCGAAAAATAATTTTTCATTACATGACCTTAAGCGTGAAAAGGTACGTCAGGGTGCTGAAGAGGCTTTCCGTAAGTATAAGCCTCATGCGGCTCAGGCTACTTTCCATAAATCACAGGCTGGTCAGCGTGGATTGTTTGGTGCTAACCAGTGCGGTAAGACGTATGCTGGTTCTGCCGAGATATTATATACAGTAGGTAAGTGCCACCCATATCGACCTAACTACGTTGGGGCCGTATTCGCTCGTGACTGTTGTGTCACGTTCAATGCGATTGAGTCTATCCTTATACCAACGTATAAGAAGATGGTTCCCCGTGGGCCATGTAACTTAGACTGGGAGACCTTTGAGGGTAAGCCTGCAACATGGCCTGGCCTGTATAAGGGTGACTGGGATAAGGCGTTCAGTAAAGAAAGCAAGATGTTAAGATTGGCGGATGGTGGGTTCGTAGAGTTCAAAACTTATGAGCAAGGCAGAGAAGCTATGCAGGGAGCTCAGAGACACATCATCCGTCATGATGAAGAGCCAGCAGAAGATATATATGAGGAGAACCTTGCAAGACAGGTTACTTTACAAACAAACATTCTGTTCACTCTTACGCCACTTAACTATAGCCAGTGGCTATATGAACGGCTCTACCAGCTTGGGGCTTCGGATAAGAATATCGAGACATTTAAGATGGCTATCTACGATAGTCCGTATGCTACGCTTGAGTCTATCGCTGCGTTAGAGAAGGCTTGTACCGACCCTGCTATTAGGGCAGCCAGGTTGTTCGGGGAGTTTACTTTCCTTAGTGGCAGGGTCTACAAGGAATATGGTGAGCATAACTTAGTGACCCCGTTCCCTGTGCCTGCTCATTGGGAGCAGACGGTTGTTATTGACCCACATCTTACCAAGGCTACGGCAGTTAATATCTTTGCCGATGACCCTAATAAGGGTGTCACTTATTGTGTCGCCGAGGGTGATTTCGAGGGTGATATATCAGAGGTTTGTAGCCAGATAGAAGTCTTAGCCGCGGGTCGTCGTATTAACAAGTGGTTGATCGACCCATCATCTAAGGCTACAGCCAAGATACATGGTAAGGGTAGGCTGCTTGACTCGTTTAGAAAACGGTTCCGTGGTCTTATCGTTGCTAACAATGCTAGAGAGTTAGGGATTGATGCGGTGAGACAGATGGTTAAGCCGAGGAACGGTGGTTCTCAGTATAGGTGCTTTAAGTCTTGCCCTGTTACCCACCATCAGATGCTTAACTATATGTGGAAGAAGCCTTTGAAGTCTGGTGAGGATCGCAACAAACCAGAGGTTCATAAGCGTAAAGACGATCACCCTGATAATGTTAGATATAAGATTATGTCGTTACCGACAACTACAAACGGAGTCTCCTTTAATGGCTTCGGCGTAAGGATGATTAACTGATGGCCGATAAAGAAGAACTGAAAACTAAATTTGATGGTGTCACTCTGGAGGATAAACCGGAGGCATACCTGCGTACTATCTTCGCTGAGGCTGTTGATTATCAGGAGCAGAAGCTCAGGGATGTCAATTCAGAGAATCGCCTATTCTATGAGGGGTTCGACCAACAGCTTGAAGACAGGGCTAATGACAAAGAGATAGTCAGGTCATCCCTCTTTATTAACGAACTAAAGCCCGCTATTGATGTTCGGGTTGCTGGAGTGCTTACTAAGATCGAAGAGACTGGTACGCCTATTGTTGTTAAGCCGAGGGGGGATGATCCGACTCCCGAAGAGATGGCTCAGGCCAAGCTTATTGAGCGTCGTATTACTAAGCAGATGCGTGACTCTGGATACTTAGCTAACATCTTTGAAGAGCATATCACTGGGTCAGAAATCTTCCGTTCACCATCCGCTGTTAAGGTTGGCTGGAAGCGTGAGAAGATTAGATCACCCCGTGTGATTACCCCCACCGAGCAAGAGCAGCAGATCGCCGCCTCGCAGGGGAAAGAAATACCACTGCCAAGAGTTGAGTATCAAGATAAGGAAGTTGGTAAGCCTTATGTTGAGTGGCTTGACCCTGATGAGTTCTTATATGATCCTCATTGTAGTGATCTCGAACGTGACTGTAGTTATACTATCCACCAGAGCTATATGTTCTGGCATGATATAGTATCGCTTGCTCGTGAGATGGACTGGGATATGGATAAGGTTCAGTCTTATCGTGACTTAGTAGATGAAGACAACTCTGATGCTGACGGTGGTTCGGGACAAGGTGATAGTGCCGACAAGTCAATCAGAGATGGGCTGAGAGATGGGCGTGGAGAATCTACTCCTGATCGGGCCTTTAGGGATGGTAAGATATTAGTCGCTCAGTTCAATATCCCGACCTATAATGATAACGGTGACAGGGAGATGCGCACTTATGTATTCCTTGGCGATAGAACTATTATCAGTGAAGAGACAAACGAATTAGAAGAGATAGGGCATCCTTATATAGTAGCTCGGTCTAACCCTCTACCTGGTCGCCTTGAGAACTTCTCTTCGGTCGATATAGGTAAGCGTATGGCCCGCTTCTTAAATGAGGTCTATAATACGTGGGTAGATGGTACTGTCTATGGGATGTTCAATATCCTTAAGACTAATGCTGGTACTACGTGGGCTAATGGCAAGCCTAAGATCGAACCAGGTGCAGTATGGGAAATGCTACCAGATAAAGATGCTATTGAACCGCTTATGCCTTATCAGGTCCATGCTCCAGAACTTACATCACTACTAACTTTCATAGCTAATAGGCTTCGTGAGATATTGAATACTCCAGATTTAGCACAGGGGTTCAATGCTACGCCGAATGAAAAGGCGACATCATCCAAGTTACGTTCTGCTGGTACTGCTCGACGGTTTGTGCCTATCAACCGTCGTTACGGTATGGCCTTGATTGGCGTAGCTGAGATGTTCCTTAAGTTGAATAGACAGTTCGCTGATGATGCGCCAGTTTATGTACTGGACGTTGTTATCGATGCACCTGGTCTTACCAACATTACTGACCCAGAACGCACTAAAGAGACTGAACTTCTGTTGGCTTCGTTTATGGCTGAGAACCCTGTCTATCAGAGTCCTAACGGGTTGAAGAAGTTGCGCAATCAGGTTGCTGATTTAGTCAGGGCGTTGAAGGAGAACCACGTCAATATGGACGACTATGTACCAACCGTTGAAGAATTTAACGATCAGATCAAGTCAGATATAGAAAAACAGAATATACAAATAGACATGGCTGCTGCTCAAGGTGGACAGCCACAACAGTAAGGATATAAGATGGCTAAGAATTTTACTACGGTAGAGGGGACGGCCCCTGACGGTAGCGAGGTTAAGCACGACCTCTCGACTAAGGACGTAGATGAGTATGAACTTTTATTTGAGATCAAGCCTTCCGTTGGTCTTATCTATAAAAAACAGCGTCATGTGGTACAGGTGCAATGTCCACGAGGGATCGTTCCAAGTGATTCTACCTATATGCCGTCTATTAGTTATGGAAGTCGTCCATCCCCATCTATTGTTTATATAGACCTAAAGACAAAAAAGATGCTCCAGGCAACGCCAGCTGAATTTGCTGAATGGCTTGGTAAGGAATGGCAGGCCGAGGAAGCACCTGAAAGTGCTGAGACAAAGAAAGAGAAGGCGGCCTTAGATACCCTTGGTAAAACGGCTCTTCTTGAGCTGGACGAAGCCGAGAAGATACCAGAAGATAAGAAAGGCAAAGCAAATTGGAAACCAATGACAACCAAAAAAGCGAAGCAACGCTCCAAGAAATCATCAACGAAGAAAGATTCTACGAAGCAATAATTGATTTTATAGAAGCAGAGAAACTGCTGTGGAGAAACAAGTTAGAGAGTAAGCCAAAGGGTAGCCTCATGGATGACATGGGAAAGTTGGCTCAGGCCAATAGCTCAATCGTAGTGCTTAATCACCTGACTGCTTCTTTGGCGGCTAAACGTAAAGGAAAGTAAAATGCCTGGTACTGATTTCGATCCGGCTATTGCGGATCAAACAC
>PJEL010000475.1_pt1 | contig 46792 bp, 65 predicted proteins | sample 1853271 | NCBI WGS metagenome assembly PJEL01 (sample SAMN08108733, study PRJNA415343) | Invertebrate metagenome, whole genome shotgun sequencing project. | host: Globobulimina | place: Sweden: Gullmar Fjord | collected 2015-08
GATTCAAGTGTTAATATTTCGATTATGTTTCATAGAACTAAATAATAGATATAAAAAAAGACTAAACCTTGACAGGGAATAGTCTTTTAAATTTTTAAGGAGTTTTTTAAGCGTGTTGGCAGGCTATTTAAACTCTTTGTTATAAACTTTATGAAAGCGAGTTCAAAGGTAATATACTTTTGTTCATAAGACAAATATATATATTACTTATCGACCTTGGTTTTCATATTAAATTTTACAATTAATCATGGAAACAAAAAAAGAAGAAAGTAAAATTCCTGCCAAGGATGAGAGTAAAGTGCCCACCAAAAAGGTAGAAGAAAAGAAAAAAGGTAAATTAGAATCTTACTATAATGAATACGGCTTTGGTCACATTAAAGAAGTTCTATATAGTGAAGGTGGATGGATATTGAAAGAAGATACAAAAGCAACCTTCGTGATACCAGGGCAAGATTCTACATTAATATACAAAGCTGGTTTCTTTATCATTGATAAGCTGTGTGACTTGTCTCCTAAAATTTACCCTGGGATGAAGTATACAGCATTTGATCTATTAGCTGGTTTATGGTTTCAAGGAAATAACGAACTTGCAGAACTATGTGTTACAAATAAATTTTTAAAAAAAGATGTGGGTTTGTACAGGATAGGTACAAAATTTTACAAAACTTCTTTAGATGATAATGTTGTAGAATGGAATAGGCCAAATATTAAAGAAGATGAGGAGGAAAGGACTGGTGTTATACTGTCTGGTAAAAAAGAGATTAAATTAATGAGTAAATTAATTAAACTAGATGGTTTTACCTTTTGTCCTGATAACAAATCTTTGAGCAGAGTTTACAGAGGAGTGCAATATAATAAGTATATTCCATTTAGACATAAACCTAGAAAAGGTTCGTGGAATTATACAAGAAAGTTACTTGAACAAGTTTTTGGTTCTCACGATAAGTTTGGTTCTCACTATAAGTTAGGACTTGAATATTTACAGGTATTGTACCAAGATCCTATGCAACGTCTACCTATACCTAGTCTTGTTTCTAAGGAGAATAACACTGGTAAGTCAACTTTTGGTGATTATTTAGAGGCGTTGTTTACAGGTAATTGTATTACAATGAATCCAGATGATCTGAATAATAACTTTAATGCCTTTTATCTTAATAAAATTATAGTAAATCTTGAAGAATCAAAGACTAAACGTACAGATACCGTAAGCAAGCTTAAGACGATTACAACAATGCTGAAAGGCAGAAGTGAAGAGAAGTATGAAAAAGCTACCAATACTCCTATTTACACTAAATTTACGATCACATCAAATCATCCCACTAAGTTTATTCGTTTGGAAGAGGCTGAAACTCGTTTTTGGATACATGTCCTTAAGAAGTTAGTTGATTTAGATGTATATTTTTTACAAAAGTGTATAGCAGAAATACCTGCTTTTCTGTATTATTTGGATACTCTACCAAGGTTAAAACCAAGACATAGATTGTATTTTACTCCAGAAGAAACCTACACACCGGAGCAAAAAGCTCTTAAGCTTCAATCAAGAGATAAACCTGTGAGAGATTTTGAAGACAAGATAAGGGAGTTATTTTACGGAGTTGAGGAAATAGAGTCTTTTAGTGCAACTTTAGGTGATATTAACAACGTGTTTTTTAAAGGTTCTGGAAGTACATCAGATATTCGTGACATACTTGAAGAGTTGAAGGTAGAATTAGATCCTAGAATATTGGCAGGGAAGAAGACTGTGAAATATATAGCTTTTAAAGGTCTGGGTATTAAACAGCATGATGTAAGCACATTTAGTAAACCAGGTCGAACCTATGTGTTTAAAAGAGAACTGTTTGCTTGATAACTACTTGATTATTAATACGTTTACTTTTGTTTACTTTTTATTTACTTTTTATTTACCATCTAACTATCTATATATTAACTAATTATATTAAAAAGTAAAAAAGTAAATGAAATATATGATTCTGTAATATAGTACTGGCTGTAAAAGGTGTTTAGCATAAATCGTTTACTTTATTTACTAAATTGATTAAATATCTTCAGTATAATAAGTTAAGTGGTAAATAACTGGCGTAAATACTAGGTAAATAATGGTAAATGAGAGACATTTCTTTGTCAGAAGAAATAAAGAATAGTTAATGTTAAAACTTAATTGTAAAACTTAAATAGAGATTTAGTTTGTGCTATTGATTTGGTAGAAGATATGTAAATGTGGTGGTATTCTGATATTAAGTGTAGGTGTAGAATAACAATATTACTGTTATAGGTCTTTATTTTAACTAGATTGAAAGTTGGTTATTTGGGGTGTTTATTATTTATCGCTCGCGTATTAATGTCTCCTAACTGTTTGATTATGACTACCTAATCTATTCTTACCTTCTTCCCTGGAAAGAAAGTCTAAGTTTTAACCTAGACTTAAGGATTTAACACAAAGTCTTCATCTTTTTCCATAAGTTTTACTTCTTCTATCCACTTATGATAGGATGCAGCAATACCGAATTTTACAACAGCTTCATTTTCTACTCCCGTAGCTGCTACGAGTTCATCTTCTAGTCTCAAGTTTAATCGTTCAATCATATCTTCTTTATTCATGCTATAGTTTTTAATTGGTTAGTAATAAAGCCCACTTATGAATTGTGGGCTAAGTCTTAACTACTGTTGTTGAATTTACTGTATCTCTCCCAATAGAACACATAATCAATGTACTTCTTACCGTCCTTCTCCTTGATTATTTCTTGGTCAGAAAACCTATTACTTACACCATCCAAAATTAAGAATGCAGCTCTTATAGTATTGCTGTTATCCCAAAAGTGTTGTAAAATCTTCCTGGCTTTAATCTCTGCTTGAAGGTAAGTTGTATCCTCATCTGCTTTCTTTACTGCAAATGAGAACATTCGATTAATGTAATAGGGCTTATTGTCAGCGTAAAATCTTAGGTATATTTCTGTATTGTCCATGTGATTTAGGTTCTAGGTTAATAACCTCTTTATACTCAGGGTTTTTCTTAAATTCATAATACATGAATCTACTGATTTCTATAAAACCATAATGCTCAATTCTGCTGATTGTCTTGATCGTCTCTTTTAGATAGTACATTGTTTTGTTTTTTGCTGTGAGTTAATACTATTACTACTGCTATAGCTGATGCTGCAATAGGAGCTATCTTAGCCCACCAAGGAGTATCAATAAGCAATGTTACTTCAAAGATTACAGCGAAGACAATAGTTATTGTTACTATCTCCGCTACGATGTCAAATGTTGATTTTTTTCTCATACTACGATTTTTTTAATTTGTTTAATAACTCACGTGACTTAGCTATATTGTTTAGCTTAATCTGATGCATACGTTTCTGTCTAATTGCTAGTTGTACACTAGCTAAGTAATTACTCCTAGTTTCTTGTTTCATACTTGATTGTTTGGGTGATTAGATTAAATCCATTTTAAACCTCCTGACACATTCGAGACAGGCCTCCGCAGGTATGGAACTACACTTTGTAGATTTAGTATAAGCTTGCTATACCAGACTTGCACTGTTATGTTTAGTGTCAATATCAGTCTAACTCTGTCAATACAGAGGTTTACATTAATTGAATCACATTGTATCATTATTGGCCTACTGTTCTTACCTGATACTGTAAGATAGCTTGACTTTATCACTTGTGTGACTATCGAAGTGAGTAAACTCCGCATAGAACTAGATGCCTTTGTCCTTTTTCCATTAATACAGTCTGTATATAGCAAAGCAGGGGGAGACACCGGATTCCAAAACTTAGTAGGGGTAGTTATCATGAATATAAACCACTAAACAATACACACAAGATCCAAAAATATTATATAAAAAATTTCAGACTGCTGATTAAGTGACCTATATATAAAGTCTAAAATATTATATAAAAATTTTCCAGCACCTTGACAGTAGTTGTATCATCCTAGTTTCTCCAACAACTACCCCCATTTTTCTAAAGTGGTCGGTCTGCAAATTTACTTCAAGTAAAAAGTTTCCTTCATATCCTGGTAGCTTATACCTTCGTACAGACATACATCAAATATGCTCAAATATCTCTTATCCTGTGCTAAACCTTCAGCTATTACTAACCTCTGTCTCTTGATACTAGGAGAATAATGCAGATCATACAAATAGCCCAGGTCTTCATCAGATAGAAATAACTTATTAATTCTCATGTATCTTGATTTTGGAGTTAGTCTTATGACAGTTGTTGCAATACCATAGTACTTCCCGTTTATCTACATACTGTTTAAACTTGCAGTATAAGCACTTCCGGTTCTCTTTATCCTGACTAATTAAAAGCTTTAGTAATTTTATTGACTTCTTCATGACTTGGTTATGTTTTGGTTTATTTATCTTCTTCCAAATCCACTACATAGACAAGCTGAATCCTATACTACACAGGAGATTCATTTATACTCTATGATTAGTTTCATAAGAATAATATAGAATAGCTAAGTTATTAAATTTATTGATTAGATGGTGCATTATGGAGGTGATTTTATGACAACAAGCGAAGGGGTATGAGAGATCCTTCGCTTTATTGTCCCCTAATTTAGCTTAATCCACATTTAATATGGGATAGAAACTTGTGATAAAGATAATAAAATCTATTAAACTAAAAAATGACTTACTAACTGAGCTTATAACACATACATTACTAACCACTTACCTCTTCTTCCCAATCAATTGTACCTGTTTAACTCATAAAATCAATTATCACTTATCTATTGTTATTTTTAACCATTGATGCCGTGGTTAATTTAACAATCCTATAATCCTTTAATTCCTAAAAGGTCGTCCCTACATTGCACCCCTAAATTATTTAACAATCAATTTTTACAAAATGAAAGAAAAGATTTTAGCATTTCTAGTAATTAACTTAGTAGGAGTTCAAAAGACTCAGTTAGATGGTATTGCAGAACATTATGCAAAGAACATTACTGATGAAAGTAAGATAGAAGAAACTTTTAACGAAGGTGTTCTATCTGCTTTAAAAATGTCTGCTGAAGTGACTACAAGGGAATCAGACCGAAGGGCTACTGAAGCTACAAACACAGCTATTACTAACTATGAAGCCAAGCACAAATTGAAGGATGGTAAAGTTATAAAAGTTGAGGGTGGTACTAATCCAAACTCAATAACTGATCCTACTACAGAAGATGTTCCAGTCTGGGCAAAACAAATGATAGATAGTAACAAAGCTCTTAGTGAGAAAATATCTGTGTTGGAGCAAGAGAAGGTAATTACAGGTAAGCAAGAACAAGCTACAACTGCTATCAATGCTTCTAAACTTCCAGATCATTTAAAGACTAGATGGTCAGGTAGAGTTAATGTTGATTCGGATAAGCCTGTAGTAGAACAAGTGCAAGAGCTTGAGACAGAATACAATGAATTGCATACTAGTATTATAGGAGCAGGTTCAGGAAAAGGTTTACCTCTTGGTTCTGGTGGTAGTGTTGAAGTTTCGGATGCTGAAGTTCAAGAAGTCTTAGACAAACTTTAATTAACAATTTAAAAAATTAAAAGACAATGGAAATTGAATTAGGGACACTTTCAAGTGTTGACACGACTACAGACAATGTAGTTATTGAGAATTTACTGGAAGATTTAAGAGGTGGAAGATCTCTTGATGTATCTGGATGGCCTGTAGATAGAGCTACAATTCCTGCTGGATGGCCTATTTATAAAGATGGTGGTGAGTATAAACCAATTGAGTTAGACGAATATAACGAAATTGACGATACAAACGCGGATTTATGCGTAGGTGTTTTAGTCGGTACTATCCTAAGAGCTAAGCCTATAGCGGCCATCATGGTGAGAGGTACAGTTAATGTAGATGCTGCTGACTTTGATATACCAGAGGCATGTCAAGCTAAATTAAGTTTAATCAGAATTTCTACTGAAGAGTAGGAATCATAAAATTTTAAAAAATGACAAATAGTTTATTTCCTGAATATGTTCAGAAGTGGTTTGAACCATTAATTAAGAAGATAAAAGAAACTATTAACGGGTCGGTAGCATCTCCAAAGTATCTTTTTAAGTCGATGCTAAAGGAAAGCTACAGTACTACTCTTCAGTGGGGTAGTTTATCAAGCAATGGAACTGTAGTTGCTGCTGATGTAGTAAGTATGAATAGCTCACTTCCATTGAAGAGACGTGATTCTATAGGTAAGGCTGTTGGCGATATAGCTAAAAGTGGTATGGAACTAGCTTTGAATGAAAAACAGTTAACAGATATTGATATCCTGAAAGCTAGAGGTGATAAGGAAACGCAGGTTGTTGCGAAGCTTTTTGCTGATACTCAAAAATGTGCTGTAGGTGTTGAAGAGTTAATTGAAATGATGTTCCTTACTGCCCTTTCAACTGGTTTGGTGATCGTGCCTTCAGAAGATAATGATGGTATTGGCATCCGTGCAGATTTCGGGCATCCATCCGATCAACGATTTGGTGTTCAGGTTAAATGGGCTGAAGGTAATGATGCTAAAGTAGCTGATGATATTGAGAACGTTTTATCTAAAGCTTCTTTGAAAGGAGTTACTTTAACTCAGATGTACATGGATACAGCAACTTTCAATTATGTTAGGAAGTCAGCTCAGATTAAGTCATTGTATTCTTCTGACCTGCAAATCAGTGATCCAACGAATGTTCCGGTACCGAATAAGAAAAAGGCTATGCAGCTTATTGCTGATGAATATGGCTTAGAAATTATTCTTGTTGACAGAGCTGTAGTTCTTGAGAAGAGCGGAAAGAGAAGAGTTGTCAAACCTTGGTATCCTGGTTCTGTATCTTTCTTAGCTACTCCTGATGCAGGAGAATTGCAGTATGGTACTTTGGCTGAAGAAAATCATCCGGTAAGCGGGGTTGTTTATTCAAAGCCTACGAGCTATACCTTAGTTTCTAAATACAGTACGAACAAACCTTCACTTGCAGAGATTACAAGCTCGCAAGCTTTGGTTATCCCTGTTATCGATGTAGATAACCTTTTCTTAATGGATACTACTGAAGCTGAAGAAGTAGATGATGCTGAAGTAGAAGGTGATGCAGACATTACTATCTGGGGAACTCAGTTGGTGAAAGCTACTGTTATCAGTGCATTGAATGAGATGAACATAGCAACGGCTGTGAATATTGGTGATGCTACATTGATTGAGAAGATCAACCAATTGAGTGATGAAAACGAAGAGGTATTAAAAGATGCTTTAGGCTTGTAAGATGACAGTTAAAGAAGTCCTTTTATCAGTTGTAAATTATCCAGTTCCTGAGTCTACTATTGGAAACATAGTAGATGCCAGGAAACTGGTTTTAGAAACTGTTGTTAATACAGAGATACGAGAATCTGATGCTTTTAAATTAGCTAGTGCCGATGTGTTCAGGTGGACTTCGTTTGCTCCAAATGTAGTTCAAGGTGGTATTGCATATAGTATTCTTTATTCAGACCGTAAAGAGATGAGAGAGCAGGCTAATCTAGTCTACAAAGAGCTTGGAGATAGCTTATACAAACCAGGAATAAGACAAATTTTTACTTTTCAAGGTGATGATGTTTAAAGATACTTTAGAAGTAATCAGAAGTATAATAGGTGGTTTGGATGATAATGGAGATCCGGTTGCTGCTAGAGCAGCACTTGATGACCCTATCAAATGTAACATCAAAACTATCAAACACAATAACAAAGGTGTTTCTATTGATGGTACGTTTAAACAAGCCTCGTATGAAATACTAATTAAACTACAGGACTTCGATGCTGAATTACTCACTATAACGAATAGTAGAAACAAAAACCTTGGTGTTTATGATATCCAAGATATTGAATTCTTAGATGTTGTCAAACGAGTTAAAATTACTGTGTAATGCCAATTAGTAGAAAGACACCAAATAGCAGTATTAAAGCACACCTAGATAAAGTCTTACGGAAAGAAGAGGCTAAGATTATTAGGAAGTTACAGTATGCTGGTGAACTATGCCTGATTGAAGCTAGAACAAATGGTGCTTATGTAGATGATACAGGGAACTTAAGAAGCTCTGTTGGATATGTTGTACTAAATAATGGTGAAGTAGTTACAAAGGCAGGATTTCAAGGGACTGATAAAGGATCATCTAAAGGAAATCAATTCATTGATAGCTTAATAAGTTCTAGGCGTTCTGGTTATGTTCTTATTGTTGTTGCTGGTATGAATTACGCTTCTCATGTTGAAGCTAAAGGTAAAAATGTTCTTACTTCAGCAGAACAATTAGCTATTAATAAAGTACCTAAAATGTTAAAAAGACTAGGCTTAAAATGAATTTATCAAGTAGCGATATAGAGCAGGATATTTATGACATGTTGAAAGGCTCAGGTCTTGAGGCTGCTATATCTGGTAGTATTTACAAGTCAGGAATGAGGCCTTTTAACTCTTCTTCCCAGGATGTTGTAATCACTTTTTTATCTGGACTAAGCAATCAGATACAAAGAGGTATTGTGAATGTAAACGTCTATGTACCTAATACATTAATTGATGATAGGTATTATAAGAATACTATCACGTGCAAACTCTTTGAGACTGAGCTAAAGAACTGGTTGGAGACTCTTGAAAGTGATAAGTACTTAATTAAATTAGATAAAACTTTACAGGTGTTTGCTGAACCTAAAATCAATCAGCACTTTATAAATGCAAGATTAAATTTTAAACTTTTAATACAATAAAAATTATGGGAAAAATTATGTCGTGGGGATTCTGCGAAATTGAAATTGGTAAAACTGGTATAGCTGACGCAATGGCTTTAGCACTAGTAAGTATTGGTACTATTAAGGAAAAAACAGTTACGCTTGAAATGGCTGATGGCGAAAAGCTACAGGCTTACGCGTCAGGACATAAATTAGTAGCTCAGGAAGAACAAGATGGGGATATAACAGTTACGGCTCGTGTTATTGAACCTGATTTCGAGTTCTTAGCTACTTTACTAGATTCTGATTATGATGATACAGAAGGTGCAGAGGAATTAGTAGTCCGTAGCTTAGTAATTAGTGATAACTATTCTGTAGTAATTACTCCTAAGAATGTTGGTGCTACAGGTATCAAAATAAGAAAAGCCAGTGTAAAGATTCGAAAAGGTGTAAGTGAAGAAGAAGGACAGTACGCCGACATAACGTTTAGTGTACTAGAGTGTGAAGACAAAGAACTTTACATCATGTTCAAAAAACAAGCAGTATAATAACTAATAGGGGTTGCTTTGCAGCTCCTTTTTTAAACCAAGCAACAAAATGAAAGATTTATTTTATAAAACAAGTATAACTGTTGTAACTGCACTAGCAAGTATTATAGCTTACTTCTTGAGAAGAGTTCACAAACAAATTGATGACACTAGAAAGAAAGTTGAGGCCTTAGATTTAGAGATGGCAAAAATCAAACTAACCTCAAGTGAGCATGAAGAAGAGTTAATTGAACTCAAAGCAGAGATACATAGTACTTCTACTGAATTTAGAGATAAAAATAAAAATCTTGAATTAAAGTTAGAAGAGATAGGCCATAGCATTATTAAACAAAATGGTGTACTGCTTGCAATAGCTCACAAATTAGAGATAGGTTCAATGGTTAAAAACATTTTAGACTAATGGAGAAGATTGAAAACAAAACAGCAAATGCAATTCTTGAGAAGAAGATAGATATTGTAGTAAAAGGTAAAACTTATAAGGTGTCTCCTGCCTCAATTGCTACACTAATTCAGGTATCTTCTTTACTTTCAAAGATGCCTTATATAGATGCTAATGCAGAAAATTACTTCCACGAAACTCTTAGAACAGCTCGTGATTGTGATGTACTTGGAGATATTGCAGCAACTTTAATACTTGGTGTACAACGTGAAAAGGGATGGTTCTCTAAATGGTTTCTTATTCCTTCTTCCAAACTAAAGTTTAAAAGACTCTGCCTGGACCTGTTAGACTTAACACCAAAACAACTTAAAGACTTAATTTCTAAGCTTTTAAAGACTTTGGAGATAATCGATTTTTTTGGTCTTACCATTTCCTTAAGCGAAGTAAACCTTCTAAAGCCAACCAAGGAAGTGGTGAAAACTCAAGTATCTGGGCAACTGTAGCGGGTGTTTGCAAAGGGTTTAATCTATCATTTGATTATGTAATGTATGAAATGAGTTATGCTAATGCAATATTATATAGCTCTGTTCTACCAAGTTATGATTCAAAAGAAGACAAAGAAGAGGATAAATTTGATCCAAGTATAGATGCAAACAACCCCGATTTATTTAAAAATAGTGACCAAAAAGTAATAAGAAGAAGATGAGTGGTGAATTAGATTTTAGTGTAGGTTTAGATGTTGACCAATTAAGAAGAGATGCCTTTAAAGTTAAATCACAATTTACTAATATAGGTAAACATGCTGAAATAGAAGGTTCTCGAATAGATAAGACTTTCCGAAGGGTAGGAGCTGGTCTTATCTCTTACTTTGGTACTCAACAATTATTCTCTTTTGCCAAAGCTGTAGCAATGACAAGAGGTGAATTTCAACAGCTAGAAGTTGCATTCACCACTATGCTAAAGAGTAAAGCGAAAGCTGATGCATTGATGGTAGATATTGTTGACTTTGCGGCCACTACTCCATATGAATTAAAAGATGTAGGTAAAGGAGCAAAACAGCTCTTAGCTTTCCAAGTCCCTGCTAAAGAGATAACATCCACACTTAGGCAAATTGGTGATCTTGCTGCTGGTGTAGGAGCTCCACTAAATGACTTGGTTAGTATTTACGGTAAAGTAAAAGCTAAGGGAAAAATACAAGCTGAAGAAATGAACCTATTCCTTGAGCGAGGTATTCCATTGGTTTCTGAATTAGCAGATAAATATAAAGTTACTGAAGGTGCAATTTATGATATGGCATCTAAAGGTAAGATTGGTTTTGCAGACCTACAAGGGGTTATGTCTAAACTTACTGGTGAAGGTGGTATGTTCTTTAACCTGATGGATGAACAAAGCAAAACTATCACAGGTCAGATTTCAAACCTTGCCGATGCTTTTGACTCCATGCTTAATGAGATAGGGCAGAACAGTGAAGGTGTTATCGAAGGTGCTATTGATGGTGCTAAGTTCCTTGTAGAAAATTACCAGGATGTTGCTAAAATACTAGGAACTCTTATTGCTACTTATGGAGCTTATAAAACTGCCCTTATAGCATCAGTAGCTATACAAAAAGCTGCTGCCATAGCAGGAAATGTTAAAGCATGGTTCCAACTTGCCAGGGGTATTAAATCTGCTAAAGATGCACAAATCCTATTTAACCTAACATCAAAAGCGAATCCTTATGCATTAATTGCAACTGCTATTGTTGGTGCTGTTACTGCCTTAGTTCTCTTCTCCGAAAAAACAAGCCAAGCTAAGATTAATGCTCAAATGTTGGCCGATGTTACAAGCGAGGTAAGTGCAAAAGTTGAGCAGGAAAGTTCAATATTGAGTGTGTATAAAAGAAGGTTGGAGGATACAGAGCCAGGCAGTAAAGAAAGAATACGATTAGTTAAAGAACTCAATAAAAGATACCCTGATTTACTAGGTAATATTGATGGTGAAAAAGCTTCTATTGATCAACTGTCAGGTGCTATGAATAGCTACATTGGTAAACTTGAGCAGACCATTAAATTAAAAGTACTCAAGAGTAATTTAGAGAAGTTAACTACTGAACAAACAGATGTTGATACCAAGTACAATAGTAACGATATTGATGCTAATGAGAGATATCAGAAAACAAATGAAATAGCTGCTAAAAGAAAAGTTTTATTGGAGTCCTTGAAGTTTCAAACTGATTTAGTTGAATATGGTAAAAGCGTTGCAGATTTATTAAAAGAAAAAAATCAATTAGAAAAGGAAATTGCTGAAGTTCCTACATTAGTTACCCAACTTGGAGATACACCTCAAGATTTTAGTGAGTATGAAAAGGGACAAAAACAAAGGTCTAAGCTATTCACTGATAGCGAGATAAAGAAAAGCTATGCAGACTATGTTAAAAGCTTTGATGAAACTACCAATGAGTATAAAGTTAAGATAAATAGGCTTAAGCAGATTGAACGAGAGATTGAAGCAAGTGGTAAGGTAAGTATCCAGGATAAAGAAGTTAAAACCTCTTCTTCTTCCAAAAAAGATTATACCAGTACTATTAAGAAACAAGAAAAAGAATTAGAAGAAGCGGCCAGACAATTAGCCTTTGCAGCTAGTCAGGCCGAAATAGATGGGATGAAAGAAGGTTTGGATAAAGCTTTAGCACAAAATGAGTTAAACCACCAAATAAAATTAGATCAGTTAGAAGCCCAAAAAGCAGAGAGACTACAACAGTTCCAGGAACATGAGGAAACAAAGTACTTAAAATCAGGAGGGAAGAAAGAAAGTTTTAAACCTACTACAGTAGAACTTCCAAAAACAGATCAGGCTTATTTTAATGAGTTAGAAAAAGGTATAAAAGCTACTTATAATAAAGCGATAGAAGAAGCTTTGACCGATGATGATGTATCTATTTTAAAAGAGAAAGATCGTTTAGAAAAACTTGCTTTAGAGTTTGAGAACTTTCAACAGAAAAGGCTTAGGGTTACTGAAGAGTATAATGCTAAAATAGCAGATCTTCAGCAAAACAATAGCGATGGCGAATATGATTCTAATATTGAAGAGGCTGGGCTTGATAAAGATGAGGCTTTAGCTTCAATTGATAAAGAGATGGCTAGTAGGGAAATTTCATTTGTTATTTGGACTGAGAAGATAACCGGAATGGGTTTAAAGAAACTTGTCTCTACTCTACAGACAGCAAATAAGATGCTTGATAGTAGCAGTATATCGAATAAAGAGAAAGCAATTTTAAGAGCTAAGATCTCAGTACTACAAAAGAAAGTAAAGATTGCAAAAGCTAGAAGTAAAGGCGATGCAGATGACGAGAAGAAATCGTGGGGTGATACTTTAAAGGTAATGAATGAGGTTAATCAGTCCGTCAGTGATATCATCTCTAATTTCGATGGTCTGGAAGCTTCAACTAAATCTGTGTTAACTTCAGCTACTAATATTGCAGGTGGTGTTATTGCTATGATAACTGGTATTCAACTTTTAGCTACAGCAAGTGCCGAAGGAATAAAAACAGTTGAAAAGGCATCAGTTATTTTAGCTATAATTGGTGCAGCTATACAAATTCTAACTGCAATATTCAGCATATTCAAAAGCAATAATGAAGCTCAAGAAGCTCACGAAGCGGCCTTGGAAGAGATTACCAAAAGAAAGATTCAACACCAATTAGAGTACAACAAATTACTTAGGGAACAATTGGTATTAATGGAGGATTCAGTCAGTATTTTTGGTGAAAAAGAGATTGAGAAAGCTACGAGCTTTGTTGATGCTTATACAGGTGCTCTAAAAGATTACTACGAAGTATTAAAAGGTAATGCGCCAGGGGAATATTCTGGACTATGGGCTAGACTTGCAGCGGATAGAATACAGAGACATCAAGACGCTTATGATAGAGGTATTGGTAGTTTGTTTGAGGCTAGAGTAGTAACGGGAAGTACTACTGTTAGCTCAGGGTTTTTAGGTTTAGGTAGTTCTCAAGCGGACACATATAGTGCAATGTTAGATGTTTATCCAGATTTAGTAGATGGTGAAAATAGATTAAATGTAGAACGAGCTAAATCAATCCTAGCTACTGATAAGATGAGTGAAGCGGATAAAGAATTGCTCGAAACATTAATTAGCTTGGAAGAAGAAGTAAAAAAGAATGAAGAAGCTTTGGAAGACTATTTATCTGAGACATTTGGTTCTTTAGGTGATGGCCTTATGGATTCTATTGTAGGAGCTTTACAAACTGGTGAAGATGCTTGGGAAAATTTCGGTAAAGTTGGTGCTGAAATACTTGAAGATTTAGGAAAACAAATTGCTTATTCTCTATTCTTTGCGGACATGTTCAAGGATTTAGAGAATGAATTGAAAGGTATTTACAGTAGTGGTTTAAGTGAAGAAGAAATTGCAAATAGCGCAGCTCAGTTAATTGAAAGTTTCTACAATGGCATAGGTGGTCAAATGGATGTAGCACAAGATTTCATGCAACAATGGGATGATCAATTAGGAAGCTTTGATTTATGGTCTGATGGTAGTGAGCGAGAAGCTACAGAAAAAGGATTCGCAAGTATGAGCCAGGATAGTGCCGATGAATTAAATGGTCGGTTTACTGTAATCCAGGGACACACTTATGAAATCAACCAGGGCGTAAAACTTTTAGCGGAAAACTCAAGTAGTATTCTCACTTTACTATCAGGTATTGAAAGTAATACAAGCAGACTTGGAGATATTCAAAAGAGTATGAACTCTGTAAAAGCTGGAATTGAAAATATTAATACAAAAGGAATAAAGATAAAGTAATGATAGGACTAACTTACATAGATGATTTAGATATTTTTGAGCACTTTGGAATATTCGTTGCTAAAGGTGGGTATGTTGGGTTAGCTGAGTATCCTAAGCTCAAGAAACCTGAAGAAAATGATTGGCAAGAAGATGACGGTATAGAAGTAGACCTCTTATCACCTAAACTAGACTCCAAAAGTTTTACAATTAAATTTGGTGTATTAGATTTTGAGATGATTGATTCTTTATTAGACCTTCTATCTGATGGTTCTTACCATGAGTTCAGGTTTAATGAGCTAAATATAACTAAAAGGTTAAGACTTGTTTCTCATTCAAGCAATAAGGTTCTAATTGATTTAGGTAACTTTTCAATGAAGTTTGCTGATGATTTTCCTTTGGAAGGTTTTGTGCCTACTGTATTGGATGACAATGGTAAAGTGTCAGGTTTTGAAATTGATGACTTGGATTTATTCAGTGTATTCAATATCCAGGTACTTGAAGGTGTAAGAGCTGATTTAAGTAAATCTCCTAGTGTAAAAGAAAACTTAATTATCAATACAAGTACTATCAATGGTGCTATCTATGATGGGGAGTCGGTGACATTTCAACCTAAACGAGCAAAGCTTAAATGTTTGTATTTTGTTGATATTGAAAAAGATGGTGTTTGGTGGTGGCAAGATTACTACAACTTTCTTAGCACATTAATCCAACCAGGGGAAAGGCAATTATATGTCGAGTATCAGGACAATGAGCACTCATGTTACTACGTATCTTCCAAGGTAAAGAAGTTTAGGATTATAGGTAAAAAGGTGTGGTGTGAATTTACTTTGTCCTTAATGCTTACTGCATATAGAGTTGGTGAAGATCTGTTATTAGCTGCTGAAGATGGTAGCATAATTATACTTGAGGATGAGATTTGTGGTATTGATTTAAATTCTGATTAGATGGGACTAAAAAAGATAAAAGTTAGTCAATTACCTTTAACAAGCATTTTTAGAGGCTTTAAATCTTTAGGTATAGATAAAGACAATAAAAGCTCTGCTATTGATTTAGAAGCTGTATTTAATGGTAATAAAAGCGATGCTGTTGATTCAGACAGTAGCGACATACTAGCTACAAGTAAAGCTGTAAAAACTTTAAATGATGCTAAAGCTAGTAAAGATATTGCTACCACTTCAGCTAAGGGCTTAATGAGCTCTGATGATAAAAGCAAGTTAGATGAATTAGAAGAACATCCTTCTTCCCATTCGGCTGAAATGATTGATGAAACAACAGATAGGCAATTCTGTAGTCAAGCAGAAAAGAATAGTTGGAACGATGGTGGTGCTATGTCTGCTAATGAGATATTAACAGCTTTAAAAACTGTTGATGGTAGTGGTAGTGGTTTAGATGCTGATACTGTAGACGGTATGCATGGTGTGTATTTGCGAGGGCAAAATTATGGTAGTTCTGGATCAGATCCAAATACGACTATTTATCCAAATATTTTATCAAATCATGCTAATTCACCAAGTACTTCATATTACTGGCATATCGAAACTAGATTCTATACAATTATTAGTTCTACTGCAAATAGAGCACAAACAGCCGTACAGTATAACAGTGGTACAAATATGTATGTTAGAAAGTGCTATTCTAACACATGGTCAGCTTGGAGGAAAGTTATATTTTCTGATGCTGCTGTTTTTTCTACAGAAATTCAGATTAATAATTCTAGTACTAAAATTCAGGAAGGATCGGGTAATACAATTAGATTGAGAACAAATAGTGGTTATGCTGATATTGGCCCACAAAACACATCACATTGTCATATTTATACGGATAGAGCTGACTTTTATTTCAACAAGCTTATACAGGCTACAGATTTTCAAACCACTTCAGATAGGCGATTTAAGAAAAGAGTGAAAGCTATACGTAATGGGCTTAGTAAGGTGATGCAGTTAAAACCAGTTACATTCTATTGGAACAATAAAAGTAAGAAAGTAGATAGGTATAGCAAAGGTCGTGACATAGGTTTTATTGCTCAAGATGTAGAGCCAATTATGCCTGAAGTAGTTAATACTGATATTGATGGTAATAAATCAATTTCTTATATGAAGATGTCAGCTATCAATACAGCGGCTATTCAAGAGTTAACACAAGAGTTGCGTTCTGAAGTACAGGACTTAAAAGAGCAATTGCATTTTGCATTAATGGAAATTAAGACTTTGAAAGATGGCAGTACCAACAAGTAATATAAAACTCAGTCAGGTTATTGCAGAAATTGGAATATCTGGAAACACTAAGTTATCGCAGTGTATCTCTTCTGTTGGTAAAACAGGTGTTTGGAGTAAGTTGTCAAATTTTGCAGGATACAGTAGTGCTACATTATCTGTTTCATCTATATTTTTAATGTTTTTATCAACTTACAATTCAAAAACAGTAACAGTAACATCAAATACAACATGGTATGTAGATGAAGAGTATAGTTGGATCTCTATTTCAGGTGCGAGTAATTCAGGTAATGATTCTTTTACTATAACATGTCATGCGAATGGATTAACTATACCAAGAATGGGATACGTGTATGTACGTTGGTCTGGTGTCGATATAAGAATAATAATTAATCAAGCGGCTTTTACTGGTTTTGAACCACTTTAAAATTATAAAAATGAGAATAAACTATAATTCAGAATATATCGATATTATACCAAGTGATGATAGCTACAGGTATCGTACAATAATGGGAGAAAATGCTCTTACCTTAACCTTCAGTTTAGCAGATCATTTCGACTTTCTACTAGGGGCTTGGTGTGAGTTTGAAGGGGATACTTATACCTTGGAACAGCCTTCTAGTTTTGTTAAGCAAAATTCTAAACATTTCAAGTATACCTTGATAATGGAAGGATATCAAGCTAAGTTAAAAAAATACAAGCTTAGAAATATGGTGGATAAAAGGCTTAAGTTTAGTTATACTGCTAAACCACATGAGCACCTTCAGCAACTAGTTGATAATTTAAACTTGAGAGATCCAGGGTGGACAGTTGGTCAATACATTGATGCACCTGAAAAAGTAATATCGTATAACCATACTTTCTGTCTGGATGCCTTGAACAATATTGCTACAGACTTTGAAACTGAATGGCAGATAATAGGCAAAGTTATTAATTTAAAAAGAGTTGAATATAATGAAGAAACCCCACTAGCTTTATCATATGGCCGTGGTAATGGATTTAAGTCAGGTGTTAGTAGAACCAACGATAGCAAGAAAAAAGCTGTAGAGATACTTTATGTACAAGGTGGTGAAAGGAATATTGACTTTTCAAAATACGGTACTAAAGAACTTTTATTACCTAAAAGTCAAGGACAGATATATAAAGGGAATACTTATATTACTGATATTGACGGCTATTACATTAAGAGAATTGATAAAGCACTACAGACCCGTGAAGAAGATAGTATTGACTTATCACATATCTATCCTAGCAGAACTGGTACAGTATCGCAGGTTATTGAGTCTAATCCGGATAATGATTTTTATGACTTCTACGATAACTTAATTCCATTGGATTTAAACTACAGCGATTCTCAAATTGATGGTACAACAATGACTGTTATATTTCAATCTGGGATACTTACAGGAAAGGAGTTTGAAGTCAATTATACTCATAGTTCCAGAAAATTTGAAATAGTTAATCAAGAGATTGACGGCATGACAATGCCCAACGATACCTATAAGCCCTCTGTTGGTGATACCTACGTTGTATTTAACATCATGTTACCTGATGCTTATATCTGTGATAACGTTGCTAAAAGTGGTGGTAGTTGGGACATGTTCAATGAAGCTGTTAGGTATATGTATAATAATGAGAATCCTAGCTTTAGTTTCACGGGCGAATTAGATGGTATTTGGTCAAAAAAAGATTGGTTAAATATTGGTGGAAAAATTGTACTTGGTGGGCATGTTGAATTTACAGATGATCAGTTCCAGACAGACCCTATCTTGATTAGAATCATGGGTATTAAAGATGAGATAAATAATCCTCATAGTCCTATTATTGAGCTATCCAATGCGGCTTCTTCAGTAGGACTATCCAGTGAATTAATAAAACTTGATGCTAAAGAAGTTTATACTAATGACCAACACGAAGAAGCTTTGCAATTTGTTAGAAGGTCATTCAATAGTGCTAAGGAAACAATCAAATTACTAGAAGATGCTTTATTACATTTTACCGGAAGTATTAATCCAATAGCAGTATCTACCATGAGTTTGTTAATAGGCTCAGAGTCGCTACAATTTCGATTTGTGGATGATAAGACAACGCCTGTTAAAGTAGCTCATTCAATAAGTTTCGATAATACTTCAAAAATACTTAATGCTCAAGCTGGTATTATTCAGCATATGACTTTTGGAATAGATAAGGTACAACCAACCAGGGAAGTTTCAGACTATACTTTTTGGGATGTATCAGGATTTAATTCACCTGCTTTAGTTGATGCAGATAAAGCATACTACTTGTACATTAGAGCTAATAAGAATAATTCTACTTCTACCTTCTACCTGAGTGAATCTGCATTAGAAATGTCGCCTTCCGGTGATTACTATTATTTCTTAACCGGATTTCTGAATAGCGAGTTTGAAGGTGAAAGAAACTTTGTTAAAATGTATGGTTTCACCGAGATATTGCCTGGACAAATTACTACAGATGTAGTAGCAACTAATACTCTATTAGCGGAGCTTGCAAGGATAGCCGATTGGATTATTCGTAATGGCAAAATTACTTCTATAGGTTCGACTGATGGTGTGCCCTGGGCTGAACTAGATGGTACGAATGGAGCTATTAAATTCAATAAAAATGGAGTAAGTGTTAATGTAGGTATTGTAGGAGATGATCCCGTTATTAGCCTGGAAAAAGGTCTTAACTCGTACAAACTAAAAGCTGATTCAGATGACGTTGGTATGACTTTGATATCAAGTGATGGAATAAACACAGCTTCGTGCTATATTGGTAGTCTCTACGGTGGTTTTGTATCTGCTAAGTTCCTTCGAGGTAATAATATGTCTGAGATTAACGATAAGGGAATTGTTGTACAAGGTACAGGAGGACAAAGCAAACCACCTGCCAGGGGTGCATTACTTGAGCTTAAGCCCTATCCTGTAAATGCTGCTGTTGAAGGTTTAAGGATTAATGCCTATGGTGGTAGAGCTGCTAATCTTAATGGTGACTTACTCATGAATGGACTTATTGATGCTAAAAGTAATATCAATTTAACAGGTGATCTTGTGTTAGGTTCTAGTGCGTCCAGGATACAGAATTTTGCTCATACAGGGAAGAAGAGTAAAACTGTAATCCTTGGGGATGCTGCTTCTTTTTCATTTGATGCTGCTCATTATGATTACTTAAGTGTTAGTCATACTGGAACTTCTTACATAAATATCTTAACTGCTGGTGTGACCATTGGTAAACAAATTGTCATAGTTAACAGGCGTAATGATATGGGAAATTTGGTGGTCAATGGTATTGTTAATTCAGGTAATAATGTCAATATGAATGGAGGTGCTGTCTTGACTCTTATTTACGATCCTAACACCAAAAGTCCATCAAGCTCATCTAACTGGATAATAACAGCTTACAGAGATAATAATTGGTAGGGTATATTTGTAATATACAAAATGTATTATGAAATGTACACAAAATGTATTATATTTGATATAGTTTATATATGAACTATATTGGTAGTATCAGGGAATGGATTTGGGTTTCTATTCCCTGAATTTTAGTTTAGCTGAATAAATATATAACATTCCCTGACCTATTCAGACTCCTAGATATCAGCCAATCTGCTTTAATCTTCTGATGTTTAAACTTTGTTAGAATACTTTTTCTGCTATGAGTTTTCTCATTTCCAATGTGAATGTACTTATTTATAGCCTTAACGATCTCAGGTTCATCTATGCCGTAATAGTTTCCGCAATTTCTATCAGTTAACCAGGAAGCAACTACAACACTAGGTCTATACTTCTTTACAGCTTCGTTACCGTTTAATTCTCTGATGTCTTCAGGATATGTTATCGGCCTTTGCCCCATAAGTAGATATAGCATTATTATGTCGTCTCGTTCCTGCATTTTATTATCAGTTCTTGGTATGTCCAAAGCTCTACCAATTGCACCATTGCCTGAACCTATCTCGATAGCACTTTGATCCACTATTTCATTTTTAAGAAAGTTGATTAATTCAGTGGTTGGTATCTGATAAACTGCATGTTTAACACAGAATAGTGTTATTTGTTCCTGACTAAATTTATTAACTTCCCTGGCTGGAACCGGAATAATTTTGTTATCCTTAATAAGTAAATTTTCAAGCTCACTTATATCCTGGTTTTCTAAGAAACTGACTGCATCATTCATAGGTTAAGTTCTTGGTTATAGAAATGCTGGTATATCATCAGCGGAGTTAACGATAGTGTGAGTAAATTGTTTTCGATCATGGTCAGTTATATAGCTGTTCCAGGCTCGTATTAAGAAGATAGCTAATTGCCTTTTATCAGAATTATCTAAAACTCTATTGGTCATGTTTTTTATTAAAGTAGATCTTAAGTTCGTTAATGTAGGTCTTGAAGGTGCAAGCTCAACTAGTTCCAGGAAGAAATTAATTACCTTGGTTTGAGAATGTTTTTTATCTTTTATAAGATATGCAGTTATTGAGCCAACATCAGAAATACTGTAGAATCTATATTTCCTGTAAATAGTAGCTGCAAAGGTTACAATTTGTTGCCAGGAATCAGAGTCGTTTTTATACTCCTGTAGTGAATCTTCTTTGGTAATCTTCATAACTTTGCTATTGATCTCGTGAGATCCAAATTTATGTCCTTTTACCATTTTAATGTATTTGATTATAATGGTTGCTAGTTGAACATTATTTGGTATACCTTCAATTGCAAAAATATCGGCTGCTGTTCTTGTTTTTCCTGAATCATACACAGAGAAAGAACTTTCTTCTACGTCATGTATGACAAGTAGTTCTATTGCTGTGTTAGCCTTTATTATAGCCTTAAGCCTATGTTGTCCATCTAGTAATTTACCATTTTTACCAAAGCTAAGTCCTTGGCCTGTTAACTTCCACTGGCCTCTTAACATTTCATCTGCATAAAAGTTTACAGTATGTTTATTGGTATTCCTGTTCTGTCTAGCTTTTTCTAAATATTCTTTTGCTAATTCAGGGGTAATTAGTATAACTTCTGTTCTCATTAGGTTGATTATTTTATTGTTATTTCTATACACCGTAAGCTATTAAAGCCTTTTCTATAATTACAATTATTGAAACTTCATCACTAACCGCTTTAACTCTTAATCTTTTAAGTAAGGCTCTATCCATCATTGATGCATACCTATCTCGTGTCTCTTCTTTTTTAACTTTTATTTTTGGTGCTTTAACTTCTTGTTGTGGTATGTCATCGATAGCAAAACCAAATGTTTTTTCTGTTTTTCTTCTACCCATATCTATAATTATATAAAAAAGGGGAAGGCTCAACCCCTAAGAGCATTAATAAATAAAAGAAACTACGAGCCTTTTACGGTTTATTCGGTTGTTTTTAGTTCAGGTAAACGATCGCGAATCTGTCTTAATGTCTCAAGTAGTTCATGAATCTTAAAATACCAGATAAATAACATTCTTCCAATAGTGAAAAATGCAAGTGTACCAAGTGCTATAAGGATTATTATTATTTCTGTATCCATGTGTATTTATTTATGTAGGTCTAGCTCTCCTCTACCTTCTTCTACCCATAATGGTAAACCTGTAGTATAGTCGTGCGGTGTGAGGACATGTAGTTCAATACCGTTTATTTTTGCGAAATAGTGAATCTTTAAATAATACTTTGTTGTTTCTTTAGATAGGCCTAAGAAATCATAAATATTATCAATTAGACTCTTAACTGATAGTGTTTTAGTGGTGACATTTTTATTCATTTTTAAGTATGGAATACCTTTACCAGGATTAAATACAACAATTAATTTTGCATCTTTGCCGACCGCTCCTTTATCAAATGAGAATGCTATTCTATATTCTTTTACATCTTCAGGATAATGTTTGTCCAATACTGCTTGAGGGAATTTTAAATACATGTTATCGTACTTATATTTATCACCATTTTTTTTAATATTACAGACGACTAGTAAACTGTCATCACTATCTCTGTAATTACCTCTTTTAGAAGTTGGTCTAAACCACTCTAATGTTATGTCTTTTGATGTTAAATCTTTCATTTTATTAGTTAAGTTAGTATAATTTATTTATCTATTTTAGTTAATATTTCAGCTACTAATTTTTCATAGTCGTAAGCTCCGCGACACCCATTCTTATACGTAAATATATCTTTGCCTTTAAATGGAGCTTCCGCTAAAGAAACATCAATTCGAATCTTAGTCTTAAAAAATTCATCTTGATTATCTTTTTCTGTTTTGTCATAAACCCATTTACTCAAACTTCTTACTGCATTATATTTGGTGATGAAAATTCCATCAAGGAAAAATCCAATTTTATTAATGATTCGTTTTAAATCGTGGAGACCTTTGAAACTTAATGCCTCAGCTTCCACGGGACAGAATATAAAATCGGATGCGTAGAAAGCATTTAATGTCATTAGTCCTAAGCTTGGGGAACAATCAATAATTACATAGTCGTATTTATCTTTTAATCCTTCAGTAAAAGATTTTAGTTTCAGGTACTTGTTTTCTGTTGTCGCAAATTGCTCATCGATAGTGATAAGCTTTTCGGATGCTGGAACTATGTCCATGTTATCACTGTAATGATAAATTGATGGTTTATTACCAAACATTATATCATAGGTTGTCTTGAATGATTTCTTAACACCTAAGCTAATTGTTAGGTTTGCTTGAGGGTCAGTATCAATTAAGAGAACTCTATTATCTAGTCTAGCTAAACCTGCACCTATGTTTATAGCACTGGTAGTTTTAGCTGATCCTCCTTTAAAGTTTGCTATTGCTATTACTTTCATGTTTTAGGTTTGAATGATGGACAATTATTGCTTTCATTTGTTGAGTGTATCCTACCTGCATTACAATCCTTAGTAAGAAATGGTTTATGCTTGAAATAGTTATTTACTATCTCGTGTTCGCATTTACTACATGATTGAATCAATTCTTCTTCCTTCATAATATATAAAGTTATTGGTAGCTTTTTATTGCACTAATTATAAGCTCTGATTGCTTATATATTTCACTTAAATCATCAATCGGTATTTTATTCTCCTGTTTACCTTTATTCACTATACCGATGTATTTATTCTCTTTATTTAAGTAAAGTTTACAAATAGTTTGTTTTAAGTTTTTATAAAAAACAGAGAAATGATGCATGAAATCTTTATAGATTATGTCTTCAAAATCCACTATACTACCAGCAATACTCTTTATAATAGCAAAACCAAATAGCTCTTCTTCTGTAGTAATTATTTTAGAATCGCTTTCTGGTTCTAATTGTGCCTCTTCAATTATTTCAGACTCTTTTTCTAGTGCTATATTTAATCTTTCACTTACTAATTCTTTTATTTTTGTAGTGCATACTTTTCTAACAATAGGTCTAAATTGTTCTAGTGCATTACTTGTAAATCTTGAACTATAGACTCGTTTTGCAAATAGCGTAACAAAGTCATCACTAGGATCTTGTAGTTCTTTTTCCAGGTTAGCTGATATGAGAGAACTATATTTTAAATCACTAGCAGAATTAAATATCTCATCTATATCAAATGATTCTTTTTGAAACTTTACTAATTCAGGTATTAAACTTTCTTTTATGGCTTCAAAATCAAATTCAAAGAATGGTTCTTTGTCCATGATATTCTTTTCATCCAGATCAGAAAAGAACTTATATTTAATTCCATTGGTTAAAATACCGAACTTCGCTTGACTTGCGTTAAAGTATCTATATAGTTGAGGACTATCATTTTTTAAATCATTATTCCAGTGCTTGCATTCGATTATTATGATAGGTTTATTACCAGACATGATCGCATAGTCTACCTTTTCATCTCTCCTGTTACCGAAGTCGGCTGTAAATTCTGGAACTATTTCAGTAGGATTTGAGTCATCATAACCAAGTAGTCTTAAAAATGGTAGAATGAAAGCTGTTTTGGTAGCTTCTTCTGTACTTGTATCTCCTTTGAAAGTTTCAATTTTTTCTGCTAGTTTTTTTATACCATTAACAAAGTCCATGTTTAATATATTTTTAGAGTTATTATTTAAATTATCTTATTAATGTCTTGATCATCTTCGTGTATCACAATTAGATTTATCTTATCTGCATTAAATAGAACACCTTTAAGTTGTACTGTCTTTGCTACGTGATGCATTATCTCTTTTCTATTTGAGTCCTTTACCAGGATTAAAATAAATAGGTAATTACCAAATGATTTACGATTATGGATTAAGAACATTCTATCTTTAGCTACAAACTTGTTTAGCTTTTCTGTTATCTCAAAAAATCCTTCTACAAGCTTATTGTCATGCAAGAAGTTAGCTATTGGAAGTTCGTTTTGTAGTTTGAAGGTGTAACTTTTGAATAAGATTTCGAAGCCGTGTTCTTTCATTAATTATAGAATTATAGAATTATAGAATTATAGAATTATTTAATTGTAGTTTTCTTGAATTATAGAATTATAGAATTGTTGAATTATAGAATTATAGTACTAAGCTTTCTAATTGTACCCAGCCTTTTTGAGTGTAGGGCTCTTTGGGCTGGGCTAAATAAGTAGGGTATATAATATCTACTTATATATCTCTTTTAATTCAAAATCACTACAACTTATAGCATCATGAGGATAGTGGTGTTTGAATAATTTACAATGACCTGATTCAGCTTTCGTAAAATCTTTATTCATATCACCTACTATTTCTGGATCTTCTGAATTGACACAATTAATACATTTATCTTCCATAGTTCTTATCTTTAAGCATGTTGCTTCTCTGTCTTTTTAGCTAGTTGATTAATAAGTATTTTAATTTGGCGGTCTTTATCTTCTAATTGATATTCGACTGAGTCTCTTTTATTCTTATCAATATCTTTATTAGATAGTAGCAATTCGCCTTTACCTGTAAGTAACCAAGTTGGATTTATATCTATAAATACTTTTGTAATTTTAATTAAAAGTTCAGTTGGTATTGATGGGTATTTGTTCGTCCTTTGATCTAGATTGAATAATCTGTTTAATCTAGGCTGTGACATTCCTACTATCTTTGAAAATTTATTTACACTTCCATTCGCCTTATTATCAACTACTTCTCTTATCCTTCTATTTATTTCTGGTATTTTTTTCATAAAAATGTTTTTATCTTAATCAAAAGTTTATACATTTGTAAACGTAAACAATAACACTAATTGTTAATAACATTACAAAGATATGAATAATCTACGAAACAAAAAAAGCGTAAATGAAACCGAGGCCTTACCGCCTATCCTTTCAGACACTACAGTGTTTACCGAAATGACTAGAGCAGAAAGGACAGACTTTTATGCTGAAGTTAACAAAATGATTTCTTCTATAGATAAGAAACTTATTAAAACTCAAGACTTGTACAAGGCAATGTGCCTCTATCCAGAAAAGAGACTAGTACAAGCTTTCTTGCATAATAAGTTTAAGGATGAAAAGAAATTTTACTTCTATGTAAATGTACTACAGCATTGCTTATACTCTCACTTATCTAACTCAATCGATACTTTTCAGAAGAGACATGAAACTATTGCAATTGAGATGAATAAAGCAGAGCTTAGGATTACTCAAATGAAAAAACAAATTAATAATTACTCTCCAAAAATAGAATGTTATGCCTAAAATAGTATACCACGAGTTTGAACCTTGTGAAAAATGTGGAAAAAAGCCAACCATTTACAGGAAATTTGCCGATAAGGTACTTTGTCAAGAATGTTCAGATAAAGCTTTTAAGAAGTGGCTTAAAAAAATAATGGCAGGTCTTGGATCTGTAGTTTTAATCGGTGGTATATTTTTACTCTATGTATAGCAGGATGATAAAATTAAAGGGAGAGCTTAAGAGGCATAAAGGTTTTTTAAGATCTCTTAATAACCATAGCCAAGAGGTAATTAACTTAAGGCTGATCTCATTACAAAACACAATAGTTCAAGTACAAGATATGCTAAGAGGATAGAAGAAAAAGGGCTATAGTAGGGTGTGTAAAGGGTTTTGGCCTTTCCCTCTTCTTCCAATTAGACTTGATGACATAAAAAAAGCAGGGGATAAACAACCAATGTATTACCCTGCTTTTAAGACAAACTTTTTAATACTTAAATAATGACAAACTTAAGAAAAAATCCGGTTGAACAAAAAGCCAAAGGTGAACAAGTCTTATCTGTATTGATAGATTATCGAAACATGCCAGCTTATAAAGGAGCTGAAGACAAACAAAACTTACTAGTACGTAACTATCCGTTTATCTCTATTACGGATTCGGTAACACTTAAAAAAGCTAAAGAAAGTAGAACAGCCTTAAGACAAGGTCGCTACGAGTTGCAACAAGGTGAAAAGACTATTGTTACTAAATTAAAGGACTTCAGAGATTTAATCAAAGAAGAAACTATAAAGCTTATCAATGTAACCTCTGAAGCTGAACAGAAACAACAAAATGAGATTACTCGCTATGAAGACTTTAAACAGCAGGAAAAAGAAGAAGAGCTGAAGAAGGAACGTGAGAGAAAAGCAGGTCTAAGAGATCAAGTTGTAGAGTTCAGGACATTAAAATCAAAAGCTATTGAAACTGCTACTTTGATAACTGTTAAAGCTATTATTCTGGATATCAAAAATTCTCACTTGAATGTAGAAGAGTTTGAAACTGATTTCATGAATATCAAGGAACAATTAATTAAGGATGCTAATAAAAAGCACTTACAATTAACTGAAGATGATAGGCTTAAGAAAGAAAAGCAAAAAGCTAAAAATGAGCGTTTGAAGTTAAATAAAAGAGCTGAAGATTTAAGAAAAAAGGAAAAAGAGATTGAAGAGTTAAAGAAGCAAATTAGAGACCAAGCGAAGAAAGATAGTGAAATCCTGGAAAAAGAAAAAGCTAATCTAGTCAGGCAGAAAAAGGAAAAAGAGCTTAATGCTAAGTACACTAAGATTAAAGCATTAGGATTTACGGAGACTTCAGAAGATTTTGTTTTTGGCTCTGTTCAGATTTCTAAATTATTAATCAATCCAGTCAATGAAGATAAATTCAATTCAGAATTAATAATATCACTTACCGAGTCTGTAGCTAAGGAAAAAAAATACATAGAATCAGTAAAACCCGATAAGGTTAAACTTATTGAGGCTTTAAATAAGCTCGAACCTTCAAATATGTTTGATATACAACTTAATACTAAAGCGGCAAATTCTCTACTAGATAATTTCGTGTTAGAATTATACGCTGCAAAAGAAGATTTTTTAAACGAAATAGTAAAACTTTAAGAATATGACAAAAATGACTAAAGGTAGTTTTCTACCAGAAACTTACCAAGTACCGGACAAAGCTAAACAATTTATGAAGCTTACACCAGGGGACAACCTTCTACGAATTTTATCAGCTCCTTTACTTGGCTGGGTATTCTTTACTGAAGATATGCAGCCAATTAGAAGAAGTTTCGATGAGGGCGAATATACTACTGAAGAGTTGATGGATCTAAAAGGTAAAAAAAGGGAATCAGGTGAATTTGAAGGTAGCAAACACTTTTGGATAATGCTTGTTTGGGACTTCGAAGCTGATGCACCAAAGATTCTTGAACTAACACAAGTTTCTATACTTAAGCCTCTTTACGGATTAATTAGTGATGAAGATTGGGGTGACTTGCGAGGTTATAATGTTAACATAAAAAGAGAGGGGACAGGGAAAAATGATACATCTTTCGAAGTGGTACCAAAACCAAAAAAAATATTATCTAAGAAAATTGAGGAAACTATCAAAGCTCTCGATGACAATCATCTTTTAGATTTAAACGCCATTTGGCAAGGCAAATATCCATTCGAAATTTATAACTATTAACCTATGAAAAATAATGTAACTAATGAGGGCGCAATGCCCTCAGATTATTCCTCTTTTTTAGATAAGATGGAATCTAAGGAGAAGGAAGCTAGCAAAGCTAAGAATTTAAAACCTATACCTGATAGAGCTTTCAGAAATACTCTACACAAACGAGAGAATTATGACAACTATCTTTTTAGCTGCCATAGCTTTGGCCGCTTAATGGGTGGAATTCCTAAGCCATTAAGTGAGAGTCAAAGGTTAACTTACGATAGCTACCATGATAGATTCATGGGCATAGGTAGAGAATTAACCGAAAAACAGGAAGCTGCTTATTTTGATTTAGGTAAAAAGTTAAGAGCTAAGGTAAAGCTTTCTGATGGTGCAAAAACCTATTTAGAAGAGCTTGTCAGGGAAGATGTTTTTGGTAGAAGGAATACCATAGAAACTAAATACATGGATAAAGGAATTCAGGTAGAAGATGAATCAATAGCTCTTTATGGTCAATTCATTGGTGAAGATTTGCACAAGAATGAAGATAGGGTTAAAAATGACTTCTGGCAAGGTGAATGTGATAACAAGCAAAGTAAGATAAGAGATTTTAAAAACTCATGGGAATATCATACCTTTCCTAGAACTCAGACAGCAATAAAAAATATGTTGTATGAATGGCAATTGCAGTTATATATGGACTTATACGGGTTCGATGAAGCTGAACTAGTCTATTGCTTGGTAGATACTCCTTTCAGACTTGTAGAAGATGAGCTAAGGCGAATGGGCTGGAACTATGATATTTTGACTCTTAGTTGTGATGACGTTAAGTCTAGTGCAATTCCTTTAGTAGTAGAGAAAGTTTCTAACATGATTTATACATGGGAAGGTCTTCAGAACCTTTGTGATCAATCCGGTATTTTACAGATTGACTGGTTTTATGATTCATTCATAGAGCTTCCTATTGAAAAGCGTGTTAAGGTATTTGAAACAACCAGGAACGAAAAAATGATCCAGCAAGGTAAGGATATGATAGTACTTGCAAGGGAATTTATGAACACAATAAAGGAGGAATAAGAGTTGAGGCCATACAGTACAGAGAAGATGATGTTTCGAAAGCGTTTAAGGGCTAAAAGTAGTAGAGAAAGATTACTTACCAGGAATGCACAGATAAGCGGAAAAAAGGCTTATAGATTTAAGTTTAAAATGTTGTTAAGAAAGTTTCTTTATATTAAAATCATACCAGATGAAACAAGAGATACAAGAATTATTGCAGGAAAAAATTTGTGACTACTGTGAGACCTATATAATTGAAGGCTCTTCATGTTCAAGTACGTATGTGTGTGAAGGTTCTCACTGTGAAGATGCTACAAATAAATATGAAGATGACATGGACAAGATACTTGTATTAGATATTGAAACAACTGGTTTTTTAAAAGAGGGTGGCTCAATAGTAGAAATTGGAATAGTTGAGCTAAATGTAGAGACAGGAGAAACTAAAATCATTTTTGACTCGCTTTGCCGTGAAAGAATACTTACGGCAAGGCATAGAGAAGAACCTTTTGGATGGATATTTAGAAACTCAGATTTAACAGTTGAAGAAGTAAGGAATGCTCCTGACTTTGATGATATCAAAGCACAAGTACAGGCAATAATTAGTAGTTATCCTTTAGGTGCTACTGCTTTTAACAAGCCTTTTGACTTTGACTTCTTAAAAGATAGAGGTCTTAAGTTCCCAAAGGAATTAGGATGTTTGATGAGATTATCAACTCCTATTTGTAAGCTACCTAATCAAAATGGTTATGGTAGTTATAAGTGGCCTACTGCTGAAGAAGCTTTTAACCACTTCTTCCCAGAAATTGAATACACTGAAAAACACAGAGGTGCTGATGATGCAGAACATGAAGCGATGATTGCAGCTAAATTATATGGTATGGATATTTTAAAGGTATAGTTTGATTAATTATTAGTTCTCAATTGCCTCGACTCTGAAATAAGGTCGAGGTTTTTGGGTGAAAACAAATAACAATATGAATTATTTAACTACAAGTGCAGGCGAAAGAATAAGCAGAAATGTTTTTGATAAAAGAATCAGGGACGCTAAACAACAACGTTTAGAATTTCATTTTGAAAAGTACGGTTATCACTTCTGTACTGAATGTTTCAGGAATGATGATAAACCAATAGATTGCTCACATATCGAAAGTGTAGCGGATTGCATCAAAAATGGATATCCTGAAAAGGCCTACAGTGTAGATAACATACAGCTTTTAGGTAGAAGATGCCATAATAAATACGATGGTTTAAATATAATGAGTGCTAAAATAGAACAGCAATGAAAAGATATAACGCAATACTGTGTGACCCTCCTTGGGATTTCAATAATAAAAATACAGGTGGATCAATGACTTCTGGAGCAGATGCAATATATACTACCATGACAGTGGAGGAAATTAAACGATTTGATGTTAATTCAATAGCTGAAGATAACAGTATCCTTTTTATGTGGTGGGTAGCTTCTCAACCTAAAGAGGCTATTGAACTAGTTGAAGCGTGGGGTTTTGAAATTAAAACGATGACAGGTTTTGCCTGGATGAAATTAACTAAATCAAAGAAGTTTACCAGACGAATAAGAAGATTCTTTGGTATGGGATTCTACACAAGGGCAAGTAGTGAAAATTGTTTAATTGCTGTAAAAGGTAAGGCGGCTTCTAAGCTAGTCAAGAAACGAAATGTTAGAAGTTTAATTGTTGCCAGGGTAGAAGATCATTCTAAAAAACCTGATTGTGTCAGAGGTAGAATAAATAAAATGTTAGGAGATGTACCCAAGCTTGAAATGTTTGCTAGACAAAAAACAAGAGGTTGGGATGTATTCGGCGATGAGATTAGTAACTCAATTGATATACCATTAAAACCTTTAGAAGATGTTTAATAAAGAATTTTATCCTACTCCTTTAGAAACTATTTTACTTATGATTGAAGATCTTGAGTTAAAAGGTAAAACAGTTTTAGAACCACAAGCAGGTAAAGGCGATATAATTGACGTACTAAAAACTCAAGGTGCAAAAGTTGTAGTATGTGAGAATAATCCAGATTTAGCAGGAATCGCCTGGAAGAAAGCAGATGTATTCCTTAAGCAAAATTTCTTTGATGTTAAAGCTGAAGAAGTAAGTCACATTGACTATATCATCATGAACCCACCTTTTTCGAATGCGGATGAACACATAGTACATGCATGGAATGTAGCTCCTGAAGGTTGTCAAATTATCTCACTATGTAATACTGAGACAATCAAAAATGTAGGGACACGTAAAAGAAGAGTTTTAAGAGCTTTAATTAAGGATAGAGGTAATAGTACATCAATAGGTAATGCTTTTTCTACTGCTGAAAGAAAAACTGATGTTGATGTAAGCTTAATCAAGTTGATAAAACCTAGGACAGGAGAAGATGAGTTTAAAGATTATCTCTTCTCCGATGAAGAAGAAGAGCAAAACCATGTAGCAGGATTAGTACAACACTCATATGTACGTGAAATAGTTGGAAGGTATATCCAAGGTGTTCAAATGTATGATAGCGTAATCGAAGCGTCTAAAAAGATTAATGAGGTTATAGCTCCGCTTGATGGTAGTTTTAAACTTCAGTTTGATACAGTAGAGCAAAGAGGTACGATCTATTCTACAATAACCAGGGATGAGTATAAGAACAAACTTCAAAAGTCAGCTTGGAAAGCTGTATTTAATAAACTTAAAATGCAGAAATATTTAACTAGTTCAGTAATGGAGCAAGTAAATAAGTTTGTAGAACAGCAACAAGATAAACCTTTTACCATGAAAAATATCTTTACGATGGTACAGGTAATTATGGGAACTCATACAGGTAGAATGAAGAATGTTGTAGCTGAAGTATTCGACTGGTTAACAGAGCACCATCATGAGAATAGATTGCACGTAGAAGGATGGAAAACTAATTCTATGTACATGGTAAATAAAAAATTTATTGCTCCTTGGTGTGGTGTCTCTATGGGTTATAGTGGACAACCTGAGATTGCCTGGGGAAGTAGAGGCTCAGACAGATTTGATGAATTGATAAAGGGTTTATGTTTTATCACTGGTAAGAACTATGATGATTGTACGCCACTGTATACATTTTTTAAAGAAGATACTAAGGAATGGGGTAAGTGGTATGATTGGGACTTCTTTCAAATCAAAGTATTTAAGAAAGGAACTTTACACGCTAAATTTAGAGATGTAAATACCTGGGAGAAGTTCAATAGAGAAGCTGCTAAGATTAAAGGATGGAAGTTACCAGAAAAAACGGCTAGTGATTTCAGGCAGAAAACAACAGGATTAGAAGTCTACAGTTAAGAGTATCAATAATTGACAGTGTCAGATTTTGACAGTATCATATTTTGACACTCACAAAAACAAATGCACCTTACATGAATTATATCGAACTAGTAAACCAGTTTTGGACTGCTGACATTGAGCATTCATTTAGTGGTAATGAGACTAAGCTTTACTTTTATCTATTGAATGTATGCAATAAATTAGCTTGGAAAAATCCGTTTAAGCATTCTAATAGTCAGGTTTCTTCCGGTACTAGTATATCTATAAACTCTGTTAAGAACTCAAGGATAAAACTTGCTGAAGCTGGGTTAATAAAATTTGTACCTGGAACGCCTGGAACAGCTTCTAATATTAACAATAAAGCAGAGTATCAAATTTTGACAGTATCAAAAATTGACAGTCAGTCGGATCATCAGTCGGATCATCAGTCGGATCAAGTAAATAAACTAAACAAAACTAAAGATAATAGTAATAGTAACCTTGAAGAAAAATCTTCAAAGTTATCCGCTAAAAATAAAGACTTGGTTAAAAAGTTACAAGGCGAAATAAATGATCAAGGTGTAGGTTTAAAAACTGAAAAACCTAAAAGAAAAAAAGTTGCGCAAAAAAAAGAAAGTGAATCTACTGAATTTTCTAAAAGTGATATTGAAAGAAGAAAGACTAATTTTAAAACTAGACTTTGGACTGTTGCTAAATATACTGAGCACAAAGATAAGACTGATATGTTAAAGAAGTTTTTCGAGTATTGGACTGAACACGGGGAGAAGGATAGAAAGATGAGATTTGAAAAGGAAAAGAGTTATGATATAAAACGAAGGTTAGGTACATGGGCTGCTAATGAAATTAAGTTTAGTAAAAAGTCAAGTCCAAAGAAGACTACTCAATTTAAAAATAGTCAAGTAGAAAAATACGATAATGAGTTATGAAAGAACTTAAGGATATTATAAAGGATGTAAGGCGTAAGAATGGTGTTGTTAGGCGTAAATACGACCTTAAAAGCTTAAGGAACGGGATGACTTACTTTGCTGAAATTGCTAATGCTATGTTAATTGATAGTGATGAGGGATTTGATTTTAAATCTTCTCTTATTGGAGTAGAATCTTTAGTTAGTTGGGCTTATTTGAAAGGTGAAAATCTTAATTTTAGAAAAGGTATTTTGTTTAAAGGACATACCGGAAGAGGTAAAACATTTCTTTTTAAAGTGTTTAATGAATTTTTAAAGTTAGATGGTATTAGGTGCTATCAGAATGGAGAAACTACTCTTATATCTTTAAAAATAGTTAATGCCAAACAAATAGATGGTGAATATCAAGATCCTGTTAATGGAGGCTATAAGGTTATTGAGAGATATTCTAAGATGAGTTGCTTGGCTATTGATGATATAGGGGCAGAACAAGACGAATCAAGTAATTACGCGAATAAGATAAATATCATTTCCGAGATAATTGATAAAAGAGAAGAAGCTAACATGCTTACATTCGGAACTACTAATCTTAATAAGATGGATGAAAAGTATGATGATAGGGCAATAAGTAGAATGTCAAGGTTATTTAATGTTATAAGTATTAACCATGGTAGGGACTTTAGAAAGCCTAAGAGTACTAATTAATTTGACACCCTGGAACAATAAATAAATACAAAATGAAAACAGATGAAAAAGATTGTGTTAGCAATTAAAGGATTAATGTCTATAATATTTTGGGCATTCATGATTACAGCTATTTACTCTATTAAAATTTTACTTTGGCCTGTTAGGGCTCTAAAAAAACCAGCAAATGAAATCAGTAATTGAAACCTTATTTACAAAAATCCACTATCTCAAGATAACTCTGAAAGTCAGTAAAGGTGTAGCACTGCCTAATGAAAAGATGACTAAGGATCTAAATGATGAGCTAACAGAGCACGAGACAGCCCTAAATATAATTAAGAATAAACAGGACGAATTTTTAAAACTTAAAGATAATTAGAATGAATTACTCAACTATAGCACACGATGATAAATTTGTAGACCCGACTAAGTTAAGTTACGGGATTAGATACACTGATACACCAGTATTGTTCCCTGATGAAACAAATGTTAGCGATGTGCTTAAAAAGTTTAATATCAATTATCCTTTCTACGCCATAAATTGCTACATGAGAACATTAGGCCTGATAGATATCGGAGATAAAAAGAAACGTAAAACGCCACCAATAGATATCTTAAAAACTCTGTGTATAATTAATGGTGAAGATATCAATGTAGTATCCAGCAATTCAAGGAAAGGTGAGATAATCAAAATAAAAAAACTGTATTGCTATTTCGGTAGGTTACTAACTGGCAGCTCTTACGATGATTTAGGTTTATTGGTAGGACTTGATCACGCAACTGTTATCCATCATAACAAAGATGTTCAGCGCATAATGAGTGTTGATAAAACTTTCAAAGCTGAAGTAAATAGTATCTCAAGAAAGTTGAACGAAATTATCTTTAGTAAATGAGACCATTTGCAAGTAATATAGAAACAGAACATTGGCTTAGGCTTAATTGTAGTCCTTGTAAAACTAAATGCATACATAAAAGCGATATAGAAGGTGGAAGAGTTACCCTTGAAACTGCTGAATTTATCGGGTACTACAGGAATGGAAACAGACATGTAAAGTTTAACATAATTTGCTACAATAAAGACTTCTATGTTCCTGAAATTAGAGTAGTAAAAAGAGAAAAGCAATTAACATTATTTTAATAACAATTACTTAATAAAAAAAAGATGCAGAGATTTAGATTAAAGAGTGGTAAACCAGCAATGAAAGTACAGGCTATAAAATTAGCTACTACAAGTAAAGCAGTCCTGTTCAAATGTAATGGTAAACAAGTTTGGCTAGATAAGGATACTGTCGAAATTGTAGATAAAAAAACTATCTTAGTTGCCTTAAATATTTATAATCAAAAAATCAAATGAAAAAGTCCTTAACTAATGTAACCCTGGTATTGATTACTTTATTACTGATTGGGTGTAGTAAACCTAAATCAATAGAACCAACCTTCAATGCTGAAGTAATATGTTTTACCAGAAATAAGGCTTATTGCCTACATGGTTGGATGATAAAGATAGGTAATGATACAATACTTTCTACTTCTCCAATCATCAGAGATATATTAGGAGATAACACAGAGTATCCATTAAAGGTAAATATAGAAGTTATAAGCACTGATGGGATAGAATGTAAGTATAATTATCATGAGGTGGTTTACTTAAGTAGAGATGCTAAATATGTAGGAGAGTTTGACTATTAAATTTTAACATTAAATTAGGAATCATGAAAAGAGAAGATACGAGTTAAAAGAGTTGTACCCATCTAACACACCCGACCTGATGGATACTACTTAAGATACAACAAAGTGAAATCAATAAATTACGAATTACTAGCAAAGAAGTTAATAATAAAACATCCCGAATTAGCGAGGGAATTAATCAACGCTCCAAAATTAGAAGATACTACCTTCTTACCTGAGATAAGAAAAGCAATTGAATCAGATGAGAGATTGAAGGGTGCAAGTAAGTACGAGAAGAGGGATGCTGTAATAGCAGTTATCTTAACACTCTACGATCCTGACCACCTTGAAGGATACAAGAAAATGAGGAATGGATTAAGACTATCCTTAAGTAAATTGTTCTCTTGTAATCCTGTTATTATTTCTTATCTCTCAAAAAAGGTAAATAATTTACTAGTCATTTATACTGACTTTAAAGATGATGTTCGGTACTTTGCCGACTTGATTCTTAAAAAGTTAGATTAAATGGAATTAACAATAAAACAAGAAGTCTTCGTGCAGCATTACTTTTTAACGGGTAATGCTTCCGAAGCTTATAGAAAGGCTTACAACTGTTCTAGGATGAAGCCTGAGACTATCAATAGGAATGCAAAAGCTATGTTGGACAACAACAAGATTGCAACAAGGATAGCTGAAGTTAAGCGAGAAACATACGAACGAAATAAAGTTACTATTGATGAAGTATTAAGTATTGCTTCTGATATGGTCAGAGCTGATTTAGTTGAAGCTTATGATGAACATGGAGCAATAAAGAAATTGCAGGACATGCCTAAATCACTAAGGATGGCACTTTCTGGAATTGATTCTACTGAAATCACAAGTGAGGGACAAGTTATAGGTGATCTTAAAAAGATAAAGCTGACAAACAAGACACCTATAATTGATATGTTCATCAAAATGTCTGGGCAATACTCAGAGCATAACAAGCAAAAGACTACTACAAATGTAACTATGTTTAAACTTCCTGATAATGGCAGGTAGTGTAGATATAATTGAACCTCAAAAGGGATATCAAATGATGGCCTTGTCTTCTCCTGCTGATATTGTTATCGGAGGCGGCGCGGCTGGCGTTGGTAAAACCTTTTCTTTACTACTTGACCCTATGAGGCACATCAACATAAATGGCTTTGGAGGTGTTATATTCCGTAGGCTCACTACACAAATTAAAGCTGAAGGTGGTCTGTGGGATGAATCGAACAAACTTTATCCTTTAGCAGGGGCAGAACCTAATAGAACAGAATTACAATGGAAATTCCCAGCTGGTCCAAAAATAAAGTTTAGTCACCTTGAACATGAGAAGAATGTAAATAGTTGGCAAGGTTCTCAAATACCTTTCATTGGGTTTGATGAACTTACTCACTTCAGTATGAAAACATTCTTTTACATGCTGTCTCGTAATAGGTCGGTGTCAGGTGTTAAACCATACTTGAGAGCTACATGCAATCCTGATCCGGATTCATGGGTAAGTGAATTTATAGACTGGTTCATAGGTGAAGATGGTTTTCCTATACCTGAGAGACAAGCACAATTAAGATACTTTGTTAGAGATGGTGATTCTTTTATTTGGGGCAATACTGTACAGGAGACATTAAAGAAAGCAGATTACTATGTGAGACCTTTAGTAGAAAAGTCTGGTATAGCTGCTGAATACTTCGTTAAATCAATGACCTTTATAGGTGGTTCACTTTATGATAACCAGAAATTACTAACAACAAATCCTGAATACTTAGCGAACCTAGCTTCTCAAGATGAACAGACCCGACTACAGTTGTTAGAAGGTAACTGGAAAGTTGCTCTAAATCCTATGGATATCTACGAGTACTCAACATTTAAGGACTTTTTTACAAACGATTGGGTAGAAAAAGGAGAGAAGACAATTACTGTTGATGTTGCATTAGGTGGAAAAGATAAGTTAGTAATTTGTTACTTCAATGGCGATAGATGGGAAGATATAGAAATTATTGACAAGTCCACCGGAAAGGATGTTGTTGATAGTATCAAAGCTATGCAAGATAAATACCATGTACCTAACTCAAGAGTTGTTTATGATGCTGATGGCTTAGGTGGTTTTATCGGTGGAGGTAGTAATGCTTTTATTCCTGGCACTATTCCTTTTAACAATAATGGTAGAGCTTACCCGATGAAAAACGGCAGGAAATTTAAGAACTTAAAAGCTCAGTGTTACTTCCTGGATGGGGAGAAGAAAGAACAATACATATCGGAGAAGGTAGCAAATACAATGTATGATGATAAGATGACAGTTCGACAAAGATTGCTGTTTGAGCGTAAGGCTATCAAGAAACGTAAAGGGCTGGATGAAGAACCATTGGCTTTAATTCCAAAGGTAGAGATGAAAGCTAAATATTTAAATGGTGATAGTCCCGACTTGCTGGATGCTAAAATGATGAAACGAATATTCGATATAAAACCAAAGAAAGTAATTATTGAAAGTAGTGTTAACGCAAACGAATTAGGTTTATTTTAAAATAGAAAACTATGATAGATTTATTAAAGGCAGGTAGGTTCAATGATGCTATTAAGCTGATGATACCTAAGAAGGATGTTGCTAAATACGTTAAAGAGTATGATAATGATAGGACTCTTAGAGAAACACAAGTAGGAAAACGTAAGGATAAGATACTCCCTAAAGAGGTGGTCAAAGTGGCTAAGATACCTATTCCTTTTCAGAAGAAAATAGTTAGAACTGGATCAGCATTTCTGTTTGGATCTCGTATATCCATCAGTTCAGAAACTACCAAGATTCAAGACATATTGAATGCCTGGACACTTTTAGATATGGATTCGCTTCTACTGAAGTTTACTGAAGCTGTAAAGAGTGAAACCGAAGCTGCTATTGTCTTCTTCTCTGCTACAAAGAATGGAGAAACTAAGATTAAGAGTAGATTACTTAAAAATGAGAATGGTGAACTGTTACCTTATTTTGATGAATTTGGTGATCTTATTTCGTTTGGTTGGAAATTTAAGGGGAAGAAGGAAGGTAAAGAGATTGAGATGATGCATTTATGGACTGATGAGAAACATTATGTACTTGAGAAGTCCAATGGATGGATAGAAACTGATGCAACAAAACCTAATCTATTTGGTAAGATTCCGGTAGTATATTATTCACAGAAGTATCCTGAATGGTGGCTAGTTAAAGAGCTAATTGATAGATTCGAAATGAACCTATCTAAATTCAGTGATGTTAATGATTATTTTGCCAGTCCCATGTATGCCGTTAGAGGCAGTATTGACAAATTACCTACCAAGGATGAAACAGGTAAAATGGTGATTCTTCCAATTGTAGAGACCGATAGTGGTAAGATTATAGAAGCTGACTTGGATGTTATTAGCTGGGATCGTGCTCCTGAGGCTCTTAAGTTAGAATTTGATATTGTTAAAGGTTTAATCTATGGCCATTCAGATACACCGGATTTATCTTTTGATGAAGTTAAAGGACTTGGTAATGTATCAGGTGTAGCACTTGAGTTGATGTTCCTAGCTCCAATGTTAAAGGCTAAATTTGATGAGGGAGATTATACCATAGTTGTAAGAAGATGTTTAAATGTGCTAATGTCTGGCATGTCAAAGATAACTAAGAAACTTAGTGAGAGTGATACAAAAGAAGTTGTTTTTAATATTCAGTTTACTAGTGTTCTACCTGACAATGTAAAAGAGATTGTTGAAACTTTAGTTACTGCTAATGGTAACAAACCAATAATTAGTGTTGAAACTGCTGTATCAAATAATCCATTAATACAGAATGCTAAAGAAGAAGTTATAAGAATAAATGCAGAGTCAAAGGTTGATGCATTTGAATTAACAGACTAATGAATCCATACGATAAAGAACATTTAAAACGATTAGCAAAGTACGAGAGACAGATAACAGCTATCTATTATGAAGCGGTCAAACAGGCTGCTTTAATAGGTAGCAATGTTCTTAACTTCTCCCCGAATAAGCCTTTCTACTTTGCTGATTATCCAGGTGTAAAAGCTAAGATTGAAGTTTTGCTGAATGAGCTAAATAACAATATCTACAGTATAGTAGTTAATGGTATTGAAGCTGAATGGACTCTATCTAACAATAAAAATAGTGCTTTAGCTCAATTAGTTTTTGGAGAAGATATAAATAAGTTAAGCTCTTCTACCCAACGAAAATACTTTAGCAATAACATTCCTGCTAGGGATGCATTCTTAAAACGTAAAAGAGAAGGTTTAAGCTTATCTAAAAAGATTTGGAAACATACGGAGCAGTTTAAGCAGGAAATTGAACTTGGCTTAGATTTAGGTATAAGAAATGGGTTGTCTTCAGATAAGATGAATGCAGAACTTAGAAGTTTTCTTAAAGCTCCTGAAAAGTTATTCCGTAGAGTAAGAGATGAACATGGTAATTTAAGACTTAGTAAAGCTGCTAAGGCCTATAATCCTGGTAGAGGTGTTTACCGTAGTAGTTACAAGAATACTAGGAGGTTGACAGCTACAGAAACTAACATGAGTTATCGTACAGCTGATCATGAACGCTGGCAGCAATTTGACTTTGTAGTTGGTATAGAGATTAAGTTGTCAAACAATCATACTTTAAATGGTGAACCTTTAACTGATATCTGTGATACTTTAGCAGGGACATATCCAAAGGATTTTAAATTTACTGGCTTCCATCCTTTTTGTAGATGTATAACAATTCCAATACTTATGGAACTTGATGAGTTAGATAATTTAGACAATGGATTTGGAAGAAGGAGTAAGAACCAAGTGGATGATATGCCAAAACAGTTTAACTCGTGGATAGCGGACAATAAAAAAAGGGTTAAAGCCGCTAAGACTCTACCCTACTTTTTGAGCGATAATAAAAAAAAGCTCCAGGCTCTATTGTGAGACCTGGATGCTATTTTAATCTTCAATGATTTTCATAATAAGAATTGCTAGGATAGCTATTAATAAGTCAATACCGATTAAAGCTACTTTTGTTGTTACATGAATAAAACTAAACCATTCAGAGTTTAGAGGTACTTCACTCATTATAGAATTAATAGCTACACTATTGAATACAACAAACATCACTGCAAGTAGTATAGCCATTAGCGTATACTTAGTATTTAAATTGCTCATATCCCTAATACTATTTCAGGTGCAATATCAAGTTTAATACTTATCTTCCTTGCTGTGGTCAGTGAAGGACTATATTTCCCGTGAAAAAAATCACTTATAGTTGATGGACGTACATCTAGTAATTGAGCTAGTTTAGCTTGATTAAGATTCAGGTCTACCATTTTGTATTTAACCATTTGTACAAGTGTAGGTTTTTCGAGCTTTACATGTTTCTGCTCATAGGCGTGGCAAAGTTCAAACTTCTTTACAAACTCTATGTAGATAGGGTCTTTCAAATCTTCTTCATTAACTAAAGGTTCGATTTCTTCTAGCCTTTTACAGTACTTCTCATACTGCGCTTTGGTAATTGTTACTTTGTTTTCCATTATGTTTTTTGTTAATTATTAAATGTTTTTACAATCTATTCTATCATAATCAGCATGTTTGCCAAAGAACTTAATATAAATCATCTTCGGGATGAATAACATTTTCACCACTAATCTATACTTATTGCCTTTGATATTGAATACAAATCTGCTATTTCCTACACTATCAACTGAATTAAATGTTTCCTTTACTTCAGAGAAATTATTCCAATCAGCTTTCTTAGCTTTATAGTACCACTCGTTAACAGGTTCTTTTGCATCGTTATGCTTGGATGCCATTTTATCTAAATTACTTTTTGAGAAGATACGCATGGTTAAAGATTTTCGTTAGTATTAAATTGTTTTTTTTAGATTAAAGTATAGACAACTAGATCCAGGATCGCAAGCTTGATGAGTATCAAATGAACCTAAGCTTTTAAATAGCTTTTTTATCTTCTTTTCAATCTCTTCGCTTTGACCTAGGTAGAAGATAGAGAATCTACCTTTTTTTGTTTCGAATAGCATAATAGTTCTTCCAGTTATTTCATTAAGTTGTTTATTTAATTTATACATCTGTATGGTGTTAAACCTCCCAATCAAGGGAGGCTATATTATCACTGAGGACACCCAGCAATTAAGACCATAGCTTTATAGCAATTTCACATTTCTTCTTAAGGTCGTTACATTTCTTCTTCGCGTATGTCAAAGAAAATGAATGTTCTTTTTCGATACTACCTTCCTTCAGTCCTTTATGATATTCTGTTGCTTCTTCTAGCTGAATTTTAAAGAACTCTAGGCTTTCGGGCATTGATAAGTCTATTTTAGTAGATAAACTTTCCCAATAAGCTGTGCGTTCTCTGTATGCGTCTGCTTTCCTTAGTTCACTCATAGCGTTATCCATTCGATTATGATTACGCTCTATTAAAGCTCTATGTCTTTTCTCACTGTGATGTCCAATTTTAATAGGTTCAGCCAGTACTAAAAAGTCTTTGCCTTCATTGCTCTTTTCTCTCCAATCATCACTTCTTTTATCTGCCGATTCTGCCCATATATTTAGCTTATCGACTTTGTTCTTAGCTCTCTCTTGGCTGTTAAAGCCGTCTACTCTAGTGATTGAATAGCAATACAAAGGATTTTCTTTTGTTCCTGTATAGCCGATAAAGTTATGTACTATGTGTTCATTTTCTTTTTTATATTTAGTTTCTACTATGATTATGTCACCTTTTTTATATTCTTTTTCGCATTGTGCTACAAATACGTTTGGGCAATACTTCTTGTAAATATTCATTTTATTGGTTTTATTAAGTTATACAATTTCTTTTTTAATAATATATTTGCAGTCATGATTCCATTTACCGATGTGTATGCTAGTAAAGAAGTTGTAGTCTGCATAATCTGCACCTGGATCATTTGCGTTACGATTAACACAACCTTTCGAAATGATGTTATCAATCTTTTTCATTACTTCAGATAATTCCGGTTTATAATTCTCAGGATAGGAGTTGTTTAATTGCTCATACTTAATCCCAAAGTTAATAGGGCTTTGTACGATAGCAACTAGTACTTCACTGTAATTTTGTCTAGTAACTGAGAGCTTCCAACCTTCTTTATATGGGAATAAAGCTTTTAGTTCTTTTCTGATTTCTTTAACTCGCTCACTGGTTATGTATGCCATATTATTTGTTTTAATTGTTTGACAAATATAAGTATAAATATACGGAAATAAAAATATAATATCGGTAAACTTTACACTTTGTTTGTTTTAATACCTCCTGGAAAGGTTTACAATCCAGGAAGTTTTATTGTTATTATACGATTCTTAGAAGTGTTGAAGCTTCTTTTTCTGCTTTTAATGTAGGACACATACTGTATCTTCCATTAGGTAGAACCATTTCAGATTTATCATAGATACTTATCTTTCTGGTTACTGACTCTCCTCCATTTATATCCTGAATAACTACAGTTTGTGGAGTTCTCTTAAGTACCTTATAGCTAGTCTTTAAAGAGCTATCACCTATATAACCATGACTATAAACCTTACCTACTTCAAAGCGGTTAATATCATTTTGATAAATGATTTCTTCTTCCGGTTCTGGCTTAACTTCTTCTTCTATACCATCAAGTTCTTTACGTGCTTTAGCTAGGCTTTTCTCAGTCCATTCTACCTGAGTATGGCTTATCCGGTTGATGTAGTTTAATGCTGTAGCTCTTTGAACAATATAGCTCTCAAGACTATCACTATCTAACCAGAAGTTATCTCCTTTCATAGCCTTATCTATCGAATTAGTGTTAAACTCAAATGTTTCAATTTTAGATACTGTAGTAAAGTCAAAACCTTTAATTTCTAATTGCATAATTGCTAAAGAGAATAGCTCACAATTTTCCTCATGGACAATTACTGTATCTTCTCCGCTTCCAAATGTGATACGATAATTCTTAGCTTCTTCTTTAGTTGCTTCAGTTTCTTTTACTTCTTCCACTGGTTTAACTTCTTCAGGAGCTTCTACAACTTCAGCTTCTTCTACGGGTTTAACTGTAGTTTCTTCTTTAACTGGCTGTTGTTTCGCGATAGCAATTGTACCACTTCCGCAACAATTATTGAAGTGAATACCTGTGTAAGTATCATCTTCGTAAGTGTTAAAATAATCTCTTGATGAACCTACAAGCCAGATACCAGAAATTCCACATGTGTTAGAATCGTATTGATTTGTATTTATAGCAGGTTCGAAGGTATCGTCTACCGTTTCTACCATATCGCTCATTCCATTAAATGAACTTTCAACTTTAACTAATAAGTTAGCTCTGTTTTTCTTGATAAATGATTTAAATGTGGCCTTGGTAATTTTCTTTTTTGTGTCCATACGTTTTAAGGTTTTAGCTGTTACTTCTACAGTTGTTGTTTCTTTTTCTGATTTATGTTTTTTGTTAATAGCTATAGTAGCAGAGTTTTGAATGTTGAAAAAATGTACACCTTCATAAGTGTGGTTTTCAAAGTGCTCAAAACAATCTTTACCATCAAGCCAAATACCTTGGATACCTAAAGTTTTTTGCTTATTGTACTCACTTCCTTCTACAGGTTTAATTTTTTCAAAATCTCTACTTATTTCTGGCATATGACAATCTCCAAAGAATGATTTTTCTCTTCTTAGGTATAGGTTGTCTTTATTCTCATTAATAAAATTTGTTAGGGTCTCTCTTGTTGGTTTCATATTGCTGTTGTTTTGTTATGTAAAGATATAAATAAATACGGATAACCGCAAGTTTATTACGGTTAAAAGTTTAATTAATTCAAATGTTGTTTGCTTAACCTCCTTAGAATCAAATCTTTCCTTACTATGGGTTAGGATTTAAATTATATTCAATTCTAAGAGGGATACTTTAGGAAAGTTTAAAAATTTTCTTACTTTTGGACTGATTTATATTAAAGTTGTTTTGTCTCAAATTTGATGGTAAACCAAGAACTTTGAAATTTAATTGGTTATTAGAATTTAGATAAACTTGGATTGTTATTATTATTAAATTTTTGTGTTGTGATCCCTTCCCTCTATTTATTTTAGTTTTCATTTTTGACAATGATTTGGTTTATTAAAGAGGGAAGGGAGTTTTTTGCAGGGCAATAGGTAGTAACCCCTAGCAGAACTACCACCTTTTCTTCTACCACATAAACTTTATGCAGCTTCTTTGTATCTTAAGTATATTCTTCTAACCTGTGACGCATGGAACTTCATACCTTGAGCTGATTTAAAATTGTTTCCATCATTTAGATAGGTAGCAATAGCCTGGTATGTCATATTCTTATCTTCTCTTAGTAGCTTTATCATATCATATGCCCTCTTGTTGTTGGGATTATCAAAAGCATTTTGGCTTACTACTTCATTTCCTTTTGCAGCTCCTTCACGTGTTAGGTTTTCATTTTTTCCTAAAATTTGTCCCCTTGCTACTGCTGCTGCCAATCCTTCTTTAGTTCTTTTACTGGCAAATTTACGTTCTTGCTGGGCTAACGCTGCAAAGATGTGGACTGTGAATTCATTTGCGTCAGGCATATCTACTGCAACAAATTTAACTTTACTGTCCATCAGAGAGGCTATAAAAGCTACATTCCTGCTTAGTCTATCTAATTTTGCAATAACTAATGTTGCACCTGTTTCAATACATAGATCGATTGCTTTTAAAAGTTCTTCCCTGTCGTCTTTTTTTCCACTTTCAATATCAGTAAACTCATCTATTGGGACGTTATTTTTAAGATATTGATGCACGGAATCTTTTTGAGCTGCTAAACCTAAACCACTTCTTCCCTGTTTCTTCGTACTCACCCTATAGTAAGCCACGTGTTGTTTTGTTTCGTTCTCCATTTTTTAATATTTAATGAAGTATAAAGATAATAAAAATATATGAAAAAAACAAATCTGGAACGTTCGTTACAGAAGTGGTATGAATTGAATCAGGTATATCGATGTATTAATATGTCAGAAATTGATTAAACCTAGTTTTCCCATATTCATAAAAAGTTTATGAGACAAACTATAGAAAACCTATGACGTTTAAAATATATAGATTTATTTGCCTAAATTCTTTGCAGTTTAAAAATTAATCATAACCTTTGTAAAAAATAAATTACACAAGTATATGAAATTAGATGATGTAGAATTAAAAGATGTAAAGAAAGTTATTGATAAGAGACAGTTGGACTCAGTTCGATTTATAAAAATGAATGTGGTAAATAAAACTGAGTTAGCTAAAGAATTAGGTATTTCAAGGAATGCTGTTTATGACAAGATAAAACATAGTAGTTTTAATTTAGATGAATTAATTGTTATTGAGGATATTATAAGGGCTATTCATTCTTTTATGGTAGAAGATGAACAAAGAATACAAGAAGAGATGGCGATTGTATAACAAATTAAATTAAATATAAATTTTATGAAAAAAGAAGAATTAAAGTTAAAATGGGAAGTTACTGAAGAGTTTTTAAGGCAATTCTCGTATTCTTATGAGGAGGATTGTAATGAGGAGTGTAAGGAGAGTGTAAGGAGAGTGTTTATAAGCATTTTCTAATGAAGTTAAAACAGTTAAAAACTTTTAGTGAAAAGGGAATACCCGTGTCTTTTTGTGTGTGTTCGGGAAGATTGGAAGATTGGTTATTAGGTGTTTTTGATAAAGCTTCTTCAGTAGAGAAATTTTCAGATTATTTCCATACTCGAGAGTTTTCTTTTGATGTAAAGCAGTTTTTTGAAAAGAACTGTGATCAGATAATTTCTGAGATACCAGCATTTTTGGATTATCTTAAGGACATGCCTGATTCAAGTGTTAATATT